>Ga0126362_10000615_pt1 | contig 13114 bp, 16 predicted proteins | sample ANMtaG_FD_126269 | JGI IMG/M metagenome (GOLD analysis project Ga0126362, IMG submission 126269) | Continental margin sediment microbial communities from North Pacific Ocean - ANME2c_DSS_Sorted | ecosystem: Environmental > Aquatic > Marine > Continental margin > Sediment | place: Pacific Ocean... | reverse complement strand
GGGGAGCCGGGTCAAGTCGGGCTCGCGGGGCGCCATGAACCACGCTGCCGGGGGTGGCGGTGGCTGGCATTGGGCAGCCGCTGGCTGAGTCGCTGGCGTCGAGAAGGACTGACAACCGCACATCAGCAGTGGCCAGACGATCCCGCAGGTGAGCCTGATCACGCTGTGCATCGGAAAGCTCCCGGGTGTGTTGTTGGTCGCGGGCGCTGAGTTGTTGCTCCAGTGCCAGCCGTTTGTCCTGTTCCAACCGTTGTTGACGCTGAGCCGACAGGCTTTGTTGGCTCAGCGCTTCGGCGTGCAGCACCTCCAGGCGCTCAAGTTGGATGCCATACCGCCAAGCCTGTACCTGCCAGGCAATACCCGCCGAGACCGCCGCCAACAGGAAAAAGCCAAGCAGGCGATATGACGTCAGGAAGCCCATAGAACCGCCTTCGCCCGAGCCCACAACTGCATACGGTTTTCCAAGCCATTGAGGCCGCCATTGATACGCCGGGTGATGGTGGTGAACTGGTCCTTGTCAGCCAGTTCGTTCAAGCCATTGCTCTGCCAGAACCACGCGGCGGATTCGCAGGCCCATTGCGGTTGCTCCAGCAACTCCGGTTGCTGCAACAAACGCTCATCGCCGAACAACGCCTGGCTGCATGCCAGGTAGTTGCGCCGGCCGGTGATCTGGATCAGGCCACGGCCACGGTATTTCTGGCCATCGCCATCGGCTTCGGGGGTGTTGCCGAGGCGGGCGGCCAGGGTGCCGGTGTCGTATTTGCTCAGGTATTGATCACTGCCCAGTTCACGTACGTAGCGCAGTTCGCCGGATTCGTGGCCGATTTGGGCGAGGAAGGCGGCGATGCGTTTGGGGGTGGTGATCTGGTAGTGGGCCATGGCAGCGTTTAAAGCAGATATAAAAACGCCGGCTCTAAGGCCGGCGCCGGGCAAGATTGCCTGAAGCTGCGAAATTTGCATAAAAACTCCGTCAGGCATTACTCCACCTGCTGTGAAATCCAGCCTGGAGCCTTTGGACGCTTGTCCATTGCCGGAAACTCCACAGCCTGGGGCCAATCTCGAAGTTGTTGCAAATAGGTAAGCAACTCGAAAAACTGCGCGCTACTCAGCGTCGTGTTTGCTGCCATATCTGCTTCATCTCGATGGCGTTCGCGTAGCCATTTGATGCTCTCAATCTGAGAGTTCCGCCAATCACGTTCCAGACTCTGCATAACCGGCCCGTCTTGAGGTACGGGAATTCCGCCCTCCTCCAGCCATTGCTCATATTCGGCCCAGAAACGGTGAGAACGCGGAACCGTTGCTCTATCGACCAAGCGTAAAACGGTGTCTGGATCATGTGTCAACTGATAGCTCATAAACCCTCCTAAAGTTCGGCATCAGCCGCTGCGTGGATGTAATAGGACTGTGTGGCCAAACCGACATCCGAGTTATCCACCCAGACGGACCGGGTTGATGCGGTGTAGGTTCGCGCATTGCCGGATGAGACCAGGTCACTGCCAGATCGCCATTGGCCGGGAGCTCCAGTGCCAAGCGCGCGGTAGAGCGTTGTGCTGGGAATCGCACGTTTCTCGACCTTGAAAGACCACTGAGTCGCCGGCTGGCCCGAAGAAGCCACCTGCCCTTGCATAACGATTGAAATCAGCGAACCCGCCGTAGATCCGGCCGCGTCACCAGGTACAACATCTTGACTAAAGGTCTTCTCGTAGTAGCGCTGACAAAGGCTCAACTCTTCACCGTTGGTTCTTCGCTCAAAGAGAGTGGCTACAGGTCCTTCTTCCAACTGCACTTGAGCCAAGTCGATCGTTTGCAGTGAATTCAGTGCAAGATCCAACTCAATCCGCAGGCAGTCGCTGTCTCCAGCGCCCAGCGTCTTGCCAGCAATGGACGGAACCTGAAATGTCGCCTGGCACCTCGTCCAGCCATTCGTCACCTGAAACGAGTTAACCAGCGTAGTGGCCGGGAGAGATCCACCATTGCCGAAGTACTGCGTAATCGAAAAAGTCACACGACGCGGCGCATCACCACGGACCCAAAACGAAACCGTCGCCACTTTTCCAGCCAGCGTTCTTACCGACTCGATTTTTTGCGAAATCTTATGAGTGGTTGCGCCCGAACCGGCTACCACTTGCTGCCAGCGCAAGAAAAACCGCGGCTCGTTGGGTACATCAGTCTGACCAGGTGCAAAGCTCTGCCGAGAGATGTTCACCCCGGCAGCACCGTCCCAATCACAGCGAAATCGGTCGGCAAGAAACCCGCCTGCATTGGGCCCGACATTGACTACACCTCTCTGCCAAATATCAAACCCGCCATTGATAACCAGATTCTTGCGATAAACCTGAACCGGAAAATTTTGTTGCGGGTCCAGCTTTGCCAACTCTTTAATCGCCAACGCCAGCTGATTGTTTTGAGACTCGTTCGGCACTAAACCGGCCGCAGTAATTGCGTTAACGATCTCCTGCGTAACCCCATTCCCCCAAGCCGCCGGAATCAAACTCCCCGGCGTCCCAGTCACCGGGTTCTCATCCACAAACTTGCCATTCACCAGCCCAACGCTGGGCACACTCTTTGGATAATCCACGCTTCTACCCTCTAGTCATAATTGATGTGCACCTGCGTATGAGCAGGTGCGCTGCGATGAATCAGGCACTCCAGGGCGTTCCCCGGATTGACGCCAAACCGCTCTCCCCAATAACTCGCCCCAAACCGCCGCCCCAGGTGCTGGCGGCCGCCGGTGTTGAGCGTCCACATGAAGTGCGCCTGCCAGGTGCCAAAATGCGCAGCGCCGAACCGTGAGCGGCTCATGCGCGGGGCGCGGTGCTCTGTGACACTGGCGTCGGGATAACCCTGGCTGCGGGCGATTTCGATGTAGTACGCGGCGCGCTGGCTGCCCACCGCCAACAGGCGTCTACGCACCGCCAGGCGACGGTCGTCGTACAGCGGGCTCAAGCCCAGGCAGGGATCGGGCAGTTGCATCACCCTTTCCCACTCCGGCACCAATTCGCTGACGGTCGCGGGGTCCATTTCGTTTTGCAGGTCGCAGGCCCGGGCGTCGATGCGTGTGAGTTCTTCGGCGATGCCTTTGAGCACCGTCTCCAACTGCGGCACGGTTTCCAGATCCCAGGCCGGACCGCTGGGCAACAAGGCGGTCAGTTGTTCTTGATACTGGCCGGCAGTTCTTACTCCAGCCATGTGATACCTCCGAACACCAGCAACTGATTCGTCGCCGCTGTAACGTCCGCCAACGGGTTTGCGAGGGTGTGATCGGTCTCGCCGGTCGCCGTGCTGATGGCTTCGGCGATATGGGTCAGCAACAAGGTGTCGCCCAAGCCGGCCTCGCGGTTGTGCAGGTCACGCAGTTGGGCCTCGACAGCCGCGCGCACGGCGCTGGTGTCAGGGGTCAGGCGCAGTTGGTAAGCCACCGGTTTCATCACTGGCGCTAACACATACACATCAGCGGTGACGGGCCGCAGCGGCTCGATATGGGCTTGAACCTGCGCCAGCTGCGCGGCATTGGGGATCGGCTGCGGGTCGTCGTCACGCATCACGAACACCCCCACCGTCCCCGGCCCCAGGTAATTGCCGCGACACCATGCGCGGGTAATGCCGGGCACTTCGAGGGACCAGGTCTCGTAATCCTGTGCCGAACCGCCCTGGGGGATAACGCGATAGGAGCGAATCACCCGCGCCCGCAGCGACTCCAGGGTTTCTCGCGCCACGCCGCCGGTCAGCCCCGGCGCCAGCACGGTAAAGGTCGAACCAATACCTTGCAGCGGCTGTACCGCAATCAGGCTCAGCCCGGCGTCAGCGTTGCCCAAGGTGCCGGCATCAATCGCTTGCACGGTGGCAGTGTTGAGGCCCGCATGGGTCGTGGCGGCAGCGGTGACTTTGAAGCTCCGCCCATCACTGCTTTGCAGCACCGTATCCACATCCAGTACCGCGCCCGCCGCCGCGGTAAAACTCACGCTGCCACTGGCGGCCACCGCCGCCTTGCGCGCCTGGTTCAACCGCAGCGCGGCGATGCGCTCCAGGGTGGATTCATCCGCGGTATCCGGCAGGATCTGCTCAGCGATCCAATCGAGATAACCGTACAGGCCGAACGCCGCACCACTGAGTGTGCGCGCCAGGACCTGGGCATCGGACTGGCGCAGCGAATCGCTGGCCAGGTCGCTTTGGGTGCGTTTGATCAGCACCGGCAGCGAAGGGGTTTCAAACGGCATAGATCACCTGCCAACTGTTATCAGGGTTGATGTCCAGGCGCTCGCCATCGGCCAGAGTCAGCTGCGTGCGCAGATTGAGCCGCTGGGCGTCGAGGCGTTCACTGAGGACTTCGATGGCGCTGCAATGCCCGTCGTCGATCAGCCATTGCAGGGCCTCGCGGGCATAGAATTCGGCGTCCAGTTGCGTCTGGCGGGTCAGCTTGACCCGGCGCAGCAACCACAGCCTTGAGCCGATACGGTCGTCGGCCACGCTGGGGAAACTGTCGCCCCACCAGCCAAAGCGCTCGCCATCGTCTACTGCGTCGTCCGGCGCGGCACGGCGCCAGGTGAACAGGCTGATCAGCACCGAGCGGGTCAGGGCATTTTTCAGGTTGTCGGAGACAAACATCACTGGCCTCCCGCCGGCGCGCCGGTCTGGCCGCTGCCGGGCTGGACGCCCACATGCACGTGCCGGATCTGGCTGATGCCGCCGGCAATCTGATCGCCCTGGGAGATGATCTTGCCGCTCTGGGTCAGGGTCGGCGTATCAATGTTCACCGCCTGGCTGGCGCGGATATTCAGGGTGCCGGTTTCAATGTCGATCACCCGCCCGCGCTTGAAGTGAACCTTGTCGCCTTCGTCGGTGTAGATCGCTACTTCGCCCGGCGCCAGGGACTGCAACCGATAGCGACGGTCAGCCACCACCAGCACGATGGCATGAGAGCGGTCCCCGCCCAGGAACGTGGCGATGCCTTCAGCACCGGCCAGCGGGTTGCTGGTAAAACCGTAGGGTTCGAAGTGCTCCATGTCGTCGTTCACTTCGCCTGCGGTCAGGCGCATTTGCAGCGATTGCAGCTTGGTGGCCGAGTGGGCGAGCACGACAGTGCCGCGCGCCAGCAGGCGAGTCAGTAGGCTCATGGAAATTCCTTGATGGTTAAGCGGATGGCAACGGATTGGCATCAAAGGTGGACGGAGGCGCCACCTGCAGGGTGGTGATCGAACCTTGGTCAGAGAGCGACCAGGTGACCTTGGAGATCAGCATGTCCTGGTCAAATCCCAGCACCGGATCGATCACCCGCACCAACAGGTTGTGGTGCCACAAGTCGCCGTTGGACTGCCGCCAGCCTTGCACGGTGTAAGTAGTCGTCAGGGCTTTTCCGGTACGGGTAGCGCGTTCCCAGTCGGCACGTTGCTGGGCCAGTTCGGGCGTCAACTGCGTCGGTTCGCTGATCACCGTGACGCGTTTTCGCGCGGCTTTTTCATCCCGGGAAATCCCTGAAACCTCACTGACCGCCGCTGCACTTTTCTGATCATCGCCCTTGTGCTGGCCGATGACGCGGTACTCGGAAAACACCGAGCCAAAGTCCATCGGTGCATTGGCAGAAAGGATGTTCTTGCCCAGCTCCAGGCTGTCATTCGCACGCCCTGCACTACCGGGCAATGCCAGCACCAGGCGTCCGTCCGCATCGTCGGTGGAGAACACCCGATACAGCGTCAGCAAGCGGTCGATGGATTGGAATACCGTCTCCCCGGGCACGATGCTGTGGGTATGCAAACGTGTGGTCTCGGCAATCTCGCTGTGCACCTCGACGCCATAGGTGGCCGTCAGCGCACGGACGATGCTCAGCACACTTTGCCCGCGCCACTGGCCGGGCTGGTTTATCGCTGCGCAGTCCACCAGGTCCTGCGTCACTGAACCGCCCTGAATACTCAGGCTGATCTGCTGGCCGTCGTAAGTGACGGGCGCCTTGAACACAAAGCCGGTGAGCACCAGATCGCAACCAATGCGCACCTGGCAACGGGCGCCGGGCTTGATCGGCGCTGTCAGGGTTTGCCCGGGCCATTGCCAGGTGATGTTGAGGGTGAAGGTGCGAAATTGACGCTCCAGGTCGGCGCTGATTTCCACGCTTTTCCAGCCGCCATAATCCAAGCCATCTACGGTCAGGGTGACGGCATTGTCCAACTCGTTCATGGGTTACTCCCTGACCACTTGCAGATCCGCCGGCGGCAGGAAGCCCGGATGGGCCACCCGATTGCGCTGCACCACCTCGCCCACTCGCGTCGCGTCACCGAAACGCTGATACGCCAACAGCAAGGCGGGCATGCTGCGCATTGGCGTCAGGTTGACCAGCCGTACACCGGACGATGCCACCGCCGTCAGATGCGTGAACATCTGTTGGCGCAAGTCGTTCAGCGCAACGTAGTGCCCGGCGTCGGCCTTCAATGCGGCTTGCCACATGGCTTCGTTCAGAAGGTCACGCAGCACCAGCACATCGTCAGCCACCGGCACTTCGCGGCGCTGCACCGGCTGTGCCGCCTGTTGCGCCAGGGACGGCGTGGTGCTTAGGGTCACCGCCTTGGTCGCCACCGGTACGTCCGCCAGCCAATGGGCGATCTTCACCCACAACGCGTCCTGTACCAGGTTGGCAGTGGCCTGCACGGCGGCCACGCTGTCCTTGCCGGTGGTCAGCTTTGGCACGTCGATATTCCGAGCCGCTTCCACCTGCTGCGAGAGGTTGGCCAGCATGCCGCGATAGCCGCTGCGGGCAAATGCCTTCAACTCCTTCACATCACCGAGCAAGCCCTTGAACTCGGCGCTCAGCTCCTTGGGCACTTCCTTGATGGCTTTGACCAAGGCATTCAGGTCGCCATACAACTGAATCAGGGGGGCAAACTGCTGCTCAATCACCTGGTAAACCTCTGCCAGTCCATTGCGCAACGCCTGGATGCCCACCCGCGCCTGCTTCACCAGTGCGACGGCCTGCTCAAAACGCAGCACCGCCGACCCCAGCAAACTGTCGGCCGACACCAGCAACAGCTGGCGGGTATTGACCGCCGTAGTGGGAAACTTCAAAGGTTCGTCGGGATAGAACTTCAGGGCAAAGGTCACCAGCCCGCCGTCCTGGCGGGTTTGGGTCATCTCGCATTCGCCGACTTTGACCTGCAACCGTCCAAGCCACGGGTGCACCAGCTCGCCGGCGCCCTCCTCCAGGGCCTTGAGCAACTTGTCACGTTGCTCAAGGCAGTCCTCGCCCACTACAAATGCCGTCAGCTCATGCACCCTGGACTGTTGGCCCAGCCCTTCAAAAAACGGCAGGTCGCGCTGAGGGTATTCGTGCAACTGGCCCTTCTTGCCGACCGGGACTTTTGCCTGGTCGACCCAAAACCCGACGCCACGAAACGACGCCGGCAACAAACGATCACGCCAGCTCATTGGAGCCTCCAAGGGACAGGGAACGGTAGCCGACACGTGGGGTGACGCTCAGGCCGGGCTGGTTGGTTCTGGGCTGGTCGACCCGCAGGCCGGCTGGTGCATTGTCGAAGCTCACCCGCAAGTCGCCATTGAGCTGCGTGCGGTTGTTGGCAGCGGTTTGTTGCAGCAGCGAACTGGAGCTGGACGCCAGGGGTGATACCAAGCCAGGCCCCTTGCGGAACCAGGATGGATTACGCGCGCTTTCGGCATTGCGTTCCTGTTGCTCGGTGGTCAACTCCACCACACTGCCGGTCGCCTGGTTGATCACTTCACCCAGCCCACCGTTGAACAACTTGCGAATCGGCGCGGTGATCACCGCAAGCTTCTCCGACAGCGCGGTGAACCAACTCAGCACCGGGGCCCACATGACTTCAAGTTGCTCCATCGGATGCCAATCGTCGAACAGACCACTCAGCACCACAAAGGCGTCCTGGGCCTGCAACTTGAGATCGCTCCAGATCGAGGCAAATGCGCCGCTGACGCTACCCCAGACGGCAGAGATCTTGTCCAGAGGCGACCAATCGAAGTAACTGCTGACGATGGTAAAAGCCGCGAGCGCGGTGAGTTTGAAGTCACTCCAGATCGCCGCAAACATCTCACTGATCACACCCCAGTTGGCAATGATTTGCCCTTCGGGTGACCAACTGAACAGGCTTTTCATGAACTCGACTACTGGCACGCTCAGTGCTTTGAGCAAGTCCCAGAGGGCCGCAAAAAAGCCGCTCAACGGCGTCCAGTTGTTGACGATCAAACCCATTGGCGACCAGGAAAACAGTGTGGTGAAAAAGCCGACCAGGGGCTGCGCCATCACCTTCAGCGACGTCCACAACCCTGCAAAAAAGCCTGTGATCGGCCCCCACAAGCGCATCACCTGTTCCAGCGGACGAAACGCAAAGACCGTCTGAAAAAACTCGCCCATCGTTCCAATCGCCGACATCACCCGTTCGCCGAGCCCGACAAAAAACGCCGAAATCGGCTTCCAGTTGGCAACGATCAATCCCGCCGCCACGGCAATGCCCACAGCCACCAACACTATCGGGTTGGCGCTGAGCACCAGTTGCATCAGCCCCAGCGCCTGGGACACGCCGGTGACAGCCGTTTGAATGGCGGTAAACGCCACCGCACCCGCTGCGAGGCCCTGCACCAGTTGCGGATTCTCGGTAAGCACTTGGGCCACCGAGGTCAGCAACGGCTCCAGCCCGACCACCACCGCCGTGACGGCTGGCAACAGCGCGGTACCGAAAGCCACTGATACCTTGTCCAGCGAGGCGTTGAAATCCTTCAGGCCCTGCGCCGCCGTTTCGGTAACGCCCTGCCCCACGGCGGTATTCACTTCGCCGACCTCAGCCTTGAACGCCAACGCCGATTTGATGCCGCTGACAAACGGTGCCGCCAGCCCGCCGCCCTTCACCAAACCGGCGATATCCAGCTTGCCGAGACCGGTCTGTTCCAGGTTCTGCCTGAAGCGCCCGACCGTGGCCTGCAGCGCAGCGAGCTTGGGCGACAGCTGGTCGATCCCGGTCAGGCGCACGGCGGTACTTTCTACTTTCTGAGCTTCTGCCATCACTGCACCTGCTGCATCGCATTGATCCGTTGCGCATGCTCCAGGGACTCCCGGAGCGTATCCAAAGGCCTGGCCAGCATCTGTTCGGGGTCAACCTTCCAGAACCAGGCCAGGTCGTAGGCCACCGCAATCAGCTCGGCGACGGAGCCTGCGCCGCACTCATGAAAAAACCGGCGACGGCCCAGCTCAGCGCGTTGAAGTCCACCAGGTCGAGTTGGTTGACCGACGACGGCGGAATACCCGCGCACACCGCGATGTACTTGGCGGCGACGTCGAGGTCCAGACTCACGTCTTCACCCTTGTCGATCTTGTACGGCAGCGCCTTGATCGCCCGTACCTCCTGCACCGTCGGGCGGCGCAGGGTGAGTTCGGTCAGTGGCTCGCCGTGGGCCTCGATGGCCACTTGCAGCTTCACCGTATCGGTCATTGCCAGGTCCCCTTGATGCCTTCGAATTTCAGCTCGATCACGGCGTCGTCGCCCTTGGCCACCGGCTCTTCCACCAGGTAGGCACCGGCCAGCACATAGACCTTGCCGTTGTTGAATTCGCAGGTGACGGTCATGTCGGTGCCGGCGATCAGTTGCTTCAATGGAAAGTCCGGCGTGTGCAGCGCGGTGACTTTGAAGGACGGGGTGATGTCGGTTTCCTTGTAGAAACCCGGCACCACGGTTTCCCGCTTGACGGCCATCAACGGTGCTTCGCAGCCGCCGTTGATGGTCAGTTGAGCGCCGTCCACTTTGACGTAGCAGGTGCCCGCAATCAGTTGACCCATGATGTTTCTCCCAAAAATAAGCCCGCACTCGGCGGGCTGGAATCAGTTGCGAAAAGCGCGGGGCTTACACCGCCGCGTCGTACTGCAAACGGAACTGGTTGAGCAGCGCAAACACCCGCAGCCCGTTGACGTAATCCGGCGGGAACAGCACGTTGATCCGGCTCGGGTCCTGGCTGTCGCGCTCGACGATCAGGTGCTCGGCGAACAGCTCGGCGTTTTCCACATGGCCTTCCAGTTCCAGCTTGGCGTACTGGGCGATCAGCTCACCGCGGATAGTGCTCGGGGTGACGATCGGCTGGCCGGCGCCAAAACGCGTGCCGTCTGCGGCGAGTTTGTGGCGCCCGTACTTGCTGGTGATCACGCTTTGCAGACGGCGCACGATAAAGGCCGACTGGTGCAGGGTTTCGCTGTCCAGGTAGGAGTTGTCCGCCTGGCCGAAAGCGTTCTTCTGGTAGGTGGTGATCGCCCGCTGGATGCGCACGTAACCGCCTTCGTAGTAAGCGGTGGCGATGCCGTAGTTGAGCAGCGATTGGCGCTCGGTCAGGGTGAAGCGCTCGCTGGCGTCCGCCGGGTCGAGGCCTGGCAGGCTGCCGCTTTGGGTCGGACGGCTGGCATCGGCGGAGATAAATACCGCCGTGCGTGCGGCCAAGGCGGCTGCCTGGACCCAGAACGGTTGCGGCACGCCCGGCTCCATGGCCTGGATGGTCACGTGCTGGTCGTTACGCCCTTGCCCGGCCGCCACCAGGGTGCCGATGGTGCCGCGCTTGGCGGTGTACACGTGACCGAACAGTTGCTTGGCCCAGGACCAGCGTCCGCTGTTGTCATCCATCACCGCTTGCCAGGCGTTAAGGCTGGTGGTGTCGGCCCACGGCATGCAGATGAATTCAAACGGCTCGTCACCCAGCGCAGCCAGCGCCGCGAGTTGGTCCGGTACACCGGCGCCCGCGGCCATTTTGCCGAGGACAGCGGTCAGGCCGTCAGGGAGTTGTTCACCGTTGCTCTGGCCCAGGCGGTTGAGTTGCAGGCTGATGTCGTTGCCACTGTCACCGGTCCATTTGGCGGTCAGGGTGACGGTGCCATCGGCGGCTACCGCACTGACCGGCAGGTCGGCACTGGCGTTGATTTTCAGCGCCAGGGCGGTGGCGGCAACGGCAGCAGTCGCGCCATTGATCACGGTGGCTTGAACACGGGTGCCACCGACGTACAGGCTGAGGATGCCACCTTGGGTCGCGGCGCCGGTCAGTTTGAGATCGGCCTTGGCCGCGCTGCCTTCGGTACTGTGCAGCGGCAGGCACCAGATCTCGCCCACCGGGTCACTCTTGCGGAACGTCTCGTACATCGACGCCAGCATCGAACCCTGGCCACCGATACGCTTGGCCATGGCCACGCTAGATACCAGCACCAGACTGCCGATTTCCGGGCTGGTGACGTTGTCGTTGACCTGGGCCACGATCAGCCGGCGCAAGGCCGACGACGCACTATTGGCCGCCGAATTGTCCATCTCGGCGTAGAACAGCGGCACACGAATGTCCGCCGGAATATGACTGAATCCAATCGCCATTATTTGGCTCCCTGTGGTTTTGCCGCCTTGACGGCTTTGGTTGTGATGTCGCCATCGGCCAGACGTCGACGCCACCAGGCGTTGTCCGGGACTTCGCGGCCTTCGGCCGGCAACAGATCGCCCGCCTCCGGGTCAGGTACGGCACGGCCGGAAACCGGCAGTACGGTGATGCGTTTGCTCATGGTTTTACCTCGGCAGAAAACGTCATTTCCAGGCGCCCGTCGGGGCCTGGGCGTTGCAGATTGGGGTCAGCCGGGTCGATGGCATCGACCCGCACCGTCACCCCGTTGAAGGACGGCAGAGCGTCCAGCTCAAGCTCGAGCCAGGTTTCGGCTGGCTGTGTGCTGAGGTTGCGTCCCAGTTGGAACTCGGCGAAAAAGCGCAGCCGGTAGAGCCCGCGGGTCTTCGTCAACAGCAGCCAGTCGCCGCCTTCGTACTGAATGGGCTCGTAGAAGCGCTCGGGCTTGAATCCCACCAGGGCGCGCCAGACTTCGGCGCGCAGGGCGTGGAGTTGGTCCATGGCCAGGGCTTGTTGGCCGTCCACCAGGTCGAGTACCAGCACCACGCCAAAATGCTCGCGGATAGTTTGCCGGGTGGTGTTTTGCGAACTGTTCGCGGTGGCTGCGTCAGTGATCGGCGTAACGACCGCAGCGGGTGCACCGGGCAGGGTTTGCAGGGCATCGAGATCGAGACCCGCGTGCACCTGTTGGTTGAAACCGGGGCAGTGATCACGCAGGTGAGTCAGTAACGGGGTGATCTTCATGGGGGTCACCGGGCAATAAAAAACCCGCTCGGGAGCGGGCTTGGTTAAAGGGGGAGCGGCTAGACCGTCAAACCACTGGCGACAATCGAACTGCGATAGCCCGTCTTCGGCACCCCGGTATGCGTCACCGTTTTGATCGACCATCGCCCTTGAATGTACGTCGGCCAAGTTTCGTCCAGCAGCAAAAGACCTTCGGCCGCCAGCAATGGGTTACCTGGGCAATCAATGGTCAGCGTTCGTCCTTTAAGGCTGGCCCGGCCCAACTCGCGCTCCGCGACCACCCGGGCTTCACTTTCGCTCTGGTAGCGCTGGCGCAGGACGGTGAACGGGGCAACCCCGACCTGGACTACCCGCAGCTTGCCGGCCGCCGCATCCCACCAACTGGTTTGGCAGCCTGCGTATTTAGCGCGGGCTTTCTCCTCAAACTTGGCGCTGATAAATGCCTGGTCGCCGGGGCGGTTGTTCTGGGTCACGGAGAGTTTTACCTCCGGCAGCATCTGCCCAGAAAGCGTTTTGACCTGCCCGCTGTCAGCCAGTACATACAGCTCGTTGAAGGGCTTGCTGACCCCACCGTACTTCCCGGCAAGCCGGGTGATAAAGGCCATGTCGCTTTCATTGGACTGATCGATATGGGGAATGAAAATACCCTCCAGACTCGGCGCAACACGGGGTGAAAAGCCGTGGCGGGTCACCAGTTGGCGGAACAGCGCCCCCAGGGTCGTCGGCCCGTAACTCGCGGAACGACGCTGCCGATAGCCGGTTTGATCCTGCACACTGAACGGAGCTGCGGTGGCTCCCACCACCAGGCGCATGGGAAACAGGAACGGCGTTAGATGGGTAACCACAAACTCGCCCTTTTCCACCAGCCCCGTCTCCAGGTAGCCCGCCCGAAAACCGATCTTCCCGCTCAGGCTCGGCAAGCCTTCCAGGCCTTCGATGTTGAGGGTGAGTTCCAACTGGTCAGATTCAATACCGGTGGTATCCGTATGGCTCCACTGCATCTTCC
>Ga0126362_10000612_pt1 | contig 13220 bp, 10 predicted proteins | sample ANMtaG_FD_126269 | JGI IMG/M metagenome (GOLD analysis project Ga0126362, IMG submission 126269) | Continental margin sediment microbial communities from North Pacific Ocean - ANME2c_DSS_Sorted | ecosystem: Environmental > Aquatic > Marine > Continental margin > Sediment | place: Pacific Ocean... | reverse complement strand
TGGTTGGCGGTCTCGGGCAACAGCGTCAGGTAAGGGGCGACCAGCGCCCATTCTTCATCGCTGACATCGGAGGGGTAGGCACGGCGGGACTGCATCGCCGCCAAATTGGTGCCCTCGTAGGTCTGTAACACCCTCTAGGATACGGCTGGGCGAAGGGTTCTGGTTCGACGTCGCACCCTCCTCCGAAAGGGCGCTATCGACGTCGAGGGGATGCGATTCGCCACACCTACCGTCACCGTCGCAGGCGGCAGCGCGATCGAGCCCGCAACTGCCCATGCCACCTTCGCCTCGGCGAAGCCCTGAAAGGCGGATGCGACGGCTTGAGCCTTTCCGGCAGGACATGCCCCAGGGGGCGGTCGAACGGGAAGCCGGTGCCCACCGTCAGCCGGCGAGTGCCTGGGTCGCCGCTCCCGCGACCGCGAACAGGACCGACGCTCCATGGATGGCGGGATCGACGTGGAACACAGATTTCATGGTGGCGCCGATCAAGCCCTCAGCCTGGAGGCCGAGAGCGCGACAAGCCGCTGCGCCCGCGAGCGACTCGCCACGCAGAAGGCCGTTGCTGGTCGAAAGCCTGAGAAGCACCCTCTCGGTCCGCCCATCCGGCATCTTCAGCTTCACGCGGAAGTCGGGCGTCGCCGTGAACTGGGTGGAGAACATCGTCGGGCATTCCCGCTCCACCTCGGCGGTCAACGCCTCTCCCGCCGGAGACAAGCGGTTGCGGAAACGGACCTCCCCGGCACTCGTGTCCCGCTCGGTCAGGGCCTCGACCGCCTCGCCTTCGAGGTCGTAGTCCGGGTCCGAACCGGCGACGACGCCGGCATTTCGATCGGAGTCGGCCCAAGCTTCGCCGTCGGGACGGTCGGATGCGCGCGCCGAGGTCGACTGCCCGGCCTTCCGGACGCCAGCCGCGAAGGCTTCCAAGGGCTTTGCGAGGGCCTCGGCGAGCGCGGCCTCGGCCACCGCGGCTCCGATATCGGAGCGTTCGGTTCCCGGCTCGATCTCGAAGTTGCACATGGGCCGAAGCGATGCGATGAGCTCGGCTTCGCGGGGCTTCAGCCAACGGAACTTGACCCAGCTCGCGCGCTCCTCCTCTGAACTGCCCTCCAGCAGGGAGAGGGAGAGTCCGTCTTCCGGAATGCGTTCGTAGACACACGTCATGCGCTCCAGAATCCGATCGCCAGGGTCCGCATCGGGGCCGATCGACCGCCAGTGCCGCGAGGCGAAGCGAGCCTTTCGGAACGTGCAACTGGGTCCGTTCCGGCCGGCGATCAGCGGATGGAAATCCGGATCCAGCGACGAACAATCGGTATCGCGCCCGTCCGGGAGGCAGCGAGCGATGTCATCGCCGACGGGGCCGTCGATCTCCGCAAGTATCTTCCGCAGTTCGCGTGGAGCGAAGCAGATCTCCGGGGCTCGCATGCACTGGAAGGTGATATGCTTGTACCAACGATCCAACACCGAGCCGCCGAAGGGGTCTCGTATGCCTCCGGCGAACAGTCCGACATAGAAGAGCGAATTGTCGAGGAGCAAGGCGTAGATGCCAGGCCCGGCCAGCTCCTCCGGCACGCCCTTCCACCGGGGCTGCCGATAGGCTCTCTTGTTCGCCCATGCCGGCTTGCCCTGCCTGGATCCGACTTCCCGCAAGGTGAAAAGGTCAGATGCGCTGAAGCGCATGGAGGATCTCCCGTGTTCGGAGGCGTCGCTTCGCCTACCTCCGGTCCAAGACATCGCGGCCGCCCCGGCATGCGGGCGTGTCGCGAACGCTGCCTATGCCGGGATCTTGCACTCCCAAGTTAACGAGCCGCCGGTGCCCGGTTCCACGACCGGGCGGTATGGCGCGATACGCACATCGGCGTCCCGATGTCTCGCGCGCTCGTTGTGCACAGGCGCGAGATCGTAAGGCGTTGTTAACTGTACATTGAGTTGGATCCGTTCCCTCGCTCGGCGTGCCCTATTTGAGGTCACCCCTCGGGAGTGGAGCACGCATGCACATCGTCTTCGCGACGACCGCCGACGGTCGGGCCTATCCCGAGCATCCCGGTGGCGAGGCGGGATGCGTCGACGGCGTCGTTGTCGGCCCCGCCGGGCTCCTCGACATCCTGGCGACGCGGTTAGGCCTCGTCGGTCCGCAGGTGCCGCCGGTCGTCCGCATCGCGACATGGCAGAGGAAGCTGACGGCCGCGGAGAACGACGCGCCACGGTTCTGGACCGCCTCGCTCGCGTCGGACGGATGGGCGACCGCCCGCCAGCTGCTGTCCTGGCGCGACGCCCTCGTCGAGGCGGGCTGGTCGCCGACCCGGCTCGTCGATCCGCCGGCGCGCCTCTTCGACCTCGCCGCCGCGGAGCAAGCCGGTCCCGTGCTGCCGGGCGGCCGGGCCGGTCTCCTGTGCGAGGTGATTGCCGCGATCGAAGGTGGTGGGTCCGTCGGCGTCGATCTCCTCGAATGCGCCGAGGATCTCGAACTCCTCGCGCCCGGTTGGCGCCGACTCGTTCGAACTCTCGAGGCGGCCGGAACGACGGTGCGGCCCGTGGCGACGTTCACCCCGGTCGACGTCGCCACCGACATCGGTCGCCTGCACGTGTTCCTACGGACTGGGGAACCCACGCCGCTGACCGGAGACGGAACCGTCTGCGAGCTCGCGGCGACGTCCGCGACCGCGGCCGCCGAGTGCGTGGCCGAGTGGCTCGCCTGCGAGATCGAGGCCGGCGCGGCCGGCGACACCGTGGTGATCGTGCCGGACGGCGACAGCGGTCTCCTCGACCAGGCGCTCTCCCGACGAAGCCTGCCGAAGCTGGGATTGTCGCCGGCCTCCTCCTTTCGGGGCGCCCTCCAGGTACTGCCGCTCAGCTTCGCGGTGGCCTGGACACCGATGGATCCGGCCAAGCTCCTGGAACTTCTGCTCCTACCCCGCCCACCCATGCGTCGTTGGGCGGCCAGGACCCTGGCGCACGCGCTCGCCAAGGAGCCCGGCGTCGACGGCCCCGCCTGGCGACGCGCCTGGGAACGGATTGAGGCGCGCCTGCGTGACGAAGCCGTGGAAGCGGCCGACCCGAAGGATACCCGGAAGGCAGAGGCGGGGGTCGACCGGACGCTCGCCACTTGGCGAGCGTGGACGAGCCTCGGGCGGTACGACCGGAAGGCGGGCATGCCCGCACCCGACGCGATCGCGCTGTGTGAGCGTGTCCTTGACTGGGCGGTCGAACTCGACGGCGGTGGCCGCGATCCGCTGCTCCTCTGCGTCGTCGGTGCAGCGCGCGCACTCGTCGCCGCGCTGGACGCGCTCGGCCACTCGCCCGTCACGGGCCTCCAGATCGACCGCATGATTGATCAGGCCATCGCGGACGGCTTGCCCGATCCGAGTTGCCATCCGCAGGAAGGTCGGCTGCGCGCCGTCAGCGACCCAGGCGCACTCTGGGGCACCGCGCATCGGGTGGTCTGGTGGAGCTTCGCGGGATCCCCGCCGTCCTCGCCGCGCTTTCCGTGGAGCGCTCGGGAGCGTGCGGCGTTGGAGGCGGCCGGCTGCTGTCCGGAACGCCCCCACGCGGCGAGTCTGCGCGATACGTCGCACTGGCGGACCGCGGCGCTGAACGCGCGATCGCTCCTGCTGGTCCGTTCGACCTTGGACCGTGCGACGGAGGCCGCGTCCCACCCCTTCGGCCAGCAACTCCATTCTCTCTTCGGTCAAGCCTCGAACGCGCCATCGATCCGGTTCGCTGCCGAGCGCCTCTTCGTCGAGGAGCGTGTTCCCCTGGCCGCGCGCGAGGTGGTCCGTACAGCCGGAGCCGCCGTCGACCTGCCGCGCGCGCGACCCATATGGAACCTGCCGCCGAGCCTCGCGGCACGCGCACGGGATCCCGAGCGGCGGGAGAGCGCGACGAGCTTCGAAGACCTTCTCGCCTGTCAGATGCGCTGGATGCTGCGGCACGTAGCAGGCCTGAAGGCTGGCGGAGCGCGCGATATCCCGAAGCCGGAACGCCTGTTCGGCAACCTCGCGCATGCCGTAGCGCAGGTGGCCTTCCGGGTCGGTGAGTTGCCGGACGCCGAGGTCGTGAGGGCGCGGGCCGTGGCGGCACTGGGTGGCCTGCTCCCGCAGATTGCGGCGCCGCTGCTCCTGCCGGGATACGCTCGCGAGTTGGCCTTCGCCCGCCAGCGTGTCCCCGACGCACTCGCGAGCCTCTCCGCCATCCTGGCCCGCGGGCGGTTTGTCGTCGAAGGGCTGGAGGTCGAGCACGAGCGGGACTTCGGCACCCTCAAGGTGGCGAGCCGCATCGATTTGGTCGTGCGCGGTCCCGACGGTCGTCAGGCCGTCGTCGACTTGAAATGGACGGAGAACGGAGCGGGCGCACACCACGACGAACTCGCAGAGGGCAGGGCGGTGCAGCTCGCCACCTACAGCCGCCTCGTCGAACCCGATGGAGCTGAAGCTCCAGCCGGATACTACCTGCTGCGCCAGCAGCGCCTCCTCGCGGAGGAAGGTTCCCCGCTCGCTCACGAGGAAATCGCCGTTTCCCGCCGCCTCGCGGATACGTGGGACGCGGTCGCGCGGGACAGTGTCAGGCTCTCCGCCCTGGCGGGATCCGGCCGCGGGATCGCCGCCGGGGTGCCCGGTGCCGACGGGCACCTGCCCGAGGATCTCGCCATCGCGCCGAGTCCCGGGGCGTGCACGTACTGCGACATGACCCGCCTCTGCCGCTCCGCATCCGTAGGTTAGGGCTCCGATGCACGCATCTTCGCTCAATCGCGTCGACACCACGCTGGCGTCGGCCGGAACCGGCAAGACCACCACGCTGGTGGGCCAACTGATCCGGTTCCTCGACGCGGGCATAGCCCCGGACCGCATCCTCGCGACGACCTTCACGAAGAAGGCCGCCGAGGAGCTGATTGAGCGCACCCGCGCCCACCTGATCGCGCGGGGCCGGACCGAGGACGCGATCGCCCTCTCCGGAGCGCGCATGGGTACGGTCAACGCCGTCTGCGGACACCTGGTCGAGGACTTCGCGTTCGAGCTGGGACGACCAGCCGGTGCCGAGGTCGTTCCCGACGACAGCGCCGCCCTGCTCTTCGCGACCGCGGCGGACGACACGCTGACCCGCTTCGCGCCGGCACTGAACGCGCTGGGCGAACGATTCGGCCTGTCCGCCCAGGAGACGGATTGGCGCGGCGTCGTCCGGCGCATCATCGGACTGGCCCGCGCGAACGGGATCGACGCCACGGGCTTGGCGCGCTCGGCGGATCGGTCGCGCGACACCCTGCTCGCCCTTTTCCAGGAGCCCGATCCGACTCAGTCGGCGGACGACCTCGACGCAGCCCTCAGCGACGCGATCCGTGGCGCCCAGGACGCCTTGGACGGCCGGCTCCTGAAGGGGGAGGGGGCGAAGGCCGCGAGCGCGGTGAAGGCCGCGGCCGGCGCGCTGGACCGTGGCGAGCCCTTGCCGTGGGCGCTCTGGGCCAAGCTGGCAAAGGCGAAACCGTCAAAGGCCGACGCCCCTCTGTTCGCCGACGTGGTGCGTGCCGCGGCGGCCCATTCCAATCATCCCAGGTTGCGCCAGGACCTCGACCGGTTCATCCGGCTCGCCTTCGACTGCGCCGCCGAGGCTACTGCGGCGTTCCAGGCCTACAAGGCCGAGCGGGGACTGCTCGACTTCACGGACCAGGAGGCGCTCGCGCTGGAGATCCTCCGGCAACCCGACACGCAGGAGCGGCTCCGGGAGAGCATCGAGGTCGTTTTGGTCGACGAGGTGCAGGACGCGAGCCCGCTGCAGGTCGCCATCTTCACCGAGCTCGCACGCATTGCCGGTCGCAGCGCCTGGGTCGGCGATCCGAAGCAGGCGATCTACGGCTTCCGCAACTCGGATGCGAACCTCACGCTCGTGGCCGCGCAGGGGATCGCGGTCGCTACCGGGGGCGCCTCCGAGGTCCTGTCGAAGTCGTGGCGAAGCCGGCCGGGCATCTGCGCTTTCGTCAACGACGCCTTCCTCCCCGCATTCGAGCGCATGGGGCTACCGGGCGACGCCTCGCGGTTCACGGACTGCACCTGCGACGACTCAGGCCTCTCGCAGCCGCCCCTCACCGTCTGGCACGCCAACGGAAGGACCAAAGCGGACCGGAACGCGAGCCTCGCCGGCGGCATTGCGGCAGCCCTGGCCGAGCCAGCGCGCTGGCCGGTTCGATCCGGTCCGGGCCGAGCCGCGCGCGACCTGCGCCCCTCCGACATCGCCGTCCTGTGCCGCTACAACGACGATGTCGGCACCCTCGCCTCGGCGCTCACCCGACTCGGCGTGGCGGTCGCGGTCGAACGCGGAGATCTGTTCGCGACCCCCGAGGTCGAACTCGCCATGGCGGCGCTTCGCTGGACGGCCGATCCGGGCGACCGCCTCTCGCTCGCCGAACTCGTGCGCCTCGTCGGAGGCGAGGCCGAGCCCCGCGGTTGGCTCGACGCACTGGGCGCCGCCGATCCGGATGCGGCGCTGGAAGCCCTGCTTCCCTTCGCCAAAACCCTACGGGACCTCCGCGCAGGGCAGCTCGCCATGACGCCGTGCGAGATCGTCGACGCCGTGATCCTCGCGACGGGCGTGGTCGATCTCGCCTGCCGATGGGGGCGGGCGGCGTCGCGGCTGCATGCCCTCGAGGCGTTCCGTGGCGTCGCGTGCTCCTACGAGGGCGAGTGCACCCGGCTGCGCAGGCCGGCCACGCTCGGCGGCCTGGTCGCGTGGCTCCCGAGCCAGCAGGTGTCTTGCCCCCGCAGCCACGAAGACGCGGTCCACGTCATGACCTACCATTCGGCGAAGGGCCTGGAGTGGCCGGTCGTGGTCCTGGCGCAGCTCGAAAGCGCGCCGCGAACGGACCTATTCGAACCGGTGGCCGAAGTCGACGGCACGCTCGATTGGCGGGCGCCGCTAGCCGGACGCTGGATCCGGTTCTGGCCGTGGCCGTATGGTGCACAATCTGCGGGCCTCCCCCTCGACACCGAGGCAGCGATGAGCGCGATCGGCCGGAAGGCCGCCCGCGAGGCCCGCGACGAGGCCGTGCGCCTGCTCTACGTCGGCGCGACGCGCGCCCGCGACCACTTGGTCTTCGCGCGGAACGCTACGCCCGCCGCGTGGCTCGGCACCCTCGACGTAGGGGAGGATCCGCAGGTGATCCTGCCCATGCACGACGGACGCCCCGTCGTCGCCGGAGGGAACGCACATCCCGCGCGCTTCGAGTTGCTCGCGGTACCGGTCGAACCGGTCGGTACCAAGCCTACCGACACGACGTTCCTCGGGATCGCGCGCCGGCCGATGGCGCATCGGCCGCTCCGGCTGAAGCCGAGCGGCGCCGTCGATGCGCCTGCATTCGCCGCGCTCGCACGGACGCCCCTCGGCGACCGCCTTCCGCTCTCAGGCGCCCCAGAGATGGATGTGCTCGGCCAAGCCGTTCACGCCTTCCTGGCTGCGGACCGGAAGGAGCAGGAGACGGATTTGCGTCGCCAGCGGGCCGTGCGCGTGCTGGAGCGCTGGAACGTCGCAGGGCACATCGATCCGGGAGACTTGGTCGAGGCCGCCGATCGCCTCTGGTCCTTCCTGGCCCGACGCTTCCCTCACGCACGTATACGGCGCGAGGTCCCAGTGTTCGCGCCCGTGGCCTCGCAATTCACCGTCGGACGCATCGACCTCCTCGTCGACTGGGGCGACGCGTTCGCCATCGTCGACCACAAGAGCTTCCCGGGCCGCCTGGAGCAGTGGGAAGGTCGGGCCGTCGGGGCGGCACCCCAACTCGCCGCATACGCGCAGGCGGTCGCGGCGGCGACCGGCGCGCCCTGTACGGGCCTATTCGTCCACATGCCTCTGGTGGGCACCGTCATCGAAGTCGGCGCGGCCGCTGCGACTTCGGTAGAGGCGGTCCTCTCTCGGGAAGGCTAGGCGCCCTCCGCCAGGGGGATCGCTCTCGGTGCCGCGCGTGTCAGTTGCCCGGCATCGCCACGCTCAAGATATTCGCCGACGACAAGGCGGGCGAGATGGAGAGCGCGACGATCCTCGGGAGTTCGGGGAGGTGCTGGATGACTTCGCCGAGAGCCTGCAGGTGTGAGCGGGGAGCGACCTGCCCACTCCGACGAAGCCCATCGTCGGGCGGCCGCAGCGTTCTACCTGAAGGATCGCACGTTGGAGCAAGCACCGGATGCGTGGCGCATAGACTACGACGCGCTGACCTTTCGGCACCGCCGACCGTACTTGGCTCGCCTCGGAACGGTGATCCGCCGGATCGCAGCCGAGGGTGAGGCGCAGAACCACGGAGGCGATCGGACCAGATTGTCGCAAACCCAATCGGTGACCTGACCGGCTGGTTTTGGACTGGGCTGATTGCGAGGATCAGCCAGGACCAGAGGAGCTGGACATGCGGCGAGGTCAGAGGACGGGTGCAGAGCGGGTCGTACTGAAGCTGCGCCAGATCGCGGTGCAGACCGCCTAGGGCAAGAGCTTAGCGCTTGCTCAGCTAAGGAAGCCGAGATCTCCGAGCAGAGTGACTCACGCTGGCGCAAGGAGTACGGCGGCCTGCAGATCGATTAAGCGCTGAAGATGAAGGACCTGGAGTGCGAGAACTCCGCAAATTCCCGTCCGTCAGGGCGGGGAAGATGTCAAGGACGGACCATGGTCCTCGTTCGCTCCGCCCGCAACAGCCACCTGCTCCACGTGTGCGAGATCTGCCCATCCATCGGCACGAAGCGCTCCCGCAGCTGGGAGAGCTCACAGGTGAAGTCCCCGCGCGAAGATCGTCCGCCGTCCTCTAAGCGTCTCACGTGCACCCGGCGGCAGGTCGTCGATTGCCGCACCGCGCTCTGGACAGCTCAGACGTCAGCCGGCGCATACTGCCTGCCGATCTGATCCTGACCTGCGTCAAGACTCTGGTAGCCGTTGGCCGCGCCGGACGCCTCTGTGTCACCGCCAGATTGCACGCTCCCGGCTTTCCGGCCCAAGCTAAGCCCTCGAGCGATTGCCGAGCGTCGCTCCGAGTAGCTGGGCGCCACCATGGGGTAGTCTTCTGGCAAGCCAAAGCGCTCCCGATAGGAGCGTGCTTCGAGACCATGCACGGTCAGGTGGCGCTTGAGCGATTTGTAGGGCTTGCCGTCGATGAAGCTGATCAGGGCGTCCGGCGTTATCGAACGGCGGATCTGGGTGCGGGTAGCCTTATCCGGAGCGTGGGCGGACGCCGCTTCCGGGCGTGTAAGGCTACCTAGGGCTGCATGGACCCCGCGGATCAACATCGGCACTTCGGCAGCTTGCACTGGATTGTTCGACAGGTAGCCCGTAACGATGCGAATCGCGAGACCGATGCGGTCCGTCGGCTGCCCGGTTGAGGTGGGATCCATGCTGCTCACTCGACTGAATGGCGGAAACCCTACAGACGTGATCGCTAAACGAGTCAAGCAATCATTTCGAACGGCGTTACAATGTTCTCGCGCTGTGTTTGGATTGTTCCTGATCAGGCAATTGGTTCCCGCTGAGAACAAGACGATCTTCTCAAGTTCGCTTAGATCGAAGCGTTCGATGGAAACGAGTTGGGCGTTCATCAAAGGCGGATGCGGGCGGGCAGGGCTGCCGGCGGTTCTCACGGGCGGGTAGCCGAAGGTTCTTGAGCGTCCGAGCGGCCCGTGGGACGCCGCCGTACCCGGCGGCAGCGCGAGCGGCATACGCTTTATCAGGTTGCGGGCTGCAAGCCGGATCAGTGGTGGACGACACATTCGGCGCCGGCGTCCAGGGCGAACCGGTTCCGAGCAGCACCGGACGTGTTGGCCCGACCGATGTTGGGATCGCGTCCAATGAGCTGGACGGCGCCGCCGCCGGCCCGGCGTAACGCAGATCGAGGGCCGTCCACATGTCCAGAGCACCTGAGGGCGATCTCGCTGGCTTTGCAGTCGCCGTCTATCCTCCGCCAGCGCCGGGACTGCCGTGGCTGACCGTTTTCATCGATCCGGACGGACGTGTGCTCGATGCGGAAGGCTTCCTCACCTACGAAGACGCGTTCATGGTCACGCGGAAGACCGAGCAGGTTCTGCTGGAGAGGCTCGCCGATCACTCCGTCGGAGGTCCGTGAAGTGACACCTCCTCCCGCTGCAGCAGACGGCTTCTCAAGACAGCTACGCGGCAACCCGCCCGCTCACGCGCCGAAGGCCGTGGCCCGGCTCCTGTCCGACCGCCTTCCGATGCACGATCCTCGCCGTAGCGACGTCGTGATAGGAATAATCAGGGAACTTGGACTGCCCGATCGAGTCTCGACTGCGACGTCACAATTCTGCGACAGTGCTCCATGAATCACGGTGCGCGGATGCCGGTATGTCCCTTTTGAGGAAGTAGCGCTGGAACATGAAAGTCCCGATTGGAAGGCTCGAGTAAGGCCGCCGAGGTGCAAGTACCAATGAGAAGCGAGAAGCATCGAGGCTGCAATTAGGGGCTGCTCCCGCCGCATCAAGCGTCCGCCGCACTCTGGAGGAGCTCGATCCTCTGCGATGGCGAGTGACTCCGCCGCTTTTGGTACGCGCTACCTTCGCCGAGCCTCGCGTGTTCACCAGCATGTGAGGGATGATCTGCACGAAAATCGCCAGGTAAACCGCATATGCAGGTTCTGATCGCCGATAGTCAGCCAATATTTCGAGCTGCGTTAGCCGAAATCATCCGGTTCCACTTTCAGGATACACTGGTGGATGAGGTAGAGCGTCTGGAAGATGCGCTTCAGCGCCTGGGAAGGAGGCCGAAGATAGGACTTCTTCTCCTCGAACACGGGCCCCTCGTCGCGAGCGAGGCAGGAGGGATCGTCGTGGTCCACCTCGACCCTCCTCAGCTCTTGAGCACGGTCGTACCGAGCATGGCAGATGCAACGGCCGCGAACCAAGCTCTGAACGATGGATCCGCCGTCCTCATGCCTCGCTCGGCTGGCAAGAGAGATTTCATCCGCGCCATCGAGGACCTCACGGGGGCTTCGGCCTGTTCCGAGCCGGAGCCTCTGGCGCATCCTCCTGGACAGGATCCGGACAACCCGAAAGGATTGCTCGCCGAGAGGCTGGCGCACCTGACACAACAGCAGCGGCGGGTGGTGCGGCTCGTCAGACAGGGAATGAGCAACAAGCGGATCGCGCACGTTCTCGGTGTCGGAGAATCAACCGTTAAGGCGCATGTCACAACGATCCTGCGCAAGCTGCAGCTGACCAGCCGCACCCAAGTCGCCGTGATCGCTATGACCCTTGATCCGGATCCAAGCCCCGCAGCGATCTGAGGCTCGGAACTTCAGTTCATTCCGGTCTTTCGTCATCTGGGGGATCAGAGATCCGACGGCTCGACGCGTTCGTGGTTCGTGGCTCGTTCCGTCACGTCGTGCGTGATCCTTGACCTGATCGGTATTTTGGACCGGGCTAGTTGGGAGGCTACTGCATGGTCGCGGCCATGGGTAGCCGGAAGGCTATATCCGTGAAGGTGACGGGGCAGGCGGCCGATAGCCCAGGGATGAGTGCGGGCGGACGCGGTTGTAGGTATTCTGTCAAAGGCCGATCACGGCCTGCGCTTCCCTCAGCGAGTAGAAGATTTCTTGGCGTAGACACTCGTCCTTCAGCTCTGCTCGGAGACCTCGGCCTCCTTACAGGCGACAGCGATACTCTTGCCTTGCGCCGTTTGCACCTCGATCTGGCGCAGCATCAGCACGACCTGTTTCGCGCTCGGCCTCTGTCCTCGCTTCATCTCCAACTCCTCCGGTCCAGACCGATCCTCTCAATCAGCCCGGTCCAAAGCCAGCCGGTCAGGTCAGCCTCCTCGTCGAGGTTTCCGCTTCCCCGCAGGGAGCGTGGTCCGAGCCCTGTGCAGGAGCGCTCGCAAGAGAAGTCCGACATTGGTCGTCGACCCGTTCTCCACTACATGCATCGCCTGAGTATGTGTGGTGCCGGACGGCCACATCGTATCGCAATCTGCCGCTGCGCTCGTGCGTGTTCGACGAGCGGATGCTGCTAAGAATGGACGAGGTTCGCTTCGCGCACCAGTCCTCGTCGCTATAGATATCCTGGATTGGCTAGCCGGGATGAAAGTCCGCTCTCGTCGGCCTTGGCAAAACAGCGCTCATGAGGCTCAGAAGCGAACGAGCGCTGCCTCGAGCTTCCGAGAAGATTGAGGGCAGAATCCAAGTGCGGCCCCTCACGAGTAGTGATCATGCCAAGCAACATCGGTAGAGCTACAAACCCGCCGGACGCGGACCGTAGCCTCGGCAATCGCATCCGCGCGATCCGGAAGGCTCGAGGAGTCAGCCAAAAGCGGCTCGCCTCCGCCATCGGCGTTTCTTGGCAGCAGCTTCTCTACTACGAGCACGGGCGGAGCCGAGTCGGCATCGACCGCCTGCACGCGATCGCAGTCTTTCTTGCCGCACCCATCGCGTTGTTCTTCGCAGAAGACTGCGGTGAAGTCGCATTTTCTGAGGACGAACTCAGGGTGCTGGGGACGGCCGAGGCGCTGGAGCTGTTGAAGCTCTACGCGAATGTGGTGGATATCGACGTCCGGCAAGCTATTGGCAGACTCGTAGAAGCCTCCGCACGGATCGATGCATCGACGCGAGGTGAGAGCCTGCCGGCAGGTGATAATGGCGCGGGGCAACCTGCTTGCGGCATTCCCAAACAGGCATAGCCCATACGGGCGCGCGGCTCGAAAAATGTCCCTTTTCGGAAAACGGTGCTGATTTTCCGGAGGACATCTCCCTAAGGTGCGGACTAGCATTGGGCTCTTCGCGTCTCTTGGCGCTCGCCTGCCAGACTCCATTATTCACATCGCCATGTCTCGCATTTCCCTGACGGACTTTTCCGGCCGGTACTGCGTCCGCGCGTCTGTATCGCGTGCCTCCGTTCCGGTATCTCGGTAGGCGAAATGTCTCGAAAGGCGAACTTGCCAGGAGGGCTGCGGACGGCTCGCATCGAGAACAGCAACGTCGTTTCTCCGAGTGCCCGGCAAGCCGGGGTCGGCGTGCGGCTTCCTTGACCCAGTCCGGCACGTTCTCTGATAGGTCATGATCCGGCGGCGAGCCGCTGGCACCGGGCCATTCCGTGCATGGAACGAAATCCGCTTAGAGGCTGTTACGGACTACTGCTAACTCGGCAGCCCTGCGTAGTAGTAGGACGCTGAAGGCGACGAGGTGCAGCCCGGCCAGGGTAGCCGGCAGGCGTTCGTAGTCGCGGGCCAAGCGGCGGAAGCGGGCCATCCAGGCGAAGGCG
>Ga0126362_10000611_pt1 | contig 13221 bp, 9 predicted proteins | sample ANMtaG_FD_126269 | JGI IMG/M metagenome (GOLD analysis project Ga0126362, IMG submission 126269) | Continental margin sediment microbial communities from North Pacific Ocean - ANME2c_DSS_Sorted | ecosystem: Environmental > Aquatic > Marine > Continental margin > Sediment | place: Pacific Ocean... | reverse complement strand
TTCGGGCCGATCAAGGACTATGAATGCTTGTGCGGCAAGTACAAGCGCATGAAATACAAGGGCATCATCTGCGAAAAGTGCGGCGTGGAAGTAACGCTGTCGCGCGTTCGCCGTGAGCGCATGGGCCATATCGAACTCGCAGCCCCGGTTGCGCACATCTGGTTCCTGAAGTCTCTGCCAAGCCGTATCGGCACATTGCTCGATATGACCCTCAAGGGCATCGAGCGCGTTCTCTATTTCGAGAACTACATCGTGACCGAACCCGGCCTGACATCCCTGAAAGAGCATCAGCTGCTTTCAGAGGAAGAATACATGATCGCTGTCGATGAGTTCGGTGAAGATTCCTTCACGGCACTGATCGGCGCGGAAGCTATCCATGAGCTTCTGGCTTCCATGGATCTGGAGAAGATTGCCGGCGATCTGCGTGAAGAGCTGGCGACAACGACTTCGGATCTGAAGCAGAAGAAGCTGATGAAGCGTCTGAAGATCGTCGAAAACTTCCTGGAATCGGGTAACCGTCCGGAATGGATGATCATGAAGATCGTTCCGGTCATTCCGCCGGACCTGCGCCCGCTTGTTCCGCTGGATGGTGGCCGCTTTGCGACGTCCGATCTCAACGACCTCTATCGTCGTGTGATCAACCGCAACAACCGTCTGAAGCGCCTGATCGAACTGCGCGCACCTGGCATCATCATCCGCAACGAGAAGCGCATGCTTCAGGAATCGGTTGATGCACTGTTCGACAACGGCCGTCGCGGCCGCGTCATCACCGGTGCCAACAAACGTCCGCTGAAGTCGCTGTCCGACATGCTCAAGGGCAAGCAGGGCCGCTTCCGCCAGAACCTGCTCGGCAAGCGCGTCGACTATTCCGGCCGTTCGGTCATCGTGACCGGTCCGGAACTGAAGCTGCACCAGTGCGGTCTGCCGAAGAAGATGGCGCTCGAACTGTTCAAGCCGTTCATCTATGCCCGTCTCGACGCCAAGGGTTATTCCTCGACCGTCAAGCAGGCGAAGAAGCTGGTTGAAAAGGAAAAGCCGGAAGTCTGGGACATCCTTGACGAGGTCATCCGCGAGCACCCGGTTCTCCTGAACCGTGCGCCGACGCTGCACCGTCTTGGCATCCAGGCGTTCGAACCCATCCTGATCGAAGGCAAGGCTATCCAGTTGCATCCGCTCGTCTGTACCGCTTTCAACGCGGACTTCGACGGTGACCAGATGGCTGTTCACGTTCCGCTTTCCCTGGAAGCGCAGCTTGAAGCCCGCGTTCTGATGATGTCGACGAACAACATCCTGCACCCTGCAAACGGTCTGCCGGTTATCGTTCCGTCACAGGACATGGTTCTGGGCCTGTACTATCTGTCGATCGTTGCGGCGAAAGAGCCGGGCGAAGGCATGGCTTTTGCCGATATCGGTGAACTGCATCACGCCATTGGCAGCGGTGCTGTCACCCTGCACACCAAGATCAAGGGCCGCTTCAAGAGCATTGATGCGGACGGCAAGCCGACGTCGAAGATTTTCGACACGACGCCTGGCCGCATGATCATCGGTGAGCTGCTGCCGAAGCACCACAACGTGCCTTTCGACATCTGCAACCAGGAAATGACCAAGAAGAACATCTCCAAGATGATCGACACGGTCTATCGCCATTGCGGACAGAAAGAGACGGTCATTTTCTGCGATCGTATCATGCAGCTCGGCTTCAGCCACGCCTGCCGTGCCGGTATTTCCTTCGGCAAGGACGACATGGTCATTCCGGAAACCAAGGCGAAGCTCGTTGCCGAGACCGAAGCTTTGGCGACCGAATACGAACAGCAGTACAATGACGGCCTGATCACCCAGGGCGAGAAGTACAACAAGGTCGTCGACGCCTGGGGCAAGTGCACCGAGAAGGTCGCTGACGAAATGATGGCCCGCATTAAGGCTGTCGAGTTCGATCCTGTCACTGGCCGCCAGAAGCAGATGAACTCGATCTACATGATGTCGCACTCGGGTGCCCGCGGTTCGCCGAACCAGATGCGCCAGCTGGGCGGCATGCGCGGACTGATGGCCAAGCCTTCGGGCGAAATCATCGAAACGCCGATCATTTCGAACTTCAAGGAAGGCCTGACCGTGAACGAGTACTTCAACTCGACCCACGGTGCCCGTAAGGGTCTTGCCGATACCGCCTTGAAGACGGCCAACTCCGGTTACCTGACACGCCGTCTCGTCGACGTCGCGCAGGATTGCATCGTCATCTCCGTGGATTGCGGCACGACAACGGGCCTCACCATGCAGCCGATCGTTGATGCCGGTCAGGTCGTTGCGACCATTGGCCAGCGTGTTCTCGGCCGTACGGCGCTCGAAGACATCCTGCATCCGTTGACGGGTGACGTTCTGGTTACCGGCGGCAACATCATCGACGAGTTCGATATCGATGCCATCGAAAAGGCGGGCGTTCAGTCCATCCGCATCCGTTCGGCTCTCACCTGTGAGACCCGTGGCGGCATCTGCGCCAAGTGCTACGGCCGCGATCTGGCCCGTGGTACGCCAGTGAACCAGGGTGAAGCTGTCGGCGTTATCGCCGCTCAGTCGATCGGTGAGCCAGGCACGCAGCTGACGATGCGTACGTTCCACCTTGGTGGTACGGCGCAGGTTGTGGATCAGTCGTTCCTCGAAGCCAGCTATGAAGGCACGGTGCAGATCCGTAACCGCAATGTGGTTCGCAACTCCGACGGCCATCTGGTTGTCATGGGCCGTAACATGGCTGTTGTCATTCTTGATGCGACAGGCAAGGAACGGGCGACACACCGCGTCACCTACGGTTCGCGCATCTATGTCGATGACGGCGATACGGTTAAGCGCGGCCAGCGTGTTGCCGAGTGGGATCCTTATACCCGCCCGGTCATGACGGAAGTCGAAGGTCATGTCGAATTCGAAGACATGGTCGACGGTCTCTCCGTTTCGGAAACGACGGACGAGTCCACCGGTATCACCAAGCGCGTGGTCATCGACTGGCGTTCGACACCGCGCGGTTCGGACCTGAAGCCTTGCATCGTTGTCAAGGACAAGGCCGGCAAGGTTCTGAAACTGGCAAAGGGCGGCGATGCACGCTTCCAGCTGTCGGTTGAATCGATCCTGTCGGTTGAGCCCGGCTCGCACGTGAAGGCGGGTGACGTTCTTGCCCGTATCCCGATGGAAAGCGCCAAGACCAAGGACATCACCGGTGGTCTGCCGCGCGTTGCGGAACTGTTCGAAGCACGCCGTCCGAAGGACCACGCGATCATCGCCGAAATCGATGGTACGGTTCGTTTTGGCCGCGACTACAAGAACAAGCGCCGCATCGTCATCGAACCGAACGACGAGACGCTCGAGCCAGTTGAGTATCTGATCCCCAAGGGCAAGCCTTTCCATCTTCAGGATGGCGATGCGATCGAAAAGGGCGATTACATCCTCGACGGTAACCCGGCACCGCATGACATTCTGGCCATCAAGGGCGTGGAAGCACTCGCTTCGTATCTCGTCAATGAAATCCAGGAAGTCTATCGTCTGCAGGGCGTTCTGATCAACGACAAGCACATCGAAGTGATTGTTCGCCAGATGCTGCAGAAGGTCGAAATCACCGAATCCGGTGACACTGGCTTCATCGCCGGTGACCATGTCGACCGGATCGAGCTGGACGAGATCAACGAACGTCTCGAGGAAGATGGCAAGAAGCCAGGCTATGGTACTCCGGTTCTCCTGGGTATCACCAAGGCTTCGCTGCAGACGCCGTCCTTCATCTCGGCTGCGTCCTTCCAGGAAACGACACGCGTCCTCACGGAAGCTGCCGTTGCCGGCAAGATGGATGCGCTGCAGGGCCTGAAGGAAAACGTCATCGTTGGCCGTCTGATCCCGGCTGGTACGGGTGGAACGGTCAAGCAGATCCGCCGCATTGCCGGTGCCCGCGACGAGCTGATCATCGACGAGCGCCGCAAGGAAAGCGGAGCCGGTGCTGCCAAGGTCGACGCCATGCTGACCGACATGACAGGCACCCCGGCCGAATAAGCCGGTTGCACATGACAACATTGAAAAGGCCGCCTTTCGGGGCGGCCTTTTTGTTTGAGCTGTGAGGTGAATGCTGATGGGCAGGTGAGCGTAATGCCAGCCCCTCTAGTTCATTGGTCAAACTCGATCAGCGCGGCCTGGCCGGTGAGGGCGGTCTTCCAGGCGGAGAGGTGGGGTTCTTCCTCCGGCTCGCTTGTCAGCGTGCCGATCTCCAGGAGTTCAGCCTCTTCATAGCCTTCATTGGCCAGAATCTGCAGGGCGGTTTCAACCAGCCCGTCGGCATCGTCGTTCATCAGGAGAACATGCACCTGCAGCGGCTCTTCCTCGCCTTTCTTCCAGACGTCGGCAACGATGAGGTGGACTGTTTTTGGCTCGAGGTTATCTGTTGGCATAGAATTGATTCCAGAGTTTAATCGTCATTCTCTCTGTACTGAAATCGTACCACTTATGAAATCAGAATATTCTTTGCGGCCAAGCAGATCGATATGGGTCCCACATAGAGTTTTTCCCGGTCCAATCAAATAGAGGACGGTGTCATTTGGTCCAATCAGCTTTATGTCATGGGTTACTATAATCTCGGTCTGCCTGTTTTTACGATTGTTCAATGCCAGGACCACGCGCGAGCGATTTACTTCATCCAGTGCGGTTGTCGGCTCATCCAACAGCAAGAGATTGGAAGGTTTCAGGAGTGCACGAGCCAAGGATATGCGTTGTTTCTCGCCGCCCGATAGTCTGTTACCGCGTTCCCCCACGGTCGGCTCGTTCCTGCCATCATGCCGGTCCAGGATCTCACGCAATCCCAATACCGACATGATGGCTTCAATTGCATCGTTCGATGCGCCGGAACCAAGTGTGATATTTTCTCTGATTGTCATATCAAACAAGAGACTGTCCTGGTAAGCCACCGCGATACCATTGCGGAATGCTTCAGCGTTGGTCTGCGTCAGATCGACGTTCTCAATGGTGAAATGTCCGGTCGATGGGGGAACCAGACACCCCAGAACACGTAGAAGACTGCTTTTTCCCGTGCCGGAAGCACCGACGATGAACAGTCGGCCGGCTGCGGCGATTGAAAGGTCCAGGCTGACAATCACGGGAGTCGCGCCTATCGTGATCCCCAGATTGGTGAGTTGCAAAGCCCAGGGTCTGTCGGCTACCGGTAAATCAGAACTCTGCGCTGCAGGAACCGGATTTTCCGCGAGAAGACGCATCAACAAAGTCGCCTCTCCTGCAGAAGCGTGTATTTCCCGGTAGACACGCGCCAATGTCTCGACGGGCTGCAAGAGCCGGATAATGTAGGTATTGATCAACACAAGTTCGCCAACCGTAAGCGAGCCCACTGAGATGTCGAGCGCACCGCGCCATAGAACCCAAATCACGACGCCGCCGAATATGATCGTCTGCAATACGCCGTAGTAAACACGCTGGGTAAAGGTCACTTTCCAGTGCCGGTCATTTGTCTTCAGCTTTTTGTTGAGCTGTCCGATGATTGCCGTGCGTAAGTTCGCTTGCTGTACTTGATCTGCGTTAACGAGGGCATCAAGCCCATATGTCCAGGCGGCTGTGCCGCTTTCCATGGCGTCTTCAGTCGCTGCCCGTATGCGGATCGCCGACAGGTTTGCCAGGTATCCATAGACGCATAGGGCGGCGATCAACACGACTGCAATCCATGGATCGACCATGACTGCGATGACAAATCCCGCAATCATCAGCTCGACGATCGTCGGTGCAACGGAAAAGGCTAGGCTCGATGTAATATCCCGGATGGCATCGAGCCCCTTTTCAACGATACGGCCTAGCTCATGAGACGTGTGTTCCCGCATCGCATGATAGGGAAGCGACAACGCATGGTTGAAGACGTTCAGTGTCAGGTGGCGTTGCAAACGGAGATTGAATGGACCAAATGTCAGCCATTCGAATTGCGAGATGATGGAGGTGATAAGCAAGCTCACGGAAAACGCAAGAATAAGAGATATGCCGGTTTCCATGTCATGCCCCTCAGATAGGAGATCGATGCCCTTTGCGAACAGTATCGGAATAGCAGACATCGCTGCGCTTACTATAGTGATTGTTCCGATCAAGATCAGCAATAGTAAGAGCTGCCTACTGTTTTTGAATATTATTAAAATAGAATATTTGAACACGGCGGATTCATTCACGAAATTTCCCCAATATATAAGAAATATATTATTACAATCGTAATTATACGAGCCATATTGGCTGAATTCCAATCGTTTATCCATGCGACTAACGTATAATATACATCGTGGTACAATTCGATATGGTGTGTTTGTTACAAAATTTCCAAGGAGGTATGGGATGTTGATCCATTTTCTGAGCCCAGGACAATTCGGCGATCAAGTTGAGTTCGATGATGATGACAACGCGACCATGGCAAGCGGTGGACTGAGTGGAGTAAGCCCAAGTAGCTCGAAATCGAATAGCAGCTCAAAATGTGATAGCAGCAGCAGATGCGGTGCATCCGGCAAAAGCAGCAGTTCTTCGGCCTCTAGCAAGGGGTGAAGCATCTAAGCCCAAGGGCGGTACCCAAGCTGCGGGTACAGCCTCTTTCTGGCTGACAACATCATTGCATTGATCCAAGGCGCCACCGACTACTCCAAATCTGGAGGTTGAGGATGCGATTTAACATTCAGCCCTATGCCAAAATCGTTGGTGATGATGACGGGATACCTTTCATATGCACGCCATCCGGTGTCACACGCCTGCATGACCACTCGATGATCGATGTGCTGACGCATCTCAAGGCATTGGGCGTCTCGACAAATCAACCAGCCATTGATCAGCTCTTTGCAGATCAGAATATTGACCCCAGGGCTGGCCGGAGTTTTCTTGAAAGAATAAACATACTGAAGCGGTATCGTGATGATGTGAGGGTTCTGGTCTACTCAACGGACGGGGCCATTGCAGCAATGGTTGCCGCGCAAATCGAGAGAAATGATGCTGTCGACGTCATCAGCATCGACAACCTTGGTGACATCTCAGGGTCAGCAATACTCATCTGTGTCCAGGCGCAATATGATCATGGATTGGCGCGCGCCATTGTCGATCTCTGTCATCGAAAGCCGGATCTGTTCCTTTTGCACGCCTACTTTGTAATGAGGCACTTTGTGATTGACGGGTTTTATTCGGTGCGGATGGCGCTGCCCGACCACTTCAGTTCGCTCTACAATCTTGCGGGTCTCGATCGATCATCCAAATTCAAACCCTCCAGTTGGGCGGATGTTTTCTTCGCTCATGCCAGCGCGGTCAGCGCCACTGCTATCCCAACCTTGCCAAGGTCGTCGCTTGAAGAGAGCGCCGCCCTGCATTTGCTTTATACCCGCTTCCGGCAATTGATCGCGTCTGAAATGGTTCCCGTCTTCTCCGACGATCTGGGTACAGTCACGGAGATGAATCTGGATAGCGGACATATTCAACGCCATCGCGCCAATCACTCAAGTTTCAGCTCGTCCATGCGCGACTGGGCCGTCTCGTCGACCTAGCCAACCGGGAGGAGCAATCATGAAAACGGACGAAACCGCATCGTTCAATCAAATCGGCTTCGCCAGTCAGTTCGTTGATGCTGATGTGGAATACCAAGTGAGGGAATTCCATCAGGCCTGCATGACTCCCGTCGGGTCTGGATTTGAGAGTCTGTTTGGTTCTTCCGCGGTGACAATCCGCCATTTGAAACGTGCCGAGTTTGCCGAAGCGAGATTTTCGCACCTTACCCAGACCATCGATATCCCGCAGGAAAAGCCCATTTGCGATGTCACACGTTTCGAGTCTCTGCACCATGGCGATGAAGGCCTTGAGATTGCGTTTTCATTGATCGGCCGCATATTCAGTCAGGCACTGGCAGCCGATCAGCGGAAGCGGCGACCCTATCCTTCCGGCGGAGCGCTCTATGCGGTAGAGGCAATCTTGATTACCGGCCCCCGGGTTCAGGAAGGGCAGAGGTTGTCAGCCTTCCATTTTCTTCCCGTGTCAAACGCATTCGAACAACTGACCGCGCATGTTTCAGCGTCTGATTTTTCCAGCCTGAGCGACGTACCAAATCCGTCTTTCTATGTTCTCTACTGCGTCAACCTGAAAAAATCGATCTTCAAATATCGTACGCGCGGTTACAGGCTCTCACTTCTTGAAGTGGGATCGATGTACCAGAACATGCTGTCTTGCGCCCAATCAGCGGGCGTTTCATCGCGCGTCCTGTCAGGCTTCCCCGAGCGCCAGATTGCACACATGTGTCATCTGGATGGCCGATTGCTGCTGCCGACTATTGTTCAGGCATTCGGGTTCGAAAAGAAACAAGATGACAATCCAGCATAGATTTCGACCGGTGATCACAGAGGTACCGCACTTTGCCGTTGAGGCATCGAGCCCGCCACTCATATCGGAACCTTGCGTTTTTGGAGCGCACGATAGTAGCCGTATACAAGGACACGGATTTGGCTACGGACCAGATATACATCTCAAGGCTTTCGGAGAGTATATGGAGCGCTTTGTTGCCTACCGAAGTATCAGGTCAAACGGTTGTGCGACCATCGATGAATTGAACGTCTCGCTGGAAACGAAGAATGCATTGAACGCCGCGATAACCGAGGCGTGTGGCGACGAGCAAACCAGCCAATTCGTTGCCAGGCACAGGTTTGATACTGTTGAGGTTCTTGATCTGAACTCGGACGAGAAAGTGCGGCTACCACGGATATTGTTTTCCCTTCACCCTACGAAGGATCAGCAATTTGTTCCAACCCGCGACACATCCGGATCCGCGCTTCACGTCAACAAGGAGGCAGCGTTCCAAAATGCTGTCCTTGAATTTGTCGAACGGCAAAGTCTGGCCGCGATGTGGGCTTCGAGGCGATGTCAGGCACTGTCCGTGCTGGAGCCCGACAACGTTGCAGATCGGAGGATCAAAACATTGTTGCTGCGGTTGAGCATGCGGGGAATGCTGAGCTGCTACAACATTTCATTTCTCAAGGGCGCGCATGTCTTGTTTGTGGTCTACAAGGCGCGGTCCGAATCCGACTTCGTGCAATTTGCATGCGGCGCTTCAGCAGCCTTTTCTTGGCATGCCGCGCTTGCAAAGGCGCTCACGGAGGTTTGGCAGACGAGTGTCCTACTTCCACAGATGAATTTCTTCGATTCCACGGAGTATGGCGGGGGTGAACTCAAGGAACGTTTTGAGAAAGCCAACCGCAGCGACTATGACCTAGATCTGGAGGTAGCTCCATTGTCTGGTATGAGCGGTGAAGATGGGTCTCTGGTTGAACTGAGGCAATCTCTGCTGGACGTAAGCAAGAGCATATTTGCCTTTTCACAAAGCCAATACATGGGGCTTAACAAACTCACATTCTGTAAATTGTTCTCTCCGGACTTCTTCATCCACATGAATCCGGGGGCAGGCAACAACAACCAGAACCGCTGGCTTCAAACAATTGCCAAGGATAGGCCCTTGCGGCTGACGTCTATGCCTTTCAGCTAGTGCAAGAATGTGCGGAAGGTCATGATTCTAGCAGCTCTGCGACTCGCCGGTGTTGCCTGTTGCCGCGGCATTCAAAATCGCTGTGAAGAAAGAGAAATTTAACTTGAATTAACGGCAGTCCGGCGAAACAATCTTACCATCAGGCCGCAAAGCGCCCCAAAACGCTCCAAACCTTAATAAAATTTGGTGTTCAGGCTTGACGTGGAGCAGGGGACAAAGTATCAGCAGCACATCTGAGCCGATGTGAGATTGGCTGTTTCGGAGCGACACGCTCTGGAGTTCATCTCAAACAGGGTTCGTTTTACGATCGAAATGCAATTTGCCGCTCGCATGAAGCTCTTAAGGCTTCCTCTGCTTTTATTCGGGCAACCACCCTCGCGGTGGTTTAGTTGCCCGAATTCGTGCATGAGCATGGCGCTGAAACGGCCCTGACGGGCGAAGATACGAGATTTGTGCCGAAGCGCGTGCGCTTTGATACGCATTACAAAGAGGGAAGGTTGAATGCCTACCGTAAACCAGTTGATCCGCAAGCCGCGCACTGCGCCGGTAAAGCGCAATAAAGTTCCTGCCTTGCAGGAAAACCCGCAGAAGCGCGGCGTGTGCACCCGCGTCTATACGACGACCCCGAAGAAGCCGAACTCGGCTCTGCGTAAGGTTGCCAAGGTGCGTCTGACGAATGGCTTCGAAGTTATCGGATACATTCCGGGTGAGGGCCACAACCTTCAGGAACACTCTGTCGTGATGATCCGCGGCGGCCGTGTCAAGGATTTGCCGGGCGTTCGTTACCACATCATCCGTGGTGTTCTCGATACGCAGGGCGTCAAGAACCGTAAGCAGCGCCGTTCCAAGTACGGTGCAAAGCGTCCGAAGTAAGATTTTCCGGGACTTTGGCCACCAGGTAGGTCAACCCGATGCAGATAAGAGACAAAAAGTATGTCCAGACGCCATAGTGCAGAAAAGCGTGAGATCAACCCGGATCCAAAGTTCGGCGATCTCGTTCTGACGAAGTTCATGAATGCAGTCATGCATCATGGCAAGAAGTCGATCGCTGAGCGTATCGTTTACGGTGCGCTTGAGTCGGTTGAAGCCAAGAGCAAGCAGGAGCCGGTTGCCCTGTTCCATCAGGCCCTCGACAATGTTGCGCCGCACGTCGAAGTGCGCTCGCGCCGTGTTGGTGGTGCAACATACCAGGTTCCGGTCGATGTTCGTCCAGAGCGTCGTCAGGCTCTTGCCATCCGTTGGCTGATCAATGCTGCTCGCGGTCGCAATGAGACCACGATGATTGATCGCCTGTCCGGCGAACTCCTGGATGCGGCAAACAACCGTGGCTCGGCTGTGAAGAAGCGTGAAGACACGCATCGCATGGCAGAAGCCAACCGCGCATTCTCGCATTACCGCTGGTAATCGTCGAAACCCTATTCTTGAAGGCACCATATCATGGCCCGCGAATATAAAATCGAAGACTACCGTAATTTCGGTATTATGGCGCACATCGACGCCGGCAAGACGACGACGACCGAGCGTATTCTTTATTACACCGGCAAGTCGCACAAAATCGGTGAAGTCCATGATGGCGCTGCAACCATGGATTGGATGGAGCAGGAGCAGGAACGTGGCATCACGATCACGTCCGCTGCAACCACCACCTACTGGACAGGCCGCGATGGCAAGAAGCGTCGCTTCAACATCATCGACACGCCAGGCCACGTCGACTTCACGATTGAAGTCGAACGCTCGCTGCGCGTTCTCGACGGTGCGATTGCACTGCTCGATGCCAATGCCGGCGTAGAGCCGCAGACGGAAACCGTTTGGCGTCAGGCTGAGAAGTATCATGTTCCGCGCATGATCTTCGTCAACAAGATGGACAAGACCGGCGCCGATTTCGATCGCTGCGTTGAAATGGTCAAGACCCGTCTTGGTGCCAAGGCTGTTGTCATGCAGCTGCCGATCGGTGCAGAAACAGAATTCAAGGGCGTTGTCGATCTGATCGAAATGAAGGCTCTGGTCTGGCGCGATGAGCAGCTGGGTGCGCAGTGGGATGTCGTTGAGATCCCTGCTGATCTGCAAGCCAAGGCTGAAGAATACCGCGAAAAGCTGATCGAAGCTGCCGTTGAAGTCGATGAAGCTGCGATGGAAGCGTATCTGGAAGGCAACATGCCTGACAATGATGCTCTGCGCGCTCTGATCCGCACCGGCACCTGCCGTGTTGAGTTCCACCCGGTATTCTGCGGTTCGGCCTTCAAGAACAAGGGCGTACAGCCTCTGCTTGATGGTGTTGTTGAATACCTGCCTTCGCCGGTTGACGTTCCTTCGATCAAGGGTATCGACCCGAAGACCGATGGCGAAACAACCCGCAAGTCTTCGGATGAAGAGCCTCTGTCGATGCTCGCATTCAAGATCATGAACGATCCGTTCGTTGGTTCGCTGACTTTCTGCCGCATCTATTCCGGCAAGCTGACCAAGGGCGTTTCGCTCGACAACACAGTCAAGAACAAGCGCGAACGTATCGGCCGTATGCTGCAGATGCATTCCAACTCGCGTGAAGACATTGAAGAAGCGTTTGCCGGCGACATCGTTGCTCTGGCGGGCCTGAAAGAAACAACGACAGGTGACACGCTCTGCGATCCGCTGAAGCCGGTTATCCTGGAACGCATGGAATTCCCCGATCCGGTTATCGAAATCGCGATCGAACCGAAGACCAAGGCCGACCAGGAAAAGATGGGCATTGCGCTGAACCGTCTTGCTGCTGAAGATCCTTCATTCCGCGTCAAGTCGGATGAAGAGTCGGGTCAGACAATCATCGCCGGCATGGGCGAACTTCATCTCGACATTCTCGTTGACCGTATGCGTCGCGAGTTCAAGGTCGAGGCGAATGTTGGTCAGCCGCAGGTTGCCTACCGCGAATCGATCACACGCAAGAAGGAACAGGACTACACCCACAAGAAGCAGTCGGGTGGTTCGGGTCAGTTCGCTCGCGTCAAGATCATCTTCGAACCCCACGATGGCGACGATTTCATCTTCGAATCGAAGATCGTCGGCGGCTCTGTACCGAAGGAATACATTCCGGGCGTTCAGAAGGGTATTGAAAGCGTCATGGGTGCGGGTCCGCTCGCAGGCTTCCCGATGCTCGGCGTGAAAGCCACGCTGATCGACGGTGCCTACCATGATGTCGACTCGTCGGTTCTGGCATTCGAAATCGCAGGCCGTGCGGCATTCCGCGAAGCTGCCCGCGAAGCCGGTGCCCAGCTGCTCGAGCCGATCATGAAGGTCGAAGTTGTAACGCCTGAAGATTATGTCGGTGACGTAATCGGCGATCTGAATTCACGTCGTGGTCAGATTTCGGGTACCGAAGCCCGTGGCATTGCTACGGTCGTCAATGCAAACGTGCCGCTGGCCAACATGTTTGGTTATGTGAACACGCTGCGTTCGATGAGCCAGGGTCGTGCACAGTACACGATGCAGTTTGATCACTACGAACCTGTTCCGACAGCAGTCGCACAGGAAATTCAGAAGAAGTTTGCGTAACCCTGACGGTTGCGCGTGACAGTTGAGTTAAGCCTGAGCAGGCGAACATATAACGGAGAGCTCAGATGGCTAAGAGCAAGTTTGAACGTAACAAGCCGCACGTCAACATCGGCACGATTGGTCACGTTGACCATGGCAAGACATCGTTGACGGCAGCGATTACGAAGTATTTCGGAGAGTTCAAGGCG
>Ga0126362_10000610_pt1 | contig 13227 bp, 12 predicted proteins | sample ANMtaG_FD_126269 | JGI IMG/M metagenome (GOLD analysis project Ga0126362, IMG submission 126269) | Continental margin sediment microbial communities from North Pacific Ocean - ANME2c_DSS_Sorted | ecosystem: Environmental > Aquatic > Marine > Continental margin > Sediment | place: Pacific Ocean... | reverse complement strand
GTGCAAAAAAGCGGGCAGCAAACGTTGTTGCTCGACCTGGGCCTGCCTCTCGCTGACAGCCTGGCGCTGCTGGGGCTGGAAAGCTCTTTCCATTTCGGCGATGCCCTGCGCCACTTGCGACGCCTGGACTCCACCCTGATCAACAGCGCCTTCACCTCGGCCGAAGCCGGCCTGCGCATTCTCGCCTATCACAATAACGATGAGCCGCTGGACCGCACCAGTGCAGCTGAGCTGTACATGTTGCTCAGTGCCCTGCGCCAGCACTTCCAGCACATCGTGGTGAACCTGACCGGCCAACCCGACAGCGAAGCCTTGCGCACCTTTGTCAGCCATTGCGACAAACTATTGTGGTGTACCGACCAAAGCGTACCGGACTGCCGCCGTAACCTGGCGGTACTCAACCTGTGGCGAGAAAAAGGCATGAAGCTGGACCATGCCCGGCTGCTGGTCGACCGCTACCTCAAGGGTGCCGCCCCCGACTCGGAAGCGCTGGGCAAAAGCTTCGGGCTGGAAGTGATCGCCGTATTGCCCTGGAGCCCGGAAGTTCGCCTGAGTGCCAAAAACCAGGCGCAAACCTTATTCTCGCTGGCCCCGCGGGAAAGCCTGACGCAAGCGCTGCGTGCCTTGGGCGAGCGCCTGGCAAAACGCTCCGAAGGCCTGGAAAAACCCTCCACCAACTGGCTTAACCGCCTTCTGAGGACCAAATGAACGGCGAGAAGCTGTTTGGCGTTACCCCGCGCGGTAGCGCCGGCAACACCGATCATGACGGCCTGAAACTGGTGCTGCATCGCTACATCATCGATGCCATCGAAGAGTCGGGAAAAAACCTCCTGGAGAGCTCACGCCAATCCCTGGCGCAGTTTGTGATCGACAAGGTCGCCGAATACATCACACGTATGCACCTGGCGATTTCCCGCTACGAGATGGAACGCCTGGCAGAAGAGATCGTCGATGAACTGACCGGTTTCGGCCCGCTGGAAGTACTGCTGCGGGACCCGACGGTCACTGAGATCCTGGTCAACGGCCCGCACCGGGTGTTCGTCGAGCGCGATGGCCTGCTGCAACAAAGTGATTTGCGCTTCATTGACGACCACCATGTGGAGCGGGTCATGCAGCGCATCCTAGCGCCCCTGGGACGCCGGCTGGATGAGTCGTCGCCGATGGTGGATGCGCGCCTGCCCGATGGCAGCCGGGTCAATGCGATCATCCCGCCGATTGCCCTGGACGGCCCCTGCCTGTCGATTCGAAAGTTTCGCAAAGACATGCTGAAGAGCAGCGACCTGGTAGCCATGCAAACCATCGACCAAGGGATTTTCGAATTCTTCCAGGACGCCGTCGGCAAGCGCTGCAACATCCTGATCAGCGGTGGTACCGGCACCGGTAAAACCACACTGCTGAACATTCTCAGCCAGTTGATCAACCCTCGCGAGCGCCTGGTCACCATCGAAGACGTGGCCGAGTTGCAGCTGGGCCATCCCCACGTCGTGCGCCTGGAAACCCGGCCGCCCAACGCTGAGGGCCATGGTGAGGTGAAAGCCAGTGACTTGATCCGCAACGCCCTGCGGATGCGGCCCGACCGGATCATCCTCGGCGAGATCCGGGGCGTGGAAGTCATCGATGTGTTGACCGCCATGAACACCGGCCACGACGGATCAATGAGTACCGTCCACGCCAACAATGCCCAGGACGCGTTGCTGCGACTGGAAACCCTGGTGGGTCTCACAGGGCGGGTGGTGGCGGAAAAAACCCTGCGGCAAATGATTTGCGCGGCCCTGGATGTGGTGATCCAGCTGACGCGCCTGCCCGATGGCCGCCGCTGTGTCAGCGAAGTGGTGGAAGTGGTGGGCATACGCGAGGACGTGTATGTCACCAATACCCTGTTCCGCCACGACAAGCGCACCGGCTTCGGCTTCCTGCGGGAAGCCGTCAACCCGGCCGGTGACAAGTTGCGCCAAGAAAGTCACCTGCCGGGTTAGGAGGCCATCCCATGATCGGTCCGATTCTGCTTAGCCTGCTCGCCGTGGCCCTTCTGGTGCTGGGGATAGGCCTGATGCGCAACGGTTTGCGCAAGGCCCAGACCGACAGGGTGTTGGAGCGCCTGGCCGAAGGGCAACCCCAGTCCCTGAAAGACAACACAGTAGCCACCCGCCTGGAACGCACCTTTATCCGTGCAGGCCTTGGCAGGCCGACCGAACGCCTGGGCCTGTGGCTGAGCCTTTGGGCCTTCGGTGCCCTGCTGGGGTGGCTGGTAGGCGAGTGGATAGGCCTGTTTGTCATGGTGGCGGCACCGCCCTTGGCACTGCGCCTGTACATCGCCGTACGCTACCAGCGCCGGCTGCGCCGAATGGTCGAGCAACTGCCGCAGTTGCTCGACCACGCAGTGCGCAGCCTCAAATCCGGACGCACCCTGGCGGACGCCATCCTGAGCGGCATCGATGCCAGTGACGACCCGTTGAAAAAATCCATGGGCCGCATCAAGCGCAATGTGCAACTGGGTGTCAGCCTGCCAGAGGCCGCTCATGACTATGCCGAATTTTATGAACAGGATGAACTGCGCCTGTTTGCCCTGGGCCTCAAGGTCAACCACCGCTACGGAGGCAACGCCAGCGAGCTGCTGGAAAACCTGATCAAGATGATTCGCGAGCGCGACCAGGGCGCACGGCAATTACGCGCCATGACGGGTGAAACCCGGGTGACCGCATTGGTACTCGCAGTGCTGCCGGTGAGTGTTGCGGGCTACTTCCTGATCGTTAATCCGGTGTACCTGATGGCCATGTGGGATGACCACAGCGGCCAACGCCTGATGCTCGGTGCGTTCGCCTTGCAAGTCATCGGCTGCGTGGCGCTGTGGCGCATGTTGCGGAGTATCTGAGATGGCGATAGTGATCAGTGCCGTATTATTTCTTGCCGCGTTATTGCTGCTGGTGACCAACATCTTGAGCAGTCGTCGTCAGCAACGCCTGGTCACCCAAAGGCTGCAAGGGGAGCCAAGCCGTAACGACAAAATGAGTGAGTGGTTGCACCAACTGGGCAGCACCCGGATCGGCCAGCGCACCGTCAGCCTCGATAACGAAACCCAAACCCTGCTCAACCGCATGGGCTGGAGAAAGGCCAGCCAGCGTTCGATGTTCGCCGCCTGCCAGATCGCTTCGCCGATACTTCTGATGGGCCTGACCGCGCTGGCACTGGAGCTGTTTTTTCCCGGCACCGAGCATGGGTGGGTGATCCCCCTGCTGGCCCTGATCATCGGCTACCTGCTGCCCAAGCGAATCCTGGTTTCACTCGCCAAAAGGCGCCAGGACAAAATCGCCCGGGAAGTGGCAACCTTCATTCCCCTGGTGCGCATTCTGTTTGAGTCAGGCATGGCCGTAGAGCAGGCGCTCAGGGTCATGGCCTACGACGCGCAGAAACTGTTGCCGGTGCTGACCGCCGAACTGCGCCTGGTGCTGGCACGCGTCGATTCCGGGCTGGAGTTGGGCGAGGAGTTGAACAAGGCCAGCGAGATGCTGGCCGTCGATGAGCTCAGCGACACGTGCCTGATCCTCCAGCAACTGCTGCATCAGGGCGGTGGTGCGATGAAGTCCCTGCAGTCGCTCAAGCAACTGCTGGATGACCGGCGCCTGACCCGCTTGCAGGAATACATCTCCAAGATGTCCGCCAAGATGTCCGTGGTGATGATGCTGTTCCTGTTTCCCGCGTTACTGATCGTACTGGCCGGCCCTGGCTTTATCGCCATTGCCAAAGCCTTCGCGCCTTGAGAGGACATGCAATGAAGACATTGATGATCGCCTGCAGCCTGTTGTTGTTAGGCGGTTGTGCCAGCAACGGGCAACTGCCGTGGGCGGGCTTCAGCGCGCAAGGCAGTTGTGCCAAGCCAAACTCCAATCAGGAGTTGTCACTGAACCTGGCCGACGACATGGCCAACGAGGGCAAGCTTCACGCCAGCCTGGCCAACCTGCAAAACCTGCCGGACAACCTGCCCCAGGTGCGCCAGCGCCAGGCCAAGGTGTACCGCCTGCTGGGCCGCAGCGAAGCCGAACCGCTGTACCGCAGCCTGCTCGGCACCTGCATGGCCGCCGAAGGCGAGCACGGCCTTGGCCAGCTGGCTGCTGCCAGGGGGGACAACGGCCAAGCCATGGCGCACTTGCAACGCGCGGCCAGGATGTCGCCCACCGACGAGAAAATCCGTAACGACCTGGGTGTTGTGTACCTCAATCAAAGGCGCCTGGAAGACGCACGCTTTGAATTCCTCACAGCCATGGAGCTCAAGCAGAGTGATCAATTGGCGGCCATCAATCTGGTGACGCTGATGATCTATCAGGACAATTGGGAACAAGCCGCACAAGTGGCCAGCCGCATGGGCCTGAGCCCGGAACAAGTGACGCAGGCCCAAGCCCGGGCGCAGCAACTCAAGGCACCGGCCTCACCGGCGACACCACCCAAAGATCAGGTCGCAACCGTAAGCGACGCACTGCAAGCGCCGGTCAAATAGGTTTGAAGGGAGTACACAGGATGAAACTCACACGGCTCGCCACTCTGCTGTTCGCCAGCCTGCCGCTGACGGCGTTGGCTATTGAACCAGGACCTTCGTCGCCACAGCAAAAACAGACCGAAGGCTGGCTGCAACTGCAAGTCAGCGGCGAACAAGCATCCACCCACCTGCAAAAGGCCACGCCCGCTGAACGTGACCTGACCATGCAACGCCTGCTGGAGAGTTACAAACACCCTATTCCTGAGTATTACGACCAGAAACAGGGCGGCAACACCCCAGGCGGCGGCAGCAGTAACTAGTGGGCAGTCACGCGCTGGCGTGCCGGTGAGTTATTCGGCGATAGCGCCAGCGCCAACTGGGTGCGGTTGTGCATATGAGTCAGGCGCAGCACCTGGGACACGTAGAGTTTCACCGTGTTTTCGGTGATGCCCAGCTCACAGGCAATCTGATAGTTGGTCTGGCCCTTGCCTACCAGCCTGGCGACATCCAACTGGCGTGGGGACAACTGATTGAAGATCGCCGGTATTTCAACGCGGTCAGTGTCGCTGACTTCGCCATCGGCTTCATTCGACAGGGTCGACTGCGGGCTGCTGCGCACCTTGTCGAGGTCATGATAAAGATCGTCGATGGACGCCGAGAGAAACTGCAGCTTCTGGTTCAGATGCCCCAGGTCGAGGTTTTTCTGCCGGTCTTGCAGCGCCACAACCTGGCGTTGCAACCCTTCAAGCAATTCGCCCAGATTGATTGGCTTCTGGTAGTAATCGGCAATCCCGGCACGCAGGGCCTTGATCACATCTTGCTTGTCCGCACGCCCCGTCAACATGATGGCCTCAAAGACCCGTTGCTTGCCGGCCAGGCGTTGCAGAGCCTGGACCAGTTCGATGCCATCCATGTCCGGCATATGCAGATCGCACAGCACCAGGCCGATCTCGGCATCGTCGCGAAAACGCTCGATGGCTTGCTGGCTGGAGGCACAAGGGACGCAACGGTAACCGTTGCTTTCAAGAAATTCACAAAGCTCTTCCACGATCAGGGGCTGATCATCGACAACGAGCACTTTCACTTCAGAGGTAAGCTTGTTCACGCGCTACTCCATGCCTGGGCAAGCCAAAGACCGACCGATCCATTCCGACCACTTTCCTATACAACATACTCATAAACGTAGACGTACTTTCCTACTATGTACATAGCGATAGCCTACGTGGCGACTAATGGGATCCAAAGCCAGGCCAGGCAAAACCCGACCCATAAAAACGGCACGAACGGCTGTCTGGCCGAGCGTTCCGGATGCAGGTACTGCAAGGTGTTCTTAAGCCCTTGATTCATCAGCGGCCACAGCCTGGGGGCCAGCAGCAGCCACGCCGCGCTGGCGAGGCCTGCGCCGATGAAAGTGCCCAATACGTAGAGGTAGTTGGTCGCCAGTCCCAATGCCGCGATCAACTTCACGTCACCGGCCCCCAGACGGCCCAGCGCGTAACCCGGCAGGGTAAACAACAGCGCCAGGGCAAATGCCCCGCCACCCTCGGCGGCAGGCGCGCCGAGCCAGGTGGTACCGCTCCAGAGCAGGTAAACCAGCGCCAGCAAGCCTGCGCCGAGGGTCAAGCGGTTGGAGATCTGACGTAGACGGATATCTTGCACAGCGCACAGCGCCAGCCAAACGAATAGGACGAGGCTTTGAATCACGTAAAAAAAATCCCTTTTTGCTGATTGATTCTATGCTGATATCAGGTAGTGGTAGTCAGGGTAGACGAGTCATGAAAAAAGACCTCCCTAGAAAGCAAAAAGGTGCCGCCGCGCTGGAGTTCGCGATGGTCTTCATGATTTTTTTTGCCGTGTTTTATGGTCTGGTCAGCTACAGCCTGCCGTTACTGTTGATGCAGTCCTTTACCCAAGCCGCCGCTGAAGGCGTAAGGCGTAGCGTCGCGCTGGACCCCTCCACGCCTAACTACATAACGGCACTGCCCAATCAGGCCGTCGCCGCGGCGCAGGCACAATTGTCCTGGATCCCCTCGTCGTTCAAGTTCCTGCCCACGTATGTCACGGCAACCTATAGCGCGAGCTCACTGCTGACGGTGCAAATCAACTATCCAACGTCCAGCCTTCAGAACGTGTTGCCGTTTCTGGTACTGCCAGGCTTTGGGACCGTCCCCGCCCTGCCTCCCACGCTTTCGGCCCAATCGAGCATGCAGTTTTGACCTCAGGGGATAAATTGTTCGGCCGCCTGCTCGGCCGTGGCAACCACCTGGATGCGGACGCGCCGGCAGCACTGCCCACCACCGCCGCCCTGTTGTTCTACCTGGACGCCCAAGGCCGCGTGCTGGACATCCAGGGCCCGCTGCGCCATCGACTGGAACAGCCCGCCGCGCAACCGCACCAGCCTGCCTTGCTGCTCGAATACCTCACGCCAATGAGCAGCCTGGTGATTGAAGGCACGCCCGGCGACTGGCAGGGGCAAAGCCTGGACCTGGAGTTCAAAGGGCTTGCCGGGCAAACCCTGCATACCCGCGGCTGGGTTCAACCCGAGGGCAAGGCTTGGCTCCTTCAATTGCTGGACATTGGCGACCTGATTGCCCATCGCCAACTGACTCAGCGACGCGAACACAATCAGCGCGTAAACGACCAGATCAGCGAGCAACTACGGGTCTGCAGCCTGACGCGCCTGCCCGAGGTGCTGCAAGACACTCTCCAGACCATCTCCCAGCACTGGCACGTCCCCTGCACTGCGATTGCCTTGCTGGACGAGCAGGGCCAGGAGTGGTGTATCCAGGGCTGTTACACATCCCACGACGCTCCGGCACTTTGGAGCAACGGGCAAGCCCTGGGCGCCAGCCTCGACAGCCTGGGCGGTACAGCGCCGGTGAGCCTGGGGGTAAACCGAGGCCACAGCGACCACCCGCGCCTGCAAGGGCTGTTTGGCAATACCGATGGTTTTCTGGTGCCCTATCACGATGGTCATGGCGTGGGTGCATGGTTGCTGTGCGGCCTTTATAGCCGCCAGGAACACACCAGCGACCGTGACTGGCTGCAACTGACCGCCGCCCTCGCCGCACCGTTGCTCGGCCGCCTGCGCGAACAGCACCATCAGCAGCAACTGGAGCGCCTCGACGCCCTGCAGGGACTGCTCGGCACCGGCTGGTGGGAACTGCCCCCCCACAGTGAGGACATTGAACTCGCCCCGCAGTTGCTGCACACCCTCAACCACGGCGAGTCCACCACACGGCTCTCGTTGCCGATGTGGCTCAAGCTGATTCACCCTGCCGACCGGGAAGAGCTCGCCAGCCGCCTGCAAGACCTCAAGACCCTGGGCAAGCCGCTGTCCACCAGCGTTCGCCTGCAACCTACCGACCCGACGCAAAACCCCATCTGGTACCGCGTACAGGGGCAAGCGCTGGGCTCGGGCGGGCACCGCCGCCTGGTGGGCTTCATGCTCGACATCAGCGATATAAAAAACCAGGCTCAACAGGCCGCCGCCGCCCACGCACGCCTGGACAACCTGATCGCCAGCTCCCCGGCCGTGATCTACGTGCAGCGCTACGTCGAAGGCACGCTGCAACCGGTGTTCTTCAGCGACAGCCTGCTGCCGCTGCTGGGCCGCACCCTGGCCGACTTCACCCCGGCGACGCTGAACCAATGGATCCACCCCGAAGACCGCGACCTCTACTTCGACCGTACCCGCCGACTGCTGCGCGAAGGCAACGTGCGCAGTCGCTACCGAGTGCTCGACAAACAGGGCGATTACCACTGGCTGCTGGATGAAGCCCGACTGCTACGCGACGATCTCGGGTTGCCCGTGGAAGCCGTGGGCCTGTGGCTGGATGTGACCGAGACGACCCTGGCGGCGCAACGGGTCAAGGAAAGCGAGGAACGCTATCGAATCCTGGTGGAAGACTCCCCTGCGATGATCTGCCGTTACCGCCCGGACCTGACCCTGACCTTCGGTAATACCCCCCTGGCCAACTACATGGAGTGCCTGCCTGAACAACTGCCGGGCATGAACCTCAGCCAGTGGTTGTCCGAAGAACAACGCGAGGCATTTGTGCAGCGCATCCGGCAGTTGACCCCGGAGTTCCCCGTGAGCACCGCCGAAATCAGCCTGCAATTGCCGGGGCGCACACATGCCTGGTGGGTGTGGTCGGACCGGGGCGTATTCGACGAACAGGGCCAGTTGCAAGAAGTGCAGGCCGTGGGCCGCGACAACACCGAAGTGCGCCGCTCCCAGCAGCAACTGACCCAAAGCGCCAAAATGGCCACCCTCGGCGAAATGGCCACCGGCCTGGCCCACGAGATCAACCAACCGTTGAACGTGATGCGCATGGCCATCGTCAACGTGCTCAAACGCTTGAGCAACGGCGATGCACAGATCGACTACCTGACGGAAAAACTCCAGCGCATCGACTCCCAGGTCCAGCGAGCCGCCCGCGTGGTGGATCATATGCGCGTGTTCGGCCGCCGTTCTGAAGTCGAACAACAGCCCTTCAACCCGGCGCAGGCGGTGGAAGGCACCTTGTCGCTGCTCACTGAAGGCCTGCGTGGCAAAGGCATAGAACTGCGGGTGACGCAGACGGACATTGCGGTGCAGGTCAAAGGCTACGTCGACCAGTTGGAGCAGGTGCTGATCAACCTGATGGTCAACGCCCGCGATGCTCTGCTGAGCAAGCGCGAACACGACCGCGACCTGCGGCCGTGGATCTCGGTGCAGATCGAACACGACAGCCGTCACGTGCGCATCTGGGTCGAGGACAACGGCGGCGGGATTGACCCACGGCTGCTGGAGCGGATTTTCGAACCGTTCTTCACCACCAAGCCGATTGGCGTGGGCACCGGCCTGGGGTTATCAGTGAGCTATGGCATTGTCGAGAACATGGGCGGCCGGTTGAGCGTCGCCAACAGTGAACATGGGGCGAAGTTTTGTGTGGAGTTGCCGGTGGTGAGCGAGGTTTAGATCACCAGATACGCATTACCCGAGTGGCAACTGAGGTTGGCGCCCACGCCGACCTGGTTAAGGTCGACTCCCAGCCCCAGCAACAGGGTATTCACCAACGAATTGATCAAGGGTATCAGCGTGGCATTCAACACGTTGAGCAACGCCGTGGTCACGCCGCTTAAAACCGATCCAAGGCCGCCGATCAGGTTGCCCAGCAGGTTCGCGTTGCCGGGGGTAGGCCCGTACATATTCAGGTTAAGCCCGGCCGTCACGCCGTTCACCGGATCGGTCAGGCCGCTGACGATATTGGTGGTGCTGTAGCTGGAGTAATACGGTGGCTGGGAAATCTCCGGCAAATTCGGCGATTGGTAGGTGTAGGGAATGTTGTAGGTACCGCCTGCCGAAATATTGGCCGATAACCCCAACCCTCCGCCTACGCCCATCACCACCGGATTGCAGAACACAATTAATGTGCAGGTCTTCGTACCGATATCGACGATCTTCAACGGCGTCACCACCACCGTAGGGGGTGTAGGGCCAGTCCCGAAAACGCTGCTGCTGGCAATCTGGCCCATCCGCAGATTGACCAGTGATGTGTTGGTGGCCGTGGTCAGGGTTTTAGTGGTCGGGCTGGCGCAGCTGTAACCGGTGACCCAACTGGCGGCACTCGCCGCATCCAGCTCGATATCGATACCCACCGGCGGCGGCAGCACTTGCAACACCGGCGAAGTACACGAGATCGCACAGGTCAACGAATTGATCACCCCGACCAGGTTCAGGCTGAGCAGCGCGTCCAACGTACCCAGCAGCGGGCTCACCAACCCGGTCACCGCGTTAGTCAGCGTGGAGACGGTGTTGAGTATCGGCAGGTTAACCGACAGCTTCGTGCGTAACTGAGCCGTTTGTACGTAAATCCGGTTTGGGCCGGTCATGGGATTCTGCCCGGGCGCCGTGGCAAGCGCCGGGTTACCGATGGCCGACAGCTGTGGCGGCTGCAACACCTGGACGCTGGCAGTGATTTGCGCCACCCCCGGCAAGTTGATAGGGAAACTGGCCACCAGGCCGTTTTGCTTGTTGGCCAATTGCACGAACCCCTGAATCAGGTCGAACACCCGCATGTTGACCGCCAGGGCGGCGACGCTGGCACCACTCTCCACCGACAGCACATTGCCCAGCACCACCGTGGTCGCACCCGCTGCGACTTTCAGGGCCTGCAGGCTGGCAATGGTCGCAGTGGCCGACAATGTATGCGTGGGGTCCAGCACATTGATTGCCGACTGAATCAGTTGGCCAACCGCGATGGTGTTGCCCAGTACCTGTGTATAACCACCGGCCGTCAGCCCCAGGTCGAGCTTCAGTTGGTTCAGGTAACTCAGCAAAGAAATATTGGTGTTGATCAGGCCGTTCCAGCCCGCCACCGAGAGATTCACGGCGCCGCCCAACAATCCACCGGTCAGCGCGTTAAGCAGGGGCGCGTTGTTCGTATCCACGACCAACGCCGTGCTGCGAATGGTCAATGACGCCAGCGGCGGCCCCAGTGCGGCGACCGCCACTGCATTCACCGTCGTCTGCGCGGTCACCGCAGTACCGTTGACCATGTTCCATATGCCGCCGGCGACGCTGGTCGCCACGGTCTCGGAGGCTACCACCTGAATCGCATCGTTTTTAGTGGCGTTGGCGCTGAAGACCCGCTGATTGCTGGCATTGGTCACCAACGTGCCGCAGGTGACCGCCAGTGCACGGGTGTTGGCGACAATCGTGAAGCCATTGCGCGTGGCGTTCTGCGTGGCGTAATCGTTGGCCGTGGTGCTCGATGCGCATTGCCCGCCACGATTGGCAGCCTCCAGGGCTGCCGTATCGGCCACGGACTGCAACTTGCGCTTTTCCAGGTACAGGCGACTGCTATCGATAACCAGCAACAGGAATACCAAGGCGATGCCCAGGGTCACGGCCGCAATCAAGCCAATCGCACCACGCTGCCTTGCATACCCGGGCAGGCGACCGGAACGAAGTCGAAGAGACATCGAGCACTCCTTTGCCGGCAGATTGCCGAGCGCTTACTCTCCTGTGTTGCTTGGGAGTGTAGTCAAGAGCGGCGGGGGCTGCAGGCCAGTCGCCATAGATCGGCGACTGGCGGAGGGCTGATCAAGCAATTAATGAGGCGGGTAGTTGGACAGCACCTTGGTCACCGTGGCACGAATAGCGGCACTACGGTCCCGTGGCTCGGGCGAGCTGGCGAGGATTTGCTCATCGCTGCCACGCCACACCAGTTTGCCGTCCTTGCCGTCGAGCAAGTCGATCTGGATGGTGGCGACCTTGTAGGTAATGTTGCGGGTTTCGTTATACATCGGCGCGCCCCAATAACCATTCCACGGGCCACCCCAGGCGCCGCCGTAGTTGGTGGTGACTTGTTGCTGGCGGTCTTCGACGATCAGGTAGGTCTGCACATTCAGGTCAGCCTTGGTACCCGGCGCCGCAGGGCGCAGGCCACGCTGGTCAAGTTGCTCGCCCACGGCCTGGCGGATGCGCTGTTCGGTGAGGTCACTCTTGATCCGCGGGTCATCCGGGCGGTATTGCAGCGCGGGTTCTTTCCAACTCCAACTGCGGTACGCGCCAAAGTCCCGGCTGGCGTCGAAATCATGGTTGACCTGGCTGGTCTGGCAACCGCCCAGCAACACAACAACAGCAAGTGCAGCAATACGACGAAGCATGGTTGTTCTCCAAAAGACGATCCGGGCCTGAGATGAGAATAGCTGCTAACTGGGTGGGTAGGCAGTCATTGCCTTTTGCATCGCCTCACGCAGGGAATCGGCGCGTTCGCTGAGGCTGCCCTGGCTCGTGGTTTCGGCGCTGGTGCTCCATACCGGCTGGCGGGTGCGCGCGTCGAACAGGCTGATGCGCGCCACGGCCACCGTCACTTCATAGGTGCGTACCACCGGCACGCTGTTGTACATGCCGTAGCCGTTGCCGTAGCGGTTATAGCCGCCGTAACCGTAGCCATAGTCGTCCTGGACCTGACGCAGGCGCTTTTCCAGGCGCACATCGGCGCTCACCAGCAGGTCGGGGGCGCGGTTGTCATGCAAAGGGCGCAGGCCGCGCTGGTCGAGGGCGCCGCTGACGGCCTCGGCGATCTGCGCCGAATCGGCCCAGGCCGAACCCGCCGGCAGTTGGTTGTTGAGCCAGGCCCAACTGCGATAGGCGCCATAGTCGCGCACCGGCGCAGGGTAGGCGCTGGCATCAAAGGTGTTGGCCGCCTGGGCAGGGGCCGGCGGCATCGGGGCGGATGCCGCCACATACGGGTTGGGGCTTTGGCAACCCGCCAGGCCCAGGCCCAGCAGGATCAGTCCAAGACAGCGCTTCATTTCGACCTCCGCAGACTGGGCCGCTTAAACCGGACGGCAGATCCAGTGCAAATAACGCCCAAGTCCGGCAAAGCTTGGGTGACGACGATGTGCGAGCTCCATCTCCAACAAATCCAGCAACTCGGCGCGGGCCTGGAATTCCACCGGCATATAGTCGTGGAACACCCGCACGCCACTTTGGGTTTCGACCTGCCACAGGCCCTCTAGTTGCGTCGCCAACTCCCGTGGGTCCAGGGGTTGCTGCGGCGTGAGGCTCTGCTTTTCACCGGCCATGTCGTTCTTGCGCATTTTGCGGAAGTGGCCTTTGAGCAGGTTGCGGTAAATCAACGCATCGCGATTGTAGAAGGCCAGGGACAGCCAGCCACCGGGTTCGGTCAACTGGTGCAACACCGGCAGGATCGCGTGGGGTTCGGCCAGCCATTCCAGCACGGCGTGGCACAGCCCCCCCC
>Ga0126362_10000606_pt1 | contig 13329 bp, 11 predicted proteins | sample ANMtaG_FD_126269 | JGI IMG/M metagenome (GOLD analysis project Ga0126362, IMG submission 126269) | Continental margin sediment microbial communities from North Pacific Ocean - ANME2c_DSS_Sorted | ecosystem: Environmental > Aquatic > Marine > Continental margin > Sediment | place: Pacific Ocean... | reverse complement strand
GGGGAGAACTGTCGGACGATATCTCCGCATCCTGGATCGCCACGCGCATCAAGCGCATTGGCAATTCCCGCCGTTCGATATTTCAGGAGGAACTGGGCTATATCGAGGGAGGAAGCGAGACCCTCGTCAAGGCACTGGTATCTGCGTTTGAAGCAAAAGGCGGGCGGCTACATCTCGCAGCCCCGGCCGAAAAAATAGAAACTGAGAACGGAAAGGTCATTGGTGTTACGGCAGGCGGGAGGTTTTTCTCCGGCGATGCGGTGATTTCCACGGTGCCGACGCCATTGGTGTCCAAACTTGCTCCGGATCTTCCGCAGTCCTGGCGGGATCGATACGACGCGATCCGCAATATCGGCGTTGTCTGCCTGCTGTTCAAGCTCAAGCGGTCGGTCACGAAGAATTTCTGGCTCAATATTGTCGATGAAAACATTGATATTCCCGGTATCATCGAGTTTTCCAACCTGCGTCCGGTGGACAATACGATTGTTTACGTGCCCTATTATATGCCGACCAGCCAGCCGAAATGGCAGTGGACGGATCAGCAGTTCGTCGATGAGGCGTTCGGCTACATCCAGCGCATCAATCCGGCCATTAGCAGAAGCGATCTCATCGACGCAACGGTGGGCCGTCTTCGGTATGCCCAGCCGGTCTGTGAGCCCAATTTTTACGAGAAATTGCCAGCGGTCCAGACACCGATCTCTGGCCTGCAGATTGCCGACACATGCTTTTACTATCCCGAAGACCGGGGTGTGTCGGAGAGCATCCGCTTTGGCAGGTCCATGGCCGAGGCGGTCGTCTGATGCGTGAACGAGCGACTGCAATCGTCGCCTCGCCATTTCTGCGTTTTGTCATTTCGGGTGGTATCGCAGCTGCGGTGAACATTGCCTCGCGCATTGCCCTGTCGCAGATCATGCCGTTCAGCGCGGCAATCGTGCTGGCTTACCTGGCTGGAATGACAACAGCCTATATCCTGATGAAGCTGTTCGTCTTCGATCAGTCGGGCAGTTCCGTGCGCCAGGAATACATTCGGTTCGGCCTGGTCAATCTGGTGTCGCTCCTGCAGGTCTGGCTCGTCAGCGTCGGTCTGGCCCGCTGGTTTTTCCCCTTGATCAATTACACGTGGAACGCGGACACGACAGCTCATATCATCGGCGTCCTGAGCCCCGTTATCACCAGCTACCTCGCGCATAAATCATTCACTTTCGCCCGTAAGGATAGACAATAATCAATGCTTAGAATGGTCACAAGGAACGCGATGTTCCTGGCGCTGGTCTGCTTGATCTCCTTGGTTCTCATAGTTTACTCGATTTTATTCGTGCGGGCGAACTATATGGTCCCCCTTTATTGGGATCAGTGGGAATTTGCGACTGAGCTTGCGAGATCAAAGCAAGACACACTCTCGCTTCAGTATCTTTTTGCTGCGCATAACGAGCATGTCATTGCGACGACAAAGTTGATTTTCTTTCTCGATTATTATTTTTTCAGCTTAACCAATGGCCCCCTGATCGTTTCAATCGGTATCGCAACATTTTGTATTGCGTGGCTTTTGGCCAAGTTGTTGTTCATCAATGACAGAGAGAGCAAGTATTTCTATCCCTTCTTTCTGCTTTTCTCTGCATCGGGATTTTCGCTGGCCCAATGGGAGAACTTGCTGTGGGGCTTCCAACCTCAGTTTTATCTCGTGCTGATCTTCACGCTGATAAGCTGTCTCATCGGATTGAAAATCAGCGATCGTGAGCAAGTCACATCCCCTTGGTGGTTTGCTGGATTGATCATCACAACGGGTTTGGGCGTGTTTTCAATGGGCAACGGCATCGCATTGCCTGTTTCCATTCTCATCCTGCTTGTTCTGCGGCGCTACCGGCCGATTAAAACGATGCTTTATGCATTCGTCGCGGCATTGTTCATTGGTGCTTTTATCGTCCTGACAAAGGGTGCGACTGCCGTTGGAGATCCGGCATTAAAGACATTTGGCAATTTTATATCTTTCTTCTTCGGTATGCTCGGAAGCCCGATCACCAGCAAAGGGGTTATTGCCGCAATATTTGGTCTGCTCTTGTTCGGAGCCTATTGTATCTTGTTTTTATCCTATGTTCTAATACCGTTTCTGCGCGGGCGTCGGCTTGACGATGCTTTGGCGGGCCTCTTTGCGCTAGCGAGTTTTCTTTTTGCAACGGCCGTTGGTGCGGCGTGGGGACGGTTTTCGCTGGGCCCAGGCGCAGCATTGGCGTCGCGCTACTCTACGCCTATGCTTGTTCTGTGGATGACACTTTTCGCCATACTGTTTCGAGTGACAGTGATAGCCGATTATCGACCGTCGCTTCGTCAGGCACGATCGGGATCATGGATTCTTCTTGCCTTAAGTGTTGCGGCATGGACCAGTTTGAGGCCGGGTAATGTTGCCGGTGCCAGCCACACGAATGAAGTCAACCAGGCTGGATATTTTCTGTCTTCGGGGTTGTTTCCTGATGAGCAACTGCTGAAATTGTACCCCTTACCAGACCGCATAAGGCCGACTATTGATTTTCTCCGAGACGCCAAACTCAATCTATTCGCTGATAACCCTGGACTATCGGGATCGAGTTGGAAACAGTGGACTGATAAACCAGCCCAGGCTTGTGAACTTGGGTCCGTCGAAAAAGTCCAACGCCTTTCTGCTTCGGCGTGGCAGGCCGTTGGCTGGGTGACAAACGCTGCACGGCAAACTCCAAGTTGGATAGTTGCCATCGACTCAAGTCAAAATGTTCTGGGATACACGGTCCCACTTCAACCTTATTCCGATATTGCCAAAGCTGTTGGTCTAAGCGGCAGCTATCGCGGTTTTGCCGTGCCCATAAACATGGCTTCTGCCGACGCGGCTTTTCCCATATCTCTATTGGCTATTTTTGGTGAAGACGAATCGCCCTGCCGCTTGAATTTACCGCCCTTACCCAAGGAGCCTTTTCTGATCCAACCGGGTGAGTTCGCACCGCTTCGAACAGAGGTCATACATTCGGGGGCTGCAGCCAGTCCGGGAATGCCGCCAACGCTTTTAATCAGCACACGTTACAAGGGAGCTGAGATTAGTGGTACTTGGGGTTTCTTCCGATGAGAACATTAGTGGGTGTGATGTACAATGTTCTCGATGCGGTGTGCCATAACCTTATTGTACCAATCTTGCACCGGCCTTCAGCCGAGGGATTAAGTCTTGTTGTAAAATCCAACGGCAGGCCGGTTTTTGCCGATACAAAGCAGTTGGATTCGCGCCCACCCCATTTATGGCAATATTTGCAGATAAATGCATTTGACACGTGCAACGAAGGCGAAAAATTGAACCTGAATACAACGCTGGAAGACAATGGACGGGGATGGGGAGCGTAGTGTGCCATGGCAACTCCGGCTTTTCAACCTTAGCAGTCATATATGTTGAACTCGACTCTGGTAAAGTAGTCAGCCAAACGAAATTGGTTGAGATAATGGGCACTGGACGATCGTCTTGAGAAGGAAACAAGGTTCATGAATCGTGGTTCTAACCAAAAAGCTGAGGCCTTGATCGCAGGTACGTTGCAAGGCTTGGACAAGGCATTTTCCCGGGCTTCATTCTGGCCGATAAACAATGTCTTGACAGACTCTGCTTGGCTGGAGCACGGCCCTTTTGCATTCTGGCTCATTGATGCGCTCAGACCGCAAACTTTTGTCGAGCTCGGAACTCATAGCGGCTTCTCTTACTTCGCATTCTGCCAAGCGGTGCAAAGGCTCGAAATTGAAACGCGATGCTACGCGGTGGACACATGGAAAGGGGACGAGCATTCCGGCCAATACTCGGAAGCCGTATTCGAATCGGTAAGGACCTACAACGACAAAAATTATTCTGCCTTTTCCAACCTTGTACGATCAACATTTGATGAGGCCTCTACGCATTTCAGAGACGGGATGGTAGATTTGCTTCACATCGACGGACGCCACTTTCTCGAGGATGTGGAGCACGACTTCGAAACTTGGAGGCCGAAGCTTTCAGATCGCGCAGTCGTGATTTTCCACGATACGAATGTCAGGGAACGGGGCTTTGGCGTCTATAAATTATGGGAAACGTTGTGCACATCCTATCCATCTTTTGAATTTTTTCACGGGCATGGGCTTGGCGTTCTGGGCGTTGGCAAGGAGTTGCCAACCGCCATACGCGCGATGTTTGATCTCACAAAATCTGAAGCTGGAGCGAGCGCCGTTAGAGAAGTCTATGCACGGCTTGGTGCTGCGGTTCAGGCGGAATCCACTGTTCTTCTCAAACAAGATGCGCTGGGCGCAAAAGTAAAGGAGTTAGATGAGTGTTCTCGACATATCCAGAGTTTAGAAATTGAAATAGAAGACAAGCATCGTCTGAATGACAGACTGACGCGAGAGAACGATGAACTGAACCATCGCGTTGATACCCTTAGAAGGGAGATTTCTGAGCTAAAATCTAGGTTCTCAGAAACGAGCCAGCTTGGAAGTGAGCTTGAAAATCAGCTCTCGCGGAAAGCTAATGAACTGCTCGCGTACCAACGTTCAATGAGCTGGAGATTAACCGCGCCTTATCGATTTTTTGGCAATCGGATCCGTAGCACTGTAAGAATTTTTGGTACTTTTCCGAGAATGATACGTCGCAGCGGTGGTCTCAAACCAGCGGTAGAGCGCGCTATCAGAATAATTCGGCGTGATGGTATATCAGGTTTGATACGAAGAACCAGGGAAGCTTCCATTGCAAGCTCCAGAGGTCTTTTATTCGGAAATGATTATTCGGAATGGCTCCATAATTACGGATCTCTTAATCAGTTAGAACCCGCGCAAGTCAACGCGCTTCTGAAAGGGCCGAAGCAACTACCTCAAATATCCGTTGTGATGCCGGTCTATAATCCTAACTTGACATGGCTGCGGGAGGCTGTTCAATCGGTTCGTGACCAAGTTTATCCAAATTGGCAACTTTGCATCGCGGATGATAAGTCTACAAATCCAAAAGTTCGCGAAGAACTTCTCAAATATTCGGCGCTGGATAAGCGGATACTGGTCACTTTTCGTGAAGCCAATGGCCACATCTCCGCAGCCTCCAATAGCGCACTTGAACTCGCGACTGGCGAGTGGATTGCGTTAATGGACCAAGACGATGTGTTGGCGCCCGAGGCCCTTTACCATATTTTTGAAGCACTTGAGCGCAACCCGACTGCAAAACTGATCTACTCGGATGAAGACAAAATTGATGAAGTGGGAAAACGTTTTAGTCCGTATTTCAAGTCCGACTGGAATCCAGACTTATTCCTCTCACACAATATGATTTGTCATTTGGGGGTTTATCGAGCGGATATGGTTAAGCAGCTTGGTGGATTCAGAGAAGGCAGAGAAGGCTCTCAAGATTATGATCTTGCCTTGCGCTTTATCGAACTATTGAAGCCCGATCAAATCATTCACGTCCCGCGTGTTCTTTATCATTGGCGCAGCCATGCGGACAGCACCGCTCAATCGGGCGATAACAAGGGATATGCACTTCGTGTTGGCCAGCAGGTTCTCAATGAGCACTTCCAACGGATGGGAATAGATGCCACGGCGGAATTGCTTGATTTTGGCATGTATCGCGCCCGTTATAAATTGCCAGATCCACTTCCTCTGGTAAGCCTGATAATTCCAACACGCAATGGGTTAAAACTGTTGCGACAATGTATAGATAGCATAGTTGAAAAAACAGAATACCCTAACTATGAGATAATCATCATCGACAACAACTCGGATGATGAGGATACTTTAAAGTATCTTGATGCTGTTTCTGACAAGGATCGGATTCGTGTTATCCGTGATACGAGACCATTCAATTATTCCGCTTTGAATAATGGCGCCGTGCTGGAAGCAAAGGGAGAGTTTGTCGGTCTGATCAACAATGATATCGAAGTCATCTCCGCTAATTGGCTTGGTGAAATGATCAGCATAGCCAGTCAGCCTGGGGTGGGGGCTGTTGGTGCACGCTTGTGGTATCCCGATGATACACTTCAGCATGGCGGGGTCATATTGGGAATCGGTGGAGTCGCCGGCCATTCTCACAAAGGTTTGTCACGTGGCGCGCCGGGATACTTCGGACGTGCACAGCTCATTCAAACCCTAAGTGCCGTAACGGCGGCCTGTTTGATCATAAGAAAAGATATCTTCCAGGAAGTCGGCGGTTTGGATGAAGAGAATCTCAAGGTGGCATTCAACGATGTTGACTTTTGCATTCGTGTTCGCGAGGCAGGGTATCGCAATGTGTGGACGCCCTATGCAGAGCTTTATCATCATGAGTCCGCATCACGTGGCGAAGAAGATACACCAGAAAAGCAGCTACGATTCACAAGTGAAGTGAATTTCATCCAGCAGCGTTGGGGTAAAGTTCTTCAAGAAGATCCCGCATACAGTCCAAATCTGACGGTCGAGCGGGAAGATTTTTCTCTTGGCTGGCCGCCAAGGGTCAAGGCGAACGTCGCAGAAGATAGGAACGCCCTATAATACGTGGTGGTATTGCTCCGACACCTTGAATGCCTGAAATCGGGGGATTGCGCCTCGCGGTAGTGTTCTCTCGTATCTCTATTGAGGATTACCGCAGTGGCAGTGATGTCAAAGTAACAGCGTTTGAGATATTTGGAGCAAGTCTTACCCTATCGCGTGATGGTCGTCCTGAGGTGATGCGTTCTTCAATTTTGAGAATAGTTCATTCATTTGATATTGCAGGAGTGTGTACATACGTGTACGTGCGAGCAATGGGGGGCATATGATTAAAACACTGGCTGCAAGAATACCCGGTCGCATCAAGCGGCAGTTAAGAGTTATTTGGAATCCATCGACAGCTATCACTCAACCCGAACCAATCCCTGATATTTCTCGCCCTCAGCCAATGGACCTCATGGGCGTAGCTAATTCTACGTTGGCCTACAGAGAAACATTAAAAGAAGTGGTGTTGAATGTTGGCCTTGTCCTGGAGATTGGCCCATATTTTCGACCTGTCTTGGTCGGAAACAATGTTTCCTATTTTGACGTTCGAACCAGCGCCGAACTTACGGAGCGAGCAGAACTGGAGGGATACTCTACAGAAGCTATTCCAACTGTCGACTATGTATCCCCTATTGGCGATTTGTCCGTCGTTGATGAGAAATTCGATGCTGTTCTGAGCGCACATTGCATTGAACATCAGCCGGATTTTGTTGACCATCTGAACAAGGTGGGAAGCTTGCTTAATCCGGGCGGCAGATACTACGCGATTATTCCAGACAAGAGATATTGTTTCGATAACAAGATACCAGAATCTAGCATTGCTCAAATCATATCTGCGCATCTTGAGAAACGAAAAGTTCATTCACCTCAAAGTGTTATTGAACATCGGGCTTTGACGACGCACAACGATCCTTTGAGGCATTGGCAGAATGACAATGATGATGCTGGCTTGGATAGTGCTTACATCGAAAGAATCCGGTCGTCGATTGTCGAGTGGCGTTCAAGCAATGGTTCGTATGTTGACGTGCACGCTTGTCAATTTACGCCTTTAAGCTTCAAATCGATTGTCAACACTTTAGCCCAATTGGACATGATAAAATTGCAACTTGAGACAGTTTTTGAAACGCCGTTTCCTCGTAATGAATTCATCGCGATTTTGAAAGCCGTCTGAGCCTTGATTGAGGACAGCTTTAGACCATTCAGTATTCGTCGTCTGAAAATATATCAGAGATATTTGGGGTAATACAAATCACAGCAATGACTGTTTGGGCTGCTCTCTTCATGGCTTATGGGCTGTTTATTTCTTTGTCCTGCGCATCCAATTGAAAAATATCCGCGTCCTTTAGGCGCGGATCAAAGTCTTAACAACAGTCTGGTTCTCCCGAACGGGCCGCATCGTTGAAAAGGACACGTGGAACATTCACACGTTCCAGAATCTGTCGTCAAGCCCTGCACATACATGATGGTATGCGTGCTGAATTACCGCCGAAGGCGGTGATGGTGATTGGTCCAAAATCTGCGCTTGCTGACTATCGTGAGGAACTGGGCATTTTCCTGCGGTAATGGCTTGTCATTCTCGCTGGTATCGCCGTCATGTTGCTGAGTAGTTGGCCGGTGAGCAGTTCTGGGATTGAAATGATTTCCTGACCGAGATGCCTCCGTCTTGGGGCGCTTATGGCTCTTTATGAAATTATTCCATCGGCTTGGCGTGCGTTCTGTTGTTGCTCGGGATTCAGCCAATTCCCCCGCAAATCCTTATAGTTTCCTTATACCTCCTCTCTGTGTCCCGTCTCGAATTCTTATGTCCGAGGCGGCATAACTCCTTTGCTCAGCAATTTGTCTGAAAATACTTTTGAGTAATGATCGGCAACATCGATGCTGTCTATATAAGGAGTTCTCCAGATGGACTTTATTGTTCTTGGAATAGGTGTTTTTTTCTTTCTCATTTCTCTGGCTTATACAAAAGCCTGCGAAAATTTGTGATCGGAAGGATCAGATAATGACCATCGATTACATTCTCGGAGGTGGAGTGACCTTGTTCCTTCTTGCCTATCTCACTTACGCGCTGGTTCGCCCAGAGCGCTTCTGATCGCCTCTGACACCAGGCTTGGAAAGCTACACCTATGACTCTCAACGGCTGGATACAGATTCTCGTTTACTGCGGGATCATCATCTTACTTGTGAAACCGCTTGGCGGTTACATGACGCGTGTTTTTAACGGCGAGCGCACATTCCTTTCGCCTGTCCTCGTTCCGGTGGAGCGTGGCCTTTATCGTGTTGCCGGAACAAGCGAGCGCGACGAACAACACTGGACCACCTATACGGCTGCATTGCTGCTCTTCAGCTTGGGCGGCCTCATTGTGCTTTATGTCTTGCAGAGGTTCCAGGGAATCCTTCCCTATAATCCCGCCGGCATGACGGCAACGGAACCCGGTCTTGCCTTCAACAGCGCTGTCAGCTTTGTCACCAACACCAACTGGCAGAACTATGGCGGCGAAAGCTCCATGTCCTATCTTGTTCAAATGGCCGGTTTCACGGTTCAGAACTTCGTATCGGCAGCCACAGGCATTGCGATTGCCATCGCCCTCATTCGCGGGTTTGCCCGCACGTCAGGCAAGTCCGTCGGCAATTTCTGGGTCGATCTGACGCGAAGCACGCTCTACATACTGCTCCCCATCTGCATCGTTCTGACGCTCGTCTATGTGTATCTCGGTGTTCCACAGACACTCGGGACCTATGTGGATGCCACAACGCTCGAAGGCGCAAAGCAGACCATTGCCGTCGGCCCCGTCGCATCCCAGCTGGCGATCAAGATGCTCGGCACGAATGGCGGCGGTTTCTTCAATGCCAACTCGGCCCATCCCTTTGAAAACCCGGACGCCATCTCGAACTTCATCCAGATGGTCTCGATCTTTGCGATCGGTGCCGCGCTGACCAATGTTTTCGGCCGGATGGTTGGAAACCAACGTCAAGGCTGGGCTCTCTTTGCCGCCATGGGTGTTCTTTTCCTGGCCGGCGTTATCGCCTGCTACTGGTCGGAAGCCGCCGGCAATCCGCTGGTGCATGCGCTTGGGATTGATGGCGGCAATATTGAAGGCAAGGAGACCCGCTTCGGCATCGCTTTGTCGGCGCTCTTCGCCGTGATCACAACGGCCGCATCCTGCGGCGCGGTCAATGCCATGCATGACAGTTTCATGGCCATTGGCGGCATGCTGCCCATGATCAACATGATGCTGGGTGAGGTCATCATCGGCGGTGTTGGTGCCGGTCTCTATGGCATTCTGCTCTATGTGGTGATCGCGGTTTTCGTTGCCGGACTGATGGTCGGCCGCACGCCGGAATATCTCGGCAAGAAGATCGAAGCCAAGGAAGTGAAGATGGCCATGCTCGGCGTGCTTTGCTTGCCGCTTGCCATGCTTGGGTTCACGGCGATTGCATGCGTGCTGCCATCGGCTGTCGCCGCGACCGGCAATTCCGGCCCGCACGGCTTCTCCGAAATCCTGTATGCCTATACGTCAGCTGCCGCCAACAACGGCTCGGCATTCGGCGGTCTCAGCGGGAACACCACCTGGTATAACCTGACGCTCGCCATCGGCATGCTCATGGGCCGCTTCTTCGTGATCATTCCGGTCATGGCAATTGCCGGGTCGCTGGTCGTCAAGAAGACCGTTCCGGAATCCGCAGGCACCTTCCCAACCCATGGCGGTTTGTTTGTCGGACTTCTCATTGGCGTCATCCTGATCGTCGGCGGTCTCACATTCTTCCCGGCCCTGGCTGTCGGACCGATTGTCGAGCACCTCGCCATCGGTCTCGGCCAGACCTTCTGATGGAGCCTGTCATGCGTCACGGTTACCTGCAATTCAACGTCCATCCTCGCGCCGGCAAGCTGGCGCGAGGAGCAGCCAAGCGCGTGCGCGCCTCCGACATCATCCTTGGCATGACCCTGGTGATGCTGATCGTCTGGCTTGCGGCATACGCCTGTCTTCACACAGTCACAGCGTCATGATCGCCGCTGTGCCGTTACAAGAATTTCAAAACTGGAGTCTCAAATGAGCCAGTCCAAATCCGCGAGCCTCATGGACTCTCGCATACTCATACCGGCCATCGGTGGAGCTTTCAAAAAGCTTGATCCGCGCAGCCTCATCAAAAACCCCGTCATGTTCGTGGTTGCTGTGGTCTCGTTCCTGACGACGGTGCTGTTCCTCAAGGACCTGGCGACCGGCGGCCGCGATCTCGGATTTTCATTCCAGATCATCATCTGGCTCTGGTTCACCGTGCTTTTCGCCAATTTTGCCGAAGCCGTCGCCGAAGGCCGCGGCAAGGCACAGGCGGATTCACTGCGTAAGGCGCGCACGGAAACGCAGGCCAAGCTTCTTACCGGCGACGACCGCACCAGCTTCAAACTGGTGCCCGGCACCAAGCTGAAAGTTGGCGATATCGTGCTGGTCGAGGCAGGTGATATCATCCCCTCGGACGGTGAAGTCATCGAAGGCATCGCCTCGGTCAATGAATCTGCTATCACCGGCGAATCCGCTCCGGTCATCCGCGAGTCCGGCGGTGACCGCTCGGCTGTCACCGGCGGGACCCAGGTCCTGTCGGACTGGCTGCGCGTGCGTATTACTGCCGCTGCCGGCTCCACATTCATCGACCGGATGATTGCGCTTGTCGAAGGCGCGGAACGGCAGAAGACGCCAAACGAAATTGCGCTCAACATTCTTCTTGCCGGCATGACCCTGATCTTCGTGCTGGCAACGGCAACGATCCCAAGCTTTGCAACCTATGCAGGCGGCGCCATTCCCGTGGTTGTCCTGGTCGCTCTGTTTGTCACGCTTATCCCGACCACGATCGGCGCGCTTCTGTCGGCAATCGGCATTGCGGGCATGGACCGGTTGATCCAGTTCAATGTTCTTGCCATGTCCGGACGCGCCGTCGAGGCCGCCGGTGATGTCGACACGCTGCTTCTCGACAAGACTGGGACGATCACATTCGGCAATCGCCAGGCTACGGAATTCAGTCCCGTGACCGGCGTGACCGAGCAGGAACTGGCCGATGCGGCGCAGCTTGCCTCCCTGGCCGATGAAACGCCGGAAGGCCGCTCGATCGTCGTATTGGCAAAGGAAAAATATGGCATTCGTGCGCGTGACATGGCGACATTGCATGCCACGTTCGTGCCGTTCACCGCACAAAGCCGCATGAGCGGCGTGGATATCGATGGCTCGTCCATCCGCAAGGGAGCTGTCGATGCGGTTCTTGCCTATGTCAATTCCACAACCGTTGCGACGGGCGCCGTCCGGGCAAGCGCCGAGCTGGTGCGTGAGCTGCAGTCCATCGCCGATCAGATAGCCAAGGCAGGCGGGACGCCGCTTGCGGTGGTACGCGATGGCAAGCTGCTCGGCGTCATTCACCTGAAGGACATCGTCAAGGGCGGGATTCGTGAACGCTTCTCTGAACTGCGCCGCATGGGCATCAAGACCGTGATGATCACGGGTGATAACCCGCTGACAGCAGCCGCAATTGCGGCGGAAGCCGGCGTTGACGATTTCCTCGCTCAGGCTACACCTGAGAACAAGCTCTCGCTTATCCGCGACGAACAGGCCAAGGGGAAACTCGTGGCAATGTGCGGCGACGGGACCAACGACGCGCCGGCGCTTGCGCAGGCCGACGTCGGTGTTGCCATGAACACCGGCACGGTGGCCGCGCGTGAAGCGGGCAACATGGTCGATCTCGACAGTGATCCGACCAAGCTCATTGAAATCGTCGGCATCGGCAAGCAGCTGCTGATGACGCGCGGTGCGCTGACGACGTTCTCGATCGCCAACGATATCGCCAAATACTTCGCCATTATTCCTGCAATGTTTCTGGCGTTCTATCCGCAGCTCGCCGCGCTCAACATCATGGGCTTGCAGACGCCGCAAAGCGCCATTCTGTCGGCAATCATCTTCAATGCCCTGATCATCGTTGCGCTCATTCCGCTGTCGCTTAGAGGCGTCAAGTACCGGGCAGTCGGTGCAGGGGCTCTCTTGAGCCGCAACCTTCTGATTTACGGCCTGGGCGGTGTCATCGTGCCATTCATCGGCATCAAAGCGATCGACATGGTCATCACCAGCCTTGGACTCGCATAAAGGATCATTCCAATGTTAAAACAACTCAAACCCGCGATTGTCATGGTTATCGCCCTTACGGTGATCACGGGTCTCATCTATCCCCTGGGGATGACTGGGCTCTCGCAACTGCTGTTCCCGCACCAGGCCAATGGCAGTCTGATCGAGAAGAACGGCACTGTCATCGGGTCCGAACTGATCGGCCAGGCGTTTGCAGCCGACAAGTACTTTCACGGCAGGCCTTCGGTCGCCGGTGATGGATACAATGCGAGTTCTTCCGGTGGCTCCAATCTCGGACCGACTAATCCGAAACTGATCGACCGCATCAAGACAGATGCAGCGGCACTGAAGGAAACGAATAGCGCTGCTCCGGTCCCCATTGATCTGGTTACGGCGTCGGGCAGCGGCCTGGACCCGCATCTTTCTCCGGCCGCCGCCTATTTCCAGATACCGCGCGTGGCGAAGGCAAGAGGTGTCGATGAGGCACGCATTCGCCAGCTGGTGGATCAGAACATACAGGCGCGCGAGCTTGGATTCATGGGTGAGCCGGTTATCAATGTGCTGGCGTTGAATCAGGCACTCGACGGTCTGAAATAAGCCGGTTAGCCTGAAATACCGGGAACGTGCGATGCGGGTTCTCGGTATTTTCGAAGGGGTCATGACACATGCCTGATGACGGCCGCGACACTGAACGAAGACCATCGCCCGAGGCGCTGCTGGAAAACGCCGAGCGAGAGACCCGCGGTCGATTGACCTCTTCCTC
>Ga0126362_10000605_pt1 | contig 13331 bp, 12 predicted proteins | sample ANMtaG_FD_126269 | JGI IMG/M metagenome (GOLD analysis project Ga0126362, IMG submission 126269) | Continental margin sediment microbial communities from North Pacific Ocean - ANME2c_DSS_Sorted | ecosystem: Environmental > Aquatic > Marine > Continental margin > Sediment | place: Pacific Ocean... | reverse complement strand
GGAGAGGATCAATCGGAATGCGGAGTATCAGGCACTCCTCAGCGGCTGGTTCTGGGGCTGCTGCGCAGCCCAACGCGGGGCAAGCCCGCTCGCCACAGAAAGCCCGCTCACCACAACAAGCCCACTTGCCACAACAAGTCTGCTTGCCACAGTAAGCCCACTTGCCACAGTAGACCGCTCGCCACAGCCTCGTTACACCTTTTGTCCAATGGCGCGTTGACAACCCAGGGGATCCCTAACAATACTTCGGCATAGTCATACGACAACCTACAACAAAAATTTGGAATCTCCATGACCACGACTACCCCCACTCCCTTCAACCGCCTGCTGCTCACCGGTGCCGCCGGCGGCCTCGGTAAAGTCCTGCGCGAACGCCTGCGCCCTTACGCCCAAGTACTTCGCCTGTCGGACATTGCCAACATGGCCCCGGCGGCCGACGCCAGCGAAGAAGTGCAACCCTGCGACCTCGCCGACAAACAAGCCGTGCATCACCTGGTGGAAGGCGTCGACGCCATCCTGCATTTTGGCGGTGTCTCGGTCGAACGCTCCTTCGAAGAAGTGCTAGGCGCCAATATCAGCGGCATCTTCCACATCTACGAAGCCGCGCGCCGCCATGGCGTCAAGCGCGTGGTCTTCGCCAGCTCCAATCATGTGATCGGCTTCTACAAGCAGGGCGAACAGCTCGACGCCCACTCCCCACGCCGCCCAGACAGCTACTACGGCTTGTCCAAGTCCTATGGCGAAGACATGGCCAGTTTCTACTTCGACCGCTACGGCATCGAGACCGTCAGTATCCGTATCGGCTCTTCGTTCCCGGAACCGCAGAACCGCCGGATGATGCACACCTGGCTGAGCTTCGACGACCTGACCCAACTGCTCGAACGCGCGCTGTATACGCCGAACGTCGGCCACACCGTGGTCTACGGCATGTCGGCTAACCTCGACACCTGGTGGGACAACCGCTACGCCGCGCACCTGGGCTATGCCCCGAAAGACACCTCCGAAGTCTTCCGTGCCCAGGTCGAAACCCAGCCCCCCGTAGCGGCCGATGACCCGGCCAAGGTGTATCAAGGCGGGGCATTCTGCGCCGCTGGACCGTTCGGTGACTGACGCCAGACCAACCCAAGGGAATGAGTGGCCATGACTGCAGAATTGATTGTCGACGCCCGCAATGCCGTGGGCGAGTGCCCGGTATGGGTGCCCGAGGAAAACGCCCTGTACTGGGTGGACATCCCCAACGGTGGCCTGCAACGCTGGAGCGCCGCCACCGGCCATCTCGCTGCGTGGAAAGCCCCGCAGATGCTGGCCTGCATCGCTCGCACCGACGCCGGCAACTGGGTTGCGGGGATGCAAACCGGCTTCTTCCAACTCACGCCGCATAACGACGGCAGCCTCGACACCACGCCATTGGCCAGCGTCGAGCACCCTCGCCCGGACATGCGTCTGAACGACGGCCGCTGTGATCGCCAGGGCCGTTTCTGGGCCGGCAGCATGGTGCTGAACATGGGCGCGAATGCGGCCGAAGGCATCCTCTATCGCTATGCATCGGGTTCAGCGCCCCATGCCCAGCTGGACGGTTTTATCACCCTCAACGGCCTGGCCTTCAGCCCCGATGGCCGCACGATGTACGCCTCGGATTCACACCCGCTGGTCCAGCAGATCTGGGCCTTCGACTACGACACCGAGACCGGCACGCCGTCCAACCGCCGCGTGTTCGTCGACATGCACCAGCACCCAGGTCGTCCCGACGGCGCCGCCGTGGACGCCGACGGTGGCTACTGGATCTGCGCCAACGACGCCGGCCTGATCCACCGCTTTACCCCCGATGGCCGCCTGGACCGCTCCCTGAGCGTACCGGTGAAAAAACCCACCATGTGCGCCTTTGGCGGCAGTCGCCTGGACACGCTGTTCGTCACCTCGATACGAGACGACCAGAGCGAGCAGTCACTGTCCGGCGGCGTGTTCGCCCTCAACCCCGGCGTCCAAGGACTGCCTGAGCCAACGTTTACCCTCTAGCTGCATCGCTGTGCCTTGAATACAACAATAACAACACAGGAGTGACCTCCCATGGACTTCAAACGCACCTTGCTGGCCGCTGCACTTCCCCTGAGTGTCCTGTTCACCGGCGCCGCCCACGCGCTGGAAATAAAATTCGCCGACGTTCACCCCGCCGGCTATCCCACTGTCGTAGCCGAAGAGAACATGGGCAAGGCCCTGACCAAACAAAGCAACGGCGAACTGACCTTCAAGTACTTCCCCGGCGGGGTCTTGGGCTCCGAGAAAGAAGTGGTCGAGCAGGCCCAGGTCGGCGCGGTGCAGATGACCCGCGTCAGCCTTGGCATCGTCGGGCCCGTGGTGCCGGACGTGAACGTATTCAACCTGCCGTTCGTGTTTCGTGACCAGGCGCATATGCGCAAGGTCATCGACGACGAGATCGGCGACGAGATCCTCGCCAAGATCACCGACTCCGAGTTCGGCCTGGTGGCCCTGGCCTGGATGGACGGCGGCACGCGCAACCTCTACACCAAGAAACCGGTGCGCAAGATCGAAGACCTCAAGGGCATGAAGATCCGCGTGCAAGGCAACCCGCTGTTCATCGACGCCTTTAATGCCATGGGCGCCAACGGCATCGCCATGGACACCGGCGAGATCTTCAGTGCCTTGCAGACCGGGGTGATCGACGGCGCGGAAAACAACCCGCCCACCCTGCTGGAACACAACCACTTCCAGAACGCCAAGTACTACACCCTCACCGAACACTTGATCCTGCCCGAGCCCATCGTGATGTCGAAGATCACCTGGAACAAACTCACTCCGGCGCAGCAAGTCATGGTGAAAAACGCCGCCAAGGCCGCCCAGGCCGATGAGCGCGCGCTGTGGGATGCCAAGTCCGCCAGCAGCGAAACCAAGCTCAAGGCCGCCGGTGTCGAGTTCATCAGCGTCGACAAAAAACCCTTCTACGACGCCACCGCAGCGGTTCGCGCCAAGTACGGCGCGCCCTACGCCGACATCATCGCGCGCATCGACGCCGTTCAATAACCTTCCCTGCCTCTCGCAAAAGGCCCGGCGCGGTCGGCATCGACGCGCCCGGTTACGGTGAACGCCATGAAGAATCTCCTGCTGCGCATCAACGACCGCCTCTACATGACCTGCGTCTGGGTCGCCGGCCTCTCGGTTCTCGGGGTGGCACTGATCATTCCCTGGGGTATCTTCGCCCGCTACATCCTCGGCACCGGCTCCAGCTGGCCGGAGCCTACCGCCATCCTGCTGATGCTGGTGTTCACCTTTATCGGCGCCGCCGCCAGCTATCGCGCTGGCGCACACATGTCGGTGGCGATGATCACCGACCGCCTGCCCCCCCGCCAACGCCAGGTCATCGGCATCGTCTCGCAGCTGCTGATGGGCACCATCTGCCTGTTCATGGCCATTTGGGGCACCAAGCTGTGCCTGTCCACCTGGAACCAGTTCATGAGCGCCATTCCGACCCTGCGCGTGGGCATCACCTATATGCCGATCCCGATTGGCGGGCTGCTGACCCTGATCTTTGTGGTGGAAAAACTCCTGCTCGGTGACCAGAGCAACCGGCGCGTGGTGCGCCTCGACCTGGTGGAAGAAAGCGAAGGGGCCGCCTGATATGGACGCATTGATTCTGTTGGGCAGCTTTATTGCCTTGATCCTGATCGGCATGCCGGTGGCCTACGCCCTGGGTTTGTCGGCATTGATTGGCGCGTGGTGGATCGACATCCCGTTCCAGGCCCTGATGATCCAGGTGGCCGGCGGGGTAAATAAATTTTCGCTGATGGCGATTCCGTTCTTCGTGCTGGCCGGGGCGATCATGGCCGAGGGCGGCATGTCGCGCCGCCTGGTGGCGTTTGCCGGCGTGCTGGTGGGCTTTGTGCGCGGCGGCCTGTCCTTGGTCAACATCATGGCCTCGACGTTTTTCGGCGCGATCTCCGGTTCGTCGGTGGCCGACACGGCCTCGGTCGGCTCGGTGCTGATCCCGGAGATGGAACGCCGTGGCTATCCCCGCGAATTCGCCACCGCGGTGACCATCAGCGGTTCGGTGCAGGCACTGTTGACGCCGCCCAGCCATAACTCGGTGCTCTACTCCCTGGCAGCGGGCGGCACGGTGTCGATCGCCTCGTTGTTCATGGCCGGTGTGGTCCCCGGCCTGTTGATGAGCGCGTGCCTGATGGTGCTGTGCCTGATCTTCGCCAAAAAGCGTAATTACCCCAAGGGCGAAGTCATTCCCTTGAAGCAAGCGCTGAAAATCTGCGCCGACGCGCTGTGGGGCCTGATGGCCATGGTGATCATCCTCGGCGGCATCCTCTCCGGCATCTTTACCGCCACCGAATCCGCCGCGATCGCAGTGCTGTGGGCGTTCTTCGTGACCATGTTCATCTACCGCGACTACAAATGGAGCGAACTGCCCAAGCTGATGCACCGCAGGTACGCACCATTTCCATCGTGATGATCCTGATCGCCTTCGCCGCCAGCTTCGGCTACATCATGACCCTGATGCAGATCCCGGCGAAGATCACCACGCTGTTCCTGACCCTGTCGGACAACCGCTACGTGATCCTGATGTGCATCAACGCCATGCTGCTGTTGCTCGGCACGGTGATGGACATGGCGCCGCTGATCCTGATCCTTACTCCGATTTTGCTGCCCGTGGTGCTCGGCATCGGCGTCGACCCGGTGCACTTCGGCATGATCATGCTGGTGAACCTGGGCATCGGTTTGATTACGCCGCCGGTGGGCGCGGTGCTGTTTGTGGGGGCGGCCGTGGGCAAGGTCAGTATCGAGCGGACCGTGAAGGCGTTGCTGCCGTTCTATGCGGTGCTGTTCCTGGTGTTGATGGCGGTGACCTACATTCCGGCGCTGTCGTTGTGGCTGCCCAGTGTGGTGCTGTGATGATGATTGAACTTGAAGATAACCTCACCCACCTGACCTTGAACCCGGCCGTGGGCGGCAGCATCGTCAACTGGACAGTGCGTGCCACCGGGCAGCCGTTGCTGCGACACAACGATGAGCAGGCGATCCATACCGGTTTGCCGGGCAAGCTGGGGTGCTATCCGTTGGTACCCTGGTCCAACCGCATTGCCCATGGCGGTTTCGACAACCCCGACGGTTGGCTGGCACTCACGCCCAACAGCCTGACCGATCCGCTGCCGATTCATGGCTCTGCCTGGCAGCACGGGTGGCAAGTGGTCAGCCAGGCGGCGGATGAGGTGGTGCTGGCGCTCGAATGCGCCACGCCGTTTGCCTACCGCGCCGAGCAGCGTGTTCGCTTGAGCGACGGGGTTCTAGGTATCGAACTGCGGGTGACGCACCTGGCTGCAACAGCGGCGTGGCATGGCGTGGGCCTGCATCCGTACTTTCCACGCCGACCGGGCACCCGGTTGCAGGCCAAGGCCGCACAGGTGTGGATGAGCGATGCGTCCAAGCTGCCGACCGGGTTGGCGGCGGTGCCGGGAGAGTGGGATTTCCAGGCATTGAAAAACCTGCCCGAAGGCGCGGTGGACAATGGCTTTTGCCAGTGGGACGGGGACTGCCGGATCGAACAGCCGGAACTGGGTTATGCGCTGGAATGCCAGGCCAGCGGGGCCGATTACTTCCTGCTGTACTGCCCGCCGGGGTTGGGGTTCTTTTGCATCGAGCCGGTGAGCCATCCGGTGAATGCTCATCACCTGCCAGGGCGGCCGGGCCTGACACTGCTGGAACACAACCAGTCGGTCCAACTCAATTTCAACCTGAAATACACCCCCCTGTAGGAGCGAGCTTGCTCGCGAAAAACCTCAGGGCAACGCGGGTCATCAGGCCCCCCGCGTTATCGTTGACGATCTTCGCGAGCAAGCTCGCTCCTACAGGGATCAGCGCCATGCTCAAGGTGGGGAGTTTTTCAGGCGCCCAGCCGTGTCGATACTCACCACCACCGACAACCCCGGCCGCAGCCGTTCACTCTCAGCCTGATCCGGGTCCACGGTAATCCTTACCGGCACGCGCTGGGCAATCTTCACAAAGTTGCCCGTGGCGTTATCCGCCTGCAACAGGCTGAACTCCGAGCCGGTGGCTGGGGATATATGCTGCACCGTGCCGCGAAACTTGCGGTGGTTCAGCGCATCCACGGTGAAGGTCACCGGTTGGCCCACCTGCACGTTGTTCATCTGGGTTTCCTTCATATTCGCGATCACCCACAGGTGCTTCGGCACCAGCGCCATCAACTGCGCGCCGGAGTTGACGTAGGCACCCAGCCTCACGCCAATCTGCCCCAGTTGACCGTCACGGGGTGCAGTAATGCGGGTGTTGGACAGGTCGATACGCGCCAACTCCAACGCCGCTTCGGCACTGGCCACGGCCGCTTCCAGGGAACCGCGATTGACGATGACCGTCTGCAAATCCTGCCGCGCGATTTCCAGGCTGGCCTGGGCTTGCGCGACCGCCGCAATAGTCTGTGCATGGGCGGCGCGGGTTACGTCCAGCTCGCGCTTGGACACCGAACCGTCGCTGATCAACGCTTCATTGCGCCGCAAGTCGGCGGTGCTTTTGCGCGCCTGCGCCTGGCTGTCCACCAATGCGGCCTGGCGCAGTTTGATCGTTGCTTCGGCACTGTTGCGTTGCTGCACCACATTGGCCAGCGAAGCCTTCTGCACCGCCAGTTGGGCCAGGGCCTGGTCGAGGCGCTGCTGGTAGATGCGGTCATCCAGGCGCACCAGCAAGTCGCCGGCCTTGACGTACTGGAAGTCCTGCACCGGCACCTCGAACACATAGCCGCTGAGCTGCGGGCCGATAATGGTCACCTGGCCGCGCACCAGGGCGTTCTCGGTGGTTTCCACCGCGCTGCTGAACGGCGGCAGCTGCCAGGCGTACAGCACGACCAGCACGCCCACCAGGGCAATCGCGGCAAAGCCCAGGGACGAAAGGATGCGTACCCACAGGGAGCGCGGTTCGGTGACGGTGGCCCCCGGTGGTGTGGTGCCTTCCGGGGTGGCGGCGATGGCATTGGTAGTGGTCGTGGTCGGTTCGGTCATGAAGAGGCGCCGCTGGGTTGAACGGGAGTGGCTGCTTTAGTGGTGCTCATCAGCCACAGACTGCGGATAAAGATCCAGATCATGGTCAGGATCGCGATGATCGCGATCAGCATGAACACATCGTTGTAGGCCATGACATTGGCCTCACGGGTTGCCGCGGTGGCCAGGCTGCGAATCCCCATGAGGTTGCGCAACTCCGGGTCAGCGACGATGCCGCCATAGGCCGAGCCGCCGCCCTGCACTCGGGCGGCCACGCGAGGGTCGAGCAAGGTCAGGTGCTCGACGATCATGCTGGAGTGAAACTTCTCGCGCACCACCTGGAACGTGCCGAGCAACGCCGCGCCGATCAGGCCGCCGAGGTTCTGGCAGATCCCGAACATCACCGAGAAACTCACCAGGTTGCGTGGGTTGGTCAGCACGTTTTTAGTCCCCAGCACCATGGTCGGCCCCAAAAAGAAGGTGCCGCCAAAGCCTAGCAGGAACTGGCTGATATACAGGTTCTGCGGGCGGGTCAGGTTACTGGAGAAACTGTCCATCACCGAGCCGGTGGCCATCAGCGCCAGGGCAATCACCAGCGGCATCAGCAAGTGCGCCGGGTTGATCGTCAGCGCACTGACCACCAGCCCGCTGATCGCCCCAGCCAGCATCACCACGTACAGCGTGTGCATCTGCTCGTAGCTCATGTTCAACATCTGCATGAACCCCACCGCGCCGGTGGACTGCTCGGACAACACCATGCGAATCAGGATCACCGCCAGCGCCAGGCGAATCATGGTGCCGCTGCCCAGCCAACGGGTCATCAGCAGCGGGTTGGCGCGATTATGCTCAATGGCCAGACCAGTCATGATCAACACCAGGGAACAGGCCGAGGCCACGCCGATCCACGGCGCTTCCAGCCACCAATCGATACGCCCCAAGGACAGCACCGCGCAGAGCAGCGCCACACCGCTGGCGAGAATGGCGAAGGTGAGGAAGTCGAGTTTTTCAAAGGTCTTGAAACGGTCGCCGGGCGGCAACTTGAGCAGGAACACGCAGCCCAGGCAGATCAGCGCCATGCCCAGTTCGAACAGGTACAAGCCGCGCCATTCGGCGATTTGCAGCAGGTCTTCGGAGAACAACCGCGCCAGGGGCAAGGCCAGCTGCGCGGTCCCCAACCCCAGCACCAGCGCCTTCAAGCGCCATTTGGCGGGGAACGCCTGGATCATGTAGTACAAACCCAGGGAACTGAGCGCCGCCCCCACCATCCCGTGGGCTGCCCGCACGGCGATGGCCGAGTTGAGGTCGTTGACGAACAAGTGGCCGAAGGTCACCAGTGCATAGAGCACCAGGAACACCTCGGTAAACGCACGCAGGCCGAATTGCTGGCGAAACTTCACCAGCAGCAGGTTCATGCACACGTTGGTCATCACATAGGCGGCGGGCAACCAGGCCATTTCCGCGGTGGTCGCGCCCAAGGCGCCTTGCAGGTATTGCAGGTTGGCGATCACCAGCGAGTTGCCCAGGCCGCCGGTGATGGCTACGAGTACGCCGACCAAGGCATACAGCCAGCGCTTGTGGGTGGGGTGCAACGGCGTCGACGGCGAGCCCGGCAGGCTCGGGCGCTCGTGAGGCTGCCAGGTGCGGGGGGTGTATTTGTCCATTCGGTGACCTTGATGAGCCGACACGCAAGGTCGGTGACTCCATTACTCAGGGAGTAGTAAACCTGAGAGGAGTTCATCTTGCCATGTTGAAGGGGCAATTGATGCCTGGCGTGGGCAAGGTCAAGTATGGGGGTTGGCGGTGATGGCGGCGTCTGGGCTGACCAGCTTTCTGGGTTGGGTACAGAGCAAGGTCTATCTGGTCCATGGAGATCAAAATGTGGGAGGGGCTTGCCCCCTCCCACATTGGATCTCCTTTGTATTGGAGACCACACGCCCTATCAGATCCAGCCGAGCCAGCTCCAGTAAGTCGCCGCAAACACCAGCATCAGCAGGTAGCCGATCAACGTGACCAAAATCCCCACCTTGGCAAACTGCCGTGCCGTAAACGTCCCAGTCCCCAAACACACCATGTTCTGCGGCGCGTTGATCGGCAGGATAAACCCGTAGCTGACGACAAACCCCAACAGCATCGTCACCCCCAACCGGTTGAATTCCCCCGGCAGGGTCTGCAACACCGCAATCAGGATCGGCAGCAACGCCGAGGTCAATGCCGTGGCGCTGGCAAACCCCAAGTGGATCACGATCAAGAATGCCCCAAGAATCGCAAACACCCCCAGCGGCCCCACGTGGTCCAAGCCGGTGTGCGCCACCACCTGGGAACCCAGCCACTGCCCGGCCTGGGTGGTCAGCAGCGCCGTGCCCAGGCTGATGCCCACGCCAAACACGATCACCGTGCCCCACGGGATACGCGATTGCACGTCCTTCCAGGTCATCACGCCAATGCCCGGCAACAACAGGAACACCAGGCCGGCATAGGTCGTCGAGGTGGTGTCGAAGTTGTGCAGGCGCCCTTCCGTGGCCCAGGCCAGCAGAAGCAGCACCGACACAGCCAGCAGGCGCTTCTGCGGCCCGGTCATCGGGCCGATATCCACCAGCGACTGCGCCACCGCCTCTTTGCCGCCAGGGATGCTGTCGCTTTCCGGCGGCAGCAGCTTGATCACCAGGAACAACAGCACCGCCGACATGATCAGCGCCCATGGCGCCCCCGCGATCAGCCAGTCGATCCACGACACGCGCTGGCCGAGCATCTTGTCCATAAAGCCCACGGTCAGCAGGTTTTGTGCGGCGGCGGTCTGGATGCCGACGTTCCAGATGCTGGTGCCCTGGGCCACCACGATCATCAAGCCCGCAGCGATGTTGGAGCGTTTGTCGACGCCAAACGCAGCGACCACGCCCATCATGATCGGCACCACACAGGCACTGCGCGCGGTGGCGCTGGGGACGACAAGGCTGAGCAGGATAGTCACCGCGATCGCCCCCAGCAGAATGCCGCGCGTGCTGGTGCCCACCCGCGTCAGGGTGACCAGGGCGATACGCCGGTCCAGACCGGTGTGAGTCATGGCGGCGGCGATGAACAACGCACCCGCCACCAGCGCGAGCGCGGGGTTGGAAAAGCCGGTGAGCGCCATGCTGATGGCCGGGCTGGAACCGATCAGGTGCGTGGGGTCCTGCAGCGACGGCGCGGTGCCGAGCAGGAACGCCATCAGCGAAGTGATCATGATCGCGCTGGCTTCATACGACACCGCCTCGGTGATCCACACCACCACGGCAAACGCGAGGATCGCCAGCATGCGATGCCCCGCCACCGGCAAGTCGGCGGGCATCGGCAACAGCAGCACCCCGACCATCACCAGCACGGCGACGACCAGGCCCAGGGGCAACTTGAAGGATGCAGCGGTTGTTACGGGGGCGCTCATGGGGTTCTCCGTCGGCCGTCAAATCAGGCAGGGAGCATGGCGCAAAATGCCGCAGGCGGTGTTGACAGGTATCAAGACCCTAGGCCAATAACTGGCTCAATACCGCCCGCAACTTCCCGGGCTTGACCGGTTTGTTCAACAATGGCGCGTCCAGCCGCCGCAGCATGCGCCGGCATTGGTCGGTGCGGTCAGCCGTGATGATCACCGCGGGAATCGGCTGGTCGAAGTGCTCGCGCAGGTACTTGACCACCTCGCAACCCACCACGCCGTGGTCGAGGTGGTAGTCCGCCAGGATCAACTCCGGCGCCCTGCCCTGCAACGCCAGCAAGGCGCCGGCCTGGTCGGTGGCGGTAACCACCTCGCAGCCCCACTGGCCGAGCAGCGCGCTCATGCTTTCCAGGATGCTGAGTTCGTTATCCAGCACCAGCAAACGCCGCCCCGGCAAGGGGTTGCCCGTCGTCGCTTGCACCGGCAGCTGGCTGATGGCCAACGGCATGTCCTCGCTGATGGGCACTTCGATGCTGAACATCGACCCGCGCCCCGGCCACGAGCGCACCGCCACCGGGTAGCCGAGGATCTCGGCGATGCGCTCGACAATCGCCAAGCCCAGGCCCACGCCCTTGCGGTCCGAGGCACGGCCGACGTCCAGCTGGTTGAATTCGAGGAAGATCGCGTCGAGCCGATCGGCCGGGATGCCGCGCCCGGTGTCCCACACTTCCAGGCGCAGGCGGTCGCCACGGCGGCGCGCGCCGAGCAGGATGCAGCCGTCGTCGGTGTAACGGCAGGCGTTGCTGAGGAAATTGCGCAGGATGCGCGTGACCAGGCGCAAGTCGGTGCAAATCGCGTAGTGGCCGGTATGCGCGCGCAGATTGAGCCCGGCGGCCAAGGCCACTGACTGGAATTCCGAGACCAGCGGCGCAAACAGTTCATCCAGGCGATACACCGCCACATCCGGCTTGACCGCGGCCTGGTCGAGCCGCGAGATATCCAGCAGGTCGGTGAGCAAATCCTCGGCGCCTTCCAGGGCCTGGTGGGTGCGCTCGACCAGCACCTGCTCGACGCTGGGCAAGTTGCGTTCGCGCAGGGTGGCGATCAACAGGCGCGCGGCGTTGAGCGGTTGCAACAGGTCATGGCTGGCGGCGGCGAGGTATTTGTCCTTGCTGCGGTTGGCGGCCTCGGCGGCATCGCGGGCATCGCGCAGTTCCTGTTCGACCTGTTCGCGCTGGGCGATCTGCTGTTGCAGGTTGCGGTTGGCTTCCAGCAACTCATCGGTGCGCGCCGCCACCCGTTGCTCCAGCTCATCGTTAAGGCGGATGTAGCGCTTGCGCTCGGCCTCCAGCTCATCGAGCCGCGCGGTCAGTTCCGGGTAATGGCTCTTGCGCGCCGACTGGTCGCCCAGCCCCAGCAACCCGGCCAGGGCGCGCTGCTGGTCGTCAGAGAGCTTCGCCATAGACGACCTCGACGTCACGCTGGCTCGACTCACGGGGGTTGGTGAGGATGCACGGGTCGTGCATGGCATGCTGGGACAGGAACGGAATATCCGCCACGCGCACCCCGTGCAAACCGAGGGTTTCGTGAAAGCCGATCGCGTGTTTCAGGGCAATCAGATGCTCCACCAACCGCCCACGAATCTGCCGATGGTTGAGGCCCCGGCAGTCGATGCCGAACGTCTCGGCAATCACCTTGAAACGCTCCGGCGCCGAGTTGTAGTTGAACGCCACCACGTGTTCCACCAGCACCGCGTTGCACAAGCCATGGGGCAGGTCGAGAAACCCGCCGAGGCTGTGGGACATGGCATGCACCGCGCCGAGGATCGCATTGGAGAACGCTAAGCCGGCCTGCATGCTGCCGAGCATGATCTTCTCGCGCAGGGCAATGTCACCGGGGTTGGCGATCATCTGCACCAGGTTGCCGTTGATCAAGCGCATGGCTTCCAGCGCATGGGGATCGGTGAGCGGGCCGTGGCCGGTGGACACGAACGCTTCGATGGCATGCACCAGCGCGTCGATACCGGTACAGGCGGACAGGAACGGGTCCATGCTGGCCGTGGTTTCCGGGTCGATCAGCGACACATCCGGCACCACCGCCTTGCTGACGATGGAGAACTTCATGCGTTCCTGTTGGTTGGAAATGATCACGAACTGCGAGACATCCGCCGACGTGCCGGCGGTGGTGGGGATCAGGATCAACGGCGGGCTGGGCACGCGAAGGGTGTCCACCCCTTCGAATTCGAGGATGTTGCGTCCATGGGCGACCACAATGCCGATGGCCTTGCCGCAGTCCATGGGGCTGCCGCCACCGATGGCGACGATCACGTCGCAATGGTTGTCGCGGTACACCTCGGCGCCCAGCATCACTTCTTCTACGCGCGGGTTGGGTGATACGTCGCTGTACAGGCAATAGTCGATGCCGATGGCTTGCAGGCTGGCTTCCACATCGGCCACCCACCCCGCGGCGATCACACCAGGGTCGCTGACCACCAGGACCTTGCGCGCACCAAAGGTCTTGGCGTAATTACCGACGTTGTGCCGGCAGCCGGCACCAAAGATGATTTCAGGCGAGACGAATTTACGCAGGAGGCTCAGATTTGGGCTCATTGGAAAGCCTGTTGTTATTATTTTTGGGAGATGCACTTCACACTAACCCATTCGCGGACGAATGCAATCAGACCAAAGGGTCATTCCCAAAACGAGCCCGGCCAGCGCGTGGCTGGCCGGGGGTGGATCAGCGGCTGGCGAAGTACATGGTCACTTCAAAGCCGATACGCAGGTCGGTAAACGCGGGTTTAGTCCACATGGGGCGATCCTCTTGTTGTGCCGGAAGATTCCGGTGAAGGCATTAATGCATGGGGGGATGGGGGTGCGAATGCTACTTTCGAACGAGTGAGGGCACTGCATTAGTCG
>Ga0126362_10000603_pt1 | contig 13373 bp, 9 predicted proteins | sample ANMtaG_FD_126269 | JGI IMG/M metagenome (GOLD analysis project Ga0126362, IMG submission 126269) | Continental margin sediment microbial communities from North Pacific Ocean - ANME2c_DSS_Sorted | ecosystem: Environmental > Aquatic > Marine > Continental margin > Sediment | place: Pacific Ocean... | reverse complement strand
TGAAACAAAAACAGATTACAGGCACAGACAGCAAACTTCTGGTTACTGAGGCTGGGTTGGGGGGAGGTTGTAGGAGAGGAATGGATTGGGTGTTTGGGACTAGCAGATGCAAACTATTGTACACAGAATGGATAAACAAGGTCTTACTGTATAGCACAGGGAACTATATTCACTAACCTGTGGTAAACCATAATGGAAAAGAAAAGAGAGAATGTCTAAATATGTAAAACTGAGTCACTATGCTGTGCACCTAAAACGAGCGCAACACTCTATCATCTATACTTCAATTAAAAAACCCTCAAGTGTGTAGAAGCATCAGATGTACACGATGTGATGTCAGCACCCTGTCTGAAACCTTCAGAACCATTCTCATATAGTTTTTGCTGAAACAGACAAGTCACTGGTCATCAGTAAATGTCACGTTATTTCCCAGACGACAAACAACAGAGAAGACCCTGGCTGTCACCTTTCCGAGGCTGTGCCTTCTCCAGCACACATGTAGACACACAGTAGTGAGTGTACACGTTCTTTCCCCTGCTCCCTTCTCTTCCTACAGTGAGTGAGCCAGAAGAACGCGGTGAGGAAGCCTCCTCTTCTTCCCCAGCTTTTATCCAGGCGATGGGGTACAAACACTGGGTCCATGCTATCAAGCAGGATGAAGGGCTGGAGTAGAAGGGGCAGGCATTCTGGCAAGTGGAGAGGAGGGGAGGCAGGCAGCAGGCAGCCCACAGAAAAAAGATTAGTTCAATCCCCTAAAGAGCCCCATCTTGGAGTCAGCGTGGACACAGCTCTCCATTTTGGTGGGGATCCAAACAGGGGCAGCTGATTGCCTTGGAAAAAGCAATCTTCCACATTCAGTGCCCTCCTGAGCTGAGCTAACCAGTCTGCATTCGCCAGCACAAAGTCACATTTTCCCACCTAAGCTGGGACTGTCACTACATCAACCTTGATCTGGTATACAACTCTTTTTAGGGCTAGCAAATGGCTTGACACTGAGAGCCATCTGGCCATCGAGCAACAAAATCATTTCAGATTCTGAGGCCTCAAGAGTGTCATCTCAAAGACATTCATTCTGGAAGCAAGCGTTTCTCTTGTTAATCACATGCTTTCAGACTGGAGGTGTCTTGGATGAGGACAGGCAAGTACCCAGTCTGAACCCTGCAGAGAGTTGGCCTTTCCAAAGCTTTCTGACATGCTCACCCAAGATACGTGAGACCTTCAGCAGGGATAATTCCTCCCAAAGGGCATGCGAATGGGAACAGTCCCTGAGCATCACTGTGATCCTATAGTACTTTCAGACGATGGCAAAGCCCTCCAATGTACTTGCGTCTGTTCACAATATATTCTATAAGGTCAATACAAGTAATGAATTAGTGACTTACTAAAACATTGCTCCCAAAGGAAATAAAGGGTTAGGTTCCTGTGAGCCTCTGGTCACAACATTTTCATCAATCAATCAATTTATTAACTTGTTTTATAGCTGTTTCCATCTAAAGATACAATTTAATCAGAAACCCAGAATTTGTAAAACCATTTATATTAACAAAATGATAAAACTTTCTGACAAAAGACTCTAGAATCTGTCCAAGTCTAAATCAATGGACACTTCCATTACTATCTCCAGAGGTTCCTTCCTTGTTGAGGAATTAGTACCTCTGTTATGCCCCAGTGGCATCTCTGACCACCCATGACATTTAAAAGTTGCTCACAGGCCACTGAGGCAAGAAACTACCCTTCTTGACCCTGTATTACATATGATTATAGAGTGGCAACTGTCAGCCACATACTGGGCCATCCTCAAAATAGAGGTACTCAGAGACCCTGAGCCAGTGAATCCTATTCTCTCAAAATGGGTATGTTGAAACCCTAACCCCCAATGTGACTATATTTCGAGATACTGCCTTTAAGGTGTAACTAAGATTAAATGAGGTCATAAGTATGCAGCTGTAATCCAACTGGAGGGCATCCTTATAAGAAGAGTAAGAGATTCCACAGAGCTCTCACTCTCTCCCCACACCAAACAAAGTAAATACCATGTGAGGACACAGTAATAAGACAGCTGTCAGTCAAGGAAAAAGGTCTTACCAGAGTATAAATTCTTTTACCAAATTCTAGATTTCCAACTGGATTAAACTGTGGGCCTTTGTAACAACTTAAATTCTTTCCTCCCTCTGTATTCAAATTTTCTGATTTCTTTCTCTTGGATCCTTTTTGCTTCTTTGTCACTGGATATACCTTGTGTGTCTGTAATGGGGGAGGTGTCACCGCTGGAAACCTGGTGGAATACAGAGCAGAGAGCAGGAGGTGAGCAGGCTAACCACGAGGTGGGACGGGGAGCTTGTTCTTCCACAAAGACTCACCTCTCAGGTGAGAACATCTTGGAAAGGGAAGGTGGGAATTGATCAGGGGCACCAAGCCTGAGAGTGGCGAGAAGAGAAGCAGCCCAGCAGCTCGACGCCATGAAGCATGCTGTGAACCAATCCTTTGGCTTCTAAGAGCAATGGGTCTAACGCACATCCGGCTGCCAAATAGGGAGGAGGAAGCCTGGTGCACAACTGGCTACGACCACCGTGATGCCGTAGTGAGGTTCGCAAATCCTGCAGGTGGCAAGATTCATTCAAAAAGATGCCAGATCCTGCTTCCTATCATGGTTTGGGCACTACCCAGCCCTCTGCTCATTCTGGTCCTTGCAGTCGTTGCTGGCTCAGCTTCAGCTTGAGCTCCCTGGAAGCTGGAGAGGGGTCAGGGGGTTGGGGGACCAGGGCATCTCGCCCTGCACCTACCATCTGTAAGAATGCAAAACCTGCTTTATGCTTAAAACAGCTTATGCCCAAGAATTTTTTTTGTGTGGTGAAAGGAGTCATTTGACTGCCCAGGTTGAATTATGTAAGATCTGGACACCTTTGAGAGATCAGGAGATAGTTGGCTGGGGGTCACTTCCAGACCCTTGGGCTTCCAGTAAACCAGAGTGTCTCGCCTCTGGAAGGGGTAGAAGGGGGTCAGTCAATGCATTTTATGATAGGGCTCTGGCGCCTCATCAGGACAGAAACTGGGCTCTCAGACTGCCCCCTCCCTTAGCTAAGGGAGGCAAAGGTGAAGTGAGGATTCTTGGCTGCCATCATAGAAGGGGAAAAGAAGGCAAAGGTCAGTGTATCAGATCTTCAGGGCAATTGGCCCCTGGAGATGAGGCCACTCTAAGGCTCCAGCGTTTTGGCCCCAACATGTAGAGAAAAAAGCCTGACATTTTTGTTTTTGTTCTTGTTTAGTCACTAAGTCATGTCAACTGGGTTGGGGAATGTGAGGTAGACAAGACTCAGTTTTTAGCAAACTCAATAGAGTAAGAAGCCAGGGTGTAGTGAATGTGTGCTCAGGAGCCCTCACCACGGAGTGTGCAAGATGGAGCAGAAAAGTCAGTCTTGAGCAGCATAGCGCCCTCTGGCCTGTACACCCATTTCTGTGGATAGTGCTCCTTCAGTCACACCAGGAAGTATACTTCAGGTGTTGGCCCTTCTCAAGGGAGTATAGAAAGAACAGAGGCCTCTGGCCTAGGAGGCCAGAGAAGTATGAGAAATTGCAGGATCAGAGCAAAAAGTCTAGAGTTTGGGAACCTGGGAGTACCCAATTGCAGGTCTCTGCAAGTCAGGAAATTGCAATCTCGGGAGGCAAAATGTAGAGCTTGGGTAATGCCACTGGTAAGTACACATGGTAGGGTGTGTTTGCTGTGTTTCAGCTCTATTAAACTTAATGCAAAAGTCTCAACAAAAAAGATCTCATATGCTGCAACTAACATATCCTGCATGCCTCAACTAAAAAGAACTCACATTGACCCCCATGCCACAATTTAAAGATCTCCCATGCCACAATTAAGATCCTACGTACTTCAACAAAGATCTCACATGCCACAACAAAGATCCTGCGTACCATAACTAAAAGATGCCCCATTCCATTATGTAAACAACTGAAGATCCCACAACCGTGAAACAAAGATTCCTCATACTGCAGCAAATACCCGGCATACCACAAATAATGGATCCTGTATGTCAAAACAAAATGATCCTACAAGCTGCAACAATGATCCCACATGCCCCAACTGAAGGATCCTGCATGCTGTGAGTAAACAACTAAGGAACTCACATGCTACAACAAAATATCCCACACACCACTACAAAGATCCCACGTACCACAACTAGAGGATCTTGCATGCTGAAACTAAAGATCATACATACTGCAAAACAGATCACCATGCCACAACTATAGATCCCACATGGTGCATCAAAGATCCCCCGTGCTGCAACTGAAGACCCATATGCTGAACAAAGGTCCTGCATACCACAATTAGATGATCCCTTGTGCTTTAACTAAAGTTCCTGCAAGTGCCAATGAAGATCACACGTGCCACAACTAAGACCAACATAACCAAATATATTAAACAAATATTTAACAATTCAATATAAAAAAAGATTCATTTATAAACCTTCACCTGGCTACAAATGAACATATCTATGAAACAAAAACAGATTACACATCACAGAGAACAGACTTCTTGATACCAAGGTGGAGGTAGGGGGAGGTTATAGGAAAGGAATGGATTGGGATTTGGGGACTAGCAGATGCAAACTATGATACACAGAATGGATAAACAACAAGGTCCTATTGCAGCACAGGGAACTATATTCAATATCGTGTGGTAAACCATAGTGGAAAAGAATATAAAAAGATGTCTAAATATGTATAACCGAGTCAGTATGTTGTATACCTGAAACTAATATAACACTGCTATACTTCAATAAAAAGAAAAACCCTCAAGTGTGTAGAAGCAGCTTACCTCCAACATACGGATTCAGATGGACACAATGTGCTGTCAGCACCCTGTCCGACCAAAACCTTCACAATCGTTTTCATTTGCATAGTTGTTGCTGAAACAAAGAAGTCCCTGGTCATCAGTAAATGTCACATTATTTCCCAGAGAACAAACAACAGAGAACACCCCAGCTGTCACCTTTCCAGGGTCATGCCTTCTATGGCACAGATGTTGACGTATCTAGTCATACCTGTACACATTCTTTACCCCATCCCCTTCTATCCCCACGGTGAGCCCGCCAGAAGCATATGGTGAGGAAGCCTCCTCCTCCTCCCCAGCTTTTATCCAAGGACTGGGTCCATGTCAACAGCCAGAATGAGGGGCTGGGCTACAGGGAGCAGGCATTCAGGCAAGTGGAGAATAGAGGAAGCATACAGGGGGCAGTCCACAGAAAAAAAGCATTAAGTCCGTCCCCTAAAGAGCCTGATCTTGGAATCAGCATGGACACAGCTTTCCATGTTGGTGGGGATTCATCCAGGGGCAGCTGATTACCATGGGAAAAGTAATCTTCCACCCTCAGTGTCCTGCTGAGCTGAGGTAACCAGTCTACATTCTCCAGCACAAAGTCACGTTATCTGAGCTGGGACTAACATTTTGTTGTAACATCCATATCAACCTTGCTCTTGTATACCTATTTTTAGGGCCAGGGAATGGCTGGACACTGAGAAAGAACTTTCTGGCCCTTACCAGCAAAATCATTTCAGATTCTTAGGCCTCAATGGTGTCTTCTCAAAGACATTCATTCTGGGAGCAAGCAAGCAAGCATTTCTCTTGTTAATCATGTGCTTTGAGACTGGAGATGTCTTCAATGAGTAAACACAAGTACCCAGCCTAAGCCCTGCAGAGAGTTGGCCTTTCCAAAGCTTTCTGACCTGCTCACCCAAGATATCTGACCTTAAGCAGGGATGTTTTTTCCAAAAGGGCAGAGAGACAGGAAGAGTTGCTGAGCAGCACTGTGATCCTATGGTACTTACAAACGATGACCAAGGAATATCAGTCCCTGCAATGTGTTTGTGTCTTTTCACTCTATATTCTATATATTCTTAAAGTCAATACAAGTAATGAATTAGTGACTACTAAAACATTAATCCCAGGGGAAATGATGGGTTAGGTTCCTATGAGCCTCTGGTCACAATATTTTCATCAATCAATCAATACATAAACTTGTTTTCTATTACTGTCTATAAAGTTACAAGTTAATCCAATTAAAAAACCAGAATTTACTATACCGATTTATATTAACAAATCTTACAACAAAAGCCTCTAGAATCTGTCCAGATCTAAATCAATGGACACTTCCATTAGTGTCTCCAGAGATTTCTTCATTGTTGAGGCTCTAGTAATCTCTGTTACGCACCTCCCAGCATCTCTGGACCACCCATGACACCTATAAGTTGCCCATAGGGCACTAGTGCAAAAACTACACTTCTTGGCCCTGTACTACAAATGATTATAGAGTGGCAACCATCGCCCATATATTGGGCCATCCTCAAAATAAAGGTACCCAGAGACCCTGAGCCAGTGAATCCTATTCTTTCAAAATGGGTATGCTGAAACTCTAATCCTCAATGTGACTATATTTCGAGATATGGACTTTAATGGCTAATTAAGATTAAATGACATCATAAGCATGGAGGTGTAATCCAACAGGAGGGTATCCTTATAAGAAGAGGAAGCGATATCACAGAGCTCTTGCTCACTACCAACACTAAAAAAAGAAAAGGCCGTGTGAAGACACAGTAATTGACACCTGTCTGCCAAGGACAAAGATGTTACCTGGGTAGAAATTCTTCTAGCAAATTCTAGATTTCCAACTGGACTAAACTGTGGTCCTTTGTATCAGTTTAAATTCTTTCCTCCTTCTGTATTCAAGTTTTCTAATTTCTTTCTCTCTCATCCTTTTTGCTTGTCACTGGATATACTTTGTGTGTGTGTGATGGAGAAGGGATCCTCTCTACACTACTCATATTTATGCATTTCTTCCTTCAGAGAGCCTCAACTCAGGTTCATTAGGGATAGCGGCCTCCCTTATGACAATGGTTGTGTAACAAGTTTTAAGCACTCTGGCTTAAATTGGGTTTGAATTTATTTCATCACTGTGTCACAAAAGTGCAGTGATCCTTTTTCACTATACCTAGAATGATCAGGACTTTTACTTCAAAAGAGACATAGGTAACAGAGTGGCACAGCAGAAGATTGCTGGGTCCCCAAGCCAGAGAGGGGTCTACTGAAACCATATTCTGGTATGGTGCTGCCACTTAGGTTGCATTGAAATCTTTTTTTTTTTTTTGGTCTTTTCTATCTGTACAAAATCTCTCACAATATTTTAGATGTCAAGCAGTACAAATTTACACCTTTGAATTTTATCTTTATTTAATCACGAATGGTCCAGACCTTCTGGGTGGTTATGGGGAAAGATTCAGAGATCCAGTGACTCCTCTATTGGGTAGCCCAGGAAGGGCGGGCATTACAGGACAATGTAGGACATGTGGGGGTTGCATTCTGGAACAGGATGAATCAGAAGGGTCTGTGGGAAGAGAGTTTTGCAGTATTAAGTGGGTCAGGTAGCCCCTGATTCCTGAGCCAGATGTGACTGGGTTCTCTGAATAATTCTGCTGGCTAACAAGGAAACACTATTCAGGAAGAATATGCAGGAATGCATCTGGTGCATTTAATAAGGAGAGTCTGAAGAGGACACTATCTGGTGGAGCAGAGCAAGGAAAGAAACTTGAGATTAGGCCATTTAAGGTCCTCTCAATTATACCAGATATCAACTCAGCAACTTAGGCCTCACCCCAACACTGGCCACTCCCTGTAACAAGTGCCCATCGGTGTGTGCATAAGTACACACACAGGAAACATTACACAAGACTGAGGATGAGGAGAACTTAGTCCCTGGACGTGGATACATGGACCTGTTGGCAACAGTTCTCCAACCCCTGTGATTTGGTCACTGTTAGCTAACACAGTGATGTAGGCAATGAAACAAGGGGGCTCCATCTCAAGTGCACATCCCCATCCCTACCACCAATTCCTCTAGGACTGGCAACCAGGCAGGGTGCATGGGCAAGGGTTTAAAAGCCCAGGCTGACATCTTCCCCAGCTGTCTCCTTCTAAAAGGTTGTCTACTCACCCACGGCCCCCAAGCCCCTGGCAGCCTGGCAACTCCTGATAGCTTACAGTGAATGATGTCGGATTCGTGATCTCCAAGGAAGAAGATTCAGCTTCGGGACAGGGGACCAGGCTTGATTACTCAAGAGCTTTTGTGTAGCAGAGTTTTATTAAAGTAAGAAAAGGGACAGAGAAAGCTTCTGACAGAGACATCAGAAGAGGGGATGGAGAATACCTCCCTTGCTAGTCTTTAGCAAGGGAATTACATACTTTTTAATAAATTATTATAATAATTCAAAAGAATGTCTCAAGTTTGTGAACATTTTACCAGACCCACTCCCACAATTACATTTTAAGATAACAGGATTAGAACTTAACCACAGAAAGATCCTACCAGACCCACTCCCATTATATATATTTTAAGATATCAGGATTAGTCAGAAGGTGTTCAGGAAGGACAAACTGTCCTCAAGCAGGATACATTATTGTTATATAATCTTTAGTACAGAGCTTAAACTTAGTTGTTGGTTGTGTAATCTCAGTTCTGGGCTTAAAGAAAAAAACTTACAGACTAAGGAATGTAAAGGAAAAAAAGATGTTTGTCCTTTCTTCCTCCTTGAGAATTCCAGACTCCTCTCTCCTTGGGGACCCCTGGACTTCTTATCAATCTGCCTAGGAATCGACTCTCTCACTCCTGCTTACCAATTAAAGAAGTGCAGAGCGAAGTCAGGAACATCAGAGGAGAGGTTAGATGTCAAAGTGGAATTTTCAGGTGGAATTGTGGTCGTCACCCTTCAAGAGCTGGATCCTGGTGAGCCATAGATGCACAGGGACTTGCTTCTCATCCGGACTCCATTGCTCTGAACACTGGAGACTGCTACAGACCTGGCAGAAGACAGAGGAGGGGGTGAGCGGGCTAACCACGAGGTGTGGCGGGAAGCTTGTTTTTCTGCAGATATGATACTAAGCTAAGACCATCTTGGCAAGGGAGGCAGGGAAGGTGAGAATCAATCAGGGTCCCTGAGCCTGGGTGCGGAGAGTAGAGTACTCCACAAAGCATGCTGCGAAGGAATCCCTGGATTCTAAGAGCACTAGGTAGGATGCACTTCCAGCTGCCAGCTAGGAATCAAAAACCCTGTGCACAACTGGCCCCGCCTACCCTGATGGAATCATGAGGTAAGCAAATCCCACAAATGCCAGGAACCAATCAAAAAGATAGGTCCTGCCTATTATGGTTTGGGTACTGCCAAACTCTCTGCTCATTCTGGCCTCTGCCGTCAACCCTGGCTCAGCCCCAGCTCCAGGTCTGTGGCAGCTGGAGAACTGGGAGAGGGGTTGGCAGTGTGGGGCACCTCATCCTGCAACTACCGTCTGTAAAAAACGCAAAATCTACTTTTTCCTTTAAAGAACTTATGCCCAAAAGCTTGCTTTGTGGGTTGAAACAAGCAAATTTACTGCCAAGGTAATTGTGAAAGATCTGGACACCTTTGAGATAAACCAGAGTGCCTCTCCTCTGAAAGTGGTGGAAGAGGGTTAGCCAATGCATTTTATGATAGGGCTCTGGAGCCTCATCAGGATGGAAAACTGGGCTCCCAGACTACCTCCCTCCCTTAGCTAAGGGAGGCAAAGGTAAAGTGAGGGCTCTTGGCTGGCATCATAGAAGGGGAAAAGAAGGCACAGTTCAGTGCATCAGATCTTGAGGGCAATTAGCCCCTGGAGAGCAGCACACTCCTAATGCTCCAGTGTTCTGGCCCCAACACGTAGAGAAAAAAGCCTCACGTTTTCATTGTTGTTCTCCTTTAGTTGCTAAGTTGTGTCACTCTCTTTTGCAACCCCATGGACTGTAGTCTACCCAGCTTCTCTGTCCATGGGATTTCCCAGGCAGACTACTGAAGTGGCTTCTCATTTCCCTCTCTGGCGATCTTTCCAACTCAGTGATCGAACCTGAGTCTCTTGCATCTCCTGCACTAGCAGGCGGATTCTTTACCACTGAACCACCATAGAAGTACTCTAAATGGATTAAAATCTGCTTTTTTGGAATACATTGGACTGGCCAAAAAGTTTGTTCAGATTTTTCTGCAAGATGTTATGGAAAATCCAAACAAATTCTTTGACCCAACCCAATGTTTAAACCAACTGGTATGTAAAAACTGAGTTTGGTGCTCACTGGCTTTTCAGCTAATGGGTTACAGCCTGCTGTAAAGAAGTAAAATGAGGCCATCTTTGGTTCCTTTATATAGCAGTGTCTGTGTGGGAAAATGAATGGGTGAGCCTCTTCAAGTGTAAGTGTGTTAATAGGAATATATCTGTGTGATTAAAGAAATGTTTGTGCATGCATGAGTGAACAACTAACATATCCATGGATATTACCATGTTTGTGTGTGAGTGTAAAAATTTAAGCCTGTTCACTTGTCTGATATTTGGGGGGGGGGAGGGCATGTTGGGCTTCCCTGGTGGCTTACTGTTAAAGAGTCTGCCTGCAATGTGCAAGACTTGGGTTTGATCCCTGGGTCAGGAAGATCCCCTGGAGAAGGAAATGGCAACCCACTCCAGTACTCCTGCCTGGAAAATCCAGTGGACAGAGGAGCCTGAAGGGCTACAGTTCATGGGGTCGCAAAGAATCAGACTCAACTGAGCGACTTTCACCAGAGAAGGCAATGGCACCCCACTCCAGTACTCTTGCCTGGAGAATCCCAGGGACAGGGGAACCTACTGGGCTGCCATCTATGGGGTTGCACAGAGTCGGACATGACTGAAGCGACTTAGCAGCAGCAGCAGCAGAGCAACTTTCACACATATGTTGTGCAGGTTGCAGGATCTTAGTTCCCCAACCAGGTAAGGAACATGGGGCCACAGCAGTGATACTGCTGAGTACTAACCACTGGACTACCAAAGAATTCCCCTGTATGATATTTTAAAAGTACATCTGACTCTTAAACAATAGGGTTTGAACAGTGCAGGTCCACTTATATGCAGATTTCTTCAATAGCAAATACTACAGTACTACACAATATATGATTAGTTGAATCCATGCATGCAAAACCCTGGATTCACAGAAACATTATATTGTGATGGTAGATTATATGTTAAATATATTCAGATTCACATGGATGGTCAGAACCCCAGAATACTTGAATGAATTTTGTGTGATTGTGAGTGAATGTGAGAGTGTCTTGGTGAGTGTGAGCACATTCCTACTTCTGGGCATGTTAATGTGTATGTGAGTGACTATGAGTATATGGATGTAAGTATAACTGATTTAATTTGTTATCACATTCAAGTGAATGTGTGAGCAGTTATTATGAGTGAACAAGTGTGAGAGCATGTTTGTGCCAGTCAATGTGACCTTGTGCATGTCTATAACCACATGTGTAAGAATGAGCATGGGAGCCTATTTAAATATGAGTTTGTGTGTTGAAGTAAATGGACTTTTCATATGGATGAGTGAATGTGTGACCATGGGCATGAATATTAGCATATTCATGTATGTGAGATGAATGTCTGTTTTTGATCATGTGAAAGTGGAGTATATTTCTGTGAGTTAATGTCCAAGTGTGTGCATATGAGTACACTTGAATACCTCTACGTGTGTAAATGTGGGAACTTCATAGTAAGTGTGAGCATATTCACCTGTGAGAATGTAAGTATGATGCTGCTTGTATCTTCTACATGGGGAATTGTATATGACTGGGATCATATTTGAATGTGTGTAAGTGAATGTGTGAGCTAGTTTGAGGGAATGTATGTGTAACGACATTTTCATGAGTGAGTATGTAACTGTTCATTTGTGTAAGCTTGTTAATGTGTGAGTATTTTTGTGAAAACGATATGAGTTTGTGTTTTTATGTGAGTCATCTGTGTGTGTAGGTATAAGCTTTGTGATGCCTGTGAGAAAATTTGTATTCATATAAATACATGAAAATGCTCCTCTTTCTAAATATATTAATATGCACATATAAGGGCACCTGAGTATACTGTTGTGAGCATATATGTGTCTGTGAATGAATTTGTAAGCATGTTGATGTCTTAGTGGACATGTGAACATTTTGTATAAGGGAATGTGTATGGCTACATGAGTGTGTCTATGAAAGTAAATGAGGGAGCACGTTATGAAAGTGAATGTGTTAGTTGCTCAGAGGCATCTGACTCTTTCTGACCCCTTGGACTGTGGCCCACAAGGCTCCACTGTCCATGGAATTCTCCAGGTTAGAATACTGGAGTGGGGAGGCATTCCCTTGTCCAGGGGATATTCCCAAGCCAGGGATCGAACCCAGGTCTCCTGCATTGAAGGCACATTCTTTACCATTTGAACCATGAGGGAAGACCAAATGTGTCTATACATATGAATAAATAGGTGAATATGTTTTCAGTCTGTGAATATGCTCCAATATTAGAGAATTTAGGTCTGTTGTGCGTGTATATGTGCGTTTCTTGTGTCTTAGTGAATCTGTGAATGTGTAAATATGAAGAATATGCTGTTGATTTGAGTGACTAGTGACCACAAAGTATCTGTGAGCATGTCTATGTGCAATTGATTAGATGTCAGGGTGTCTATGTGTATGAAGGAATTTGTAACCATACTTGTGTGTGTGACAATGTCTGTACATGTGACTGTGTGAACAACTTTAGGATGAGTATGCTCATGCATGTAAGTAAATGTATGAGTGACACAGTGTATGTGAGGTATATTCGAGTATGTGAGTGAATGTATAACCATGTTAACTTGAGTCTATCTTTATTTGAATATGTCCATGTGTCAGTGTATCTATGTGTGTGTGCTCAGTCCTCAGTCCTGTCTGACTATTTGTGACTCCATGTAGCCTACCAGGCTCCTCCGATCCATGGAATTTTCCAGGTAAGAGTACTGGAGTGGGTTCCCATTTCCTTCTCCAGGGAATCTTCCTGACCCAGGGATCAAACCAGTGTCTCTTGCATCTTCTTCACTGGCAGGTAGGCCCTTTACCACTGCAACACCAGGGAACCACAGACTGTCTATGAATAGAAATAAATCTGTGAGCATGTTCATTTGAGTGAATGTGTAACCTGTGGAGGTATGTGAGCATCTCTTTGTGTAAGAGTGAATTGAGCCTGTTCATATATCAGTGTGTTAATGTGTTTTTCTGTGTTCATACATATGAGTGAATTTGTAAGCATGTTCATGCTGGTAGCATGTTCACCTGTGAGTGAATGTATAACCATGTTCATTTGTGTCAGATTCTTAATGTGTACATCTGCTTTTGAGTCATTGCATGAGTGTATGTGTATGTGTGAATGTTGATCGTATCCATGTACGTGACTGTTAATGAATGTACTTGTGAGTTTGTGACCAGGTTCACTGTATGTGCCCTTGTTCATCTCTGTGTGCAAATTACTGTGTGAGTATATACATCTGATCATGTTT
>Ga0126362_10000601_pt1 | contig 13418 bp, 15 predicted proteins | sample ANMtaG_FD_126269 | JGI IMG/M metagenome (GOLD analysis project Ga0126362, IMG submission 126269) | Continental margin sediment microbial communities from North Pacific Ocean - ANME2c_DSS_Sorted | ecosystem: Environmental > Aquatic > Marine > Continental margin > Sediment | place: Pacific Ocean... | reverse complement strand
GGAGAAGAGGAAAAAAGGGGATCTACATCAAATCCCTTATGATTATTCAGTGTAAATGAGAAATAGATTCAACGGATCAGATCTGATAGACAGAGTGCCCGCAGATCTAAGAATGGAGGTTCTTGACATTTTACAGGAGGCAATGATCAAGACAACCCCCAAGAAGAAGAAATGCAGAAAATGCAAAATGGTTGTCTGAGGAGGTCTTACAAATAGCTGAGGAAAGCAGAGAAGCTAAAGGCAAAAGAGAAAGGAAAGATATACCCATTTGAATGCAGAGTTCCAAGCAATAGAAGGAGAGATAAGAAAGTCAACCTCAGTAATCAATGCAAAGAAATAGAGGAAAATAACAGAGTGGGAAAGGCTAGAGATCTATTCAAGAAAATAAGAGATACCAAGGGAACATTTCATGCAAAGATGGGCACAATAAAGGACAGAAATGGTATAGACCTAAGAGAAGCAGAAAATATTAAGAAGAGGTGGCTAGAATACACAGAAAAACTATACCAAAAAAATCTTCATGACCCAGATAACCACGATGGTGAGCTCACTCACCTAGAGCCAGACATCCTGTAATGCAAAGTAAAGTGGGCCTTAGGAAGCATCATTACAAACAAAGCTAGTGGAGGTGATGCAATTCCAGGTGAGTTATTTCAAATCCTTAAAGATGATGCTGTGAAAGTGCTGCATTCAATAGGCCAGCAAATTTGGAAAACTCAACAGTGGCCACAGGACTGGAAAAGGTCAGTTTTCAATCCATTCCCAAAGAAAGGAAATGCCAAAAAATCTTCAAACTACAACACAACTGCACTCATATCACAACCTAGCAAAGTAATGTTCAAAATTCTCCAAGCAAGGCTTAAACAGTATGTGAACCATGAATGTCCAGATGTTCAATCTGGATTTAGAAAAGGCAGAGGAACCAGAGATCAAATTGCCAACATCTGTTGGATCATCAAAAAAGCAAGAAAGTTACAGAAAATCATCTACTTCTGCTTTATTGACTATGCCAAAACCTTACGCCAATTGATGCTTTTGAACTGTGGTGTTGGAGAAGACACTTGAGAGTCCCTTGGACTGCTAGGAGATCAAACCAGTCCATCTTAAAGGAAATCAGTCTTGAAGATTCTTTGGAAGGACTAATGCTGAAGCTGAAACTTTCCAAGACTTTGGCCACCTGATGCAAAGAACTGACTCATTGGAACTCAGAAAATGGGTGTAAAATTCAGTTTGTTGCAGTCAATCCTGAGGTTCCTTCTTTTCTTTTGGAAACTATGTTTTTTAAATGGCATTTTTATATAAATTTTACTTGAGCAGGTATTTTCTGCATAAGAACTGAACTCAGGATTGGGGAAGGGGGGCTCTGAATAAAATATATTTCCTGTCACTGAAAAAAAAAAAAATCTCAGCTGTACAACTGTAAAGATGAATTCTGCTCTGTGAGAGACAGGTCAGGACTTGTCATTATTCTAGTTCCTTGTTCCACCCAGAGAGCGACACTTCATCCTTTATCAGCAGTTCTGTTCTCAGCCCAGTGCTATCCTGTCTCATCTTCCCCTTTCTGTCCTGGAGCCCCGCTGAGGTGGCCGCTGTCCGTGCTGCTGGAGTGGCATGTGGTCTGCTGCGTGGAGGCATCTGGGTCTCTGACATGTATGACTCGTGTTCCAGTGCTGTTTTAACACTTTGTTTCTGTAACTGTTTGCACTTCTACCTGCTTTAGTTTAGTTCTGTTCAGTCGCTTAGTCATGTCCAACTCTTTGCAACCCCATTAAGTAGGCCAGGCCTCCCTGTCCATCACCAACTCCCGGAGTTCACCCAAACTCATGTCCATTGTGTCAGTGATGCCATCCAACCATCTCATCCTCTGTCGTCCCCTTCTCCTCCTGCCCTCAATCTTTCCCATCATCAGGGTCTTTTCAAATGAATCAACTCTCCACATCAAGTGGCCAAAGTATTGGAGTTTCAGCTTCAACATCAGTCCCTCCAATGAACACTCAGGACTGATCTCCTTTAGGATGGACAGGTTGGATCTCCTTGCAGCCCAAGGGACTCTCAAGAGTTTTCTCTAACACCACAGTTCAAAAGCATCAATTCTTCAGCACTCAGCTTTTTTTATAGTCCAACTCTCACATCCACACATGACTACTGGAAAACCCATAGCCTTGACTAGATGGCTACACAGAAGCAATCATTCTGTTCTCAAGGCAGCCCACCCTTCATGATTTAGATGGACCAGTAACTGCCTAAAACGAGTGAGCTTGCTTGGCCTGGGTTCCGTAAAATGCTCAGCTTGGATATGTCCTCCTTGTCAGCCGAGAGCACCAGCTTAGCCTCTAGGTGCTCACCCGTGCATGCTTTGTCCATGACCGTGTCAACCCCTTCCCATGTCATTGCCCAGATGAGTTTTTATAACCTGTGTGTTTTCGTTCACTTTTGTCTTAAGAAGGTATGTGACTAATGAAAGCATAACAAGCATCCTTTGTAGGACACAACTGATCATTCCCAGGACAGCATTCTATCCAACTAACTACTTTTTGCTTTTTGTCTGTTAGGAGTTTCTTAAAAATCCTACTATAAACATCGTCCTCCATTTAGAAAGTATTTCCAAAGGAGCAAACATGTTTCCTCCTTGGTTGAGGGTGCCAGTAGGCAGTCCTCATGGGGAGAAATGGATCAGGAAGAATAGGAAACTTTCTCACAATTGTTCAGAGATCCACACAGTGGGAGATAATGCCAATTCCTGTATGTAGTCACATTTGGTCAAACAGAATGAATCTGTCCACATGCTACATGCCCAATTGACATGAAAGTTAGCATATAGTCAACCATTGTTTATAAAATAATATTATGCAGTAGATTACATTACCTTGGGAGACCTTAACTTGTTTGGCTTGAGAAAGATTACTCTGGGTTTATGCTTTCTCATTAAATCCCACAACAAAAAGTATAATCATGCATAGAAACCACTTGCTTAAAATTCAAAACTCTTCTTTGAAAAGTCAATAGGAGCACAGAATTACAATCTGTATTGTGCTTATCTTGACACCAAACAACCACCAAAATAACCCAATCTGAAACTAAGGGCAGTGTTGGCAAGTCAGCAGTGTTAGGTCCTTGTCACCAGCAGATATGTACATATATACATTCAGAGCTGCAGGAGGCTGGAGCCAGGTGTTTCGGGGAATGCCATGGCCATTTCAGATGTCCTCTGGTGGGCACATGCTATGCCATTCCAATCTGCTGATTCCTGAACATACCAGGATTCACCTGAATCCCTTTGGGGCCAGACCTCATCACAAACCATAGAGAGCATGCCTGTGGTAGGTTATGGTCCCTCTGGATGTTAGAACCAGGTGTGGGGCTGGCTCCAGTGATTTGAAAACTGTGTAACCAGTCAGTTTCATGGCCATGTCTAATCAAGGTAAGTCTCAGCCAAAAAACATCGTCTTGGCATTCCGAGAGCTTAATGTGCTGTGCACATGTAGGGCCAAAGCCTTGGGGCCACTGAACACCCCCAAATTAGGATCAAGAGTTCATGCAAGTCTGGCTCTTCAGTCTCAGGGCTCAGCCAGATGCTTTCATTCATTCACATGTGTGCACCAGTGTCCATGACAAGAGGAATGGGTACAGACTGCACCTTTGAGCATCTCAGTGATATGACCCCAACTACTCCCACATGCCATTCAGGGAGCAGCACCTTCTCAGATGATCACTTCTCAGCCTAACAGATGACCACTGCACACACTGTACACTTGTCATCTCCAAGTGACTTTCCCCCCTCTTTTTGGCCCCAGGTGTGTTGAGGTACACAGCACAGCAGATGGGCCTTGATCTGATGACTGTGGCTGCTGTACTTTCGTTTCCAGTGTTTCTTGCATGAACCTGTCAGGGAGAGTTAGAAGGAGAGGAGAGATGCATAAGGGAAGACAGAACACAGAAGTAGAGTGAAGACCAGGGCAGAAGGGCTCCTGGAAAATGAAGCTGGAAGAGGAGCTGGTAGTGCAACACCACTAGGAGGAGAGAGTGGGAGGGCAGTCAGAGGGGAGAGTGGGGGCAGCCCCAGGAGAGACCCTGGGGCAGAGAGTGGTGGGTGGGGCTTCCATGTGCCAGGTGGTGGGGAGCCAGGAAAAGGATGAGGGTGAGCGTCCACAGGTGTCAGAGGCACCAGTGAGAAAAGGCACAGGATGGAAGTGCAGGGAGGAGACAGCATGAAGAACAAAGCAGGCTTTATCTTGCCAACAGTCAACCATTCTGGGCCTCCTCTTAAGGGCTGGGGTCTGTTGACAGTAGAGTGAATCTCAGCCAAGACCTGTGGACCCAGCCAGTTGTGATATCTCCTTTTCCTCAGCATCTTTCCTTATAATCTGTGCTCTGGGAGGTGAGCTGTGCTCACTCTGTCTTGACCAGAAATAAACAGTGGGCCCCGTGCCTAAGAACACTGATGGGACTGAAAAGCTATGCATGGGAGGGTTTGGTGCTCTGGGACCTGCCACCCACACCCTTCCCCTGTCTCTGCACCCAGACATGATTATCCAGAAGGAGCAAAGCAGATGGAACGTGGGGAGTGAAGGGACTTTCCCCCAACATGCCTGGGTGTTTGGTGGGTGCCATGGGAGGCTCGGGTGTTGCTGAGGCCAGGCGGCACCCTCCATGTCTCCCAACAGCGAGCCCAAACTGTCCACGATGCTGTAGTTGTGCCAGGGGACCATAGAGACCATCGAGGAGGTGGAGGCTGAGCAGGACGAGGAGGCACCCAAGCAGGCCCAGGAAGCTGAGTCCCCACAGGATCCAAAGAGGATGGCGACGTGGAGGCCCTGCTGTCCTACAGCAAGGCCATCAGCTTTAAATGCCTGTCCTTCCACCTATCCAGGATGACGCAGCAGGCCAGACCCACATGGAGGGCAGCTCAGATGACAGCCACTCAGACTGGCTGGAGGCCAGCATCCTGCCACCCCTGACTCATGAGCGGACAACCAGCAAGCTGCTGATGATCAAATAAGAACTGTGGCCACAGCAATGGAGCTGAGAGTGACCCTTAGTGTCCACTGGGCTGCTGGGTGCAAAGACCACATGGAAAAGGTCTCCTCCACATTTAGAACCACATGCGTGCTCATGTCTGTCTGTAACATGATAGGAGGTTGACAGCACAGGACACCTGGGGACTCAGGCAGCAAGGAGGGGTGGGCAGGGTCTTGCCACGTGGAACCAGTGCCCAGGAGGAACTGAGGCCAGTATTCTGGCAGGATGTTCCATGATGACGAGCTGGAGGAGTCGGAGAAGTTCTATGTGGGGCAGTCATGCTTCCTGCTGCTCTTCTATGCGCTGTACAACATGCTGGTGGCCCGTTCCAAGATGGTGTGCTACTTTCTCATCATCCTCAACCACATGGTCTCTGTCTCCATGATCACCCTCGTGCTGCCCATCCTCATCTTCCTCTGATCCATGCTGTCCATCCCCTGGCCCAGCAGGCACTTCTGGATGATGGCCATCATCTACACGGAGGTAGGCTTCCCTTTAGTGCACCTGCCTGACCCCTGCTTCATGTAAATAGTCAATTAGAGGGATTGTCTTAGGTCAGCACGTGATTATAGCCAGCAGTTGTTGGTGCTGAGAACTCTAGCTATCTTTTCACATCTCACACCTCACACAACATAGGAGGTAATATCATTGTGTATAACAGGAACAAGGAACAACCTTTATGAGATTAAATAATTGGCTCAAAGTGGGCTTCCATGGTGTCTCAGATGTTAAAGAATCTGCCTGCAATACACGAGACCCAGGTTTGATCCCTGGTTCAGGAAGATTGCCTGGAGAAGGAAATGGCTACCCCCTCCAATATTCTTACCTGGAGAATCCCATGGACAGAGGAGACTGGAGGGCCACAGTCCATGGGGCTGCAAAGAGTCAGACACAACTGAGTGACTAACACTTTCACTTTCCCCAGCTGGTGAGTGGTGGGGGAGGCTTTTTGAGGTCTGGTGTCTGCCCTGTGATATTGACCAGCAAGACAGTAAGTGTGAGGCAGACACAAACATGGTGCCAGGGCCAGTGCATGGTCACTGAGTGGACATTGGGTCAAACAATACAGTAAGCACTTGAAACACAGTTGGATGCAATTAACCCTAATGATGAAAACATTGGAGGGGTGTTTCAACATCAATCTCTACAAACATCTCCACGTTTACACCCTGAGCTGGCAAAGTTTTGTTTCATTTGCTTTTATTTCTTCTTGAGGAGAACTTACAGTGAGCAATAAAATGCTGAGAAGAAAGAGACCAGAATAAAGTGAAAATTGTCTATAGTGCCTGTGCAGTTTGCTCCTAAAGATTATGAACTAAAGTCATATTTGCAGAATGAAGATCCTCCTGTTCACATTGGTCCTAATGACCTCATTTAATAGCTGAATATTTGTATAAGTATCTAATTGAGTCAGCCCAAACTAGCCCTTGCATGCATGCTAAGTCACTTCAGTCATGTCTGACTCTTCACAGCCTCATGGACTGTAACCCTCCAGGCTCCTCTGTCCATGGAATTCTCCAGGCAAGAATACTGAAGTGGCTTGCCAATCCCTTCTCCAGGAGACCTTCCAGACCAAGGGATCAAACCCACATCTCTTATATCTCCTGCATTGACAAGTAGGTTCTTTACCACTGGTGTCACCTAGGAAGCCCAGAAACTAGCCCACTCCCTGACAATAGCAGAAGTCATTTGAGCCGAGTCAGGGGTAACCTCCATGGCCCCAGTGTGTCTGCAGTCACAGACCCTGGAGATGTGGTTGTGGCCTTGTCCTGAAGTTGGTATCTGTGGAAGGATAATTTGTTATTCCACATGCTCTGTGCATTCCCAGCACCAAAACTGAGACTTTCCCCCTTAATATTTGTATCACTGTTCCTCATTTAGAACTATTCTTAAAGGGAGTCATTTCTTCTAATTTCTCACATCTGTGCAGGTGGCCATTGTGGTCAAGTACTTCTTCCAGTTTGGGTTCTTCTCCTGGAACAAGAATGTGGAACTGAACAAGGACAAGCCTTACCACCCACCCAACATCATTGGGGTGGAGAAGAAGGATGCCTACGTGCTCTATGATCTCATCCAGGTGCTGGCACTCTTCTTCCACCACTCCAGCCTGAAGATACTGCCTGCCCATCGCCCCTGGCATGTTCCTGAGAACCGCGCAGTGGGATTGTGAGGGGCTGGGATGCCACAGGCAGGGTCTATCTGTGTGCTCTTGTTTTCTTTGTTAACGGTTTTGTTCATTTCATTCATTTCCTCCACATTGTGTACTCAGTATTGTAGTCTGTGATCAATCAGGGGAAATTTTCTCCTATTTCTACTCTGGGATGAATGCATGCATGCTAAGTCGCTTTGGACATGTCTGACTCTTTTGCGACCCTATGGCCTATAACCCACCAGGCTCCTCTGTCCATGGGATTCTCCAGGCAAGAATACTGGAGTGGGTTGCCATGCCCTCCTCCAGGGGATCTTGCTGACCCAAGGATCGAACGCACACCTCTTATGTCTCCTGTATTGGCAGATAGGTTCTTTACCACTAGCTCCACCTGTGAAGCCCATCCTGGGATGAAGGCACCCTGATTATCCCACATTTGTGGGAATTGCCCAAAGGGCATGTGCTTCTTACTGTTGGATTCACTAAGTCATGCCTGAGTTGAAGGCAGATCACTGGGGAGCTAGAATTTGGGGTCTTCTCTCCAGCCAGACCTTGACCCATCCCCTTCTAGGAGCATTGCTTTTCTCAAGGTTTTCTTGCTCTGAAACCACTGGTTTAGTGAGAGACTGTCCAATCCATGGGCCTGGGGATGCCAGACTGTGCTCCCAGAGAGGCCACTTCTGACAAAGCCATGCCTGCATTGCTCTGGGAAGACAGGTCTGCAGGGTAACCTTCTAAGGATCTGTACCTCCTGTCATCCTGCTGAGCACCTGAGGGGTTTCTCATCTCAGACACTGTGAAACATAAGCTGAACTTATGATATGCCACTTAACAACACATTAGAGATTGTCACACATAGCTTTGGATGTATTGATGTGTTTATGGTCAGAATCTCACTTTCCTTCTCTTGTTTTAACTGTGTCTCCTTGTATTGATATAGCATATCTTACATTAATTTTGTCCAATAGTATCTTTGTTAGCTCCTTTTCAGAACAAGCTTGGCCTAAGTTAAGGCACACACATGCCACATCCAGCACAGCGGGTGAGAAAGACCTGAAATGGAGGCGAGCACATAATGAAAAGACAGACACATATAATTTGGCAAGCGGGGAGTCAGGGAGCCCTCTTGCTCTCCATGACAGGAAGACAAAATGGCTCCTTTCAGCCTGCACTTTTATTGGCAGAAGTCACATGAGATCATTAGGGAATAGCTACCCTGGGGAGCTTGATTAGCGAAGGCTCTGCTGTTGATCAGGAATATCTTGTTTTGTTTCCATGGGGACAGATGCAGGAGTATACAGTGAAGTGGAGCAGAGAGCACGTCCCTCCCCAAGAATGTCCATTCAGCATGCTTACTAGGGCAATCACGAGGATGCAGTTTGCCACACCCTCGAGTCATGGGGCAGGTTCTGGTCTCTGCTCCACCAGGCTGCAACGCACACATACATGTACACACACATACATGTGAATGTGTGTTTGAACTCTATCTTACTTGGTGAGCTGTTTCACACAGGCTTTTATCTATGTGGACTGTGAACAAGACCTTTACTTTGCCTTCTGTCACCTTGCAAACTACCAGTCCCTAACCCTCCATTTGAGGGGGTCTTTCCTGTGTCATTGGTGTGTGGTGAGTTTGCAAAGCTACATATAGGTAGATAATAAGCTTTCATAGGATCCCTGACCTTGCTTTGGTTTTCTAGACTTTTTGTTTTTTTTAATTTCAGCTTTGTTGATGTATTGTTGTTCAGTTGCTAAGTCATGTCTAACTCTTTGTGACCCTGTGGACTACAGCATACTAAGCTCCCCTGTCTTTCACTATCTCCTTGAGTTTGCTCAGATTCATGTCCATTGAGTCAGTGATGTCATTGAAACACCTCATTTGTCAACTTCTTTCCCAGCATCAGGGTCTTTTCTCATGAGTCAGCTCTTCCCATCAGGTGGCCAAAGTATTGGAGTTTCATCTTCAGCATCAATCCTTCCCATGAATATTCAGAGTTGATTTCCTTTAGGATTGACTCGTTTGATCTCCTTGCTGTCCATGGAACCCTCAAGAGTCTTCCAGCAATGCAGTTTGAAAATGTCAACTCTTTGACAGTCTTCTTAATGGTCCAACTGTCACATCCGTACATGACTACTGGAAAAACCATAACTTTAACTAAAGGATCCTTTGTTGATGTATAATTGGCCAGTGAAATTGTAAGGTGTCAGAAGTTTACACGTGGTGATTTGATAAGCATATATATGGTGAAAGGACCCCCGTCTGGTTAGTTAACACATCCACCACTTCCTCACCTGCCTATCGGTTGGTGTTTGGTGGGAACACTTAGGTTGTGCTCTCTGCAGTCTCCACTGTCCAGAAGTGTCATCAGCTGCAGTTGCCCTGTTTGACATGTGGTTTCCTATCCTGAGGGACATATCCTGGTGGCTAGGATGTCACTGGGCCGAGTCTCAGCTTCTGTCTGGACAGCAGGCTGAGCTGTTCCTTCCCTGCCTCCTCAGTGTCATGGCCTCTGGGATGCAGACAACATCATGGACAGTGGCTCAGAAAAAGTGGACTTGGGCAACGAGCTCTCCCTTAGCCATGGCAGGAGGGCCTCCTCCAACTTGCTCAAGTCCCTCAACCTGGCCATGTCCATGGATGCGGTGCACATGGCCTTCCCTGAGCACCCGGCCGCCGTCTGGAGGAAGTGCTCCAGCAGTGGCTCCCAAACATCACAGGGGTCTGGCTTTTCCTCAAATAGGTCTAAGAGAGGTATTGCCTCGTGGTGTCACTGCAAGGATCCCTGAGCAGAGTCACCCCCTGGTGCCAGAGGGTCAAGGGCAAGGGAGCTGGGTGCTGTTGAGGCAGCAGATATTGTGAAGTGAAACGAATGTACTTTGTAACCAGCCCAACTAAGTTCAAATCCTGGTTGAGCCATGGGTGCTCACAACCCTGTCTAGGGTATCTGTATGAATTCTCCAATCCCCACGTAGGACAAGGATTTCAGGTTTTGGTGAAAAGTGGCCAGCACACTGCCTCATACCTAGGGAGTGTCAGACACAGGGTACTTGTCAATCATACCCAGAGATTCTGCCAGGTGTGCCCAGAGTGACGTACATCACGATTTATTTTGAAAGTACACTTAGATTTAATCAATAGGAACTTTAAGCCAAACCACCTAGTGATTTCCTATGCTAGTTACTAATTTCTTACTAAACAGCCAGTAACAGGAAAGTACACGTGTGTTATGGTCACCCCTCTTGGGGTAACTGTGCTTTCGTGTTGACAGCGCTCCTGTCTGAAGCCCTCCTCCTCCTCCTCCTACTAATTCATTTCAGTCCTGTCCGGCTCTGTGCGACCCCATAGATGGCAGCCCACCAGGCTCCCCCGTCCCTGGGATTCTCCAGGAAAGAACACTGGAGTGGGTTGCCATTTCCTTCTTCAATGCATGAAAGTGAAAAGTGAAAGTGAAGCCACTCTGCTGTGTCCGACCCTCAGCGACCCCATGGACTGCAGCCTTCCAGGCTCCTCCATCCATGGGATTTTCCAGGCAAGAGTACTGGAGTGGGGTGCCATTGCCTTCTCCGTGACGCCCTCCAGACCCTTTATATTCATCTGAAGAAGACATTTTTCTACCACTGGCAGGCCATCTCATATTGGTTTCACAGTTAGATAAATTTGGTCTTGAAAAAAGGCGTATTCCTGGACCCAGACTAGAAAACACATGACCAAAACCTGGGACCTCATCAAGCAGGAGAAAAACTGCTCCCCAGTCTAATTCTTCCTGGGACAGAGATCCCAAAGCCACCCAGGAAGGGGCCAGCAGTGGGTGTTAAAGCCCACGGATGCCTTTGGCTATAGAAGCAGAGTTGGGGCTGCAGATCCCAAGTTCTCCATCGCTGTTCTTACAGGCATCTGTGCATCTCACCCTCTAACCAGCCTCCAACTGTCCCTCTGTTGTGGGGGTGGTGGGCTTCTATGATAATTATGGCAACAAATTCACAACTCACAGTGCATTTAGGTTCCTTCTTGTCTCCAGGCAGCACAAGCACCCATAACAGCAGCCAGAAAGGAAGCAGTGTTGTGAGCATCAAGCAGAAGAGCAGACTGAAACTTTACATGGAGAAGCTGCAGGAACACTTAATCAAAGCAAAAGCCTTTACCATAAAGAAGTGAGTGAGTGCATGAGGATACCTGGAGGCTGGGAGCACTTCCTTAGCATCAGCCAAAGGTGACATGGGGAGAAGTGACCTCTCCCATCAAAAGTGTCAACAGCTTCGGGCAGAACAAAATGCCTCACCATGATATTGCTTTCAAAAACCGCTTTCCAATAGGATGATTCATTTTTATATCCGTTGCACTTCTAAACAAACTAGTTCATGGTATGTAATTCCAGGCACACGAATGAGTCCAACCATACAGGCAGTGAGGTCAAATTGGAAGGTTCTCAGAGATATGTTCACCCTGTAGAGGGAAGCCAAGGTGCACTCGAGAAGTGGCTTGTCCTTCGTGCAGCCCAAGGTCACCAGCCAAGGTCACAGCCCCCCCCCCGCCAGGTATCAGGGAGGCAGACTGGCAGCAGAAGAGAGTGAAAGCAGGCTCGTGCCTCAAGGCTGGCCCTGTGTCTTAGCTCTGAGACCGAGGGCCATGCTCACCTGGACATGGTCTTGATTGTGAACTGTGAAGAGGAGGGGTAGAGGCTTGGCATCCAGCCAGAGTGGAGGCACAAGGATGGAAGAAGCTAAGCTCTAGAGTCCAGGATGATGCCTGACCCCGGGGAGGAGGGTGGAAGGGGGAAGGGTGGGGCTACCTGGCATCTACCAGGGCCCAGCAGCACCAGGGGTTCTGTCACTCTCCCCACAGCCCAGGCCCTTGGGTTTCATTACGTAAACCTTTTACAGAAGTGGAGATGAAAGTACACAGGGCTCAGTAGCAGGATCCAAGTCTCACAGGTGGAGAGCAACTGAATCAGGGGACAAACCAGCCCCTCATTTCCATTATGCTTCAGGAGAGAAGCCATGAACTTGTGCAGAGTCTGTGTCAGAACAGGAGCCCCTGCCCCCAGCGGAGTGTCTTGAGGATGGAGGTGGGAGGCAGAGCTGTGGGGAGCGCAGCAGTGGGTAGAATGATGGGACTCTGGTGGGTCCTGCATTTCCACCCACCCTACACTGAGCATCTGTCCCATAGGACCCTGAAGCTCTATGTGCCCATCAGGCAGTTCTATGACCTCATCCACCCTGACTAGAGCACCGTCACCAACATGTATGTGCTTATGTTTCTGGCAGACACCATGGACTTCATCATCATTGTCTTTGGCTTCTGGGCCTTCGGGGTAGGTGGGGGACCGAGGCCACCACACCCCAGGGATGAGCGATGCTGTCCTTCACAGGCTCTAGGCACTTGGGCTTCAGTAGCTTCAGCTCATGGACTCTAGTGAAAGTTGCTCAGTCTTGTCCAACTCTTTGCGACCCCATGGGCTATACAGTCCATGGAATTCTCCAGGCCAGAATACTGGAGTGGGTAGCCTTTCCCTTTTCCAGGAGATCTTCCCAACCCAGGGATTGAACCCAGGTCTCCTTCATTGCAGACAGATTCTTTATTGGCTGAGCCACAAGGGAAGCCCAAGAATACTGGAGTGGGTAGCCTATCCATTTTCCAAAGGGCTCTAGGGCACAGGCTCAATAGTTGCAGCACATTGATTTAGTGGCTCTGAGGAATGTGAGATCTTCCTGGATCAGGGATCAAACCCATATCTCCTGCTTTAGCAGGTGGATTCTTTACCAGTGAGCCACCTGGGAAGACCAAGACTGTTTTATTTTTTTAAAGCACTTTTCCAAGGACACAAAAATAGAGAGATGGTACAGCGATTTTTCCATTTACTTCCTGGCTCCAAACAAACATAGCCTCACCTGTTATTAAGAACCCCACCAGACCGATACATTCATTATAACTGAGGAACTTACAGTGATATGTCATAATCACCCAGAGATTATAGTTTGTACTAGGATTCCCTCTTGGTGTTGTACATTCTATTTGTTTGGATAATTGTAAATGAAATTCCACTTTCTAGATATGCCAAAGTTTATCCTTACACTGACTCAACGATGTCTTGTTTACATCTATGTTTTGGCAATAATAAGTAAAGCCACTAATAGCATTCATGTGTAATGAGTTCTCAAGTCTTTTTGGTGAAGACCCATAGGGTTGCTGGATCATACAGTAAGAGCATGTTTAGTTTTATAAGAAATTGCCAGGCTGTCTTCCAACATG
>Ga0126362_10000595_pt1 | contig 13617 bp, 14 predicted proteins | sample ANMtaG_FD_126269 | JGI IMG/M metagenome (GOLD analysis project Ga0126362, IMG submission 126269) | Continental margin sediment microbial communities from North Pacific Ocean - ANME2c_DSS_Sorted | ecosystem: Environmental > Aquatic > Marine > Continental margin > Sediment | place: Pacific Ocean... | reverse complement strand
CCTGGGTACCCGTAGATATAGTCGACGCCTTCGTCACGCAAAAAGCGGACGAGCATCTCACCGCCAGATAAAAGCTCCACGTTGTTCACCTCTAAAACGCCAGAATACCGTCCGTTGAAAACCGACGGGTCTTAATAGGTTTACTTCTCAGCAGAGCATGAGCGACGGTGGTCGCCGACTACGTCAGCACTGACTGAGCAAGTATTGGGAGCGTCCCAAGTGTTGCGGGATTTTCCCACCCAGCGCGAGGTAACGCGTTGCGGGTGTAACAGGTCGGCGCGGGTGTGCGCCTCATGATCTGCTGAGTGGGTCTGCTTCTGGCAGTCCCTCTACAGCGGACTTTGGATTCTTCTGTTTCAGCCTCTCCAAGTCAAGCAATAATTGCGCTTTTTTCCAACTAAGCGCATGAGAACGTAGAAGAAAGCGGCTTGAGGAGGGATAAAACTCGCCTGAATGGCGCAAAGCGGTAGAAATATGCGCAAGACTGCCGGAAAAACCGGCAGCCAGGCAATTAACGAGCGTCGACGATCAGTTGATCGAACTTTTTCAGCGCAGTCCGTAGGCCAAGGCTCTCGAGCGGACGATCGGCGTAAACCATCTCGGCCATTTCCAGAATCCCCGACGCATTGGGCAATGGCAGGTCCTGTTCAAGGATCTGCTTCATCCGTGTCAGGAAAATCCATTGCAGCCACTGGTGAAAGTCCAGGGTGTCAACGGAAAAGGGTTCAACGCTGCTCAAGGCTTCAGCACTGGGGGACACTTCGTCCCACCAGCCCTGCAAGCGCAGCTCGCGCTCGATCAACAACAACTGTTCGGCAATCGCCGGAAAGCGTGCATCCATCAGAGGCTTACCTTGGCTTTTTGCCGAGCCTGGGCAGCGCCTGCGGCATCGCCCTGCTTCTCACGGGCGTCACCGATCAAGCTCCACAGACTGGCCTGCAGATCAGGACGGCCATTGGCCAGGGTCAGGCCACGGCGGGCAAATTGTTCTGCTTGCGGAGCATCGCCTTGGGCCATGCGCACCTGAGCCAGGCGGTAAAGCACTTGTGGCTCGCGAGGCGCTACGCGCTGGGCGCGTTCGAGGCTCGACGATGCGCCGTTCAAGTCGCCCCCCGACTGCTGCTGTTGGGCAGTGGTGAGCAACGCCAGCACCGGGCCATCCAACTGCTCATCGGCTGACAGGCCACCGGCGCTGCTGGCAGAAGGGATTCCGCTTGGCGTCGACGCCATGGTGTAGGTGCCTTGGTTGATCGGTGCCGTTTGAATCGGCGTGGAGTCGATCGGGCCCGACGTACTCGGGCCAGGCGTCCATGGCTGCGTACTGATAGGAGCTGAGGTAGCTGCGCCGCCGCCCGGGATCATGACCACTACACCCGAATCCTGGGGCACGGCTTGCGCCTGAGGCCGAGCCTGGGCAGGACGGTTGGTGACGGTTTGACGGAAGCCACCATTGGCAGAAATCCGGTCGTTGTTGGACACCGTTGTACTGGAATCCACCACCGGAATAGAGCCACGCTCCACGCTGGCGCAACCACCGAGCATTGCCAAAACTGTAATAGCTGGAATCAACAACTTGTTCACGTGAAACCCTCTTTGCTTAATTCATCCAGCCCTTGACCCAATCCATCACCGATTCAGCGCTGGCGGGCGCACTGGCACCGCACGCTGCACCGGGTGGCGGTTCGCTGCCGCGAATATACGGCATCTGCACCGCGCCCGGACAGTTGGCATCGGAACCCTGGCCAGTATGCGGATCGATCCAGGCCTGGACGATATTGTCCGGCTGCGGCATGTTCAGCGGCAATGGGTCGGCCTTCTTCATGAAACTGGTCCATACCTGCAACGCGCCGGTGGCACCGGTAAACGGTGTTTTACCGTTGTCATCGCGCCCGAGCCAGACCACCGCCAGCAGATCCTGGCTAAAACCGGCGAACCAGCTGTCCCGCGAATCGTTACTGGTACCGCTCTTGCCGGCCAGCGTCAGGTTGGCTGGCAGCACGTTGTAGGCCGAGCGCCCTGTACCTTCGCGCATCACGCGCTGCATGGCGTTCTGGATCAGGTAGATCGAGGCCGGGTCAAAGCGCTGTTGAATCTGGAACGGATAACGCTTGAGCGGTTCGCCTTCGGCCGTCAACACGCTACGAATCCCGCGCATCGGTGTATTGAAGCCACCGTTCGCCAGGGTCTGGTACATGGTCGCCACTTCCATTGGGCTCATCGCACCCGCACCCAACAACATCGACGGGAACGCCGGGAACTCACGAGTGATGCCCAAACGACCGAGCGTCTTGAGAACATTCGGCACGCCCAGCTCGAGACCAAGGCGAGAAGTCGAGATGTTGTAGGAATGCGCCAAGCCCTGGTACAGGAAAATCGTACCGTGGGAGCGACGATCAAAGTTATGCGGCGTCCACATCTGGCCATCAGCACCTTTGACCGACAACGGGTCATCGGACAGCCAACTGGTCAACGTGTACTTGCTCGGTTTTTCCAGCGCGGTCAGGTACACCGCCGGCTTGACCAGCGAACCAATCGGCCGGACGGCGTCCAGCGCCCGGTTGAACCCGGCAAAGCTGGCCTGGCGACTTCCAATCATGGCCTGGACTTCACCGGTTTCCGGGTTGGTCACCACCATCGCGGCCTCGACGTCGTCGGAGCCTTTACGGCCTGCCAGGCGTTTGAAGGTATCGTTGACCGAGGCTTCGGCCTTCATCTGCAGAATCGGGTCGAAACTGGTGAAGATCCGCAGGCCCTCTTCGGTCAAGTCTTCGTCGCGGTAGTCTTCACGCAGTTGGCGTTTGACCAAATCGATGAAGCCCGGGAAGGAACTGTCGGCCAGCTTGCCGCGAGTAGTCACACCCAGTGGCATTTTCTTCGCGGCAGCGACTTGCTCCGGAGTTGCGACACCTTGCTGCTCAAGTACGTCGAGCACCAGGTTACGCCGCTCCAACGCCCGCTCCGGGTTGCGACGCGGGTTGTAGTAGGACGGCCCCTTGACCATGCCCACCAGCAGCGCCACTTGATGCAGTTTCAACTCGGACAACGGCTGGCCGAAAAAGAACTGGCTGGCCAGACCGAAACCGTGCACTGCACGCTGACCGTCCTGGCCAACGAACACTTCATTGAGGTACGCCTCAAGAATTTCCTGCTTGCTGTAATGCAGCTCCAGCAGCATCGCCATCATGGCTTCGGTCAGCTTACGGGTCAGGCTGCGTTCGTTGGTCAGGTAGAAGTTCTTGACCAATTGTTGCGTCAGCGTACTGCCGCCCTGGGTCATCTTGCCGCCGGAGGTATTGACCCACACGGCGCGAGCGATGGACTTGGGTGATACGCCCCAGTGGCTGTAGAAATCCCGGTCTTCTACGGCAATCAGGGTATCCAGCAGGTAAGGCGGCACCTGATCGATCTTGATCAGGATGCGGTCTTCCAGGTTTTTCGGATAAATCCCACCGATCATTAAGGGTTCCAGGCGCACCACAGGTAACTTCGAGCCGTTGAGCGAGGACAGCTCGGCCACATAGTCGCCAGAGAAACGCACGCGTACCGGCTGGGGTTTTTCCAGGCCTTCATAGAACTGGAAGCCGCGGGTGTTCAAATCGACGGTGTTACCGCTGACGGCAGCGGCGCCTGGGCCGTTGCTCACGGGCTCTCGGCGATAGCCCAGGGCATCGAGTTCGGTGAGGAAGTCTTCCTTGCTGAGCTTCTGGCCAGTGAACAGTTCCAGCGGGCGCGCGTATACCTTGGCCGGAATGGTCCAGCGCTTGCCGGAGAACTTCTCCTGGACCACAGCATCGAGGTAAACCGCGAAGCCGGCGATCACTACAAGCCCTACCAGGCCGAGCTTAAGCGCCCAGCCCAGCCAGGGGCGCAGGACGCGGGAAGGAGGTTTTTTACGGGAACGGGGAGATCGGGTACGAGTCATGGCGGCGGATTATACGCACTTTATTGATGACCAACATGAGCCGGACAGCGGTTTGCATGACCGTCTGTAGCCGCCATAATGCCCGCCATGAATTTTCCCAGACTCTGAAGGATCGCCCGTGAGCCAGTCCCTGATTGCAGCCCTGCAAAACCCGGCCCTGTTTCCCCATCCGGTGGATCAGTTCCAAGTCATCGAGACCCATATTTCCTGGGTCCTGCTCACGGGTGGCTACGCCTACAAGATGAAGAAACCGGTGAATTTCGGCTTCCTCGATTTCACCACCCTGGAAGCACGGGGCCACTTCTGCAATGAAGAGCTGCGCCTCAACCAGCGCCTGACCGATGATTTGTATCTTGAAGTGTTGCCAATCACCGGCAGCGCCGAAGCACCGCAATTGGGTGGCGACGGGCCGGTGGTCGACTACGTGCTGAAAATGCGCCAGTTCCCGCAGAGCCAACTGCTCAGCACCTTGCAAGCCAACGGCGAATTGACCAACGCGCACATCGACGAAATGGCCAAGCAGATCGCGCACTTTCACCTGAACGCCCCGAAAGTGCCGGCCACCCACTCCGCCGGCACCCCGCACGACGTCATGGCGCCGGTGCTGCAGAACTTCGAGCAGATCCGCCCGTTCCTCAGCGACAAAGCCGACCTGGCTCAACTGGATGCCTTGCAGGCCTGGGCCGAAAGCAGCTTCGAACGCCTCAAGCCCCTGTTCGAACAGCGCAAGCTCAACGGCTTTACCCGCGAATGCCACGGTGATATCCACTTGGGTAACGCCACGATGATTGATGGCCACGTGGTGATCTTCGATTGCATCGAGTTCAACGAGCCATTCCGCTTCACCGACGTGTATGCCGACACCGGCTTCCTGGCGATGGACCTGGAAGACCGTGGCCTCAAGAGCCTGGCGCGACGCTTCATCAGCCAGTACCTGGAGCTGACCGGCGACTATCAAGGCCTGGAGGTGCTGAACTTCTATAAAGCCTACCGCGCCCTGGTACGCGCCAAGGTCGCGCTGTTCAGCATGCCTTCCGAGGCGGACGCCGTGCAGCGTGCTACCACCCTGCGCCAGTACCGCAACTACGCCAACCTTGCGGAAAGCTACAGCACCATCCCATCGCGCTTCTTGGCCATCACCCACGGCGTATCGGCCGTTGGCAAAAGCCATGTATCCATGCGCCTCGTAGAAGCATTGGGGGCGATTCGCCTGCGTTCGGACGTGGAGCGCAAACGCCTGTTCGGCGAGCAGAAGGTCGAGAACACGCCGCAGGCCGGGATCTACGCCGCAGACGCCAGCGCCGCCACCTACGCACGCCTGAACGAGATCGCCGACACCGTACTGCGCGCCGGTTTCCCGGTGGTACTGGACGCGACCTTCCTCAAGCGTGAACAACGCGACGCTGCGGCCAAGATCGCCGAGGCTACCGGCGCACCGTTCCTGATCCTCGACTGCAATGCGCCACAGGCTGTTATCGCCGCTTGGCTGGCACAACGTCAGGCGGACAAGAATGATCCGTCCGACGCCACCCTGACCATCATCGAAGAGCAGCAGGCCACCCGTGACCCACTCAGCGCTGAAGAGCTACTGCTGAGCAAACGCGTGGAAACCAATGAAAGCGGAACCCTCGACGGATTGGTGGCACATATCCGCCAACGCCTGCCGGGCCTGTAAGAAATATTTCTTGGTCGTGTAGCCTTCCGGGGCTCACGGCCGAGCAATAGTGGCACTATAATGGCGTCATAATTCCAACACGGGAGTCGCCATTGTGAGCCATCCGAAGCTACTTGATACCCCGCTGTACGCGCTTCTGCATAAAGATGACATCCGCGGCTTCAACCAGGAGCGCCCGAAAGACGGCACCATCGATATGCGCGGTGGCGACTTTCGCGGCCTGGACCTGCGCGACCTGAATGCCGAAGGCGTGGATTTCACCGACGCTTATTTCCGTTCCGCCGACTTGCGTGGCCTGGATTTACGTGACAGCCCACTGGAAGGCGCGAGCCTGGCGCATGCCCAGATCTCCGGCACCTATTTCCCACCTGAGTTGAGCGCTGACGAGATACTGATGTCCGTCAATTTCGGCACGCGCTTGCGCTACCGCACACGGTAAAACCGCTGCATCGCCTCCCGGCTACGCACAAGGCGTACCGGGGGCTTCACCCTTTCCTACGCCAAAATCCCCCGCCTGCCTTAGAAGCTTTTAGGTCGTTGCCGACCAAAGAACTACGCTTTTCCTACTGAGCGCTACACTCCTTTCAGGCTTGCCTGGTCACGATACCCACCGAACCATTCGGCCGTCGCAAGGAGGCTTGATGAATGATGAGCTGCAACACCTGAAAAACCTTGGCAAGACGTCGGCGCAATGGCTGCATGCGGTGGGCATCCACAGTGCGTCCGACCTACGCCGCCTGGGGGCAGTCGACGCGTACCGTGCCGTACGCACCCGCGGTTTCAGGGCATCCAAAGTGTTGTTGTATGCCATTGAAGGCGCGCTGATGGATGTGCACTGGAATGACATTCCCGTTGAACGCAAGGAAGCTTTAAACCGTCAGCTGGACGCTCTTTCGGCACGCCAAAAGAATTGAGACGGCAACCTGCACTCACGTTTCCAGGGATTCCAAACAAATGCTTGAGGAAATTTGAAGAGGCGCAAAAACAAATGTTGACTCTCAAATGAGAATCGTTATGATTATCACAACTGGTCGCGAGATCAGCCGATAACTGAAAGACCATTGGTTCGGACTCTCAGATTATCTCCTCATCAGGCTAATCACGGTTATTTGACCCGGCTCTGCCGGGTCTTTTTTTGCCCATAAAAAGCTGCGGCGATTTTCAGCGTGCAATGATCAACGGATGGCCGCGCTCCGGATGCGGCTGCACCAACACATCCAGCCCAAATACCGCCTTCAGTGGCTCAGGCCGGAACACTTGTGCCGGTGTATCCAACGCATGGGGCCGACCATCCTCCAGCAACAGGATACGATCACAGTAGCGCGCCGCCAGGTTCAAGTCGTGAAGGATCACCAGCACCGCAACACCCCGGTCGGCAAAGCTCCGGATCGCCTGCAAGGTCGTGTGCTGATGCAGCGGATCAAGCATTGACGTCGGCTCATCCAGCAACAAGGTCTGCCCCGCCTCACCCGGCCATAGCTGCGCCAGCACCCGCGCGAGGTGCACACGCTGACGCTCGCCGCCCGACAATGCCAGGTAACTGCGCCCGCTCAAGTGGCCGACGTCGGCAGCCTGCAAGGCAGCATTGATGATTTCATCGTCACGCACCCGGCCAGTCTGATGAGGCAAGCGCCCCATGCCCACCACCTCTTCGACGCGAAAGGCAAAGTCCAGGGTTGAGGTTTGCGGCAATACCGCAAGGCGCTGGGCACGCTGCGCTCCGCCCCAGTCTTTCAACTCACGCTCATCCAGCCACACACGGCCTTCGTCGGGCTGCAACTCACCGCATAACGCACCGAGCAATGTACTTTTCCCCGCACCGTTGGGGCCCAACACGCCAAGCACTTCACCTGGCAGCAGGTCCAGGGTGACGTCCGCCAACACGGTTTTGCGCCCACGGCGGACCTGCAGGTCTTCTACTCGCAGCATCAGGCGCGCCCTCGCAACAACAGGTAGAGAAAAAACGGCGCACCGATAGACGCGGTAACAATGCCGATCGGCAATTCCGCCGGCACCAAGGCCAGTCGCGCTACCAGATCGGCAAACAACAGCAAACTCGCCCCCGCCAGCACCGAGGCTGGCAGCAGCACCCGATGATCCGGCCCCGCCAGCAGGCGCACCAGATGCGGCACCACCAGCCCGACAAAGCCAATCATCCCCGCCGCTGCCACCGCCGCGCCTACCCCCAGTGCAGTGCAGAACACCAGTTCGCGCTTGAGGCCTTCAACATCAATGCCCAAGTGACTGGCTTCCGACTCACCCAGCAGGAGTGCATTCAGCGCCTTGGCCCGGCGCGGCAGCCACAGTGCTACGCCAGCGCTGACCAGCAGCAGCGGCCATAACCGCGAGTAGCTGGCGCCATTCAGGCTGCCCAGGTTCCAGAACGTCAGGGTGCGCAAGGTGGCGTCATCCGCCAGGTAGGTGAAAAGGCCCACCGCCGAACTGGCGAGCGCCGTCAGGGCGATCCCCGCCAGCAACATGGTCGCGACATTGGTTTGGCCGTTGCGTCGACCCAGGCGATAGACCAGCGCTGTTACCCCCAACCCCCCGAGGAAGGCACACAACGACAGCAGATAAGGCCCGAGGACGTCCGGCAAACCACCAAAAAACGAACCACCGACAATCGCAATCGCCGCGCCCAACGCCGCACCGCTGGACACCCCGACCAACCCGGGATCAGCCAAGGGGCTGCGAAACAGCCCCTGCATTGCGACGCCGGAAAGTGCCAGAACCCCGCCGACGGCCAGGCCCAGCAACGTACGCGGCAGGCGAATCTGCCCGAGGATCAACTCCGCCTGCTCCAGGCCTTGGGCCTCGATTGGCACACCCATCAAGCGTAAGGCTGCCCGCAGTGTGTCCATCAACGGCAAACTCACCGGCCCCAGGGCCAATGACAACCAGATCGCCAATACACACAGCAGACTCAAGCCGATAAACAGGGTTCGCGGTTTAACCAGAGTGGTCATGGGGCGGTATTAGCCTGAGACGGATAGAACCCGGCAGACAGCTTCACCAGGCTTTGCGGCAAGCGCGGCCCAAGCCCGCCCACCAGGAGCGTCGGGTCCAGTTCATAGACGCGTCCGCTCCTGGCCGCTGGCGTCGAAGCCAGGATCGGGTTTTCCTTGAACAACGCGGCGCGGGCCGCATCCCCGGTCAAGGCGCGATCGGCAAACACCAGCACCTCAGGATTGAGCCCCGCCAGTGACTCGACGGAAAAAGGTTTGTAACCCTTGTGGGTCGCCAGGTTATGGCCACCAGCCTGCTGCAACATCCAGTCAGCCGCCGTGTCTTTGCCGGCGATCAGCGGTTTTCCGCCGGCATGTCCCAGCAACAACAAGACGCCGGGTGCCTTTTGTGTGGATTGGGCCTTGGTCACCCAGTTCTTTTGTTGATCAAGTTGTTGTTGATAGTCGCTGAACAGCTCGGCAGCCTTCGCTTCGCTGCCCAGCAACTTGCCCAGATGCTGAAGGTTGCCTTGCAGGGTCGGCAAATCCGGCTCAGCCGAAAATAGCTCCACTTTCACACCGGCGTTGCGGATTTGCGCCAGCACCGGCGGCGGGCCCATTTCCTCGGTGCCCACCAGGATCTGCGGACGCAGGCTCAGAATGCCTTCCGCCGACAACTGCCGCTGGTAACCAATGCTCGGCAACGCCTTGAGGGATTCCGGATGCTGGCTGGTGGTATCCACGCCCACCAACTTTGACTCACCGCCCAGGGCCGTCACCCATTCCGACAACGCACCACCAGCACTGACCCAGCGTTGTGGCAGTTCAGAGGCCTGGGCCCCAGCGTTGACCAGCAGTCCGACAACGAGCGCGATAGCACTGGCACTCAGGCGCATAAAAGGGTTTCCTTCCAAGGGGTGAGCCCGCTGAAACACTCGCAATGTGACAGATCAAGGCTGCCTGACATCGTACAGAGCGCCCAGTCAGCTAACGGGCGAAGCCAGCATTTGATAATTGTTTGCATTTGCACGTCAAGCGCCGGGCTCTTCGGTAAAATCAGGATAGCCTTGCAGCCCGCCAACGACGGTACTTAAGGATCGACATGAAGTTTCTCTGCACCTCGAGCGAACTCGCACCCAACGCCAGCCTCGGTTTCGATATCGACGGCCGCAACCTGTTTGCCGTACGTCGCGAAGGCATTGCCTACTTCTATATCAACCGCTGCCCACATCGCGGGGTGCCGCTGGAATGGCAGCCGCACCAGTTTCTAGACCCCAGCGCCAGCCTGATCCAGTGCGCCACCCATGGCGCGCTGTTCCTGATCGAGAGCGGAGAGTGCGTCGCCGGGCCTTGTGCCGGCCAGAGCCTGACAGCCCTGCCCGGCCGCGAGGACGAACAGGGTCTTTGGGTAGAAATCTAACCGCCGAGCAATACTTCCAGGCGACGCTCGACGCAGATTTCCTCTGACGTCACCCTCACGCCATAGGCCAACACCTCGACGCCCGCCGCCTTGGCCTCACGCAACGCGGCCGCATAACCGGCATCAATTTCTTCGGCAGGACGCACCGCATCGATCCCCGAGAGGTTGACGCAATACAACTGCACCGCCCGCACACCCTCACGTGCCAGATGCGCCAACTCCCGCAAATGCTTGGCCCCGCGCTGGGTCACTGCATCGGGGAATGCCGCCGTCGAGGTCCCGTCAAAACCGAGGGTGACGCTTTTGACTTCGACATACGCCGGGCCCGCTGGGTAATCCAGACGGAAATCGATCCGACTGTTTTCCTGACCGTAGGCCACTTCACGCTTCAACGCGGTAAAACCATTGAGTTCCGTGATAACCCCGGCCCGCAGCGCCTCTTCCACCAACTGATTCGCCCGCGCGGTATTCACACACGCCAGGCGCCCTTGCGGGGTTTCGCTGATTTCCCAAGTACCGGGCAGCTTGCGCTTGGGGTCATTGGAGCGGCTGAACCAGACTTGACCACCTTCCAGCATGCAGTTGAACATCGAGCCGGTGTTCGGGCAGTGAATGGTCAGGAACTCGCCGGTAACGGTTTCGATATCGGCGAGAAAACGCTTGTAGCGGCGGATCAGCCGGCCTTCTTCGAGGGGAGGATTAAAGCGCATCAGCCTTGCCAACTCCGCAAGCCACGGGCAATCCGCTCGACGGCTTCCTGTAGGCGATCAAGGTTTTGCGTGTAGGCAAAACGCACATGGTGACCGGCTTGATAGCGACCGAAATCCAGGCCTGGAGTGAACGCAACATGCTCGGTTTCGAGGAAGTGTCGGCAGAAGGCGAAGGCATCGCCGCCGAATTTGCTGATATCGGCGTACAAGTAGAACGCACCTTCCGGCTCGACAGCGATGCCGAAGCCGAGCTCCCGCAGGGCTGGCAGCAGGAAGTCGCGACGACGGCCAAACTCGGCCCGGCGATCCTCAAGAATATTCAATGTTTCCGGGGTAAAGCAGGCCAGGGCCGCATGCTGTGCCATGCTCGGTGCGCTGATGTAGAGATTCTGCGCCAACTTCTCCAATTCACCCACGGCCGCCGGTGGTGCCACCAGCCAACCCAGGCGCCAGCCGGTCATTCCGAAATACTTCGAAAAACTATTTAGAACGAAGGCTTCATCGTCGACTTCCAGCACGCTGGCGGCATCGGTGCCGTAGGTCAGGCCGTGATAGATTTCATCCACCACCAAATGCCCGTTGCGCGCCTTGATGGCGCTCGACAGCCCTGCCAACTCATCGCGCGTCAGGATGGTGCCGGTAGGGTTGGCGGGCGAAGCAACCAACGCGCCCACGCTGTCCTGATCCCAGTGACGAGCCACCAGGTCGGCGGTCAGTTGATAACGCACGTCGGGGCCGACCGGGACCAACTGCGCCGCGCCTTCCACCAGTCGCAGGAAGTGACGGTTGCACGGGTAACCGGGGTCTGCCAGCAGCCAATGCTTACCGGGGTCCACCAGCAAGCTGCTCGCCAGCAGCAGGGCACCGGAACCGCCGGGGGTAATCAGAATGCGTTCAGGATCGATGCCAAGCCCGTAACGCTGCTGGTAGAAACCGCTGATAGCCTCACGCAACTCCGGCAACCCGCGGGCCGCGGTATAACGGGTCTTGCCATTGGCCAGCGCCGCCTGTCCGGCCTTGATGATCGGCTCGGAGGTGGTGAAGTCCGGCTCGCCGATTTCCAGGTGAATCACGTCGTGACCGGCGGCCTGCAATTCATTGGCCCGCGCCAGCAACGCCATGACATGGAAAGGTTCGATAGCGCGACTGCGCGCACTGTAGGGCTGAGCCATTAGCCTTCCTTAACTGTGAGGACAAACCCCGATTCTACCCAACCCGCCGCGCAAAACCTGCTCTATTGCCCGAAGACATGTAGCAAGCACGGCGAGCAACTACCTGCAAAACAGCTAAAATCAACATTCGAGACCGTACAAGCCCGCCCTGCTGGGGCCTGCGGCGGTTTGCAACCCTCAGGAGACGGTGCCTCGACAACCGGGAGTGGCGCACCCCGAATCTATCTGGTAAGTTCGCCCGCTTGCAGCCGCAGGGCCGGCAGGTGTCGGTGATGTTGCAATCCTGCGCAATGGATTAGAAGAGTGAGAGGCGGTCCATTCATGCCCACCCAAGCAAAGCAACAGAGCATCAGCGGCTTCCAACCCTACGTCGAATCGAAGGGTGAGGAATACATGGGCAAGCCCATGCGCGAACACTTCTCCAAGATCCTGAAGCAGTGGAAACAGGACTTGATGCAAGAGGTTGACCGTACCGTTGACCATATGAAGGACGAAGCGGCCAACTTCCCGGACCCGGCAGACCGTGCCAGCCAGGAAGAAGAGTTCGCCCTTGAACTGCGCGCCCGTGATCGCGAGCGCAAGCTGATCAAGAAAATCGACAAGACCCTGCAACTCATCGAAGACGAAGAGTATGGCTGGTGCGAGTCCTGCGGCGTCGAGATCGGTATTCGCCGCTTGGAAGCGCGTCCTACCGCCGACTTGTGCGTGGACTGCAAGACCTTGGCTGAAATCAAGGAAAAACAGGTCGGCAAGTAATCATCGCCGGGCTGTACAAATGGGGCGTGCGAACGCCCCATTTTTGTTTCTGGCGTTTGCTGGTTTTCCAGTAATATCCGCCCCATGACTGCCTCCTCCTATATCGGGCGTTTCGCCCCCACGCCCAGCGGACACCTGCACTTCGGTTCCCTGGTCGCCGCCCTCGCCTCCTACCTCGACGCCCGCGCCAATCAAGGCCGCTGGCTGATGCGCATGGAAGACCTCGATCCGCCACGGGAAGAGCCCGGCGCCCAGGCCGCAATCCTCAATGCCCTGGAACGCTACGGCTTCGAATGGGACGGGGAATTGGTCCGACAAAGCGAACGGCACGATGCCTACGCAGAAGTGCTCAACCGTCTGTTCAATCACGGCCTGGCCTACGCCTGTACCTGCTCACGCAAGCAACTGGAACCCTACAACGGGATTTATCCGGGACTGTGCCGCAATGCCGGCCACGATCAGCAAGATGCCGCCATTCGCCTGCGGGTGCCGGAGCTGGAGTACCACTTTACCGACCGTGTACAAGGCGAATTCCGACAGCATCTGGGTCGCGATGTAGGCGACTTCGTTATTCGCCGTCGCGACGGACTTTATGCCTACCAACTGGCAGTGGTGCTCGATGACGCCTGGCAAGGCGTGACCGACATAGTGCGTGGCGCCGATCTGCTCGATTCCACACCGCGCCAGCTATATCTGCAAGAACTGCTGGGCCTGCCCCAACCGCGCTACCTGCATGTACCGCTGATCATCCAGCCGGACGGTAACAAGCTGGGCAAATCCTACCGTTCCCCCCCCTTGACCACAGACCAGGCCACGCCTTTGCTGTTAAGAGCACTGCGCGCCCTGGACCAGCCAGCGGGCGACGAACTGAACCACGCCAGCCCACGGGAACTGCTGGATTGGGGCATTGCGCACTGGGACGCCCCACAGATCCCGCGCACACTCACGCTGGCCGAAGCGCAATTGCGTTGAAGGCGCTTGCAGCTTGCTAGCCATCCGTTACCATCGCCGCAGTTT
>Ga0126362_10000593_pt1 | contig 13630 bp, 9 predicted proteins | sample ANMtaG_FD_126269 | JGI IMG/M metagenome (GOLD analysis project Ga0126362, IMG submission 126269) | Continental margin sediment microbial communities from North Pacific Ocean - ANME2c_DSS_Sorted | ecosystem: Environmental > Aquatic > Marine > Continental margin > Sediment | place: Pacific Ocean... | reverse complement strand
TGCTGCGCAACGCGGTGAAAATCATCCTGGTGGTGATCTGCGCGATCACCACCATGGCGAACCTGGGGATCAACGTCGCACCGCTGCTGGCGGGTGCCGGGGTGGTGGGTTTGGCCATTGGTTTTGGCTCCCAGCAACTGGTGCAGGATGTGATCACCGGGCTGTTCATCATCATCGAAGACACCCTGTCGATCGGCGACTGGGTGGTGCTCGATTCGGGCCACGCCGGTACCGTCGAGGGCCTGACCATCCGCACCCTGCGCCTGCGGGACGGCAAGGGGTTTGTGCATTCGGTGCCGTTCGGGCAGATCAAGGCCGTCACCAACCAGTCGCGGCAATTCGCCTACGCGTTCTTCTCGGTGCAGTTCACCTACGACACCGACGTCGACAAGGCCGTGGAGTTGATTCGCGAGGCGGGGCAGTCGATCCGCGACGACGTGTTCCTCAAGTACAACCTGCAAGGGCCGCTGGAGGTATTTGGCGTCGACAAGATGGACCTCAACGGCGTGGTGCTGACGGCGCAATTCCGTACGGTGTCGGGCGGGCAATATGCGGTGAGTCGTGCGTTTAACCAGCGGTTGAAGAAGCTTGTGGATAACTGCGCCTTCGTCCACTTCGCGCAAACTTATCCACAGCAGGTGATGGTGCCGCAGCGGGTTGGGCAGCAGGTGGATGAGCCGGGAGAAGAAGTGCCTTCGTCGGTGGTGCTTACCGAGCAGCCAAGAACCCAATAGTTGTTGTGGTGGCAGTACTGGCCTCATCGCAGGCAAGCCAGCTCCCACAGTTGGAATGCGATCAAAAGTGGGAGCCGGGCTTGCCCGCGATGGGGGCGTCACAGGCGCAACACACTTCAGCGCCTGATCAGCTTCTCCCGCACCAACCCTGCTGCCTGCGGATCCAGTTCCAGCAACACCTGCTGCTTGCCCGCAATCCCCACCGCCGCCGGCAATCCATCCCGATACACCAGCCGATTACCGCTCAACGCAGGCACCTTGCCACCCGGCAACAATGTGCCCACCAGGTTCAGCGGATCCGCCCCACACACGGCAATCAAGCTTCCATCGTGGGGCCGCCGCCGAACTTCCCGCAGCAGCGGAATCGCTTCCGGCAATGCAAACTGTTCCCCCGCCAAACCACTCACAAACCGCCCACCGCGAATCTCGCCCCGGGCTTCCAGGCGATGGAACGTGCGCAGCAATTCCCGCCAACTGGGCAGCCAGTCCGCCTCGCGCTCCAGCAGGCGCCAGAACACCACGCCGTATCGCCGCAGCAAGGTCATCGCCACATGCTCCAGCGTCTCGGCCGAGTGAGCCCCCGGACGTGTGCCATCCGCCACCGGCGCCCGCCGTACCAGGGCCCAACGCCCGGCATCGTCCATCCCGCCTACAAACGCGCCACGCCCGCGCCGACTGCTGCGGGCCTGGCGTTTGCTCGCGGGTGTGGTCAGGGCGCGCAGGCCAGCGAAGCTGTCGGCGTTCGCCAGCCCGGCGCCCACCAATTCCTGCAAGGCGGTTTCCAGTTCGGTGCGCAGCAGATGGGCTTCATGAATCAGTTCATCGAAAAACAGCGCGCCGTTTTCCCGCAGTGCCTGATGGACTTTCTGTGCCTTGGGCGACAGCTCGGCGCTGTCCGGCGCGTCGGTCAATCCGCTCCACAAAGGCACCTGGCTGCGGGGCAACAGCACCACCGGCGTGCTACGCAAGGCCGTCGCGCCAGCCTTGTTGCTCAGGCGTGTCCACACCACCTTGCCGCTGCGGCACAAATCGTCCAGCCAGTGGGGCGCGTAATCCTTGATCCGCGCACTGAGCAAATCGCTGTCCCAGGCCGATGTGGCTGCGGCATACCCTTCGAACTGCGCGACGATCTGCGGCAACACCGCGCTGCCCTGGCCACGGGTGCCCTCCGACAGGTGCTGCCAGTCGAACAGAAACCGCATGAAATCCTGCAACGCCACCGGCTCGATTTCCCGGCGCAGGCGCTTGACCGTGTAGCGGTGAATGCGCGCCAGCAGGTGGCGTTCGCACCATTGTTCGTCGCTGGCGCCGGGGCTGAAACGGCCGCGCAGTACGTAGCCTTCGCTTTCCAGCCGCGCAAGTGCCTGTGATACGTCTGCCACCGGCAAGGCCAGGGGCGCGGCGATCTCGATCAGGGTCAATGGGCCAAAACCGGTCAGGCGCGCCCGCAGAACTTCCACCAAGGCTTCATCGAAGGTCCAGGGCTCATCGAAACCGGGTAGCAGCGGCAGGTCATTTGGATAGATCGCCTTTAAGCAACTCAAGCGCTCCAGGGCGACCCAAACGGCTTGGTCGGCACCGACCTGCAATCGGCTGGCGCGCCCACCGTCGGCCAGGGCTTGCAGCCATTCGGCCCATTGCGGCGCAACTTCCGATTCAGCGATGCACGCCAGACTCATCAACGCTTCATGCATTTCGTCCAGGCCGTTGGGCGCCGGCCAGGCTTCCTCGCACACACCGGCAATTGCTTCGGCGTCCAGCGCACCGAGGTCGTCGGTGCTTTGCGGGTCGCTCCAGCGGCGGTTGAGCACGGCCTGGGTACGACGCTCTTCCAGCGGTGCATCATCGAGAAAGGTGTAGGGGCGCGCGCTGAGAATCTCCGCCGCCAGTGGTGACGGCGCCGGCAGGTCGCGGCTGATCAGGCGAATCTCTCCGCGCTCCATGCGCCGCAGCAGGGCCAGCCAGCCTTCGCTGTCCATGGCTTCGTGCAGGCAATCATCGAGGGTTTGCTCCACCAGCGGATGCTCGGGCACTTCCCGCTCGCCGGCGAGGTTTTCCAGGCAGGCGATCTGGTCCGGGAACACACTGGCGATCAGGTCTTCACTCTTCATGCGCTGGATCTGCGGCGCCACTTTGCGCCCGCCGGTATAACGCGGCAGCGCCAGGGCCACCCCGGCATTCCAGCGCCAGCGCACGCCGAACAGCGGTGCATCCAGAACCGCCTGAATCAGGATATGCTCGGCGGTGTTGCTGTTCAGGTAGCGCCATACCTCATCCAGCTCAAAGCTGTGGCTGGTGGAGAGTGACAACACGATCGCATCTTCGCTGGCGGCGGCTTGCAGTTCGAAGTTGAAGGTGCGGCAAAAACGCTTGCGCAACGCCAGGCCCCAGGCGCGGTTGATGCGACTGCCGAACGGCGTGTGGATGATCAATTGGGTGCCGCCGGACTCGTCGAAAAACCGCTCCATGATCAGCGTGTCCTGGGACGGCAGCGCGCTCAACGCCAGCCGCGCCCGCGCCAGGTAATCCACCAGCTGTTCGGCGCTGGCCAGGTTCAAACCGAGGGTGCCGGTGAGCCAGTCGAGCGCCGTTTGCAGCTTGCCGGGCGTGGCCCCCAGCAGCTCGTCCAGTTGCCCATGCAGGCGCGCCACGGCAAACGACAACTCGGCACTGCGCCCCGGTGCCTCACCGAGCCAGAACGGAATGGTCGGCGGTTGGCCGTGGGCATCCTCGACCCGCACTTTGCCGGCTTCCACCCGCAGGATTCGGTACGACGTGTTGCCCAACTGGAAAATATCCCCGGCGATGCTTTCCACCGCGAAGTCTTCGTTGACGCTGCCGATGTTCAGGCTTTGCGGCTCCAGCAGCACGCTGTAGTCGGCGTTGTCGGGGATGGTGCCGCCGCTGGTCACGGCGGTGAGCTTGGCGCCCCGCCGGCCGCGCAGGGTGCGGGTGATGGCGTCGCGGTGCAGGTAGGCGCTGCGGATGCCCTGGCGGCCGTTGTAGCCCTCGGCGAGCATCTGTAGCAGCGCCTGATAGTGACGTTCATCCAGTTCGGCGTAGGGTGAGGCGCGGCGGACCAGCGCGAGCAGGGCCTGTTCCTGCCATTCCTGGCAGCTGACTTCGGCGATGATCTGCTGGGCCAGCACATCCAGCGGCGCGACCGGGATCAGCAAGGTGTCCAGCTCGCCCCGGCGCACGCAGTCGAGGAGGGCGGCGCATTCGATCAGGTCGTCGCGGGTGGTGGCGAACAACCGGCCTTTGGGCGTGCCGCCGACCTGATGCTCGGAGCGTCCGACCCGTTGCAGGAAACCGTTGATCGAGCCGGGCGAGCTGATCTGGCACACCAAATCAACATCGCCAATATCAATCCCCAGCTCCAGCGACGCGGTGGCGATCAGCACTTGCAACTCGCCGGCCTTGAGCCGTTGTTCGGCGTCCAGGCGCAGTTCCTTGGCGAGGCTGCCGTGGTGGGCGGCGACGGCGGTTTTGCCCAGGCGCTCGCTCAAGTGCCGGGCCAGGCGTTCGGCCAGGCGCCGGGTGTTGACGAAAATCAGCGTGGTGCGGTGTTGTTTGGCCAGTTCGGCGAGGCGGTCGTAGACCAGCTCCCACACGTCGTTGGCCATGACCGCCGACAGTGGCACCGGCGGTACTTCGATATCCAGATCCCGTGGGCGCGCGTGGCCGATGTCGACGATCTCGCAGGGCCGGCCGGTGCCCACCAGAAAGCGCGATACGGCCTCGATGGGCTTTTGCGTGGCGGACAGGCCTATGCGGGTCAGCGGTTCGCTGCACAAACCCTGCAAGCGCTCCAGCGTCAGGGCCAGGTGGCTGCCGCGTTTGCTGGCGGCGATGGCGTGGATTTCGTCGACGATCACCGTGCGGATGCTGGCGAGCATCTGCCGGCCGGAATCCGAGCCCAGCAGCACGTAGAGCGATTCTGGCGTGGTGACCAGGATATGCGGCGGGTGCTTGCGCATCAGGGCGCGGTCTTTCTGTGGGGTGTCGCCGGTACGCACGGCGGTGCGGATCGCCAGCGGCGGCAGGCCCAGGCGCTGCAGGTGGTCGGTGATACCGGCCAGCGGGTTTTGCAGGTTGATCTGGATATCGTTGGACAATGCCTTGAGCGGCGAGACGTAGACCACCAGCGTCTGATCTGGCAGTTGGCCGCCATTGGCCAGGCCTTGGTGTACAAGGTCGTCCAGCACCGCGAGAAAGGCGGTCAGGGTCTTGCCGGAGCCGGTGGGCGCGGCAATCAGCGTCGAGCGTCGCTCGCGGATCAGCGGCCACGCCCGGGCCTGGGCGGTGGTCACCGACGGGAACGTACTGCGGAACCAGGCACTGACGGCGGGGTGAAAACCGTTCAAGACCGTGTCCGTTGATTCTGGAAGGTTCATACCCAATTTATGCGGCCAGCCCCGGCAACTTGCAACCCCGCACTTTATAAGTGACGGTTGCGCTACAAACCCGCAAAATGCAACGATTCTGGCAAATGCCAACGGCATGGCTCACAAGCCTGTCGATAATAACCATCGTTCCAAACAGACCGGGCCTGCTCAATCTATGCGAATGCGCCTTATGTTACTGGGCGGCGGGAATGCCCTCGGGCAGTCGCTGATTCGCCTCGGTGCGGAGGAAGACATCGGTTTCCTCGCCCCGCGTCCGCCCCAAGACGGCTGGGATGCCGCGAGCCTCACGCAACTGCTCGACGACACCCGTCCCGATGCCTTGATCAATCTCGCCTATTACTTCGACTGGTTCCAGGCGGAGACGGTCAGCGAAACGCGTCTGGCTGCCCAGGAATATGCGATCGAGCGCCTGGCGGAACTGTGCCAGCACCACAGCATCACTTTGCTGCAACCGTCCAGCTACCGGGTGTTCGATGGCTCCCGCGCCACCGCCTACAGCGAAAAAGACGAACCCGTGCCCTTGGGCCTGCGGGGCCAGGCGTTGTGGCGCATCGAGCAGAGCGTACGCGCCACCTGTCCGCAGCACGTGCTGCTGCGTTTTGGCTGGCTGCTGGATGACAGCGTCGACGGCACCCTCGGACGCTTCCTGGCCCGTGCCGAAAAACCTGACGAACTGCTGATGGCCGACGACCGCCGGGGCAACCCGACGCCGGTAGACGATGCTGCGCGGGTGATCATTTCGGTGCTCAAGCAACTGGATTGCGCCGCGCCGTTGTGGGGCACTTATCACTATGCCGGCCACGAAGCGACCACCCCGCTGGCGCTGGGGCAGGCGATCCTGACCGAAGCGCGCAACTTCCACCCGCTGGCCGTGGAAGCTCCGACCGCCCAGGCCCACGCCGCCCGTCCGGATGCCGCCGATGAACCGCAACACGCGGTGCTGGCCTGCAAGAAAATCCTCCACACCTTCGGCATCAAGCCACGGGCATGGCGGGCCGGGTTGCCGGCGTTGCTCGACCGGTTCTACCGACACGGTCAAACATAAAAAAGGCGCCTGCAACAGGCGTTTTTTTTGCGGCGGTGTCCGGACGGATTCGGTTGATACGTGTTGGCCAGACGGGGGGCGGCACGGCATACGAAAAATTTGAAACCTTTGGTGCGCCCGGTCATCCATGCCAATAGGGATTGATTGTGCTTACGGCTCGTTCAGCAAAAGCAAAAGTCTGCATTCAGAAGAAGACTTCGCCCATCTCGTCATGGGCAGCCTTAAAGAGGAGCCCTACCCATCATGGCAACACATTCTCCGGTGAATGGTTCGCCGCCGCCTCACGATGATGTGTATGAGGAGGCGCACGACCTGCAGTTCGCTTTGAGTACCGCCGGGCTTGGTATATGGCGCCTGGACTTGACGACGGGCGAGCTGAAGACCTCGGCCACTTGCCGCCTCAACTTCGGACTCGAACCACAGATACCGTTCAGTTATGAACACATGCAGCGCTTGGTGCACGCCGAAGACAAGCGCCGAGTGGCCGAAGCGTGGGATCGCTCGATCGCTCAACGTGGCGACTACGACGTTCACTACCGCGTCATCACGCCACTCGGTGAAACTCGCTGGCTGCACGTGCGCGCGAGACCCCGTTATGCCGATGATGGTCTGCCCGTCGCGATGACGGGGACCGCTCAGGATGTGAGCCAGGAAAAATTACTTCAGTCGCAAAAGATGGACGCGCTGGGGCGGGTAACAGGCCGAGTGGCGCATGACTTTAACAATCTGCTGACGGTGATCCGTTCTTCAGCGGATCTGTTGAAGCGTCCTTCAGCATCAGAGGAGCGGCGGCTGCGCCTGGTGGAAGCCATTTCCGAGGCGGTGGAGCGTGGTTCTCATTTCACCAGTCAACTGCTGTCCTTCGCTGGCAGGCAAGCCCTGCATCCAGCACCGCTGGATATCAATTCAAACACGTTGGCCATGGCCGATACGATTGCTGTGCGAGTAGGGGCAGGCATCAACGTACGCATCGAGTCCACAGCAGTACCCTGCGTCGTTCACGTTGACCCAGGGCAGTTCGAAGCCGCCATCCTCAATATGGTCATGAACGCCCGAGACGCCATGATGGATAAGGGGGAGCTGGTCATCCGTGTTGAGTCGATGGACCTTATCCCTGCGTCCCATGGCTATCCCCTTATCAAGGGGCGTTTCGTTGCCGTGTCCATCACAGACAATGGCTCGGGTATCGCTCCGTTCAGCCTCGATAGAATCTTTGAACCGTTTTTCTCCACCAAAGGCAAAGGCCAGAGAACCGGGCTGGGGCTCAGTCAGGTATTGGGGTTTGCCAAACAGTCGGGGGGAGAGATCAGGGTCGAGAGTCATCTGGGGCAGGGAAGTACGTTCACGCTTTATTTGCCCCGCCCTTGAACTGGATGAGCGGATAGCCCGATTGCGCAAATGGAGTTAGCATCGTAAACCTTCGGCTTAAGAGCCTGTTGTTCACATCAGGGTTGCATTGTGGAAAAGCTAAATCGCCTTCAAAGCGGAATAGAAGGGCTGGATGCTCTGCTCAAGGGCGGGCTAGTCGCAGGTGCCTCCTACATTATCCAGGGGCGCCCAGGATCCGGTAAAACCATCCTCGCCAATCAACTGGGGTTTAATCATGCGCGCAACGGGGGCCGTGTACTGGTGGCCACGTTGCTGGCTGAGTCCCACGACCGTTTATTTCAATTCCTCTCGACCCTGAACTTCTTTGATGTTTCCCGGGTGGGAGCTGAAATTCAGTTCGTCAGTGCGTTTGACACCCTTGAGAACGACGGTCTCGATGAAGTGGTCAAGCTGCTTCGGCGTGAGATCAGTCGTCAGAAGGCCACCGTGTTAGTGGTCGACGGCTTGCTTAATGCGCGCTCCAAGGCTGACTCGCCCATCGACACCAAGAAATTCATTTCCGAGCTGCAAGGCCACGCCGCGTTCGCCGGTTGTACGGTGCTGTTTCTCACCAGTTCCCGTTTGGACGACGGCAGTCCTGAGCACACCATGGTTGATGGTGTGATTGAGATGGGCGAGGAGCTTCACGGCAGCCGTTCAGTGCGCCGTATTCAACTGCGCAAGACTCGCGGCAGTGGTGCACTGACCGGATTGCACGAGTGTGAAATTACCGACGATGGCCTGGTGGTTTATCCGCGTCTGGAAAGCCTCTACAGCCATCCATCGTTACCTGACAGTGCCGATCTGACGCGTATCACCAGCGGCATCGGTTCGCTGGACGCCATCATCGGCGGTGGCCTGCACAGTTCTTCCGTTACGCTCGTCATGGGGCCTTCGGGCGTCGGGAAAACCACGTTGGGGCTCAGGTTTCTCGCAGAGTCGACAGTGGAAGCGCCGGGCCTGCATTTCGGTTTTTATGAAAGCCCGCAGCGGTTACGTCTCAAAGGCCAATCGCTGGGGATTGATATCAAGGGTATGGAAGAAAGTGGTGCGCTGAGTATTGCCTGGCAGCCCACGACAGAAGGCCTGATCGACGGTCTCGGCGCACGGCTGCTGAAAATGGTTGAGGAAAAGGGTATCAAGCGCCTGTTCATCGACAGCTTGAGCGGCATGACTCGAGTGTCGACGAACCCGGCACGTATCACTGATTTCTACAGCGCGCTGATGAGCGAGCTTCGTGCCCGTGGCGTAACGGTGTTTGCCTCATGGGAGATGCGTGACGTTTTTGGTTCGGAGGTCAGTTCTCCGACCCCGGACCTGTCCAGTATTGTCGACAACCTGCTGCTGATGCGCTTCTTCGAGATTCAATCTGAACTAAGAAGAATGCTTTCGATTCTTAAGGTACGAGACAGCTTCTACGATCCTTCGCTTCTTGAAGTGGTAATCCATGAAAACGGCGTTGACCTGAAGAAGGCATCAAGAAATGCATTGGCTGTCTCTAATGATTCTTCGCTGCCGGGCTCAACGTCCAAAGTCTCTGATTCGGGTTGAACTGACATGACCACCATCCTGGTCGTCGACGACGAGTATTTGATCGCTGACATTCTCGGCTATGCGCTGGAGGATGAGGGGTACATGGTCGTAAAAGCGAGCAATGGCCAGAAAGGACTCGAGGTCCTGGAGCGCGAGCGGCCAGCGTTGATCATCACCGACTTCATGATGCCGGTCATGGATGGCCAGGAATTTGCCGAAGCTGTCCGCGCGCTACCGGCTGTCAATCACTTGCCCATCATCCTGATCAGCGGAGCCCAGGCTCATATTGGTATGGAGCGGTCGGACTTGTTCAATGCGGTGTTGAAAAAGCCGTTCAACATTGACTTGGTCATCGCTGAAGTTCGCCAACTCCTGGCTGAAGCCTGATTCGCAGCACACGGGCGTGTGCCTGGCCTCTGATTGGCGCTTGCCTCCATGGAAAGCCTCACAAAAAAGGCCCTGTACAACAGGGCCTTGGGTAGAACCTAGAACTTGTAGCCAATACCGACCATATACACCATCGGGTCAACATCCACATTGACCTTGGCCCGAGAGCCCTGGCCCAGCGCGTTGTTATCCACAGTGGCCTTGGTGCTGATGTCGATGTAGCGCGCCTGGGCGTTAATCATCCACTTGTCGTTGATCATGTAGTCCGCACCGATCTGCGCGGCCCAGCCCCAGGAGTTTTCCGCCTTGAAGTTGCTGAAACCGGCCTCTTGGGCGCGACCGCCGACGTGTTCGTCGTAGATCCAGGTGTAGTTGATACCGGCGCCGATGTACGGTTGGAATACCGACTTGCTGTCCAGCGGGTAGTACACGACGCTCAGGGTCGGCGGCAGGTGTTTCAGCGAGCCGAGCTTGCCGTTGGCTGGCGCCAGGGCGGTGTTCTTGATTTTCACATCATGTTCGAACGGCGTGGCCGCCAGCAGTTCGATACCCCAGTGGCTGGTCAGCATGTAGGCGAAGTTCAAGCCCAGTTGAGTGTCGCTGCTCATGGTCGCCTTGCCGCCCAGGTTGGTCCCGGCCAGCGGGCCCTGGTCAACCTTGACACTGCTGCTGTCCGCTTTCGGGTTGACGGTGATTGCACCGGCGCGAATCAGGATGTCGCCGGCTTCGTGAGCATGGGCAACGGGGGCGACGAGGGCGAGCGCGACAAGCGACGCGCCGAGCAGGGACTTGTTCATGGGAGCTCCAGAGGACGTTATTAATTGCTTGTGTCCAATGGTAAAGATCGTAACGATCGAGCCTTTGACTCAGCTCAATGAAAGCGCAATCACGGGTTATTCCTGCAACTCGTATACGTAGATCTTGTCGGCCTCCATCTGGTAGCCGGCGTCGGCCAGTTCGCTGCTGGACGGTTTGACCTGCATCTGGCCTTCGATCCAGTACGGCTGATACAGCTCGTCGAGCTTCACACCGACTTCGCTTTTGACATGCACGATCTGGTTCGACGGCGGTGGCGGTACATGGATGCACGCGCCGAAATACGGCACCAGCAGGAACTCCGTGGTGCGACCTTCCTCGCTGACTTCCAGCGGCACGATATAGCCCGGCAGGCGGATGTGCTTACCGTCCAGGCTTTGTACGACTGGCGCGTTGGGCAGGTCCTGCTTGGCGGCCGGCGCAGACTCCACCGACAACGCATCAGCCATGCCCGACAAGTCGTGCAGCGGTTTCATGTTGGGGATTTCCGGCGGTGCATCCGGCGGGATCATCTCCTGCCACGACAGGTCCTTGGGCTGGTCTTCAGCCCAGGCAGGCAGGGTCACCAGCAGTAACAGCGCAAGCACGACGCGACGCATCAACAGCTTCCTCATAAACGTATCGACAGGCCGTCGGCCAACGATTGCCGGTAGGCACGCCAGGCCGGCACGCTGCCCATCAGCAAGGCTGCGACGAGAATACCGCCGAGCAGGGTCCATTCATATTCGCTCGGCAACGACAGCGGCAGGTCCAGGCCGTAATTGGCCTGCAAATACCCGCGCGACGCGGCGATGCATACATACAGCAGCCCGACGCCGGCAATCACGCCGGACAGCGCCAGGGCGAAGGCTTCGAAGATCAGCAAGGTCGCAATGTGCCAGGGCCGTGCGCCCACCGAACGCAGGATCGCCATTTCCCGGCGGCGCTCGTTGAGGCTGGTGAGGATCGCGGTGAGCATACCGATCAAGCCGGTCAGCACCACGAACAGCGAGATCACGAACAGCGCTTTTTCAGCGGTGCCCATCATGCTCCACAGCTCTTGCAGGGCCACGCCCGGCAGGATCGCCAGCATTGGCTCACCACGAAATTCGTTGATCTCCCGTTGCAGGGCGAAGGTGGAGATCTTGTTGTTCAAGCCGAGCATGAACGCGGTGATGGCTTGGGGCGTCAGGTCCATGTTGCGGGCCTGGTCGGCGCTGATGCGGCCTTTGCCCTGGGCAGGTACGCCGTTGTGCCAGTCGATGTGAATCGCTTCCATGCCACCGAGGCTGATGTGCAGCGTGCGGTCCACCGGGGTGCCGGTGCGCTTGAGGATGCCGACCACGGTGAACGGCTTGTCATCGTGCTTGACCAGGCTGACCACCGCCACGCCGTGGGCCAGCACCAGCTTGTCGCCCAGCTTGTAATGCAGCGCGTCGGCCACTTCGGCGCCGAGCACCACTTCGAACGGATCGGTGGCGAAGGCGCGACCACTGGCGAGTTCAAGGTTCTGCCGGCGGCCGTATTGGTAGTGTTCGAAATAGGATTCGTTGGTGCCCATCACCCGGTAGCCGCGGTGGGAGTCGCCGAGGGAAATCGGGATTGCCCATTTCACCTGCGGGTTGGCGGCGAAATGCTCGTAGCTGTCCCAGCGAATATTGTTGGTGGCGTTGCCGATGCGGAACACCGAATACAGCAGCAAATTCACCGAACCGGAGCGCGCGCCGACGATCAGGTCGGTGCCGCTGATAGTGCTGGCGAAGCTGGCGCGGGCTTCGGTGCGTACCCGCTCCACCGCCAGCAACAGGCACACCGAGAGGGCGATGGCGAAGGCGGTAAGGATCGCGGTAAAGCGGCGGTTAGCCAGGCTGGCCATGGCTAGTCGAAACAAATACATCTCAAACCTCTGCGGGCGTGGCGGCGCGATTGAGTTCGGCCAGCGACAGGTTGCGGTCGAACAGCGGCGCCAGGCTCTGGTCATGGCTGACGAACAACAGGCTGGCGCCCGCTTCGCGGCATTCGGCGAACAACAACTGAATGAAGGCTTCCCGGGCGTCGTAGTCCAGGGCTGAAGTCGGTTCGTCGGCGATCACCAGTTCCGGTTGGCCGATCAGCGCGCGGGCGGCGGCCACCCGTTGTTGCTGGCCGATCGACAGCGAGTCGGCGCGGCGTTCCAGCAGGTTCTTGTCCTTCAGGCCCAAGTGGGCGAGCAAGGTCGCGGCGGCCTGGTCGACGCTGCCATGGCGCTGGATCGCCCGCTGCGCCCGCAGCTTGGAAAAGTGGCAGGGCAACTCCACGTTCTCGCGCACCGAGAGAAACGGCAGCAGGTTGAACTGCTGGAAGATGTAGCCGGTGTGGTCGACGCGGAAGCGGTCGCGGGCGCCGGCCGAGAGTTCGGTCAGCTCCTGGCCCAGCAGGCGGATGCTGCCGCGACTGGGCTTTTGCACACCGCCCAGCAGGCCCAGCAGGGTGGTCTTGCCACTGCCGCTGGGGCCCTTGAGGAACAGGGTTTCCCCCGGCTTCAGGCGAAACGTCGGGATGTCCAGCAACTGTGGGTGACCCGGCCAGTTGAAGCCCAGGTCAGACAGTTCGATAAGTGCTTGGGTCATAGGGAGGTCAGTGGTCTGGCTCGATTTGGATGATGACACCGATCAACTGTAGGAGCTGGCTTGCCTGCGATGCAGACGCCGCGGTGCTCCAGAAACACCGCGGCGATGCCGTCGCAGGCAAGCCAGCTCCCACATTAACCGGGCATGAACTCAGAACTTGAGGGCGGCTGCTGTGGCCGTCGCTTCCACACCCTGCTGGCCGCTCGGGCCAATGAGTTGTACCTGAATTTTCTGGGTGGCGGGGAAGGTCTTGAACACCTGGGTCAGGTCGAGGTTGCTCAGGGCAGTCGGCGTGGCGCAGGTGAACTGGTAGTGAGCGTGGATTTCGCTGTGGTCGTGGTGATGTTCGTGGGCGGCGGCGCCTTTGCCATCGGTGGCGTGGTCGTCATCGTCCTCATCGTGGTCGGCTTCAGGTTTGTCGCCGAACAGCGGGCTGTTCAGTTCCTGAGTGCTGATCACGCAACCGGCGGCCTTGGGTAGGCTGAACAGCACCAAGGGTTGCTCCAGTTGCTTGCGGGCGGCGGCGACCTTGGCTTTGTCGGCAGGGGTGGTGGCGAGGTGTTCAAAACCCACCAGGTTCATCGCCGGGCTGTCCAGTTCCAGTTCCAGGGCCTGGCCGTCGAGCACGGCGTTGAGGCGGCCGACACCGTGTTCGTGGGCGCCCAGGCTGCCATGCTCGTGATCATGGTCGTGCTCGTCGGCAGCCTGGGCGATGGCCAGTGGCAACAGGGCAAACGGCAAAGCTCCCCC
>Ga0126362_10000582_pt1 | contig 13962 bp, 11 predicted proteins | sample ANMtaG_FD_126269 | JGI IMG/M metagenome (GOLD analysis project Ga0126362, IMG submission 126269) | Continental margin sediment microbial communities from North Pacific Ocean - ANME2c_DSS_Sorted | ecosystem: Environmental > Aquatic > Marine > Continental margin > Sediment | place: Pacific Ocean... | reverse complement strand
GCCGCCGCCACGCGCCATCCATGGCGCGGGGCGGCTAAACCGGCATCCCTGCCGGTTTACCCCCCAAATCACTGTCGAATTGCGGCCAGCGTGGTTTAACGGGGCGCCTGAGATCAAGATCAAAAGCAAGATCAAGGGCGGCTCGCTTCGCATCGTGGTTAGCGTTGGCTAATACAACATTGTGTAGATACCCATGGCTATCGGGGGCAAGCCCCCTCCCACAGTGGATGTGGGGTGTTTTCAACAGTGGGGGAGGCGCTGCGTAGGTTCTGCCTACCCAGTGGACCGGCTTTTACGAATTGACCCCAAGTGCCTCTCGCCACGACTCTGAATCCATTGATGCAGATCAACGTTTTGCACGTTCGATCGGCCATTTCTTTTTTCTGCAGGGCACAGCGACGATGACATTTGATTGGAACTACATGTTGGGTTTGCTGGGTGACGCCGAGTTCTGGCGAGCGACGTGGACGGTGATCAAGCTCAGCACCCTGACCTGGGTCTTGAGCATCGGTTTTGGCTTTCTGCTGGCGCTGGCCAAGCAATCCAGGCACGCGCTGCTCAGCGTGCCGGCGCGGGGTTATATCTGGTTGTTCCGCAGCCTGCCGCTGCTGGTGCTGCTGATCTTTATCTACAACCTGCCCCAGGCGCTGCCCGCCACCTCGGTGGTGTTGGCCGACCCGTTCTGGTCCGGTCTGCTGGCCCTGGTGATCTGTGAAACGGCATACGTGGCCGAGATCCATCGCGGCGGTTTGCTCTCGATCCCCAAAGGCCAGGGCGAAGCGGCGCGGGCGTTGGGCCTGAAGTTTTTCGGCACCCAATGGCGCGTGGTGATCCCCCAGGCGCTGCGAGTGGCATTGCCGTCCCTGGCCAACGAATACATCTCCATCGTCAAGCTGACTTCGCTGGTGTCGGTGATCTCGCTGACGGAAATCCTGATGGTCGGCCAGCGCCTGTATTCGCAGAATTTCCTGGTGATCGAAACCATGGCCGCGGTGGCGTTCTTCTACGTGTTTATCGTCACGGTGTTCGACTTCCTGCTCAAACGCCTGGAGCGCCTTCTCGATGTCAACCAGCGCAATGTCTCGCGCGTTCCCGATGCGGCGGTGCTGGCCCTGGCCACACAACAGCGCAGCGCGTTGCAGCGCCCGGTGAGTACCGGTGTGTCGGCGCTGCAGGCCACGCGACTGCACAAGGCCTACAACGACATCGAGGTACTGGGCTCGGTCAACCTGCAAATCCAGCCGGGTGAAGTGGTGTCGGTGATCGGGCCGTCCGGCTCGGGCAAAACCACGCTGATCCGCCTGCTCAACGGCCTGGAGCCATTGGACAACGGCGAGATCCAGATCAACGGCCAGCCTTTCATTCACCTCAGCAAGGTCGGCGCGCAGAAACCCCAGTACACCGAGCACGCCGAGCACCGCCTGAACATCGGCATGGTGTTCCAGAGCTTCAACCTGTTCCCGCACTTGAACGTGCTCGACAACCTGCTGATGGCGCCCAAATACCACCGCCTGGGGCGTACCGACGAGCTCAAGCAACAGGCCTACGCGCTGCTGCACAAGGTCGGCATGCTCGACCATGCCTGGAGGTACCCGCACCAACTCTCCGGCGGCCAACAGCAGCGCGTGGCCATTGCCCGCGCCCTGATGATGCGCCCGCAGATCATGTTGTTCGACGAGCCCACCTCGGCGCTGGACCCGGAGAAAGTCAACGAAGTGCTGCAAGTCATCGAGGCCTTGGCCGAGGAGGGCATCACCATGGTGATCGTCACCCACGAGATGAATTTCGCGTTCAAGGTCTCCGACCGGATCGTGTTCATGGAGAAGGGGCGGGTGGTCTGCGACGACACGCCCGCGGTATTGCGCAGCGGTCAGAACCCACGCGTGGAGGCGTTCCTCAAGGACGTCTCGCTGGCGTGATCGCTTTAACGTTCAGGAAAAAGACAATGATCGAGCAAGCACAAATCGAGCAGTTCCAGCGCGACGGATACCTGGTGGTGGAAGGTGTGTTGTCGATGGACGAAGTGGCCGCGCTGCAGCACGACTTCGACCAGTGGGTCGAAGAGAGCCGGCGCCATGACCAGGGATGGGGCGCTACCGTGGATGGCCGCGCGCGCTTCGACCTGGAAGGCGACCACCGGCCTGACCACCCCTCGTTGCGCCGGGTCAGCTCGCCCACCGAGATTTCCACGGTGTATGAACGCGTGGCCTTGCACTCGCGCATGGCCGAGATTTCCGCGCAGTTGATTGGTGGCGGTGGCGCGCGTTTCCACCACAGCAAGATCAACTCGAAACTGCCCCACACCGCGACCCAGGTGAAGTGGCACCAGGACTTTTTGTTCACGCCCCACAGCAACGACGACATCGTCACTGCCTTGCTGATGGTCAGTGAAGTCACCCCGCAAAACGGCCCGCTGAATGTGATCCCCGGCAGCCACAAAGGCCCGCTGTGGTCGCACTGGCAGAACCAGCGCTTCACCGGCGCGGTGGACGATGCGGTGGTGCAGGAACACTGCCAGCAACCGGTGGCCTGCTACGGCCCGGCCGGCTCCGTGTGCTTCATGCACACGCGGCTTTTACATGCTTCCAGCCCTAACGAGACCGAACTGCCGCGCACCCTCTTCATCAGCGTCTACGCCGCTGAAGACGCGCTGCCATTCGGCGAAAACCCACTGCCCAGCGCACATGCCGGCCTGCTGGTGGCCGGTGAAGAAAGTGGCGTGGTGCGTTCTACGGATAACCAACTGCGCTTGCCGCAGAAACCCCGTGGCGCCTCGTTCTTCGTGCAACAGGCCGGACAAGATTCTGCCACTGCCTAACCTCCCAACCCCCTTGCAGGTATTGACCATGACAGCGTTTCGTAAAAGTGTTCGACCCCTTGCCGTGTGCCTGCTGGGCGCTGCGGTTGCGATGACTTCGTTGGCGGCTTCGGCGTTCCAGCAGGAAGGCAAGATCGTCGCCGGTTCCGATGTGACGTTCTTCCCCTACGAGTACATGGATAACAACAAGCCGGCGGGCTTTGATATCGAGTTCATGGACGGCCTGGGCAAGGTCATGGGGCGCAAGGTCGAGACCCTCGACACGCGCTTTCCCAACCTGATCACCGGCCTGCAAGCCGGGCGTTTCGATGTGACCAATTCGTCGATGTACATCACTGCCGAGCGGGTCAAAGTTATCGACATGATCCCCTACCTCAAGAGCGGCGAGTCGATCCTCACCCTCAAGGACAGTGCGTTCCAGCCCAAGACCCCGGAAGAATTCTGCGGCCACAAGATCGGCTCCATGGGCGCCACCTCGTGGCTGGCGCAGATGAACAAACTGTCGGCCGAGTACTGCGTGGCCAAAGGCTTGAAGCCGATCCTGATCAGCGAATACAGCACCGACCCGCAAACCACCCAGGCGCTGCTTGCGCATGCGGTGGAGGCGCAGATCACCGACGCGGCCGTGGCCCGTGGTGTGATCGACAAGCTGGGCAACCGCGTGGTGATTTCATCCGACACGTTGATCTACCCGGTGCTCAACGGCTTCGGCGTGAAGAAGGGCAATGACACGGTGAAAAAAGCCCTGCTCGACGGGCTGGACAAATACCGCGCCACGCCTGAGTACGCGGCCTTGCTCAAGAAATACAACTTCGAGGCGCCGACCGATGCCGACATTGCGGCGTTGATGCCCAAGTAACCTGACCCGCGCGCCGCAGTCCGCTGCGGCCGCGCCCTGCGGAGACCGATCCATGGCGTTATCCCTCGAAGAACAAACGCGCATCGACCTGGCGGCGACCTTTCGCATCATTGCCCACCTGGGCATGCACGAGGCCGTGGCCAACCACTTCAGTGCCGCCGTGTCGGCCGATGGCAAACAGTTTTTGCTCAACCCGAAGTGGAAGCACTTCTCCAGGATCCGGGCCAGCGATCTGTTGCTGCTCAACGCTGATGATTCATCCTGGGCCGAGCACCCGAACGTGGACGCCACTGCCTGGTCGATCCACGGGCAGATCCACCGCCTGCTGCCGCACACCCGTGCTGTGCTGCACTTGCACCCGGTCTACACCACGGCGGTGGCGTGCCTGGCCACACCGCATATCCCGCCGATCGACCAGAACACCGCGCGCTATTTCAACCGTGTCGCGGTGGATGAACTCTACGGCGGCATGGCCGACACCGAGGCCGAAGGCGCGCGCCTGGCCGGCTTGCTCGACGGCAAGCGCCGCCTGCTGATGGGCAACCACGGCGTGATGGTGACGGCCTCGTCCATCGGTGAAGCCTTCGACGATATCTGGACCCTGGAGCGTGCCTGCCAGATCCTCGTCACAGCGTGGTCCACGGGGCAGCCGCTGCGAGTGTTGTCCGATGACGTCGCGGAGAAAACCGCACGAAGTTGGGAAGGCATTGCGGATTTCTCACGCCGGCACTTTGAAGAAATGAAGCAGATGATGATCGACGCCGACCCCTCGGTACTCGATTGAGGAGCGCTCAATGACTTTTTCCGTTGTCGCCCGCTGCGCCGAAACGGGCCAGTTGGGTATAGCAATCAGCTCGTCGAGCATTGCGGTGGGCGCCCGTTGCCCATGGCTGCGGCCCGGGGTGGGCGCGGTGGCCTCGCAGAACATTACCTTGCCGAGCCTGGGGCCGCAGGTGCTGGACGTGTTGGAGCAGGGCATGGCAGCCAGTGAGGCGCTTGGCGCGGTGCTTGCCGGCCAGGAGCACCGTGAATATCGTCAAGTAACGGTGATCGATAGCCAGGGGCGCACCGCGCATTACAGCGGTGCCCAGACCCTGGGCATTCACGACGCGGTCAGCGGGGAACAGTGTGTTGCCGCCGGAAATATGCTGGCCAATCGCGCAGTGATCAGCGCCATGGTACGCGCCTTTGAGCACGCCAGCGGGCACCTGGCCGAGCGCCTGCTTGCCGCGATGCACGCCGGCCAGGCCGAGGGCGGCGAAGCCGGGCCGGTGCATTCGGCGGCCCTGGTGGTGGTCGATGACCTGCCGTGGCCTATCGTCAACTTGCGTGTGGACTGGGCCGATACAGACCCGATTGGCGGCCTCGACCAACTCTGGCAGGCCTATCGCCCGCAACTGCAGGACTACCTCGACCGCGCCCTCAACCCGCACCTTGCACCGGGCTATGCGGTGCCGGGAGACGACCGATGAACCACAGCCGTGACCTGCTGGCGCAACTGGTGCGCTTTGACACCACCAGCCGCGAATCCAACCTGGCGCTGATCGACTTCGTGCGCACCTATTTGCAGGGCCACGGCGTTGCCTGTGAACTGTTATTCAACGAACACAAGAGCAAGGCCAACCTGCTGGCGACCATTGGCCCGGCGGATGTGCCGGGCATCGTGTTGTCCGGGCACACCGATGTGGTGCCGGTGGACGGCCAACGCTGGAGCGTGGCGCCGTTCGAGCTGACGGAACAGGACGGCAGGTTATACGGGCGTGGCACGGCTGACATGAAGGGCTATATCGCCTGCGTACTGGCCTGCGTGCCAACGCTGGTACAGGCGCCGTTGCGCATGCCGGTGCACATTGCGCTGTCCTATGACGAAGAAGTGGGCTGCCTGGGTGTGCGGGCGTTGATCGAAAGGTTTCAGGCCCAACCGGTCAAGCCGCTGCTATGCGTGATCGGTGAGCCCACCGAGCTCAAGCCGGTGCTGGGGCACAAGGGCAAATTGGCCATGCGTTGCGACGTACACGGCGCGGCGTGTCATTCGGCGTATGCGCCGTCGGGCGTCAACGCCATCGAATACGCGGCGCGCTTGATCAGTGAACTGGTACGGCTTGGCGAAACACTCAAGGCGCCGGCGCAGCTGGATCCGCGTTTTGAACCGCCATTCTCGACGGTGCAGACCGGTGTGATCAGCGGCGGCAAGGCACTGAATATCGTCCCGCAGCAGTGCACGTTTGACTTTGAAGTGCGCTCGCTGCCGGCCCATGACCCTTGGCAGGTGGCCAACCAACTGCGTGAGTACGCCGAGCACACCCTGCTACCGGCGATGCAGGCGGTGAGTGCGCAGTGCGCGATCGGCTTCAGCGAGTTGTCGAGCTACCCCGGGCTGGTGACCTCCCTGGAAAGCCAGGCCGCCGAGTGGGTCGCGCAATTTTGCGGCTCTCGAGACTACGGCACCGTCGCCTTTGGCACCGAGGGCGGCCTGTTTGACCAGGTGGGGATCCCCACGGTGGTGTGCGGGCCGGGGAGCATGGAGCAGGGGCACAAGGCCGATGAATTTATCAGCCTGGCGCAACTGGAGGCGTGTGATCGGATGTTGGCGCGGGTAGTGGGGTTTGTGCGCCAGTGATTGTTGTACCGCGGGTTATTCAGCGGCGGGGCAATTGGGTTGTTTCAATACCGATCAGTTTTTGTTTGTCCAGATCGAATGGCAACACGTGAAGCTTCAACAGGTCAGAAAAAATGAAGGGTGAAAGTGGCTCCTTGAATCGGCTGGTCATTGGGTAGATCAGGACCAGTTCGCCTTTACTCTCCAGGTAGCGAGTGCCATAGGCGAACATCTGATAGAAATCGCTTTGGGACAGTCCGTAGTTTTTATCGATGTTGTTGCTGTCCAGGCGTTTCCATTTGGCATCGAGCAGCCCTATGTATCCGGCAGGGTGTTTAACCATCAGGTCCGGCTTGAGCTGGAACAGATCGCGGCTTTTGTGTAGGCACAAAAATTTACTGCTTCGTTGAGGTAACAGCTGTGCATCGCTGGCGAGCTGAGTGGGCAGCAGAGCTTCGACATACTTTTCAAATAGCTTCTCCATCGGAAACAACATGCTCAGCCCTTGCCAATCTCCAGACAATGCCAGTGGCATTTGCTGGGAAAGGATGATTTCGCACCATGGCTTGATGTCCCGGTACTGGGCCATCAGCCGATCATTGCGCCACTGTCGGAAATCATGCTCAGTTTGATCACTTTGTGGAATCTCGCTCAGACGACTACGCAGTTCGTGGGCCAGCAGCCAGTGGCTGGGCAAGCGGGTAGCGGCGCACACCTTAAGGAGCGCGGTTTTGAGTAATCGATTTTCGGGGCGGTCGGGTAGATAGACGTCGTGTCGGATTTGAAAATGATGACGGCGGCTGGGGGGTTGGCGCAGCTGTGCCAGGGTGTTGAGCTGTCCGCGCAGGTACGGTTGTTCTTCTTCGATGCGCTGATACTCAAAGCGCAGGCCGCATTTGATCAGATGCTCCAGCGCCTCCAGAAACTGGCCCATGACCCACTCGCTGATCGGTGCGTCGAATAGATCGAGGGCCGCTTTGCCGACGATGCGGGTCTTGAGTTTCAGTGCGGCCTGAATCATTTTTTGCAGTAGCGCTCGGCTTGCAGGAGCCCCGTCCGCTTCATCAGTGGTCTTCGGCAGAATCTCCAGCGTAGTGCCACATGGCGTCTGGATCACCCCTACGTAGTTATCCAGTTTCAGTGACTGTCGGCCATCAAGTTGCAATAGGGCCGCACCGGACTTTTTGAACGATGCGTTCAGTTTGCATAAGTGATCAAAGGCACTGGCCGTCACATGGGCGACGTCCAGTGACTCACTGGGTGTTGCCCCGATGGTTAGCTGTGCGTACTCGCGAACAGTTACGGTTTTGTTCAAGAGGGCGTAGCCCCCTCAGGCGCAACCTGTCTGACCTCAATGATCCCGTCAAACGCACTGTGCCGGGTGAAAGCGTCTTCATTGATTCGCCATGGACGGTTATCGAGGGCCTGATCGATCTGTGCGCCAAACAGGTCGGTATTCAAGCGGGTGACCTGATACACAAACCTGTCGGCATTGGGCTTGCGGTGATCGTTCAGTACCCACTGGATGCGCTGCCAGTCTTCGAAAAAATACTCCTGAAGCAACGGGAGGATTTGATTTTGAAAGACAATGCTCAGCAGCTTGAAGCGAGCTTCGCTGTCGGATAAATCGGGGTCGAGCAGCGGCATGAAGTACGCATGTCCCAGGCAATGCTCACGGCCCAGCAGGGCTTCGATACGTTGGTTCATGATGCTCAGCAAATCACCCAGGTCGATGTCGCCCACGCGATGGCCACTGAGGAGCGCAGTGTTGGGCGGCATCTCCTTGAAGACAAAACGGCGACGCAACGCAATGTCCATGCCGGCAAGTGATCGGTCGGCCGTGTTCATGGTGCCTATCAGGTAAACGTTGCTCGGAACGCTGAAGCGTGGTTCGTCTTCATCGGCGTAAGGCAACTCAGCGGATAACGCTTCATCCGCCCCTTCACGCTTGGAGGGTTCGATCAAGGTGATCAATTCACCGAAGATCCGCGAGACGTTACCGCGGTTGATTTCATCGATGATCATCACGAATTTGTCGGCCGCCTTCTGGGCCGGAAGCTTTGGGTCATAAACAGGCAGATGACAGTGTCTTTTCAGATAATCCAGCACGCCCCACAAGTACGTTTCCCCAGCAATAAGGCGCCCCGTCGGGTTTTGTGCATAAAAATCCCGAAGGTCCTTGAGCATGATGCGGGCTTGGGTCTTCGGGCTTGTTGAGTTGGAAGGAAAAACCAGGAGTGTGTGGTCTCGGCTTGGGCGCACACGAAACGCTTTGCCGGTGCGGGTCCTCATTTCCAGCCCATAAACACCGTCTGTATCGGCATCGGCCAGTTCGAGCTCAGCGAGGGTCTTCTTCAATTGATGAATCGCTTTGTCGAGCACATCGTTTTGGGCGATTACACCAATGCGTGCTCGATCACAGAGTTGTTTGAAAACCCCATTGTGTACGCTGTAGGTCAATTGACCGTCCTGCGTTTCAGCGCGGATGCCCTGGATAAAATCTTCGTAGCTGAAGCTTTGATGAAACGTGCAAAACACAATCTGCCCCGCTTTCATCAGCGTTTCGAAGCGTTTCTTCAAGGCAGACCGTTGTTCAGGCTCGCCGTGATCCCTTAGAAAATCAGGGTCGAGGATTTCCAGTGCGGCGTTGATCGAATGGTAGGTTTTCCCTGTGCCTGGCGGGCCAAACAGGATTTGATTCAAGGGAACCGAGGAAGCTTGCATGGTGTTATGTCCTTTCATGCACTGATCTTGCGGCAATGGCAACGCTGCGAGGGGGCGAGCGTGGTCAAAAAGCTCGTAGAGCTCCCACATCGCCACATTGTTTTTAATCTCGTGTGACGGATCCAGCCCTGCGTCACGCATAAACGCCTTGAGCGCACGGTTGAGCCCAGCCCAGTTCTGATCCAAATTGCAGCGCAGTTCAAAATACTTCGCCATTCCCTTGAGCAGGGAGATGAGGTCTTGCCTGTTAAGCAGCGATGAGTAGTGTTGCGGTGCTACGGCGGCAAAGACGCGATGGATCACTGAATGCAGTGTCCTGGAAAAGATTCCACGTTGTTTTGCATTCGCCCAGTCTTGGTAGACCTCATTCAGGGTTTGCTCATCGGGTGAATGCAGGATTTTTTTCGTGAACTCGAAAAGCAGCGCTTTGCCCGACTGGAACTCCGCGTTGTAAAGATGGCCTGGGGCGACGCCGGTAACGCCGTTTTGACTCCACTCCCAGAGTTCAGCGAGTAACGACTCGCTCAGCTCATGTTCGCCGCTGCGGACCTGTGCAACTCGATGGGTCAACTCCTCATAGCGCGCGAGCCATTTTTTGTGACCATTGCCGCGATCGGCGTCGGCATAGGCGGCGTAGGTTGCAAGGATGTGCTGCCCTTGGGCCTGCTGCCATAGCGTTTCCAATGGCCCAGCCAGTGGCTCCTTTAAGGGGGCACAGTCTTGGAGCGTTACCCAATCCTGGTCTGCAAACCACTGCTGTAGGAGCACCAGCGGCACGAAGCCGTTGGCGCAGTCCGCATGCACTTGGTCTACCCGAAAATGCACAGTGCGCTCATTCGGGTTCAAGGCGTGATGGGGCGCTTCAATAATGTGGCCACTCGCATATAGGCCCTGCCGCTCGGGGCCCATGCGAAGCACATACACTCGATCATCTGGCTGGAGATTTTCGCTGCAGGGCCACGCGACTTCAGCACCAGGCTGCAAGGCTTGCAGCCTTTCAGTCGCTTGTTCGCGGTATTCGTGAGGTGTTGAATTCCATTTCAAAATCCAGCTGCTGGACGACATTCATGTCTCTCAGACGAAGGGAAAAAACGCAATGCTGCTTGTTTACCAAGCGCGATGCACGCTAGGGGGGGGATGGCCAATTAACAGTACTCGTTTAACGGCTAGGTGGCTATGTGTAAAGAGGCGTGGATGACAGCGGATAGTCTGTTTGATGCGCGGATGCTGGAGCAGCGGTATGACGAGCTGCTGCCATTGCAGACTCGCAGGGCCTCGATAGCCCTGACCGTCGGCCTACACCACCGAGCAAAACGGCGCCAGCCTTTACCTCATCTTCTTCACCCAGCATGATGCGCCGCTCGCACTGACATTCGCGGTGAAGAAGGAACCTCAGTTGAACGAACACACACTCTCCACCCGCCTGGAACGCGTGGCGGCGCATGTGCCGCCTGGGGCGCGGTTGGCGGATATCGGCTCGGACCACGCGTACCTGCCGGTGGCGTTGATGCGTCGCGGTGTGATCGCAGCAGCGGTGGCGGGGGAGGTGGCGGCGACGCCCTTCCACGCGGCGGAACGGACCGTGCGCGACAATGGCCTGGAGCAGCAAGTCAGCGTGCGCCTGGCCGATGGCTTGGCGGCCGTCACGCCGGCAGATGCGATCACCGCCGTCAGCCTGTGCGGCATGGGCGGCGAGACGATCCGTGACATCCTCGCCAGCGGCACGGCGTACCTCAACGGCCAGGAGCGTCTGATCCTGCAACCCAACGGCGGCGAGCAATCGCTGCGCCACTGGCTGATGGACAATGGCTACCGCATCCTGGTCGAGGAGCTGTTGCAGGAAAACCGTTTCTACTACGAAATCATCGTCGCCGAACGTGCCGAACCAGTGGTGTACAGTGCCGAGGCGTTGTACTTCGGCCCGCTGCTGATGCAGGCGCGCAGCCCGGTGTTCCTGGCCAAATGGCAACGCCTGCTGCGCCAGAAACACAAGACCCTGGCCAGTTTCCAGCAAGCGCGGCAGGCGGTGCCGCAGGCCAAGGTGCAGGAACTGGTCCAGCAGGTGCAGTGGATTACCGCGTTGCTGGCTTGAACTCAATTCAACGATTCATCAAGGAAGCCCACCATGGCAGACGCCACCGACTCAGCCTTCTACGACCGCGCCGACGCCCATATCGAGCTGTCGAACGAGCAACTCAAGACCCTTGAAAACATCGGCCAGGTCAGCGCCTCGATGACCTTCGGGACCACGCGTTTCAATGCCTGGGCCAGCGCGCGCAGTTTCAAGTCCGGGGCGGAGATGGCCGACGCACGCGAAGCGCTGTTGAAGTATTTCACCGAGCAATACCGGCTGATGCTTGAGGACAATCTGGATGACCACATCAACAATTTCAGCCAGTACATGCAGGTAAATGCGTCGCCCGCCGGCGAATAAGCGAAAGGGGCGTAAAGAGCGGTTACAGTTTGCCCAGCGTACCTGAGTGCTTTTGCCCCATTTTCGTGCGCGCCGCGCCCGTTATTCAGCCGCACCCTGCCTATCTGCGGGCCCCATGCCGACGGCCCGTATCTTGCTTGAGCCTTCCCAATCAATGACATGGCATTTTGCCGTTAGTCATTTCATGGTTTCGCCCTGCGTTGTACCACGTGGGTTGTTTTGGGGAGTGGTCGGCCATGCACAGTCTTTTATTACCCGGTATCCGCCTGCTCGGACGTTTTGGTTTTGCGCGCAAGTTCCAGATTCTATTCATTCTGTTCATGCTGCCCCTGGCCGGGAGCCTGTGGCTGATCGGGTTGGACTATCGCGATAAATTAGCGGTGATTTCCAGCGAAACGTCCGGCGTTCACCAACTGCTGGCCCTGGATTCGCTGGATGGCCAATTGACCGCCCAGCGCAACCTGGCGTCGCGCTGGAAAGCCCTGGACCTGCTGCGTGAACCGACGCCTGCGGCCAAGGTGGCGATGGACAAGGTGGATGCCAATAACCCGCTGATCCTGCAAAGCCTGCAAGCCCTGGGCGATGCGCTCAAGGCTCGGGGCGTCAGCGCTGACACCCTGGCCCGCTTCGAGGCGTTGCAGGCAACGGTCAAGGGCATGGACGTGCAATCCCTGCGCACGGTGGGCTGGTGGCCGGACGGTTACGACCGCTTCACCTCGGCCCTGACCGCCCTGCAAACCCTGCGCGAGCAGATCGCCCTCGACACCGGCCTGATCCTCGATCCCTGGCTGGAAACTTACCTGCTGATGCAGGTTTCCACCCAGCAAACGCCAGACCTGATCGAGCGTATCGGGCGCATGGCCAGTGTGGGTCAGTCGTCCGTCGCCTCGGGGCAGTTCACCTTGCAAAGCCGTTTGCAGATGCGTGACCTGCGCAGCCGCATCGGTGATGCGCGGGAGCAACTGGTCAAGGCGACGGCGTCGCTCAAGGCCAAGCAATACCCTGGCCTGGAACCCTGGATCGCCCAGTACGACAACAGCCTGCAATTGCTGGATAGCGAGCTCAAAGTGCTTGACGATGGCGTGTTCGGCGGCAGCATCAAGCTCGATCCCGCCGGTTTCGAGCGCAGTGTCGACGCCATGCTCGGTAGCCTGGGCGCGCTGCGCAACCAGTCGCTGGGCTCACTGGAAGCGCGCCTGAGCTATTACCACGACCGTTCCCTTCAGCAGTTCATCCCTGTAGTGGCGACGTTCAGCCTGCTGGCCTTGGCGGCGCTGTACCTGTTCATGTGCCTGCAAGCCTCGATCCGCCGCAGTGCCAGCGGTATCACCACCTTGGCCGAGTCCCTGCGTGACGGCAACCTGTGCGTGGAAGTGGCGGTGGAAGGGCGCGACGAACTGGCGGTCATCAGCACCGCGCTCAACGTGGCGGTGGTGCAGTTGCGCACCAGCCTGCTCGGGGTCAACCACGAGACCCAGCAGCTCGGTTCTGCCGTGCTCACCCTCAATACGCAATCGAGCAGCACCCTCGGCGACGTCGAAGACCAGCAACACCAGATCAGCCAGATCGCCGCCGCCGCCACGCAGTTGGCCGCCACCTCCATGGGCGTCGCCAAGAGCTGTGAGCAAGCCTCCGGCAGCGCCCAGCAGACCCGGCGCATCGCCGAAGACAGCAGCCGCGACAGCCTGCGCACCACGGCGAGCATCCAGCAGCTCAACCAGCGCCTGACCGACACGGCCAACGCCCTGGAGCAAGTGAGCCAGCAGGGCCAGCAGATTCAATCGGTGGTCGACACCATTCGCGGCATCGCCGAACAAACCAACCTGCTGGCGCTCAACGCCGCCATCGAAGCCGCTCGCGCCGGCGAGCAGGGCAGGGGCTTTGCCGTGGTGGCCGATGAAGTGCGCAGCCTGTCACAACGCACCCAGGCCTCCACCGCGCAGATCGCCAGCACGGTGGACAGCCTGCGCGCCACGGTCAGCCAGGCCGTCACGCTGATGGGCGCCGCCTGCGAACAGGCGCTGACCGATGCCGAGTCCGTTACCGGGCTGGGCACGCGGCTGGGCGAGATCGCCGGGGCTGTGCAGAACGTCACCGACACCCTGGCGCAGATTGCGGCGGCGGTGGAAGAACAAGCCACCACGGCGGATGAAGTGAGCGGCAATATCCAACAGGTCGACCAGGCGGCAGGGCGCTTGCTCGACGGCGCGCGGGCGGTGAATCAGGCGGCGGATACGCTGAGTAAGGGCAGCCGTGCCCTGAGCGACAACACCGCGCGTTTTCGCCTGAGCTGAACGCTCACCGCGTTTGCTGTGGCGAGCTAGCTGTTGTGGAGTGGGCCGTTGTGGCGAGCGAGGTTGTTGTTGTTGTTGTTGTTGTTGTTGTTGTTGTTGTTGTTGTTGTGGCGAGCGGGCTTGCCCCGCGTTGGGCTGCGAAGCAGCCCCTTTACAGGCGATGTGTTTTTAACTGACACACCGCGGTGCCTGGTTTTGGGGCTGCTGCGCAGCCCAACGCGGGGCAAGCCCGCT
>Ga0126362_10000580_pt1 | contig 14020 bp, 16 predicted proteins | sample ANMtaG_FD_126269 | JGI IMG/M metagenome (GOLD analysis project Ga0126362, IMG submission 126269) | Continental margin sediment microbial communities from North Pacific Ocean - ANME2c_DSS_Sorted | ecosystem: Environmental > Aquatic > Marine > Continental margin > Sediment | place: Pacific Ocean... | reverse complement strand
TTCGAGCACTCCGTTTTCGCGGATGGATTCGACGAAGTCGGGGGTCTGCGCCAGATCGACGCTGTCGCGGACGTTCTCACCGATGTCGAGGGCGTCGGGGTGCAGCTGCGCGACCTCGATCGCTGCGGCGGGGGCGGTGTGTGTTGCGGTCATCGCGATTCCTCTCGTAGACTTCGGGACACAACACCGGGCAGGTACCAACTGCCCGGTGTTGTGTTGTTTCCGTAGGTTTTTCGATCTCAAGCGGTGGCCGGTTCCAAGATCACTTGATCGGCCGTGGGGTGACGGTCTCGGCAGCTATCGGCCTCGATGTGTGCGTCCATCAGGGCGGAGGCGTGGCCGTGGTAATCGAGTGCGATGAGCAACTCCACGAACACGTCGATTTCCGAACAGCAGTTGTGCTCGACGACGCTGTCGAGATACTCGGCTGTCTCGAACAACTTCGCCCAGGCATCTGCTTTCTCGCAGATGTTGTGCAGGTCGTAGCCGTACATCGTTTTCTCCTTCGGTCGGGCGGTTGTGGTCGGTCATGCTGCGCGTCCTTGCGTGTGACGGATGGGTGGGTGGTTAGTTGGTGGGGGTGGCGGCGGCGTCGATGTCCTCCTCGGTGTGTCCGGCATCGCGTGCTGCGGCGCGGGCGGCTGCGAAGGCGTCGACCAGGGCGGTGACGTCGATGAACCCTTCGCGGCGGCGGTCGAACATCGCTGCATCGAGCGCTGCGGTCGCCTCGACAACGGCGACAAGCGCGGGTGCGAGGGTGTCGGTTTCGGTGCTCATGTGGGGCTCCTTTGTGGTGGGTGGTGGGTGGCGGGTCGCTCAACCGCAGATGCAGTCCTCGTCGCCAGCTCTTTGCGCGGTGCAGGCGTAGTCGCCGGGGTCCGGGTAGCTGCACATCTGCGTGCCGTCTGCCATTGCAGGGCAGGAGGTTTGGCCGCAATCGCAGTTCGTCTCGTTGCTCATCGTTTTTCCTTTGCTCGAGGTTGGTGGGTGGTTGTCGTTACTCGGCGTTGACGCACTGCGCGGCGTCGTCGTGCATGCGAGGGCAGGAGTAGTCACCGCACCCGCAAGTCAGTCCGGCGTAATGGATGGTCGCGGCGTCGTGGTCTTTGCCTTGTTCGAAGTCGTAACCGTTCACTGACTTGACCTTTCGTTGGTGTCCGGACCCTCTCGGTGGCCCCTGACAATTTTTTTCCGTTCTGACATGGAGCTCCGGATCGGCGGTATGAGGGCACGGCGCAATGCTTGGGCCGCAAAGTTTTTCAGCGAAGCGTCTTTGAAAAAGTTTTCGGAGCCGGAGGCCGGCGAAGCCGCCAGGGGTTGCGCCGGGACCGCCGTCGATCAGGATCGGAAGGACAGAAAGGAAAAAGGATCTTTTCGCTTCTACAGAGCGGAGCGCAGCGGAGCATTGTAGGGTCTCGAGAACCTTAGCCAAATCTCACGCGAGATGGCCACTCGGTGGCCAGTTGGCCATCTGAGTGAGATTGTCTCGGCGTGGCTACGTGGTGGGCGCGGATAACGGGTGGATGATCCAACCGAGTACTTCCGATGCGGGGAGATACCGCGATGGGGAACGCTACGGTCGCTGGATCGGCGAAACCGCGTGCCGGGTCATGGAATCTGGGTGCGGCGCAGCTGTCGCGCCGCCACGTAGGGGACGGCGCCGAGGAGATCCGACCACTCGATGAGGTCGCGGTCGACGACGTCGTTGCCTCCACGCCGTGGCGGACCTTTCGCTGGTATGCAGGTCAGCAGCACTATTCGGGTACCTATTGGGCTGCGACCGAGTCCGATCATGTGATCTACGAGTCGCGGCTGGAGCTGGCACGGCTACTGTTCGCGGACTTCGATGTGGGGGTGCAGCGCATTGCCGCGCAGCCGTTTCTGCTGAGCTGCTCCGTCGGCGGCAAGGAACGCCGACACATTCCGGACTACCTACTGCTGACAAACGCTGGACCGGTGATCGTGGATGTGAAACCTCGCCGGCAGTTGGCGTCGAAGACGGTGGCGTTCACGTTCGAGTGGACCAGGTCGGTGTTGACCGCACGGGGATGGCGCTACGAGGTGTGGAGCGAGCCCCCTCCGATCGAGCTGGAGAATGTGCGGTTCCTCGCCGGCTATCGGCGGGCGTGGTTCTTCGATCCGGATGTGCTCGCCGCGGTCAGAAGTGCAGTGTGGGAGGGGATCAGGATTGAAGAAGCACTGTCTGCGGTGTCTGCCTATCCGGCACCGTCTGTACGGGCGGCACTGTTTCATCTGCTGTGGCGGCAGGAGTTCAGTGTGGACATGACCCAGAGGTTGACCACCGCCAGCGTGTTGCGGACCGCGTCATGAGTGGCGCAGCGACGCGGGTCGGTGTCGGGACTCGGTTCATCTACGACGGTGAGATCGTCGAGGTGATCGAGATGATGGCAACTGCGGCGAGTAATGAGGTCGTGCTCAGAACCAAGACGAACGGTCAGATCCGTCGCATTGCCGTCCGAGAGCTGCTGACCTCGGAGAATGTGCGGGTGATCCCCGATGAGGGCGGGCCGTGCTCCGACGATCCCGGCGAGTTGTCTTCCGTCGTGACAGCGATGCTGACCGAGCCCGAACGTACCCAGGTACTCGAACGGGCCGCGCACGTGCGCGAGGTGCTGACCGGGTACAGGTCGGGCACTGCGCAGCTGCCGGCGAGCGGAGAACCGCGCGCCGAGTACGACCCTACGGTGCCGTTGACTGAGCGGTATGCGGCGAAGGCCGCGGAGCTCGAGATCGGGGTGCGGACACTGCGGCGCTGGGTCGGTGACTACCGCCGCGGCGGCGAGGCCGGCCTCGTATCGGGCAGAGCGGCCGGGAACGCGCCGATGGAACACCGCGACCAACGCTGGATCGAGACGGCGTTGGAGGTGATGGTCGAGCACACCGATCAATCGCGGCCGTCACGGACGATGGTGATCGAGCGGGCAAACGCCCGGGTGGTGGCCCGGTTCGGTGCGGGCGTGGTGAAGCTGCCGTCGCGGGCCACCGCGTTCCGGATACTCGAGGAGCTGGAGCGGGGGCACCCGACGTTCCGGTTGAGCACCAAACGCAATCGGGACATCGCGGCCCGCCCGGAGGGACCGTACGGGAAGCTGCGGCCGACCCGGCCGGGTGAGTACCTGTTGATGGACACCACCCGGCTGGACGTGTTCGCCCTGGATCCGGTGACCTTGCGGTGGGTGCAGGCGGAATTGACGGTGGGGATGGACTGGTACACCCGCTGTGTCGTCGGGATCCAGCTCACGCCGGTGTCGACGAAGGCGGTCGATGCTGCGGCCACGTTGTATCAGGCGTTCCGGCCGCGTCCGGCGGGCAAGGATTGGCCCGCGCATGCGGTGTGGCCCGAGCACGGGATTCCCCGGTCCCTGCTGGTCGACGTCGACGCGATCGACGGGCCAATGTGTGGGGCTGCGTCTCCGGCGCTGGCGCCGGAGACCATCGTGATCGACCACGGCAAGATCTACGTCTCCGAGCATCTGACCAGCGTGTGTCAGCGGATGGGGATCTCGATCCAGCCGGCCCGGTTGCGGACCGGCCGCGACAAGGGGCCGGATGGAGCGGTTCTTCCGCACCATCCGGGAGGACCTGTTGCAGGCGCTGCCCGGATACAAGGGCCCGGATGTGCATTCGCGTGGGGTGGCGCCGGAGTCGGAGGCGTTCTTCTACCTCGACGAGTTGGAGGCGATCATCCGGGAGTGGGTGGCGGTGGTGTACCACCACCGGCCGCACGAGAGCCTGCTCGATCCGCATCTGCCGTCGGTGAAGATGTCGCCGGCGGTGATGTTCGAGCACGGCATCGCCCGGGCCGGCTACATCGAGGTTCCCCGCGATCCTGACCTGGGGTATGAGTTCCTCAAGGTGGAGTGGCGCACCCTGCAGCACTACGGGTTCGAGGTGCACGGTCGCCGGTACCACGGCGACCTGCCGCTCGGGTGCCGCGACGGTGCCAGCCCGTACCCGGACCGGGGAAAGGGCAAGGGCCGGTGGTGGCCACTGCACGTCGACCCGGACGACATCACCCGGATCTACCTGCGGGACCCGATCTCCCGCAGGTGGTATCCGCTCGAGTGGGAGCATGCCCGGTCGATGCAGATGCCGCTCAGTGAGGACGCGTTGGCATTCGCCCGCCGGTTGGCGAAGGCGAAGTACACCTACCCCGACGACCGGATCGCGGTCGCCGACCTGCTCGAGCGCTGGAATCTCGGCCTCGGGTCGAGCATGACCGAGCGGCGCATGGCGTTGCGTATGGCACGTGAGGACGCGGCACTCGACCTCGAACCGCCGCGCACGAACGAGGTGACCGGGCCGCCATCGGTGAGGCGTCATCTCGATCCGTCACACGGCGATACTGCACCCACGGTCGCAGCCTCTGAGGAGGGGATCGACGTCGGTGATGACGACGCCGAGGACGAGCCGGACCGGCCCGACGACGGCGACTTCTACGCCGATGCGCTGGAGTACCTGTGACGATCGCCCTGATCCGGCAGCACCTGCAGGACTTGGCGCCGCTGGGCAACGTGGCGCTCTCCCGCAAGGAGGGGTGGCGCGAGTTCGCCGACGCCCCTTCCCTGGTCGCGCCGGAGGTGCTGACCCGCCGGCAGCTGCGGGCGCTCACCGCGGACGACGCCGAGGTCTACAACCATTTTCGGCAGCTGTGGCACGCCAATTTGGGCCCGATCCGGACACCGCAACTGACCACGCTGCACGAGCAACTCTCGACCGTGGTCGACAGCAACCTCCAGTTCGGCGACAAGGCCAAGGGCGCGGTCGCGATCGACGCCTACCCCGGCCTGGGCAAGACGACATCGGTCCTGGCGTTCGCCAAGGATTTTCACCGCCGCGAGATCCGGATCAAGGGCACCCACACCCGCGATGGCCACCAGCGGTGGCCGGTGTGCCGGGTCGGGTTGACCGGCAACACCGGGCTCAAGGAGTTCAACCGGGCGATGCTCGAGTTCTACGCCCACCCCGGAAACACTCGCGGCACCAGCGCCGACCTGTCCCGTCGCGCCCTGGACTGTGTGACCTCGTGTGAGACCAGGCTTTTGGTGGTCGATGATCTGCATTTTCTCCGCGTGCACGCCACCAGCGGGGTGGAGATCAGCAACCATTTCAAGTACATCGCCAACGAGTTCCCGGTCACCGTGGTGTTCATCGGGGTCAGGCTGGCCGAACGCGGCCTGTTCGCCGAGGCGCAGACGGCGCGGCGCACCACGCTGGTGGGGATGCGGCCGTTCGAGGGCCGGCGGGGCGATCGCGACAGCCGTCGCGGTGACCGCGGCCGCGGCCATACTGGATCGGTCCGATATCGCCGACGCCGGCGAGTCGCTGCGGTGGCTGGTGCACGGCGGTCGGCGGCTGGGCCGACAGGTCGACGCCGGCGTCATGGGCGACTGGGGCAGCGCCACCAGCACGAGATTGGTGGCCATCCAGGTCGCCGCGTTGCGGCCACTATTCGTCCGCGCCGTCGATCAGCTGCGATACCGCAGCGCCGCCCCCGTCCCGAGCCGCCCGTCGGCGAACGCCACCGCGGTGGACGACGCCGTCCGCCGCATCCCGACCCTGCTCTGGCCGCAATGGTCGCTGCGGTGCACGGTGACCCCGTGCAGTTCGGCGCAGGTCCGCCCGGCCCTGTCGACGGCACTACGGCTGGTGGGCACCACGCTCACCGTCGGCGAGGCCGCCGATCGCCTGGGATCAGCGGTCCCCGCGGGCGGGGTCACCCGCACACTGGCACATCTGCGGAACGCCCCACACTGGGACGACACCCTAACCGCGTTGACCCTTCTGGCGGACCACCTCCGCGCGGAACCGCCGCCGATCGACTACGAGCGGCGGCGGCGCCTGGACTACCGCGACCTGCTACCCGAGGACCTGTGGAAACAGATATGCCGCCGGACCGGCACACCCCCAGGCGCCGGCCAGAAGGCGGACTTCGCCCGCTGCCTGCTGTTCGAACGACTCAGCGGGCTCCCCGCGTCCCAGTCCCCGTTCCTCGCAGACGATTACGACGTCCGCGCGAAACTGTCCGGATTTCCGCGCGCACTCACCCCCGCCCTGTCCGGGCCGCTCGACCAGGCGGCCCGCCGCTTCCTCGACGACCACGGACTGGACGAGGAACCCGTCTACTGGCATCCACCCCTGCATCTGCTCGACGGGCTCGAACTGCCCGGACCCAACCCCGCCGCCGTGGACCTCGCCGCCCTCCACGACCTGACCCGCCACGAACACACCGCGCTGTCGGAGATCGCGCGGCAATTGGCCACCACCCTCGACGTGATCCGCCACCTCCTCGAAAACCATCCCGCTCCCGCATCACCCACTGCCGCAGAGCGGTTCGAACGACGCGTCGCCCAGACCGCCGCAGAGGAAACGTTGAGCCGGGCGCAGTTCGTCGACCTCTACTGCGTCCAACGCCGCACCCTCGCCGAGATCGCCGCGATGATCGGAGCCAGCCGGAAGGTGACCGGTCGGCTGGCCCGACACCACGGCATCGCGCCGAGCGCCGGAGGCCCGCCGGTCGATCCGGCATGGTTTCACCACCAGTACGTCACCCAGCGGCGAACCCTGCGGGACCTCGGACACGAGGTGGGGCGCAGCGTGTCGCGGATGAGCCGAATCGCAAAGGACTACGGCATCCCGATTCGGCCGCCAACCGACGCCGGCAACCCGCAGTCCGTAGCGATCCGGCGGCTGGCGCACTGATCGGTCTCGGCCGTCGTGCGGTGCACGCTCGAGTCGTGCACAGTGCAGGGCCGGGCAAAACGTTGCCCGGAGAACAAGACCGCAGGTGACTGCGGCGCTGGTCCCGACGCTCGAACGCGCGTGTAACGTTGCGCGTTATTAACGCAGTACGTTATAGTGGTGAGGTGATCGAATCGTTCGCCGACAAGGAGACCGAGCGAGTCTTTCGCCGGCAGTTCTCGAAGAAGCTCCCGCAGGACATTCAGCGGATCGCGCGCCGGCGTCTGTTGTTGATCGAGGCGGCCACCGACGTCAACGACCTGCGGGTGCCCCCAGGCAACCGCCTGGAGAAGCTCTCCGGAGACCGGGTGGGCCAGTACAGCGTCCGGATCAACGATCAATACCGCATCTGTTTCATCTGGCGCGCCACCGCAGCATACGACGTGGAGATCACCGACTACCACTGACCACCCGGAACCGACACCTCCGACCACGGAAAGGAACACCGACAATGACTACAGACCTGAGCCCCATTCACCCCGGCGAGATCCTCCGCGAGGACTTCCTCGAGCCTTTCGGCATCACGCAGAACCGCCTGGCCACGATCATCGGTGTGCCGCCGCGGCGGATCAACGAGATCGTGCACGGCAAGCGGTCGATCACCGCAGACACCGCGCTGCGGCTGGCCAAGGCGTTCGGCAACAGCGCCCAGTTCTGGCTCAACATCCAGGACCGCTACGAGCTCGACCTTGCGGCCGACAAGCTAGGCGACACCCTCGCCAAGATCACGCGCCTCTCGGCATAGATCGGCAGGTATCGGACTCGGTGCCCCGCGGACGATCCGGCGCACTCGCCGAGCTGCGGTTGCCCCAGCGCTTCACCGTTGGGGGCCACCGCTGGCGAGCATCAACGTTTGCGGGGTTCGATATCGAGTCGCCGTCGCGTGTTGTGGTTGCCGCAGACGAGTTCTGGAGTAGTGGTCCATTCGTGACGTTCAAGCCACGCCAGGACCGGTCGGGGTGGGTCGTCGCTGGAGGAGCCGGTGAGCAGCGGGCCGTCACCGCACCTCGAGCAGCTGACCACCACGACGTGGCCGTGCGGTTGACAGCGGGCACAGTGCCGCGCCTTGTGCAGGTGCTCGCGTTTGTCGAGGTGCAGCCAGACGGTGGCGAGGTCGGCGCGGTGCGGGACCAGTTCCCGACGCGTGGTGGGTTGATACCCGCAGGTCGGGCATGCCGATCCCGTCGTCGGGGGCGGCGCCGCCGGATCCGGTGACGGCGAGGGCTTCTCCTCGTCCGGGTCGGTGTCGGCGGTAAGCGTCTCGGACTGTCGGGGCGGCAGATGCCGGTATAGGGTCGAGCGGGTCAGTCCGGTCTTCGCGGTGATCTCGGCGATGGTGGCGCCGCCCTCGCGTAGCTGGGTGGCGTAGGCGAGTTGGGCGTCGCTGACCACGCTGGGCCGGCCGGTGCGGCGGCCCTTCTCGGTGGCCACGGTGCGGGCGTGCGCGGCTCGCTCGACCGCGTACGTGCGTTCCATCTGCCCGAACAGCGCCAGCAGCACCACCGCCAGCTGGCCCATCGGGTCGTCCGGGTTCGTCGAGTCGATCCGGACCGGGTCGGCCAGATTGCGGAAGCCGATGTCGCGCTGGTGCAGGTCGTGGATCAGGTTCAGGGTGTCGCGGACGGTGCGGCCGAGCCGGTCGAGGGTGTGCACCACGATCACGTCACCGCCGCGGGCGCATTCGAGCAGCGCCTGTAGTCCGGGGCGTTCGGTGGTGGTCCCGGATTTCTTGTCCACGTAGATGTTCGCCGGATCGATTCCCGCCTTGGCGAGTGCGTCGATCTGCCGGGTGAGGTCCTGCTTGCTCGTCGACACCCGGGCGTATCCCAACTCCACACCTGGAGCGTACCGAAAGTTATGTTCGAACCGAACTTGTGATACACAATTATGGAATTAACTTCTGGGACACGCCGCCCTGGGCTTTCACAGGATCCCGGCGGGGGTTTGGATGGCGTCCCATTTCCAGGATTTCGGGACAAGCTCACCGACGACTTCGGAGAACCCGTCCCTCGGGACGACGATCCCTGCGGTTGACATCACGTCTGGTGAGAGGTGGTTCGTACCGTGGAGTGGAGTGGCGGGTTGACGCCGGTCGCCGGGCTCGGCAACGATGTCTCGCTGGATTGCCGCGGCGCAGTCTCGTCACGTTCCGCGGCCGCACCCTCCCGGTTCCGCGCGGCCGCACCCTCCCGGTTCCGCGCGGCCGCACCCTCCCGGTTTCCGGACGCACCGAGCAGAGAGCACCGGATGACACCGACCGAGGACGACCTCGACCCCGATATCGCGCAAGCCTGGGTCTTCCGCGACCTGCTGGACGAGGAGATCGAGGGACTCACCGCCCGAATCGAGAACATCCGAGGAGTACGCACAGAGGACCGCCACGGGGACAACTCTCCGAGGTGCATCAACGGGTGGCCCGGCTGACCGCCCGGTATCCCGAGCTGCGCGGCGCCGGGCGGCATGGCGGAGACTGATCGGCGTCCTGGGTATCAGGGTGGGCGGTGCGTCGACGACGGTTGCGACCGCAGCCAGGTCCAGCGTGGTGAGGCTCGCGGGCAACCCGATCTGCGGCCATTCGGCGGTCAGGGTGACCGTCCGCGCCGGTGCCGGGAGCCAGTACAGCGGCTCGCTGCGGAAGGTGCAGATCCCGGTGGCGGTGGCGTGGAGATCCGGGCGGGGAAAGTAGGGGTCAGCGACCGTGAGGTCGTCGGTCCCGGCCCACACGTCGAGGTAGGACCACTGGGCCGACGGATCCGCGGGGTCGGTCAGCGGGCGGGTCTGGTGCAAGAGCGCGCCGGGCCGGGCGGCCGGTGGCGCTCAGGGCCAGCTGCAGCGCGAGCCCGCATGGGTACGCGGTGATCCGGCACCAGCTCAAGGGTCAGGTGAGTGCGCACGGTCAGCAGTCGGCGACCGTGCACCCGGTCACCGCCGCACGGCGGTGGGGCGGTCGCGGGCCAGCGTGGACTGCGCACGGCAGTGATGGTGCACCACCATCTGGCAAGTGGCAACCGGGGCGGGGGGAGCCAAAGCATTTGTACCGGTGAGTAACCGGCGATCGCCGGATTGGTCCGGGCACTTCGGGTCGCCTGCTGCAGGGAAGGTGCTTATGCTTCGAGCCCCGGACTTCACCGAGCGAAAGGGTGCAGCCCATGGCCCACTAGAAGCGGTAACAGGCTTGCGCGCGGCCCGGAGTTGACGATCGGCGTCCGGGTGCTGGTCCGCCGGAAAGCCCGAAGCGGACGACCTCGGCGAGGTCGTCGAGGACTTCGCGGCACTGACCGAACCTGGGGCGCCGGTTACGGCTGGGCGCCGGCGCATCGGTGGGCGATCGCGCTCGACGACGGGCGGGCTGATCTTCGCCGACACCGAGGACCTCACCGTCGATCCCGGCACCCACCGCTGCGCCCCCACCCCGAAGTCCGCGCCTCCCACGCAGGTCCGATCCCCGGGGAGTGGCCGGCGTCAAACGAGACCGGGTGACCGACGGCCGCATCCGCGGTCGGTGCCGGGCCCGTTCCAGCTCCGCTTTCCTATCGCGTGGGCGTGGTGGATCGTCTCGCACCCCACTGCCTAGAGTTTGGGCTCAGACCGAGCGGGTACGCGAAGGCGGTGAAGGCGAACGAGCACCTGCAGGGAGGGCGCTCCGGTGCCGCGGGTGAGCAGGTCTCGGTGCTGCTGATCGCGGATCCGGGCGAACCAGCGGCTCTTGCCGAACGTATTGCGGAGTACCTGCCGGAACGCCTGGGCAGCCCTGACCGGGACGAGCGCCGGTGGACGACGTGCGTGCGCCGCAAACCGTACCTGCCCGACGAGCAAGCGGATTTCGCCGATATCATCGACACGGTCGATCCGTCCTCCGAAGAGGAAGACATCGTCGTATACCTCACCGATCTGCCGCGCCGCGAGGACACCCTCCCGGTGGTGGCCGACGTCAGCGCCGACCACAAATTCGCGCTCATCTCGGTCGCCGGAGTGGGCGGCATCCACATCGAGCGCCGCGTCCGCACCATCACCGAACTCGCCATCGCCCACATCCTCGGTGAGCCGGCACTCATGCCCCCCCGGTGCGGCGCGACGGTTCCGGTCTGCGCAAGTTGAGGACGGCATCCGGTACTTCGCGCCCTCTGGACTGCGGCGACTGCGACTGTTGTCGGGGATGGTGCGCGCCAACCGGCCGTGGCGACTGGTCACCGGACTGTCGAAGGTCCTCGTCGGCGCCTTCGCCACGGGTGCGATCGCGCTGGCCACCAACACGATCTGGTTGTTCGCCGACACGATGGGGCCATGGCGTATGAGTGTGGCGATGATTTTGTCGATCGTGGCGATCATTCTCTGGCTGATCCTCGACCACGAACTCTGGGAGCGGCCGAAGTCGCCGGCGGAACGCGATCGATCGGTGCTGTACAACACCGCGACCGTAGTCACCCTGGTCATCGGTGTCGTCGTGCTGCATGTGGCCCTGTTCTGCCTGCTGCTGTTCACCGCGTGTCTGACTCTTCCCTCGGAACTGCTGTCCAGTGTTCTCGGGCACGGGGTGAACTTCTCCGACTACCTGACGCTCACCTGGCTGCTGGCGTCCATCGCGACCATCGGTGGGGCCCTCGGTTCGGGTCTCGAGGACGACGCCGCCGTCAAAGAGGCGGCGTACGGGGTCCGACAGCGGCAACGCATCGAGGAAACGCGGAGTCGGTCGAACGAGGCGCGATGATCGCGGCCCGGCGAAACATGCGTCCCAACTCAAAAGCGCCGACGAGGTTTGCGATGTACCGTCTGCCGAACCCGCACCGGCACGTCCTGAAACCGGCCCTTGATCGAAACTCGCCGACCAGTACAAACCCGATAGCCCCGTCCACTGATTTTGCCTTCGGGGCGTCAAACGGGCGTCAAACGGGGCAGTCCGAACAAACGGGATCTCGCGGTCGGCTACTCGGAACCAACGCGAAAACACGGGACAGGCAGCTGGTGTGGGCACAGTGTCCGATGAAGAAATGTCATCAGGTTGAGACAGATCGCGGTGGCCATACCGTGAGACCCGACATGAACGCGCATGTCACGGCGTCTCGAAATGTCATCGGCAGCGAGACCCTACACGAAGCACAGATCAGAGGACACACATGCCCACGCCATCAGATGATCGGCTTGAACTCCTCGCGAAGCGCTGCAACGCCGACCTCGGCGATTCTGATCTGTGGTTCCGCCCGGATGGCTACCCGCGCAGCCTTGCTCTGTGCATCATCGACTCGATCGCGTCCACCGGCGCACACTACAACTCCGTCAAAAACGTCCTGAGGCATTACATCGACTTCCGGCAGGCGCAGGGCGGTGATGCCGACACCGACAATGCCGGCGCCCTGTTGGAGACTTTCGACGAACTCGGCGGCCCGAAGGAGTGGGCCGAGATGACGAACAACCGCAAACCGACCTCGACGACCAAAGGTGCTCCGCTCAAGGCTGCGGCTATTCATGAGGCTGCCGGGCGGCTGCGTGAGCTGGGAATCGACAGCACCGACGACCTCCGCGCCGCCGACGCCGACGATCTCGCGAGCGCGAAGAAAGCCTGGGCGCGGGTACCTGGCCAGCGTTCCGGGATCACCTGGAACTACTTCCTGATGCTCGCTGGTACTCCCGGTGTGAAAGCTGATCGCATGGTCATCCGCTACGTCGCCGACGCGATCGGAGCGGTCGCGGAGAATGTGAGCGCAACCGATGCCGCGATGCTTGTGAAAGCGGTCGCCGAAAAATGCGGCCACAACGTCACCCATCTCGATCATGCGATCTGGCGATTCGAATCCGGCCGACCTGTGAACCAACAGAGCTGAGCGCTAGCTGCGGAGCGACCAACTGCACGCCTGACCTTCTGAGTTCAGCGATTCTCCGCCAACGGAACATGTCGGCGGGCCGTGCCACTCTTGCTGTGAAACAGGGCGATGAGACTGCGAGTCGCATCTGCGTTGATCGTGTCCGAGCTTCGCGGGGAAAACGACAGGAGTGAGGTTCAGATGAGTGCTGCGAAAAAGGGTTCACCCGCTGAAGGAGTGGTGGAATTCATCGGTTTCGTTGTCTTCTTGGTGATTGTCATCGGAGCGATTGCCACAGCATGTTCATAAACTCTGGCCGGTGGACGAGTTATCTGCTGGGCGCCTGTTTCGAGGAGTACGACGACCATGAATACTCACCATCATGAGTAACGGACGCAACGCCGACCCCACGGTAGTTGTCGAGAAGAAGAACCGTATTCGCGACACTCATGTGGCGGCGTTGAATTCGCTCGCGGACCGTATCGCCGACTCTGTCGGGCTCCCCCACGGACACGTGCCCTACGTGGATCCGGATCTCGGTGGAATCGATGGGCGAGTTCTTGTTCTGCTGGACAACCCCTCCACGAAAGCTGAGGCCGGGACCGGGTCGGGTCTGCTCAGTCTCGACAACAACGACCGCACTGCACGCAACTGTCGCGAAGCGTATGCCCGCGCCGGTATTTCGTGGTCGGACGTGGTGCATTGGAATGTCGTCCCGTTCCCTGTCTCCGGGGTCAAGAACGGTGGTTCCACCCCGGCCGAACGTGCCCGCTCGGCTCAGTGGACCCGAGAGTTCGTCGCGTTGTGCCCGAATTTGGAGATAGTGCTGTTGTTGGGTGTCGCCGCACGGGACGGGTGGGAGCGCGCCGGCATCGAACGCGACGTGTATGTCGTTCCGGGAAACATTCCTCATTGCTCCGATCGTGGCTTGAACTCGGCCGGCGGACGGGAACGATTCGACGCCGCCATCACCGACATCGCCAGGATGCTTTCCACCGGAAACCACCACACCAGCAGAAAGCGGACATCGATGAACGAGACACCCTCGTCGAACAGTTCATTATCAGAGCCCACTCGACCAGGCACTGCTGCAATGGACCTGTTCGAGGGCGCCGGCCCTGGCAGCGAACTCGCTGTCTCCGTCGAGCCGGAAGGCATTCTCGTTGCCGGGGACCCGGAGGTCGTAGCCGGCTACCTCGCGCGCCTGACCGATCTCGCCGGCGAGGCACTCGATGTTTCCGGCGTCAGCACAACCTCGATGGCCAATGTCGCCGCCGCTGCCGTCGGAGCGAAATCTATTGCCGCCCAGGCCGGTCAGTTCGTGCGACTGTCCCCGAACAGCGTCCAGGCATTGAAGACGTACAAAGCGTTGCCGGGTGACAGCGGGTTCTTCCGAATGACCGTCGTCGACCAAGCAGGGAAGTTCCGCCAGCAACTGCAATGGCAGAAAGTATCCCTCG
>Ga0126362_10000579_pt1 | contig 14040 bp, 9 predicted proteins | sample ANMtaG_FD_126269 | JGI IMG/M metagenome (GOLD analysis project Ga0126362, IMG submission 126269) | Continental margin sediment microbial communities from North Pacific Ocean - ANME2c_DSS_Sorted | ecosystem: Environmental > Aquatic > Marine > Continental margin > Sediment | place: Pacific Ocean... | reverse complement strand
GGGAAGAGGAAAGACCACGCTCAAGTCATTGAGGTTATTGCGCGTCACGCCTTCGAGCTGCAACCAACCCTGGGGTGGACGTTGCGACGCCGTCGACGGGCGCCGCTCGGCAAACAGGTACTCGCGGATCTGCGACGCCTCGACCGCCGCCAAGCCGGCGGGTGGCCCGCTGTACAACACTTGCCCGCCATGTTCACCCGCCGCCGGGCCGACGTCGATCAGCCAGTCAGCGCGGCGCATGGTTTCCAGGTCATGTTCCACCACAAACAATGAGTTGCCCGCCGCTTTCAAACGTTCAAGCGCGGTGAACAACGCCTCACCGTCCGCGGGATGCAGCCCGGCCGACGGCTCATCCAACACATAGATCACACCAAACAACTGTGAGCCCAATTGGGTCGCCAGGCGTAAGCGCTGCAACTCCCCGGACGACAAGGTCGGCGTGCTGCGCTCCAGGGACAGATACCCCAGGCCCAGTTCGATCAAGGTGCTGACCCGCTCCAACAGGTCCTGGGCAATGCGCTGGGCAGCCAGGCGCTTTTCCACCGACAGCTTCATTGTGTCCTGCCCCGCCGCCACCGGCCGCAGCAGCTCGGCCAGTTGTACCAGCGACAGTTGCGACAACTCACCGATATCCACCCCGGCAAACTTTACCGACAACGCTGCCTGGGTCAGCCGCTTGCCAGCGCACAACGGGCAGGCACTGCCTTGCATAAATTGCGCGACGCGCTTTTTCATCAGCGCGCTTTGGGTGTGGGTGAAGGTGTGCAGGATGTAGCGCCGCGCACCACTGAAAGTGCCTTGGTAACTCGGCTCCAGCTTGCGTTTGAGCGCGTCGCGCGTCTGCTCCGGGGTGAAGCCGGCATACACCGGCACGGTCGGGGTTTCTTCGGTGAACAAAATCCAGTCGCGCTGCTTTTTCGGCAGGTCGCGCCAGGGAATGTCGACGTCATAACCCAGGGTCACCAGGATGTCGCGCAGGTTCTGGCCTTGCCATGCCAGCGGCCAGGACGCCACGGCGCGCTGGCGAATGGTCAGCGACGGATCGGGCACCATCAGCGCCTCGGTCACTTCATACACACGGCCCAGGCCATGGCATTGCGGACAGGCGCCCTGGGGCAGGTTCGGCGAAAAGTCTTCGGCATACAGCATCGCCTGGCCCGGCGGATAGTGGCCGGCGCGGGAATACAGCATGCGGATCAGGCTGGACAAGGTCGTCACGCTGCCCACCGACGAACGCGCACTCGGCGTACCGCGCTGCTGTTGCAGGGCCACAGCCGGAGGCAAGCCTTCGATGGAGTCCACATCGGGTACGCCGACCTGGTCGATCAGGCGCCGTGCATAGGGCGCCACCGACTCGAAATAGCGGCGCTGGGCCTCGGCGTACACCGTGGAAAAGGCCAGCGACGACTTGCCCGAACCCGACACCCCGGTAAACACCACCAGGGCATCCCGTGGAATGTCCACATCGACATTGCGCAGGTTATGTTCGCGGGCGCCGCGAACCCGGACAAACCCGGGCCGTTGAGCAGTGAGCGGAGGGAGGGTGCGCTGTGAAGTCATGGTCAACCTTGTCATGGGCAGGTCCTGGTTCGGAGCCTGCCGGGCGGGGGCTCGTTCAATCGGTCTGAGCCACACGGGCGGTAAGCACGCTGCGCAACCGTTGCGTCAGGGCTTCGGGGCTGTAGGGTTTGCTCAGCAGATGAATGTCGGCACTGAGCAGGTGGTTGGTGGAGAGAATGTCGCGGGTATGTCCCGAGGTGAATAGCACCGCCACCGGCGGTTGCTGGGCGCGGGCCCAGTCCGCCAGGTCGGTACTTTTGACGCGGCCGGGCATCACCACGTCGGTAAAAATAAGATCGGGGCGCATTCCGTCCAACAGCCTCTGCATCGCCCGGTCGCCGTCTTCAGCGGTCAGCACGGTATAGCCAGCCTGTTCCAGCAGCTCCACGACGGTCACTCGCACGCCCTCGTTGTCCTCCACCACCAGAATGGTCTCTTGACCTGCGGCATGGGATACCGGCTCGGGTTCGATCTCCTGGCACTCCTCGCCCAAGCTGCGCGGGAAATACATTTGCACCACGGTGCCCTTGCCTTCCTCGCTCCACACCTCGACATGGCCGCCACTTTGCCGGACAAACCCGAACACCATGCTCAGGCCCAGGCCCGTACCGTGACCATCGCGCTTGGTGGTAAAGAACGGCTCGAACACCCGCGACAGAATCGACGCCGGCATACCCACGCCGATATCCGTGACCGCCAGGCGCACATACTCGCCGGGCTGCAGGCTTTTACCGACGCAATCCTTGGGGTTGAGGATGATATTTTCGCCGGTGATGCGAATCACGCCCTCGCCTTTCATGGCATCCCGGGCATTGATCGCCAGGTTCAGCAGTGCGTTTTCCAGTTGGTTGCGGTCGACGTGGATGCACCAGGAATCCTGGGGCAGTTGCACATCGACATGGATGGTTTCACCCAATGCACGTTGCAACAATTCGCCCAGACCGGCGTAGATGCGCTGCGGGTTGTAGACCGCCGGTGACAGCGGTTGGCGACGCGCAAACGCGAGCAATTGCGAGGACAGCTTGGCACCGCGCTCCACCGCCGCAATGGCAGCGTTGACACGTCGCTGCACCTGAGGGTTTTCCGGCTCATGGCGGGCCAACAGGTGCAAGTTGCCGGCGATCACTTGCAGCAGGTTATTGAAGTCGTGAGCCACGCCACCGGTCAGGCCGCCAATGGCTTCGAGTTTTTGCGACTGGCGCAGTTGCTCTTCGGCGACAGAGCGCGCCTGCACTTCGGCGGCAACGCGCTGCTCCAGGTTGTGGGTCAGCTCCTGGCGCAAGCGCTCGGAAATCACATGGGCGGTGGTCTCCACCACGATCGCCAAGACCCCGGCCGGCTGCTGGTCATCTCCGGCGACCGGGCTGTAATACAGGTCCAGCCATACGTTTTCCGGCTGGCCGTTGCGCAGCAACACCAGCTCCTTGTTGTGATAGGACAAAGTGCCACCCGCCAGGCAAGTGTCCACGACATGCCGATTGAAGTCGGCGACTTCCGGCCAGCCCAGCTCCACCGGCGTGCCCAGCAAATACGGATGACGGCCACCGGCAAACACGGAATAGCTGTCGTTGTAGATCATGTAGCCGGCCGGCCCCCACAGCATCACCATGGGCACGGGCGACGCCAGCATCATCTGCACGGTGCAGGCCAGGCTGGTGGACCAGCGATCCAGCGGGCCCAGGTCGGTGTGCGACCAGTCGAAGGCACGGATTCGCTGGGCCATTTCACCGCCCCAGCCTTCACAGCCGTGGGTGTTGGATAAAAAAGGCATCGATAGGCTCTTGGTGCAGAGAAACATTGATCGGTGGTGCAGTTCCACTGATAAAAACTTGGAGCCTGACTGTAATAAATCGTTTCATTGCATATAGCTCATCCGTCGTGAACTGGGCAACTCCCCTCAGTGAAAATCCCGGCTGCGCACAGGAATGCCGTCCAACAGCGGCGTCAGGTCGGTCAGGCGCCCGGCGATCAGGTGCCGTACCTCGCCCACCGCTTCCCAGCGCCCGTCCACCTTGAGTAGCCGCGAATTCACCAAGGCTGCGCGCTGGCGTTCTGCCAGATCGCGCCACACCACCACGTTCAGATTGCCGAACTCATCTTCCAGGGTGACGAAGGTCACGCCGCTGGCGGTGCCGGGGCGCTGGCGACCGGTCACCAGCCCGGCGACACTGACATTGCGCCCATGCTCCACCGCCAGCAGTTCGTTCGAGCTGCGACAGCGCCGCTTGCGCAGCTCATCACGCAGCAACGCTAACGGATGGGGGCCGAGGGTGGTGCCGACCGTGACGTAATCGGCCTGCAAGTCCTCACCCACCGTGGGCACCGGCAACGCCACCCGCGCTTCATCGGGGCTGGGCAAGCCGGCAAATAACCCAAGTTGCTTGTGCACCCCCGCCACATCCCAGCGTGCCTGGTGCCGGTTGCCGGCCAACGCGCGCAAGGCACCGGCATCCGCCAGCAAGGCCTCGGCGCGGGCGTCCAGCCCGGCGCGTTCGTCGAGATCGGCCACATCGCTGAAGACGCGGTGCTGGCGGGCCGCTTCGATACGCCGCCCATCCTCTTCGCGAAACCCGGAAATCATACGCAAGCCCAGGCGGATCGCCGGTTGCTGGCCGTCGATGGGTTCCAGGCTGCACTCCCAGTCACTGGCCTGCACGTCTACCGGACGAATCTGCAAGCGATGGCGGCGGGCGTCCTGCAGGATCTGGTCCGGGCTGTAGAACCCCATGGGCCAGCTGTTGATCAGCGCACAGGCGAACGCCGCCGGCTCATGGCATTTGAGCCAGCAACTGGCGTAGGTCAGCAAGGCGAAACTGGCCGCGTGGGACTCGGGGAACCCGTAGCTGCCAAAGCCCTTGATCTGCTCGAAGATCTGCGCGGCAAAGGCTTCGCTGTAGCCATTTTTCAGCATGCCGTTGCGCAGGCGCACTTGATGGGGTTCCAGCCCGCCGTGACGTTTCCAGGCGGCCATGGAACGGCGCAACTGGTCGGCCTCGCCGGGGGTATAGTCGGCGGCGACGATGGCGATTTGCATCACCTGCTCCTGGAACAGCGGCACGCCCAATGTTCGTTCCAACACCGTCTTGAGCTGCGGCGACGGATAGGTGGTGGGCTCTTCTTTGTTACGCCGACGCAGGTACGGATGCACCATGCCGCCCTGGATCGGCCCAGGGCGCACGATGGCAACCTCGATCACCAGGTCATAAAAGTTCTGCGGCTTGAGCCGGGGCAACATCGACATTTGCGCCCGCGACTCGATCTGGAACACACCGATGGTGTCGGCCTTGCTGATCATTGCGTAGGTGGCCGGGTCTTCCTTGGGGATCGTCGCCAACGACAGGTCGCGGTGGCGATGGCGGCGCAGCAGGTCGAAACAACGGCGGATCGCGCTGAGCATGCCCAAGGCGAGGATATCCACCTTGAGCAGGCCAACGGCGTCGAGGTCATCCTTGTCCCACTGGATGATCGTGCGATCGGCCATGGCGGCATTTTCCACCGGCACCAACGTATCCAGCGGGTGTTCGGAAATCACGAAACCACCGGGGTGCTGGGACAGGTGCCGGGGGAAGCCGATCAGTTGCCGGGTCAACGTAAGTACCCGGCGCAACGCTGGGCTTTCAGGGTCGAAACCACTTTCACGCAGGCGCTCCAGCAGCGGTGCCTCATCACTCCAGCGCCCGCAGCATTCGGCCAGGGCGTTGACCTGGTCGGGCGGCAACCCCAGGGCCTTGGCCACGTCGCGCACCGCGCCGGCTGCGTGGTAACTGCTGACCACCGCCGTGAGGGCCGCGCGCGTACGGCCATAGCGCTGGAACACGTATTGCAGCACTTCTTCGCGGCGTTCGTGTTCGAAGTCCACGTCGATGTCCGGCGGCTCATTGCGCTCCTTGGACAGGAAGCGCTCGAACAGCATGTTCATCAGGCTCGGGTTGATCTCGGTAATGCCTAAAGCAAAACACACCGCCGAGTTGGCCGCCGAGCCGCGCCCCTGGCACAGGATCGAACGGCTACGGGCGAAGCGCACGATGTCATGCACCGTGAGGAAATAGCTTTCGTAGCCCAGCTCACTGATCAACTGCAGCTCGTGGTTGATCTGCTGCAAGGTCTTGGCATCGACACCCTCTGGCCAGCGCTGGGCAATGCCTTCTTCGGTGAGGGTGCGCAGCCAGGTTTTCGCGCTTTGGCCTTCGGGCACCAGTTCGCGCGGGTATTGGTAGCGCAACTGGCCGAGGTCGAAGGTGCAGCGGCGGGCAATCGCCTGGGTTTCGTCGAGCAAGGCTTGCGGGTACAACGCGGCCAAGGCCTCCAGGCTGCGCAAATGCCGCTCGCCATTGGGGTGCAACCGCGTACCCGCTTCGGCCACCGGCACGTGATAGCGGATGGCGGTCATGGTGTCTTGCAGGGCGCGGCGGCCGCGCGCATGCATATGCACATCGCCGCAAGCCACTGCGGGAAGTTGCAGGCTGGCGGCCAGGTGCAGGCGTTGCTCCAGGAGGCGCGCATCGTCCTGGCCACAATGCAGATGCACCGCCAGCCACAGGCGCTCGGCGAAGGTGCGGCGCAACCATTGGATCGAGGCCTGGGTGTCGCTGTCTGCGGCGACCCATAGCGCCAGTAACCCAGGCAGGGGTTGCTCGAAGTCCTCTTGCAGCAGGCGATAGCGCCCCTTTTCCGCCCGCCGTCGGGCCAGGGTGATCAAACGGCACAAGTGCTGGTAGCCGCTGAGGTTTTCCACCAGCAGCACCAGCTTCGGGCCGTTTTCGATGCGCATCTCGCTGCCGATAATCAACGGCAACTCCACCGCCTTAGCCGCCTGCCAGGCCCGCACGATACCCGCCAGGGTGCATTCGTCGGTGATCGCCAGCGCGCTGTAGCCCTGGCGCTTGGCCCGCTCGAACAACTCCAGCGCGCTGGAGGCGCCGCGTTGGAAACTGAAGTTGGACAGGCAGTGCAGTTCGGCGTAGCTCATGCTTGCAGCTCACGGTGGGAAGGTGGCGACAGCCTGCGGTGGTTCATGCGAACCAGCCTTGCAGCCACAACCCATCGTGTTGCCCCACGGTGCGGTAGGCCCAGCCTTGCTGGCCGGCGCGGGTCTGGATCAGGTAGTAGTCGCGACGGATATCGGCGCCATCCCACCAGCCGGATTCGATACGCTCCGGCCCCATCAAGACCTGCACGCCCTGCTCGGCCAGCAAGATCGGTTCGTTGAGCAACCAGCCGGGGCGCTGCACCTTGTCCAGGCTTGGGCACGGGCGGCTGTCGGCGGCCGCTTGCCAGGCGCATTCGGGGCGGTGGTCGGCGTGAAAACGCAGGCCTTGCACCGCATCATCCCCCAGCCGTGCACGCAAGCGTTCGCGCAACTGTTCCCAGGGCAGGGTCTGCTGCGGGCGGTCGTCGAACAGGTCCTTGCGCTGCGGCACGAACACCGGCAGGTCCTGGGCCACCAGGCGAAAGCCGCGCACCGGTGACGTGACCTGCACGTGCTCGAGGCGACCGCGGGCCAGTTCGAAGAGCATCGCCGGCTCACGTTCGGCGCTGAGCAGGCCAACCTTGATCACGCTGTCCGGCGCCTGGGCGTGCTCCAGGTGCAGGTCAAAACGCTGTACGCCGCTGTCGCGGCCGCAGAGGAAAGCCGACAGGTCACCGGTCAGCCGGCGTAAGGGGAATAGCAACGCCTGGTGGGATTGCACGTCGAAGTTCAGCTCGATGCGTACATCGAAGCGGTCCGGCGGTTGATAGAACGCCAGGGCCAGCGGCCGGTATCCGCCAAGAGCATCCAGGTGCTTGAGCACGCTGGCCTCAAAGCGCCGCGCCAGGGTATGCCGGGGCAACGCCTGCACTTGGGCCAAGGTGCGCAGGCCCATGCGCGACAAGGCCATGGCGGCCTGCGGCTCGAGGCCGGTGCGGTCGATAGGCAACGGCGCCAGGGCCTGCATCAAGGCGTCATCGTCTACGGCCAACCCATCGTAGAGATTGGCCAGCACGCGCGCCGCCGACGGGTTGGGCGCGGCGACGATGCGGTGACGAAAGCCCAGCTCGTTCAGTTCCTTGCGCAAGCGCGCTTCGAAACGCGGCCATGGCCCGAACAGCCCCAGGCTCGATTCGATTTCAAACAGCAGCGCGCGGGGGTAGAACACACTGACCTGGGAACTGAACTGGTAGGCCCAGGCCGCGAGAAACTGCTGCCAACGCTCGATCTCCACCGGGTCGTACTCGGCGCAGGCAAAACCCTTGGCCAGGGCCTGCGCCGCCGTCAGCGACTGGCCGGGGCGCAGGCCCAATGCACGGGCGGCCGCGTTGACGGTTTGCAACACGCGCCGCTGCGGCGTACCGGCCAGTAACGCCAAGGGCTGATCCGCCTCGGGATGCAGGCGCTGCACCCCGTCCAGCGCCAATTGCGGGAAGACAATACACACCCAGCGCATATCAACCTCAGTGCCCGGCCAGCGCAATCGGCGCCGGATGAGCAAGCCCGCCTCGACACTTGAGCACCCGCACTTGCGCGGGCTTGGCCTCCACGGCCAGGCGCAGGGCCGCAGGCGACGCATTGATCGCCTCGCTCAAGGCGCGCCAGGCAAACGCCAGGGTCTGCCCGGTTTCGGCCGCCACCTGCAAACGGCGCAATGCCCGGTCATCGGCCTTGCGCGGCCAGCACAACACGGCGCCGCAACTGCCGGAACGCAGGCACTGCTCCACCGCCCACAAGGCGTCGCGCTCTTCGGCCTGGACCACCGAAAGCTGACGCAAATCCACCCCGGCGTTCTGCCAGGCGTGGGGGTACGGCGTGTAGGGCGGCGCCACCAGCACAATGCGTTCCCCGGCGGCCGATAAGCGCGCCAGGGTGGGCAGCACCAGTTGCAACTCGCCCACACCGTCCTTGGCCATGAGGATTTCGCTCAGGGCCGACTCCGGCCAGCCGCCCGTGGGCAGCACCGCATCCAGCGCCGCCAGCCCCGTGGGGTGCACACTGGCCGGAGGCACGGCGGGCCGGCCCTTCCAGACGCGGCCGCCATTGAACAGCGAGTCCAGTGCTACGACGGCGCCCATCAGCCTTGCCTCACCAGGCCGCAGAACACCCCTTCGATAGCCAGGTCCTGGTCGGGGCCTACCACGATGGGTTGATACGCCGGGTTGCGGGGCAGCAGGCGGACATGGTCGCCGTGACGTTCGAAGCGTTTGATGGTGACTTCACCGTCCAGGCGCGCGACCACAATCTGGCCGTTCAACGCTTCGGCGCTGCGACGCACGCCGACCAGGTCACCGTCGAGGATGCCGTCTTCGATCATCGAATCGCCCTGGACCCGCAGCAGGTAATCCGGGGTTTTCGCAAAGGTGGCAGGGTCGAGTTGCAGGCGGTTGTGGACTTCGGCATCGGTGCCGATGGGCAAGCCTGCAGCGACTCGACCGAGAACGGGGACGTCCAGCCATTCGGGGCGGGCGGGTTGGTTGAGCAAGCGAATACCACGGGCCTGGTTGGGGTTGACCTCGATGAAGCCGGCTTCAGTCAGGGCCACCACATGTTTGCGTGCGACGCTGCGGGAGGCGAAGCCAAACGCCTCGGCGATCTCGGCGAGGCTGGGGGGTTGGCCTTGCTGCGCGATGCGGTCGCGAATGAAGGTCAGGATGGCGGTACGGCGGGGGGTCAGGTTTGTCATGGAGTACATTTGTACTCCTGCGGGAAATTTCTGACAATAGCCGGTAGTCGGGGGGAGTGTTAGTGGAGGCATCTGGTGGCTGACCCACCGCCATCGGGGGCAAGCCCCCTCCCACATTTTTTACCGAGTACACCAGTCATAACTCCGGTCGGCTCCAAGGCAGCCAAAGCCAGAGCAAAAGCAGACTCAGATTTACCTGATGCATGCAGATCCAAATGTGGGAGGGGGCTTGCCCCCGATGGCGGTGGTGAAGCCATAGATGCATCCACTGACACTCCCTCATCGGGGGCAAGCCCCCTCCCACATTTTACCGAGTACACCAGGCACAGCACGGGTTGGCTCCAAGGCAGAAAAAGCTAGAACAAAACCAGATTGAGGTTTACCTGATGTATGCAGATCCAAATGTGGGAGGGGGCTTGCCCCCGATGGCGGTGGGTCAGCCATAGATGCATCCACTGACACTCCCTCATCGGGGGCAAGCCCCCTCCCACATTTTCAACCGAGATCTCCTCACCAGCCCTCTTTCAACATCCGCAACTCCAAATGCTGCAGCAACATAATGGTCTTCCCATCCACAATCTCCCCCCTCGCCACCATCGCCAGCGCCCGCTCAAACCCCAGCTCCAGCACCTCGATATCCTCCCCCTCCTCTTCGAGCCCGCCGCCGGTCCCTACCCGATCCCCCGCCTGGTACTCACCGATAAAAAAGTGAATCCGCTCCGTCACCGACCCCGGGCTCATGAACGCTGCGTAGATCTTCTCTACGTGCCCCACCCGATACCCCGTCTCTTCCTCGGCTTCCAGGCGAATGCGCTCTTCTGGGCTGGCGTTGTCCAGCAACCCGGCCGCCGCTTCGATCAGGTAACCGTGGTAATCGTTGACGAAGGTGGGCATGCGGAACTGACGAATCAGCAGCACCGTGCGCTGTGTGCGGTTGTACAGCAGGATGGTCGCGCCATTGCCCCGGTCGTACACCTCGCGGGTCTGGGCCTGCCAGCTGCCATCCCGGCGGCGCAGGTCGAAGCTGTACTTCTTCAAAACATACCAATTGTCAGAGAGGGTCTCTTCGGCAGTGATGCGAACGGGACTGTTATCCATGGTCAGGCCTTAGCTCAAAGGAGCGTGAGCATGTCGTGATGGCAACACCAGCGTCAAGCGCGTCGCATACCGCTACAATCGCGCGCGGGCGGGGATGGACTTTGTCGCGCTGCTCCTGGGCAATGGGGTATTGCTGCTCAGCGCGGCGATGAACTGGACCGCCTGGACCTGCTCGCACCGGGTTTCCTCAGCGTGAGTATCGGGATCGTGACCACCCGCACCGCAGGCGATGACCTTTCGCACTTGCTGTCCCAGGCCGACCAGGCGCTGTACCTGGCCAAGGCGCGGGGGCGTAATCGGGTGCAAGTGGTCGAGACGGCCTGAGCACCATGCTGTAACACTTTGCAAGCAATCGCCCTTCGCGGTTGTCGAATTAATTCCTGTACCGACAAGCCTTCTGTTAAAAAACCGTCCTTCACCTTTGCCTTGGAACCTTCGATGTCATCTCGTTTTATGTCGCGCCTGGGCCTACGCTGGTTTCCCCTGCTGTGCATGCTCCTGTTGATCGTAGGTTTACCCGTGGGCTGCTCGGTGCTCCAGCACAAGGAGCGCGAGCTGGTGTTTCGCATCGAGCCCGGTACCGCCAGTTGGTACAGCGGCTTGCCCAGGGCGGTGCAGGAATTCGAACTCAAGCCCACCCGTTTCAAATCAGGGCAGAACATTCATGGCTGGTGGTACCCGGCAGAGCACAAGGATGCTCCGGCGATCCTGTACCTGCACGGCGTGCGCTGGAACCTCACCGGGCAGTTGTTTCGCATCGAGCAATTACATGCGTTGGGCTTCTCGGTGCTGGCTATCGACTATCGCGGTTTTGGCCAGAGCCACGGTGACCTGCCTTCGGAAACCACGGTATACGAGGACGCGCGCATTGCGTGGGAACGCTTCCAGGTGTTGCAGCCCGACCCGAACAAACGCCTGATCTACGGGCACTCCCTGGGTGGCGCGGTGGCGATCGACCTGGCGGCCGAGCTGGGCAGGCAAACGCCGCTGCCGGTGCGCGGGCTGGTGGTCGAGTCCACCTTCACCTCCCTGGCGGATGTGGCCACGGCCGTGGCGAACACGTCGTTGCCCGTGCGCTGGTTGCTCTCGCAGAAATTCGACTCCATCGACAAGATTGCCGACATCCATATGCCGCTGCTGGTGGTCCATGGCCTGGACGATCGCTACGTGCCCCCGCGTTTCAGCCAGCAACTATTTGACGCGGCCCAGGAGCCCAAACGGTTGCTGCTGGTGCCCGGCGCCAGCCACAACAACAGCATGAGCCTGGCCGGCCGCAGCTATCGCCAGGCGCTGGACAACCTGATGCGGGCGAAGATGCCGGCACAGGTTGTCACCCACGCCACAGGGCGCAATAACGAGTCATAAAAAAGGTTTTCGGCACTGGGTTCGCGCGAGCCTGTCAAGCGCAAACCCAGCCCATGCTGGCCCTCGCCACAAGTTGATCAAATATTAACCTTGGGTTAAATCGCCAACCCTGCCGGGCCCCGGCAAAGTTATCCACAGAGATACCCACGGTTTTCGTGGACAACTCTTTTCACTTTTTTATGATTTTTTTGCGCAGCCTACCCCTTCGGGAAAGGACCCTGGCAGCAGAATCTCGCGATTCACATCGCGTATATCGTTATACCCGCACAGCGCCATCGACACGTCCAACTCACGGGCAATGATGTCCAGTGCCTTGGTCACCCCCGCTTCGCCCATGGCGCCCAAGCCATACAAATGCGGACGACCGATCATGGTGCCCTTGGCGCCCAAGGCCATCGCCTTGAGCACGTCCTGACCGGAACGAATGCCGCCGTCGAGCCACACTTCAATGCGCTCGCCCACCGCGTCGACAATCGCCGGCAACTGGCTGATGCTCGATGGAGCCCCGTCCAGCTGGCGCCCGCCGTGGTTGCTCACCACCAGCGCATCGGCGCCGGAATTGGCGGCCAGGCGCGCATCTTCCACATCGAGGATGCCCTTGATAATCAACTTGCCGCCCCAGCACTTCTTGATCCATTCCACGTCGTCCCAACTCAGGCGCGGGTCGAATTGCTGAGCGGTCCACGACGACAGCGAACTCATGTCCGCCACACCCTTCACATGCCCCACGATATTGCCGAAGCCATGGCGCTTGGTACCGAGCATGCCCATCACCCAGCGCGGCTTGGTCATCATGTTGAGGATATTTGGCAGGGTCAGTTTGGGCGGTGCCGACAGACCGTTGACCAGGTCCTTGTGGCGTTGCCCGAGTATCTGCAGGTCCAGGGTCAACACCAGCGCATCCACGCCGGCCGCCTTGGCGCGCTCGATCAATTGCTCGATAAACCCACGGTCGCGCATCACATACAACTGGAACCAGAACGGTTGGCCGACCTGTTCGGCGATGTCTTCCAGGGAGCAGATGCTCATGGTCGACAGGGTATAGCGCAAGCCAAAAGCGGCCGCAGCGCGGGCGGTGAGAATCTCGCCATCGGCATGCTGCATGCCAGCCAGGCCAGTGGGCGCCAGGGCGACCGGCATGGCCATGTCCTGGCCGATCATGGTGGCGCGGATCGAGCGCTCATCGATGTTGCGCGCCACACGCTGGCGGAATTTGATGCGGGCAAAATCGCTTTCATTGGCCCGGTAGGTGCTCTCAGTCCAGGAGCCGGAATCGGCGTAGTCGTAAAACATCCTGGGGACACGTTTCTGCGCCAGCTTGCGTAAGTCTTCGATGGTTGTGATCAACGACATCGGGGTCACCTCTCCCTGAACTGAACGTCGAGAGTAACCGCCCATCGCCCGCGCAACCAGCCATTGCGTTTATATCGACGGACGACTAATCTCGCACAAAACCGCAAAAAGACGCACAAACATGCACAGCACCCATCAAGCCGTTGACCTGCCTTCGTTGCGCAAACAAAAGATCCTGTTATTGCTGGAACGTGACGGCAAAGTCACGGCCTCCGACTTGGTGGAACACTTTGCCGTCTCCCACGACACCATCCGCCGTGACCTCGGCGAACTGGCCGCGGCCGGCCTGTTGCAACGCGTGCACGGCGGCGCCCTGCCCCGGCCCAAGGACAGCGGCAAGGACTTCTTCACCCGTGTCGGCGAGACCAACGAGGCCAAGCACCACCTGGCGCAACTGGCGGCCGATCGTGTGGAAGACGGCCAGATCGTGCTGTTCGATTCCGGCTCCACCACACTGCGCATCGCCCAGGCCTTGCCGCACTCGATCCGCCTGACCGTGGTCACCCCGTCACCGATGATCGCCATCGCCCTGGCCGATCATCCCCAGGTGAAAATCATCCTCGCCGGCGGCCAACTCAACCCCGCGACCTTGTCCACCAGCGGCCAGGAAACCGTGCGCCTGATCCAGGGCATCAAGGCCGACCTGCTGTTTACCGGGGTGTGCGCGCTGCATCCGCAGGTCGGCATCAGCTCGCTGCATTTTGATGAAGTGGCGGTCAAGCAAGCGTTGCTCGACAGCGCGTCCCATGTGGTGGCGGTGACCATGGCGGACAAACTCGGTGCCGTGGAACCTTTTGTGGTGGCGCCGTGCAACCGTATCCATACGCTGATTACCGAATGGCACGTGCCGGGTATCGAGGCGTATGAGCAGCTAGGGCTGGAAGTGATACGGGTCGAGGTCGAGTAGGAACAGGGGCACCCAATAGCACGGTGGCGAACGGGCCGTTGTGGCGAGCGGGCTTGCCCCGCGTTGGGCTGCGCAGCAGCCCCAAAAAACTGCCCCGGAGCT
>Ga0126362_10000578_pt1 | contig 14082 bp, 19 predicted proteins | sample ANMtaG_FD_126269 | JGI IMG/M metagenome (GOLD analysis project Ga0126362, IMG submission 126269) | Continental margin sediment microbial communities from North Pacific Ocean - ANME2c_DSS_Sorted | ecosystem: Environmental > Aquatic > Marine > Continental margin > Sediment | place: Pacific Ocean... | reverse complement strand
TGCCGGGACCGAATCTGACTCACAGCAGGTGGGGAACTATCTGGCCGTACGCGGGGAGAAACCATGGCCACAAAATGCGCCATAAATGGCCGCCAGTGGGGAGCTTACGATGGCCGTCGACACTGGGCATCTCACATCCCTGGTCTCACACTGATCTCCGGAGTCGTCACAGAAGAAATCCGGTGGCGTGGACCGCTGATCGCCGCAGTCGTTCTCGTACGCCGATACTTTCGCAACGGCTGGCCGAAATGGGCAGCACTCATGATGGTCACCGGACTGTGGATCCTTCTCGGCTTCAACTTCGGCATAGGGCACGACACTTTCTCCGCCGCCAATGCAACACACATGGTGATCTCCGGACTTCTCTGGGGCGGTCTTGCCATCTGGACAAGGTCACTGATCCCCTCGATCGCCAGCCACGCCGCCTACAACGCCCTCGTTGTCTAGTGGTGATCACTTCGCCGCCGGCCTGACCGATTGACTAGGTGCCACGGCACCCAGCTAGGGGACACGGCCTGCGTTCAGGCGGTGCAGATCGCACACCAATCCTCACGGACGAAGTCTGCACTCACAACCTGATCAAACCAAGAGCCGCTTCAGTTTTCGTGATCCTCGACGGCCCTCAAACGGTCTCCCGTTCAGGGGTGCAACGCCCGGTGATCCAACTGCGCCAGCGTGCTGCTGAACGTATACGGCAACGACGCCTTTGCTTCGCTGATCTTTCCGAACGTGTCCCAGTGCGGTCGCGCAATTACATCGTTGTCAGCGATAATCCAGTGGAGACCAAGCGAACCCGTAAACTCGGACATCGCTAAGTGCGCATCCTCCAGCCCCAATATCTGCAGTTTCAACGTCGCAGAAACGCATGCGTAGTATCGGCTGTCGCGGTCACGGTAGGCATCAGAGTTCCGCTCCATGGTCGGGTTATTACTCGACACCAACTCATCAGCCCGGTTCATCGCCTCCAGTGCGGACAAGAGAGCGTCGGTCACCTGCTGTCGATGCTGGACTGCACGATCCTCACCGAGGGTGGCCTCATGCAACGCTCTGTCGGATCGGGCCTTCACAAGGATTCCCAAGAACGCGATGCTCGCCGCCCCCACTGCGATCCCCGCCGCGATGATCGTTGCCTGCCCCTGCGTCAAACCTTCTCCGAGCGCCATGATCAACACGCTGCTGTTCACCCTTCACAAAGTCTGTCGCGGGACCTATTCAGCGAATCGAGGAACAGGGATGTCACGCCCCACCAACGGCCATGCGCCTTCAGCAGTCCGGCCGAGTGGAATCTCGGTGCTGACAATATCGGCTACCGAGTAGGCGATACGCCCACATCGTCGGCACTGGCCGGGCAACTGCTGAAAACGGATCATGGCCCAATGTTCGTCGCACAGTAGATAGTCCACGGGGGCGTTGCCATGACAACAGTCTTTGACCACCGCTGCCCACCTCGCTGCGCGCACGAAACCGACAGGGTCACCGGCAAAGTACTGCGGGTGCTCGGCGCAGAACTCGCACGGAAGTTCAGTCTGCACGACATCTGACTTCGCGTCCCTCGCTCGCTCGTCCATGCTGCAATCCTCTCCTCCACTTCCCCGTCCGAGAAGCATTCGTGTTCCGAAACAATCCTGAAGTGTTCAACCCCTAGCGTCGGATGCTTCTTACTCGATCGAGATGCCAGCGTGCGCGCTCGGACAACTCACACACCGTTGCGTGTTCGAGGACATGCGGCGCTGCCAACGTATTCGAACCTGTGCCGATCAGTCTGGCCGCATACTGATCGAAGAATGTCACCAATGTTCGAGCACGCACCACCGGCATCCGAGAACCGATAGGACCGGACGCCTCGTTCGCCAAACGTTCGAAGTGTTCGACCAGCCCGCGAAGCTCGCGATCAGGGACAGGGCAGTCGAGAAGTGCACCGAATCTACCGACCTCACTCACATTCTCGACATGCGCCGGCGTCATGTCGCCGCTGTGAGCTCGTCGTACCAACTCCGTCAGAACCTTGATCCCTTCCGGAGAAGTAGGCATCCGGTGAACATTGACGGTGATTCCGGTGGCTGCTTGAAGAGCATGAAATTCATCCAGTGCGGCAAGTCTTTCGTCATCGCGCTCCGGAGTGTCTTCCGCATCGAGATCCGCCGCGAGCCGTGCTGCGCATCCGTGCGCGGTCATCACGTAGAACTGTCCCAGACTGACCGACTCGACTGTCGTGCCTGCGATGGCGTTGTGAGTGCGCAAGTCCTCCTCCAGCTCACGAATCATCGAGACGACCACGTGCAGACGTCGCACACCGGCCGATCCCGGAGCATCCGATGCCGGCAGAGCGCGGTCTGCGACCTCCTGGACATGATCAAGGAACTCATTCACCCGTTCCACCCGATTCGGTGAATGAAAACGATTCCGCCGGCGCCACCTCATGTCCAGTTCCTCTCGTCTACACGGCCGCACTTGCTCAGATTCACAACATCCACCAGCCCGCGGGCAAGGCAATAGCGAGTGCTGTGCCGACAACGAGGTACGGAGCGAACCCGAACTCCACACCCCGGACCTTTCTGCCTCCGAACACCTTGGTGACCGCCACCCCTACTACCGCCAGAATATTCGGCAGCAGCACTGCCGAAGCCACGTTCATCCAACCGACCCATCCGACAGCTGCAGTGAGAATGAAGCTCAACCTCACATCCGCCAAACCGGGGTGACCGCGAGTAATGATCGCGAACACCAGGTAACTGGCGAATATCGCGGCCCCGGCCACCACAGCACGAAGACCCGCGGCAGGGTCCTGATCGACCACCACTGCCATCGCGCCGAGCAACAGACCCGCCGCGGTGACTGCACGAATCAGCGGCAAGGGGAACCGCAAGGTGAAGTGGTCAATCCACGCGGCCCAGACAGACAAAGCCGCCACCGTGAGCCATGCCGGCAAGATCGCGTCGCCGCCGGCGATCATCACGGCCCCGAACCACAATCCTGCTGTTGCTACTGCCGGGCCGATCGAGCGACTGGTCGGCGTCACGGGAATCTGCACGAGTGCACACAAACTTGCCATCATCGGACGCACCGCCACGCTCACCGCCGCCCCAGCCAGAGCAGCGAACGACGCGACCGACCACAGGCCAGCCTGCTCGTGACGACCGAACGCCCAGCGAGCAGCGATCCACGCCGCCACACTCACAGCAATGACACCCAGGATCGGCAGATACGTCGAGAGAGGGGGTTTCCGCCTTCCTGCGTCGGCGGCGGTGACAAGCCCCGGTCGTTGACCACGGCCAGGCGTTGTGGACTCGACTTCCTCAGCGGAGAGAGAAGTCGAAGCACCGTCGGCAGTATTTCCCGACTCCACATTCGATTCGGCCATCTCGGAAAGCTCCTTCAGCGCGTCCATCACCCGTGGTCACAGGCAGAACCCGACCCTAACCGCTCTACCGGACAGCGCGGGCTTCCGAACTCATCGTTTGGCCGCTGGGGCGTGCGCTGTCCATGCCATGGACTATCACTGACCGCACATCTCAGATGCCTGAAAATCCGCTCGTGCTGCTCTCGAACGACGATCTTCCCGCATCGTGACCGGACTCGCCGCCACCAAAACCACTCGAAAACTCACCAGTAGAGGCAACATCACCCTATGAACGCCCCAATCGGAAAAGCTGACCGCCGCCGCGCACGACTCCACCCGGCACGTTCCTCCCGTCCAGCATTGATCGTTCACACCTTCAGCGAATACACCCACCACATCCGCGGCGGCGCCAAACGACTGATCATCGACGCCGACCCTGACCTGTGGTTCGACCTCGGGCATGTCCCGCACGGAGTCGACGTGAAGATCATCGGTCAATCGTGTGCCGGAATCAGCGGAGGATCCATCGCTGCCGCCGGTCGATGCTTCCTACAGGCCTGCCACCGCGCCCGTGTCACCGCCTACGAATTCGCGCACGTCGAAGCATTCGATGGCGTCACCATCGAAGCGCGCGGGAAAAGCCACATTGTCGGTACCGATCACGCCAAGATTCGCGCCGAAGATCAGGCTGTCGTTTTCGCCCACTCCCAGTGCCACGTCCAAGCGGCCGGCCATACTCTCGTCGCAGCGACAGACACTTCCTCTGTCTCCGTGAACGGCGACGCACACGTCCGCGCCAGCGCCGGAGTGCACATCATCGGAGTTCCTCAGCCGAGGAACCTGAGCATCGAGTCGCGCCCGATCAGTCGACTGGCCAACCAGCTCAACATGTAAGGCCCCGCAAGCGGCAGTTAATCGCAGAGCCTCAGCCAGCCGACGACCGATACACCGTGAGATCAATCGACTCCTGATCGCGGAAACTCGACTCCAACAATTCCACCGCCGGCACAATCACTTCACTCTCGATCTTCCACACCACCGACGTCGTCCACCCCACCAACCCGCCAGGCCCGGGCGTCTCTTCACCGCACAAACCTTCCAAGGCGTCCCGCCGGTAACCGAAGGTATCCACCAGGTCATCAGCGGTGTACCAGTACTGCCGCAACGGATCCGGGTCATCGGCGTGCAGAGCGCTGCCTTCGCTGATTCGAAATGGTTCGGTACTCATCTACATGCCCTCTCTGTGGTGCGGTCCGCCCTGCGCCGTCTTCACGTCGACAATCCGCACGTGTGCATAATCCGGGTTCTCCACAACGTATTTCGAACGCTCGATGCGCCAACGAGCGACAAGCATCTCCAGCTCCTGAACCTCCCGTGGGTCCTCGAGATACTCACACGCGAAGTCGAGCCACGGCACATAATGCCGCAGGCTTTGACCGATCCGTCCGGACTGGCCACCGATCACGCTCTCGAGCACGATCAGTTGTCGCTCGTCCTTCATTCGTCGGCGCAACGCTTTCTGAGTCACTTCGACCAGCGCAGGTTCCGCCGCAGACACCGACTCGCCTACCCCGTCGACGCGGGAGCCCATCTCGTGGCGGTGGTCGACGGCATCGACGAACTCGCGACAGACCGACGCTTGAACCCCTTCCGGGAGCATCGACATAAGCGCAAAGCCTCGTTCCTCAAGGAGCTCGAAGCCGTGTCGATTACCTCGGGCATACCAACAACTCATGACTAGTGACCGCTCCCAAGCCAACGCCAAGCGCCTCTCGAGAAAAGGAAGCGTTCGGGCGGCCGCCACGAATTGAGAATCACACTTTCCAGCGATCTCACGCGCCGACTCCCAGTCCACACTGCCTGTAGGAGAGCTGATCTCACGTACAGCGCGCATTCGACCACGAAGATCCGCAGCAGCAGCGGCGATGTCGACTCTCACCGCGTACTTGTTGGATCGAGAGCGCAAGAACCAGAGGGTCATGCGGCTGAGCCTAATCTCCGCACCTCCGAGCAGGAGTGCAGTAGCATCGTCAGCGGCGCATTGCTGGCGTAGTGTGCTCCGGCTCACCGCATCGATGTCATCGTCGATGCGGTGAGCCACCTTCACAGAATGGCTCAGACGCGAACAGCTCCATCGCCATCCACTCGTTGATCCTGTTGGCGACTCCGCATTCGTTCCGCGTGCCGTTTCTGCCACCGCGCGTGTTTGACCTTGAAGCGCTCGTCGAATTCCTCCCACCGCGGCGAAGCCTCCACCTTCCTCGCAGAGAGAACATCAACGGGTTCCGGTCCGGATGCAAGCGCAGGAACCACATCGCCGACTTTGAGGCGATCGAAGAGCTCCGAGAACAACCACGCCGGGCAGCCCTCCCCCCGAAGCGCGTCGACTGCGTCTGGTTCGTCGTCGATCCAGGCCACTATCGGGCTCGTCTCTGCGTAGTGGTTTTCCCACCGCCACCAATGCCGACGTTTGACATCAAACGCCCGACGCACAGTTCCGTCCACCCACAAGCTCCGTGATTCGATATGACCGGGCGGCAACGACTTCGCCCGGATCCACCGATCAGATGTCCGATTGAATTGGTCCAAGCGGGTTGTGCTGTAAGCAATGGTGAAGCCTGCACTGTCGAGCGCCCGAACCAACTTTCCACCCGCGCGGTTCAGGGAAGCTTCACCGAAATGGGTATGAAACCGCTTCCAATCTCGATCGGCGTATGACGGCGCGGCGATCAACCCCTCGAAATTGTGCATATCCGCAACGACGCCATCGATGTCGACAACGACAGTCGGCCCCGGGCGCGGAGCATCCAACCACGGTTTCGGGCGATCAAGAAAGCGTCGATTCTCCGTCATATCCCCAACGATATGGGCAGACACAGACATTGAGCACGGTCCCGCGCCCCACCCGGACGAATCCTCTGATGCATCTAGTTGCCAAAGGCCCTGTTCACGCACTCGAACAGGGCCTTCTTTGATGCTTCTGGCCTTAAGGCTCACCGGTCAACACAACTGACCGCGATTGCCGATCGCCCACGTCTACCCCGACCTCAGTGCCCAAACGAGAACCACGCGACCTCTCGATCTCTGCGATGTAGACAACAGCAAAGCCGACCACTACGACCGCGACGGCCACGACCACGACCACGACCACGACCAACCATCGCCGTCCCATCCAACCCGCCGCCACGCCAAGATTGAAAATACTGTGAGGCACAACTAATCCCAAGAGCGACCGATAACGGTAGTACGCGAAAACAGCAAACCCTCCCCACAACATCGCCCCGACTGCGAACCCCCACCCCTGATAGATGTACGCAACTGCAAGCAACGTCGAGACTGGACGGCCGCTCGGGAGATGAATCAATCAGGGCGGGCTGTAGTCAACTACCCAAGCGCCCTCGACCCTGCGGAGAGGCACCAGCCAGCGGTGGCGATGATCTCGCACGACCACCTCAGATCCCATGAACCCCAACACCAGCGAGGTGGAGAATACGGCCGACAGCGGAACCAACTCAGCCAACAAAATGCCCTCACCGTCCCTCGCGAAATCCAAGGCAACCTCAAAGTTGGCCGTAAACGACGACAGAGGCTGCGCGCTGTAATCGTGAGGTGCCCGGCGAGCCGCCAGTTCAGGCCAAACGTCGCGTCGAGGGCTTACCCCGAACTTCCCCAGTCCCCGCCACAACAAGATATAGCGACCCCGAACACCGATCTCGGCGAATTCGCTGCGTACCACCATCGGGATCGCAACTGCCAAAGCTGCGGCCAACCGCGCCTTCCCACGATCGACCCTCGACAGGCTATCCAAGGCCAGATACCTGCTTGTGCTGTCAACGGCGTGGTGCATCAACATCGGCCACGGACGGTTGGGCCACGCATCCCATTCCCGAGCCAGTTGGTTGATCGCAGTACCAACCGGATCCCCGAATTCGAATCTGAGTGCCTCCTCGAAGGGGGTGGGGTCGGGAGATTCTGCGCATGGGGTCAACGTCGCCAACAAGTCCGAAATCAACTCCGGATCGACGGAATTCACGCAAGCGCGCAACGCCGAGACGCGGACAGCAACATCAGTCGCGTGCCAGTAGTCCTCGACTCTGGCTGCATTACGGGATGCCTCACGAGCATGAACCGACCACGCACCCAGGTACGAGAGCTTTTGTCTCGCCGTCAGAACTGACGATTGCGTTATGGCCCTTCGGATTTCATTCAATGACAACGATGTTTCCTCGCTCGGATCCCCGGTCAGCACGTGTAGTTACATCCCCTCGACAATGATGTTCGGACAAGCGGCGACTGCTTGGCCTGGCGAGCTGGCCGGTACCAGGTGAGGAAGTTCAGGTTCGTCATCAAGGGACACCGGGCCGTCCCACGGAGCTACCAGTGACGAGTCGTATTCCCAACCGTCACAGGACAGGTCGTCTACCCAGATCGCCGTCAGGGGACTATCGAAATACTTCTCCGCGAACGCCATGATGGCCGGGAGTCTGTTCTGATCAAACGAACCTCCCCTACCGACCTTGATGTCGCATCCGAATGCGCTCGGCCTTACCCTGGCGACGTATTCGCCAGCTGCCGAGCGTAAGACCACGTGATGATAGGTGCCCACCGGTGATTCCCTTCTCGTTCTGCCGGCGCACGTTTCGCGCAGTACAAAAGCTTGCACTGAGCACGAACTTCAAGCTCTCGCTCTACGATGTGCGGTCTGATCCGATCGTCAGCGTCCACACCTCTTCGCCGCGACTGTCAACAGACATCTGCCATCCCTCCCCCAAAGGCTTCCTCGAATCCGATGGCAGCATCTCATCAGAATCCAACCCGCTGTTCCACTCGTACGGAAGTTCCCAACGCGCCCGGCGTTCGCTGTAGACAATCGCGTATCGCGGAGCATTCCTCGAATACCAGGGGCCCTCGATATGAACTCGATGCTCGTGAGGAAGCTGGATCACCTCTCCCCAAAAGAGCGTGTCATCATCGATCTGGCACGGCTCCTCCACCAGATCCCAGTTCAGGGTGGCAACTCGGTTCACCAACTCCCGATCGAGAACTGCCACGACAGCATCCCACCGCGCGCCCTCGTCCAGCGCATTGAGTTCGTCAACGATGTCCTGCACATCACGCTCAGACGGAAAATCCGGGACCATCGAAGACGAAACATCCTCGTACGCCAACCTCAACCGGCGGAGCTCGCCCCACCGCGGCCGCCGCGGCTGCACTCCCCGCGCCGCATCACCCAGCCGCCGCAGACCGCCGAACACCACAGGATCACCGCCGCAACGGCGGTACCGAAATCGTGCTCGCGCATGCACCAGTGCAGCTTCGATCCTCGCCCAGGGCACCACAACCACAACGCACAAGCCGACAACAATGACCGCGGAAACTAGCTGCATGACCGAATTTCCGTTGATAGCCCCCCATCCGATCCCAGAACCCGCGAATCCGAGACCGAGCCATGTCGCAATCTCCGATACTCGCTCTGCACTTGGTTTGCGCCACTCCGCAACGGCAATGAAGAGCAGCAACCAAAACAGAATTGAAAAATAGGCTCCAAAAACAACAATCACCCATCCGACATACGCGGGCGCTATCTGCATCTGAACCACCACCCACACCGCGACCGCCACAGCAGCCAACCTCACAGCAATCATTCGAACCCTCCTGACCATGACGACACGGACCCAACGCCCGTGTCGCGGGAACCATACGACTGAACCTGGACAGGCCGGGATCGACAACGCCCGACCCGCACCCCGACTCGCGGAAGAGAGCAGGTAATCGCACATCGCCACCAGACGCGACCGGCACCGATATGGTTTCATCAGCAAATGAAACGATCGCTGACAACGGTCACTCGGGGGGGACTCGCAGTAGCCTGCGCAACCATTGTGGTTGCGTGCGGCACCGCTTCGAACTCCGACGAAACCGTCTCCACGACGCCGGACAACACAAGCGCCGCAACAACTACGACACCGCCCGCCGTCACAGCCGCCGATCCCGCGCAGTACCAATTCGCACCGGACAGGTACCGTTTCGCCGTCGAGGGTACCCCTCGACGCGAATGCGTACTGTTCCCGGGCATCGCGGACTCCGGCCGGACCGTCACCTGCTCAGTGTCATTCCCTGCGGGTACTCCCGAGGTCGACGTGCCACCGTTTGGTAGCGGCCCTCCCAACGCCGTGGCGCTCACGAAGCAGGGCTACTACCCCACAATCACCGAATCCGGACCACCCGGCGCAGCCGTCCTGCCCGTCAATTCCCAACTGACAGTCGACGATACGACGTGCACCGCAATCAGCGGCGGTTTCGAATGCTCCGCCGACTCCAACCAGGTCCGCTACGTCGACGGCAACCTCACATTGACCGGCACACAAACCACGACAACAGCAGTACCGACCACGATCCCCACAACCACCCCGCCAACCGCATATGGGGCCCCCATGGACGTCTACACAGACAGCACCACCCCAGCCGCCCCAGGAACAACCTGCGGAGCATCCACCGGCCGACGAGTCCTCACCGTCGTCAGCGGAACCATTTCCTGCGCGGACGCACTCACCGTCATGGACACCTACCGGGGCCTCCCCCTCGACTCAGCCCACGGCAATGCGAACATCCGCGAATTCGACGGCTGGAACTGCGCAAGCCCCACCTACGTAATGTCCCGAGAACTCGGCTACGGATCACGATGCTCAAAGGGCGACATCGATCTGAGGACGCCCGTCAGCTGACACCGATGCACACACGAATACACGCGCACCCCCACTTCACCCAACCACCCGAAAGCAGCAACACATGAACACCGTAACCAAAATTTCCATCATTGCTTGCACTGCAGCAAGTCTCGCCCTCACAGGCTGCAGCAGCGACGACACCGAACAATCCGCTCCCACCACCACAACAACAACAGCCAACACAACAACAAACTCTCAACCAACCAGCACCACAACATCTTCGAGCACCACCACCGCACTCACCACCGGCAACCGTGCAAACTCACCAACAGACAACAAACCCCCACAAATCGGCGATACACAACACGCCACAGGCCAAGGATTCACCGCAGACCTGGCGATCCTCACACCCTCGTTCACCACAACGAAGTCCGGCAACAAAGCCTTGACGTTTCCAGTCGTCATCGATGTCACAACCGGCAAACTGAACGCCCAACCAAGCTATTGGAAAGTCACCACCCAAAGTGGGCAGACAATCAAAGGCAACTACTCAACCGGCATTCCCACCGCAATTGGCGACGCCGACCTCGACGGCCACATCGAAGGCCTCATCCCCTTCGCCGATTCAAATCTCTTGACGAACCCTGATGTCGCCATCTCCAAGATCACGCTCTACACAAGCTTCGGATACAACACCGAAATCGCGAGCTGGACCTTCCCCACAGCAATCGCGGTCACAGATATTCCCACGAAGTAGAACACTCGCGCACTACTCGTCACACAACACGACATGCCTTGTGCACGAAGGACATTAGTCCAACCACACAACCCGACCCGACAACCCCACATTCAGGGCCGTCGGGTCGGTCCTTTCACATCACTAAAACGCGTCGCAATCGACCCGATCGCCCACGATCCCCCTACGAATCGAGCGACTCCGGATAAACACCCGCGCGGACAACGTCGTAGCGTCCAAGGCCGGCAGGCGAGAGAATCTTCACCTCCACCGCGTCGACGTCCCCGCCCCTCGCTCTGTCCAAGATCCCGAGAGCGTGTCGAGCGCACAGCGACACGGCGCCCGAGCTGTATCCGTCGTCGATTGCATACGGGGGCGTGAAACGACCGCCAAGAGCGTCCTCCCCCGCACACCAGGCCCTACGTCCCTCCCACCATCGCGAGAGGGCCTGACGGTGAGCAGTCTCCCGCTCGACTTCCACACCCAGCACACGGATCTCGCTGTACCCAGCGGCAGCGAGTTCATCGTAAATAACCTCGACCTGGCCTGGCCACGACAACGTACCTTCGATGATCACGTTTCCGCGACGCCCGAGACAATCCCTGCGAATGATGTCGATCAGATCCGCCGACTCACGATGCACGAGCGCCGCCAACTCCATCGGTGCGATCGGATAACCGTCGTCGAGACGTCGCGACAAGAGATCGTCGTAGATTCCATCAGCCAAAGCCCGCTCGATCAATGGCACTTTCACGATGTCGGCGTCAAGCAGCCGGTACTCACTCAAACCGTCGACGTATCTGCCGAGCATGGTCGATTTGCCAGCCCCCGGCACCCCCGCCGAAATGATCGCAGAACCTTCCTCCTTCGGACCCTCATGTCTATCGAGATAGTCGGAAAACAATTGCCGATGAAACTTCGACCGGGCCGGATCGTTGATCCGATAACGTGATTTCGTGCTGTCGGCCGAATCAGTCCGCAGGACACCGCCTTCCGCACACAACGCGGCTAACTGCATGCCGACAGCAGTACGCAACTCGTCGACGCCACTCACGGCGAACTGAGGCGATCGAGGATCTCGTTCTGACGGTCAGCCAACGCCTGAAACTGATCGTCAGTGAGGAAACCCCGGTAGTACGCCAACTCGACCTCGTTCCAGTCACCAGTGATATAGGCGTCGGTCTCGTTGCCGTTGACGGTGGGGAGATACCCGAAGGTATACCGCCAACCCATCAACCGTTCCATCATTTCCGCCGGGTCGATTTCGCCCGCCGCACACCGATCTATCACCTCAGCCGGCGTCTCACGAACCAAATCAGGATCATGCTCCGCACGCTGAAGCAACCGCGTAACCGTCGCTTGCGAGACGGTCCCCAGACGATCACTGATCACCCGATGGGTATAGCCCCGCCTACTCGCATCGACAATAAGCCGAAGTCGATCACGGTCCGCGACACGATCACGTGCCCCGCGTCGAGCGAGCAAGTCGGTGAACTGATCATCGACAGTCACTGGCCCCACCTCCTTGATTCACTATGCATCAAGATTACGGCAGGAACACACAAGCAACAACCCCGCACGAGAATGCCGAGATTTCAACTGGACATGCCCTGCATCCGGTGCCGCGAAGCTCAGGGGCGTATCGACTTCGGCCACGCCGTCGCATCCTTTGCCGTAACAGCGGGGTGCGCGATGATGACGGCAATGAAACTGGGGATCGACATGCCCAACCCGTGTGAGAGCGTCGCCGCGACCTTGTCTCCTTCGAGCCACGCGCTCGGATCATCTGCGAGGTAGAAGCGGAAATCTGTGTCGTACGGAGGATTCAAAGACTCGGTGACCACACCGGGGCCAGTCGCCCCGTTCCACATCCACGCCACTGATCCCAAGGAACCGGGACCACGACCTCTAAAAGAACTGACGATATTCGCGGCATAACCCTTCACCGCGTCCTCGAACCGGCTGAAGGTAACCGCCCCACTCTCACTGTTACGCTCGGATGCCGAGATCGCGACGTACCCGTTCGCGGTCTTTCTCACACCGCGATACCCGTCGAAGAACCGCCCACCGCTACTACGCGGAAGTTCCGTCACAACGTATCCTTCACCCGAAAATGCCGGGTCATTCCATTCCAACCCGAACGCGGCAGGAATGACAGCACGCAGATAGTCGACGGTCGCAGTGAACTCGGCGACCTCGTCATCGGTCAGCGATCCGGTTCCGAGGAAGTTGTTCTCTTCCGCCTCGCGAAGAGGGCTCCTGGTCATAATCTGCTCCTGGGTGGGGTGGCCTGACGGTACTGCCCGCTCCCGACACGCCGCTGAGCGGCGACGCTGGTCACGGGGTATGTGGTGGGTAGATCTGTTTAATGATGTCCGCATCGAGCATTTCCTGGATAGATCACGAAACGGTGACAACCCGAACAAACAGCGACCAAACAGCGACCAAACAGCAACCAGCGCCCGAAACAGGACCACAAGCTCCTGAACTGCGCCCGCGAAGCAGAACGACGAGACCCGGAGTGCCGCTTCGACGCGACACACACAGAACGGCGAATCCGCAGAAACCACTCGGCGGCCATCGGAGATACGAAGCTTGGCGGCCAGATCCCGCCAGCAACTCCAGCGACGGCGCGGAGAGACCGTTCCCCGCCGCAACAGGGCCTTGCGCACCGGGTCGCCGAGCCGCGCGACAATACCTGCGTCCTCGACCTGAACATCACCACTCGCGCAGGGGCGGTGAAGAAGTAGCCACGACAGACACGCCGAAGATATCAGCGAGCACGGCAATGTAGACCTCACCGTCGGTGATATCGCCCTCGGCATGGGACTGGCGATCCTGCTCAACATGGGCACCATCACCGTCCCCGGCGGATTCCCCGTCATCGCAACATTTCTCGCGACCTCCCTCGATCTTCCGCTCGAAGCCGTGGGCATACTGATCGCCGTGGACTGGTTCGCCGGTATCTTCCGGACATTCCTCAACGTCAACGGCGACACCTTCGTCGCGATGCTGGTGGCCAACGCCGACGACGAGATCGACCGCGATGTCTACAACGGCAGGAAGACCGTGGTCTCCGAGGAGATCGACGTCAGCGAGTTCGCCGCCGCAATAGCCAAGGCCGACGCCACCGACTGAACTCGGGTGTCCCTGTGGTTTCTGTCAAACACACTGCGCGAGAGTGCTACGCCGAAGACTGGACTTTTCACGATCCTGGGGACTATCTCGTTAACGGTGTTTCGGCCGTTTTCATCAGTAGGTTTCTGATCCGGGCCAACGATCCGCGAACGTGATCGCGAAGGCATTGAGAGCGGGTTTCCACCGTGTGATCCATCGTG
>Ga0126362_10000575_pt1 | contig 14155 bp, 14 predicted proteins | sample ANMtaG_FD_126269 | JGI IMG/M metagenome (GOLD analysis project Ga0126362, IMG submission 126269) | Continental margin sediment microbial communities from North Pacific Ocean - ANME2c_DSS_Sorted | ecosystem: Environmental > Aquatic > Marine > Continental margin > Sediment | place: Pacific Ocean... | reverse complement strand
GATGATCTCCGCAGGATAGCGGTGCCGTTTGTAGAGTGACCGCGTCGAATCCACCTTTGTCTCGTCTCCCCGACTCATCCGTTGATCATCCCTGACGGAGGCCCAGTTAAGTTGACGATGCCCTCCTCACCCTCCGGCCAAGCCACGAGAACCGGGGAAACACCGGCCAGAGCATCCACCGTGGCAAGGTAAGCAAGACGCGCCTCGAGGTTGTTGACCAGCTCGACGGTTGTTCGTGCCTGTGCCAACAACGCCTCCGGGACGAGGTCGCGGACATCTGCACGCTCACATACCATTCCGATCGTCGTCGGATGCAACTGAGAACGTGCTGCTCTCTCGGTTGCGACGGCGGCTGCAGAGGTCAACGCGCGCGCCGTCGACGCTGCAGACCGGACGTCCGCGGTCCACGGATGACGGAAATCGTCGATCGCCCCGAGCACTGGAGTGTCCGCGTCCACGAGCGCCGTGGAAATGGAATGATCATCGATGGCAATGCCCAGACTTTCACGCACGGAATCCTCCGAAAACCTCACCAAAGTCACGAACCGGGAAAAAGCGTTCCTCGTGCGTCTGGACTCTCAGAGAGCATTCGGAAACTGGGTTCATGCCCTTGCAAGGCGCCGGGTCATGAGGCCGATCATGGCGACGTGAATGACGGCCTCGTGGTGGTCGGGTCGGGTCTCGTAAGCGCGCACGCAACGGCGGTACTTGTTGATCCACGCAAACGTGCGCTCGACTACCCAAACCCGGGGCCGCACGTGAAATCCGCTCGCACCGGGGATCCGTTTGATGATCTCAACCTGCAGGGCGAGCACGCTTTTCGCCCAACCGAGCAGTCGACCGGGGTAGCCGCCGTCGCCCCAGATAAGCCGGATAGTGGAGAAGCCGCCCCGCAGACCGGCCAGTAACCGGTGCGCGGCGTCTCGATCCTGGATCGAGGCGGCGGTCACCACGACCATGAGCAGTAGCCCGTTCACATCCACCGCAATGTGCCGCTTGACCCCATTCGTTCGCTTCCCGCCGTCCCATCCGCGACGAGATCCGGGCACCGTGTCGGCTGCGGGCACGGTCTGCGAGTCGACGATCGCCGCGGTCGGGCACCGGTCTCGTCCGGCCCGCACACGGAGCCGGTCGCGCAGCGCGTCGTGGATGCCCTGCCATACCCCGCCGCGGACCCAACGGACGAAGATCCCGTACACCGTCGACGCCGGCGGGAACTCCACCGGCAACTGCCGCCACGCGATCCCACCCCGAACCACGTAGAGAATCGCATCCAACACCAAACGACGGCAGTACTTTTCGGGCCTGCCGCCCCATCCGGTGGAGTTGCCCGGCCGAGGTAGCAATGGTTGCAGTACCGTCCACTGTGCGTCGGTCAGTGACGAGGACGGATACACCACGTTCCGATGCCCAGGCGCCCCCGACGGGCATGCCGGGCACGACGCGACAAGTGATGATGACATGGCGGGCTCCTGGGTGCGGTCAGCGACTGTTCATCCCTGACCCAACCAGGAGCCCGCCTCTACCCCACAAGCGCGCTGAGCGAGCACCGCCGCGAGTTTCCGAATGCTCTCTAAGTGCCGTCGACGATGTCGGCTTCACCGCCATAGGCGCGGACGACGACGGTGAAGGGCCCTTCGGGAGCGGGGAGCCAATTCGCTCTCGCTGCGGGTTCGCGAGGTTCGTCGTGGGAGATGTGCAGGGTCAGAGAGCCGTCATCGTTGTACACGATGTCCGGTGTGCGGTCGCCAATCGAGTATCGGTCGATGGGGTTCGCGACGAGTAGCCGCTCCGGGAGTCGGTACATAGTTGCCGACCAGAAGAACTTGACCTTCGGTAGAGCATCGGCAGCGAAAGTGACAGTGAATGACTTGGTCCCGACAGGAACGTCGCCGTCTGTGTCATTCAGCCAGCCCGCGTACCACGCTTCGCTCGGAGGGAGCCCGTAAATCCCTTTAGCTGCACCAATGTTGCGGTGCGAGTACTTGCCTGCCATCTGTTCGTGGGTTCCGAAGATGCCGATCGATGACGATGTATGGCCTTCTTGTACTTCGATTTCGGCTCTGCCGTCTGCGAGGCCGTTCTCGAATTGTGCCCGTTCAGTGGCGTCGAGGTCCTCGGTGCGGAACTTCCCCTGTCCACGCAGTCCGATCGTAGATATCCGCGCGCGGATATCTACGTCTTCCTCGAGCGGTGGCGCGTATTGAAGGAGGAAGTCGATCAACTCGTAGAAGGCGACTGTGGTGGTGAACTTCTGCTCATCCCAGACCGGCCATTGTGGGGCAGGGGGCTGTTGCGGCTTCTCGGTCGCGGCGAATGCACTCAGTGGGCGCACGTCGTAGGCGGCCTGTATCTTCTCCATCGCTTCGATACCGTCGGGCATCAGCGCTGTGCGGGTGAGGCTTCCGACGAAATCAGTGGCAGAACGAATGACCCCGTCGATGCCGGCGGGCACGTCGCCGTTCCAGGTAGGCCCGGCAAGGAGGTAGGACCCTGCACCGGTTCCGGTGGTCACAGCGCCGACGAATCCCGCGTAGATGGTGTAGAGATCGTGAAACGGAAGGATGTAGTAGCGGTCGATCGCCGGGACACCCACGACGTACGGTTCGGCTCGCAAGTCCAGCCACAGCCATGAATACGGCGTGTCGTTGTTGGGGGTCACGATGTCTGTATTCTCAGGCCTGGCGGGCTCGGGGTAGTGCCGGTAGATGCCGAATCCGCCGATGTAGCGGGGGTCGCTTGCGTCGATGGCCTGGGCGTACATCGTGCGATAGTTTTCCACCATCGCGTATCCGAAATGTGTACGTGTCCTTCGCGATTGCCCGAATTTCCACATCATTGTCCATGCAGCGGACGATATCCGGGGTCGAGCACTCTCCGCGTCATCCGCCGAGGGTGATCTGGGCGGGTCGTTACAGTGGATCCCCGGTTCGAGTGTTGCGACGATCGACGGAATCCGCCCACGGTGAGAGGCCATTCCGAGTATCCAACGAAGGGGACCGGCCCGGTAGCTTCGGGCCGGTCCCCTTCCGACTACCGATCCACGCTCACGCGAACCGCAACAACGCGGTACGCGTCCGCTCCTCCAGACGCGGAGCAATCGAATCAGGGTTGTCGGCGTTCCACTCCCCCGAGAATTCCCATCAGCCGACCCGGCAACGCGAGCGGGCGATGAAAAGGCTTCCGTTCCGTCGGTGCAGCGCAACGATTCCTCGCCGCTTTCAGTCGTATCTCCCCGCACTTCCGCCCGCCCCGCCACCGTATGAACGCCACCGACCGCCGCACCGAAATCCGCGCTCGATTCCAGGTTTGGAATCAGGTCACTGAACTACGCATCACTGCCTGACCGACTGCTCTGTGGAATGGCCTGCTGCGCCCGAAAACTGCTGTATCCCAGACAACTTGACAACATCCTGTGACCTCCTGTGGATCACTCTGCCTCATCTCTCATATAGATGGTTCACTTTGAGGGGCACGGATCAGCCAGTCCAACTTCCGGGTACCAGTTCATACAAGGGTGTTCCAAGATTCTAGGAACCCGCGCGGTTCCGATTGCTGAGCGCGTAAAGGCGGCACGACGAGTTGACGAAGATCTTGCATATCGTTTTGCGGGCTTCGCCTTGGACCGTGAGGAAGAGCCGTGAGCGCAATGTAATCCACATGTTTCCGTCGTTCATGCAATCGAAACACAGCGTCCCTAAAGTTCGATCTACGCACTTGGATCCAAGCTTGTATGCAAGCGGGGTCGCATCCGATCAAGGGAGAACGAATGATCTCGCCTACCGCGCCGGGGATCCACATCGGCGGTCTCACAAAACAATTCAAGGTTGGACGCTCCACTGTCACCGCACTGGACGGCGTCGACATTCAGTCCGAGCAAGGCGAATTCGTCACGCTCCTCGGACCGTCCGGATGCGGCAAGAGCACCGTATTGCGGATCCTCGCCGGCCTCGAATCACAGAGCGCAGGCACCGCACTGGTCCATGGCGAAACTCCGCAGGACATGCGCCGACACCGCCACCTCGGAATCGCATTCCAAGACTCTGCACTACTGCCCTGGCGGTCGGTCCGCTCCAACATTCGTCTCCCCCTCGAGGTGTCGAAGCAGACGGGTTCGGACGAGTTCGTTCAGGAACTCATCGACCTGGTCGGCCTCACCGGCTTCGAGAATGCACGACCAGCACAGCTTTCCGGAGGTATGCGCCAGCGCGTGGCAATCGCGCGGGCACTCGTGGTCAAGCCCCGCGTTCTGCTCCTCGACGAACCGTTCGGCGCCCTCGACGACATGACCCGACAGAAGCTCAATATCGAGCTTCTCCGGATTTGGACCGAGCGGCCTGCCACCACCCTCATGGTCACGCACGGTATCGCTGAGGCCGTGTTTCTCTCGGACACCGTGGTGGTTATGAGCGCCCGGCCCGGGCGCGTCGAGAAGGTGGTCAAGATCGATCTGCCGCGGCCCCGGACACCGGAGATGATGCGCACCCGCGAATTCCACGAATACGTCGATCTCCTGTCCTCCATTCTCTTCAGCGCTCGCACCCGCGACGAGGACGCACTGGCCACCGTGGGTGGTGACCGCCGATGAAGAACAGTCGATTCCTCGGAGTGCTCGGCACCGGGGTCGTGCTCATCGTGTGGCAGATCGTCGGTATGACAGGCATTCTCGGCCCGGGCATAGCGCCACCCACCGCCATTGTCGGCGGCGTGATGCACGACGGTCTCGCCTTCTACGGAGTCCACATTCCCGTCACGTTGGCATCGGCTTCGGTGGGCTACCTGTGGGGAAATCTTGCCGCGATCGCGTGCGCAGCGCTGGTGACGACGGTTCCGGCCCTCGAGAAGTTGGTGTTGCAGGCGGGTATCGCGTCGGCGTGCATCCCGTTGATCGCAATCGCACCCATCCTCGCGGCGTGCTTCGACGGTGTTGTCACGTCCGCGATCATGGCCGCAGTCTCGGTCTTCTTCACCACCCTCGTCGGCACCATCAACGGGCTCTCACATGCTGATTCGTCGAGCGAAGATCTGGTCCGTGCGTACGGCGGCGGTGAGTACCTCGTTCTGCGTAAGGTGCAGCTCATGTCGGCGTTGCCGAGTATTTTGACTGCACTGAAAGTCGCTGTGCCCGCGGCAATTCTGGGAACGATCATCGGTGAGTTCATGGGGCAGGAGCGAGGTTTAGGGGCTGCGCTCGTTGTCGCTCAGTCCTCGAGTGACGTGGTGCGCACCTGGGGAATCACGCTGGTATCGAGCCTCATCGCCGGTCTTGCATTCCTGCTGGTCAACACTGTCGAGAAGATAGCCACCCCCTGGGCTGCAAGTACGTCGGGAGTCAACGCATGACAATCACACAGGACTCGCCCTCGGAGGTCGCCGGCCCGCGCGCCGCACAGCGAAACCAGGCCCTCACGATTGTGCACAGCCTGGCGCGTACTCTCGCGACGCTCGTCGGGGCAGTGATCGCCATCCTTACCGCCTGGACCCTCTTCATTCGACTGGTCGATGTGAGCCCGTTCGTCGCCAAGTCGCCGACGGATGTCTGGAATTACTTGATCACCGACACCGATGCTGCGGAGCACCGCGCAGTGATCACCTCCAATCTGGCCCGCACGCTCACCGATGCGTCGTATGGATTTGTCCTCGGGCTGTTTCTTGCGGCCGGTGTTTCACTGCTCTTCTACTTTTCTGCCACAGCCGAGGCCATGTTCATTCCGTCTGTCACGGCGTTGCATGCGATCCCGATGGTCACTATCGCGCCGATTCTCGTGTTGATCTTCGGACGCGGACTGGTCGGCACTGCCGTCATCGGTGCTGCGATCGTCGTTGTGCCCGCGTTGCTCACCATGCTGCAGGGGATCCGCAGTACTCCGCGGACCGATGTCGATATGGTGGTCGCGTATGGCGGATCCACTCTGTCCGCATTCTGGAAAGTTGCTCTGCCCCATGCCATTCCCACCTGGTTCGCCGCAGCGCGTCTAGCCGTCACCACCTCGATCGTCGGCGCATTACTGGCCGAATGGCTAGCCACCGGGCAGGGACTGGGAGGCCAGATGCTCAGGGATGCCAACGAATTCGAATTCGCACGATTGTGGTCTTCGGTCGTCGTACTCACCGTCACCTGCATTGTCATCTACCAGATCGTCAGCGTCATCGAAGCCGCTGTCACATCACGCATGAGCGCTCCCCGCTGAGAGCGGCGCCAGCCGAACCCCACCTTTCCTCGTTACCGAAACGGATACCCGATGACCACACAGTTTGATCGCAGGAAATTTCTCACCCGCGGACTCACCTTGGGCGGCCTCGCTCTGGCCGGGCCCGCCGTTCTGTCGGCCTGCATGTCCGGCGACTCGGGCAGCGCCTCCGCAGACGGTTTCGGAGTTGCATCCCAGCGGCTGGCCTGGATCAAGAACACCCAGTTCGCCGGAAGCTACGTCGCCGACAAGAACGGTTACTACACCGACGCAGGATTCAGTGGCTCCGATCTGGTCTCCGGTGGACCCACCGCTCCACCGATCGAATCCGATGTCCTCTCACGCACCTTCGTAGGAGTCTCGCAGGTGCCCATCGCCGGATCTGCCGTCGCGAAGGGCGCGCCGCTGAAGATCGTCGGCGCCGTCTACAGTCGCTACGCCGGATGCGTCATGACGATGGGAAACAATCCCGTCAATACACCGGAAGAGTTGTACGGCAAAACCATTGGATGCGCCTCGTCCAGTGAACCGGTCTGGCGCAACTTCATTGCAGCGCTCGGTCTCGACGAGTCCCGCATCAACACGGTGCCGGTACAGGGCGACCCGATCGGCATGACTGTCGGTGAGATCGACGGCTACGTCGGATTTGTCAACAGTCAGGTGGTCGACCTGCGCAACAAGGGATTCGACATCAACACGATGCTCCTTGCCGACGTCGGATTTCCTCTCGTCGGGCAGACCTACATCACCACCCAGGAGAACATCGACAACAACCGCGAGAAGCTCAAGGCATTCCTACACGCCGAGATCCGGGGGTGGAAGGACGTTCTCGCGGACCCACAGAGGGCAGCGGACCTCACCGTCAACGAATACGGCAAGGATCTCAACCTGAACCCTCAGTCCACCTACGACTGCTGCATCGCGGGCAACGAACTCATCCGCAACGGCTCTGCCGGACAGCAAATTCTGTCGATCTCCGACGCTACTGCCGCAGCGAACATCGAAGCCATCGCAGCCGGCGGCCTGAACCTCTCTGTTGACGACCTGTTCGACCTCGGGCCCATTCGCGAAGTCCACGAAGAAAATCCAGACCTGGCGCTGGCATAGAGCACTCCCTTGTCCAACACACTGTTTTCGCAACCGAAAGGCCCTGAAATGTCCTCTCCCACAACCCCGGACCTCGTCGTCACCGGCGGAACCGTTATCTCCCACGACGGTCGCCGCCGCCAGGACATCGCGGTCGCCGATGGGCGCATCCTCGCAGTCGGCGACAATCTCCTCGCCCCGGGAGTGCCGACCATCGACGCGACGGGGTTGCTCGTGCTCCCAGGATTGGTGGACATGCACGTCCATCTGCGCGAGCCCGGAATGACCGAAAAGGAAGACTTCGCGAGCGGCACGTCGGCTGCAGCTGCGGGCGGCGTCACGACCGTCGTCGACATGCCCAACACCAAACCCCCCGTCGCGACGGCCGAGCGATACCGGCAGAAGCTGGACCTGGTGAAGAACAAGGCGTACGTGGACTTCGGGCTCTACGGGATGCTCGATCACGCCAACTCCGACGAGATCGCGGACATGGCGGAGCTGGGCGCCATGGGACTCAAACTGTTCATGGGTCAGACGACGGGTGACAACCGCTGCCCCAACGACGCCGCGATCTTCCGTGGACTCGAAGCTGCCGCTGCCGCCGATCTTGTCGTGGGCGTGCACGCGGAGAACGATCACCTGCTGCGCATGTTCGGTGACCGCCTCCAAGCGTCCGGTCGTAAGGATCCGCGCGCACACCTCGAAGGCCGGCCCGCCTTCGTCGAGGTCGAGGCCATTACTCGCATCATCACGATGGCAACCGAAGCGAAGACCAAACTGCACATCCATCACCTATCGACGGCCGTCGGACTCCAGCGGGTGATGGATCTGCGTGCGCAGGGGCATCGGGTCAGTGTCGAAGCACTTGTCTCGCACCTGTTCCTCGACGCGGATGCCTACGACACCTACGGGAACTTGATCAAGCTCAACCCGCCGATTCGCCCGGCCTCCGACGTGGCCGCATTGTGGGACGGGATCGACCGCGGGGACGTCGACATCATTGCCACCGATCATGCCCCGCACACCGTCGACGAGCAGGCCGAGACAGATGTGTGGAAGGCGTACGGCGGATTCATCGGCGTGGAAACGATGCTTCCGTTGATGCTCACCGCCGCTGCGCAGGGAAAGCTGACCGTCGAAGACATCGTCCGCCTGTGCTCCTACACTCCGGCGCAGCGCTGGTCGATGGCGAACAAAGGTCAGATCGCGCCCGGCTTCGATGCCGATTTCGTCCTCGTCGACGCCGGAGCCGAGGTTGTTCTCGACCAGAACTCGCTCCACTCCAAGCACAACGTCACTCCGTACGACGGTTGGGCGCTCACCGGCAGTGTTGTCGCGACGTACCTGCGCGGCGGCCTTGTCTACGAGAAGGGAGAAGTGGTCGGCGCACCCCGCGGCCGTCAGGTCCAGCCGGCGCGAACGCCTGCCGATTCCGTGCGCTGACTTGCCGATCCGCGAACAATGACAATCCAGCACAACAGACGAGGAGAGCGCGTGAGCGACATACAGGCAACACTGCTCGGAGATACCGGTTCCGCCACTATCCGTGCCGCGGTTGAGCGTTGCGTCGACGAAGTACATGGTGGGTCCACCGGTTCACCGTCTACCGACCCCGCTGCGATCGCCGGGATAGGCACCACAGCGGCGCATGCGTTGAAAGGTCGACTGCTCCTCGATGCGCTGGCGGACTACGGCGTCGAACTGGATGGGACACTGCCATTCGACAATCCCGAGGCGCTACTGGCGAATCCTGCGTGGACACTCGCGCTCGTTCTCAGTCCGTGGAAGCAGTCGGTCGCAACGTATTTGGCGATGTCAACTCCGTCCGCCGTGCGAACCGGTGTCGTCGACACGATAGTTCGTGAGTCGAGGGGCGAGGTTGGAGTCAACACCAACAGTTGGGCATCTCAGGCGGCGATGGAAACGCTGATGGGTGGCCGGACACCGTCGTCGATTCTGATTCTCGGGTCCGGCGGTTCGTCGAACTCGGTAGCGTTGGCGTGCCGCCGGGCGTGGCCGGGTGTGCGACTGATCGGCAGTGCCCGCAATCTCGACGCTGCAGTGGTGTGGGCGCAGCGATTCGACGCCGAGTTCGCAGCACCTGCTGACGTCTCCGCGCTGCTCGGCCCGGGCACGCCGTCGTTGCTGGTCAATACGACCACGTGGGGTGAGACGGACGCCTCCGAGGAGTCGCCGTTCGTGTTCGACTTCTCGGCTCTCGTATCTCCGGGCAACCAGTTCTTCGATCTGAACAATCGGGTGAGCGCCTTGCAGAGCACTGCGCTGTCGGCAGGTATGAACGTGATGTCCGGAACATTCATGCAGCGCGCCACCAACGCTTGCCGGGCAGCACTGTCGAAAGCGAGGACGACCCTGTGAGCCCGTTGGACAGCATGATCGTGAGCCGTAGCGGCGATCCTGTCAGTGCACGCGAACGTGTATATCTGTATCTCCGGCAACAGATCACCACCGGTGAATTCAGTGGCGGAACCCGCTTGACCGAGGAGCAGATCGCCGACGAGCTCGGTGTGAGCCGGACTCCCATCCGAGAAGCATTGCAGCGGTTGACAAGTGAAGGTCTTGTCGAACGCGTTCGGCGTGGTCAGCTCATCGTCGTGGATGTCGATGCGCAGGCACGTGCCGAGCTTCACGAACTCCGAGTCGCATTCGACCAAGTGGCTGCCAGACTCATCACCGCGAAAACCTCGAGCGTGGACTGGGATTCGCTGTACGCGATGCTGACACCGCTCGATAGTGCACTGAGTGAATTCGGGGTAGGTAGCCCTCAATACGCCATGACTCATCTCGAATTCCACATGGCCATTAACCGAGCCGCGTTCTGCCCCGTCACCTCGTCGTTCCTGGAGAGGCAGGCGTTCTTGTATCCCACCGACGACTACGTCCAGCAATCGGGACACGAACCGATTTCCCAACATCGCGCACTGCTCGACGACCTCGCGAGCGGCGACCTCGACCGTGCCACCACAGCCGTGCGTATCCACGCACTACGCGGGCACGGCAACACCACACTGCGCTGATCCACTCGCAACTGACCCCGCCGCAACAAGGAGTTCCTACGATGTCCCCCAACACTGTCCTCATGTTCGTCAACGGCCAAGCAATGAGCGGAGGTTCACTCAACGACGCCCTGTCCTCGGCGCGTTTTGTCGGTGCGGTGCGCACCGCACCGGCCTATCGGTTCTTCTCGTTCGACGACGAGTTTCCCGGACTCGCTCCCGTCGATGTCGGCGGTTGGTCCGTACCAGGCGAGATATACGAGGTGTCGTACGCCGAGCTGCGCGAGAAATTACTGCCGCGAGAGCCGGACGAACTCGAACTGTCAGTGATCGAACTCGAGGACGGCCGCGGCTCGCTGAGCATGGTGTGCCGATCACTGCCCCTCGTCACAGACTCAGCCCGCGAAATCACCACCCCAGGTGGCTGGCGTGCGTACCTTGCCGCGGCCGCGACCGCGTAATGGAGATACTCCAGGCCGGGATTTATCCGGGCTCCGCTGACCACTACCTCTGGTGCACACCGGACACAGTCAGCTGGGGCACTCTCCCCACCGCGACGACCGAACCTGTGCTCACCCTCGACAGCGGCGAGACTGTCACTTTCGACACGGTCTCGCAAGAAGGTCTGATGGAAGACCAAGGCCGCGACCCCGTGGCCTACTTCCGGCAATACGGAGTCCACCGCTCGAAAGTACTGGCCGACGCCATCGAATTGGCTGCATCGGACCTCCGCAAACCTACAGCGCCTAAAGCTCCACATGTGGTGCTCGGACCCGTTCACGTGCGCGGGGCCCAGCCCGGCGACTGGTTACGCGTCGACTTCCTCGAGATGACACCGCGAGTTCCCTACGGAGTGATCTCGAGCAGGCATCAGCGAGGTGCGTTGCCGGAAATCCTTCCGCGCGATGTCGACGGCAGCATTCCCGCAGTATTCAGCAAGTTCTGCCCACTCGACGACACCGCAGATCGTGCACGATTCGAATTCAGCGGTGGCGCAGCGACAATCGACATGCGGCCCTTCATGGGACTGTGCGGCGTGACACCTGCCGGTAACGAGCCTTTGAGCACCATTCCGCCAGGTCCGTTCGGCGGCAACATGGACGTGCGCGAGATGGTGGTCGGAACCTCGCTGTACCTGCCTATCCAGGTGCACGGAGCGGGTTTCTACCTGGGCGACCCGCACTTCGCGCAGGGCAACGGCGAGATCGCGCTCACTGCACTCGAAGGGTCGCTGCGGGTCACCGCCCGACTGACCGTCGTGAAGACTCTGTCTCAGCCCCGTGCCGCGATGCCCTTCGTCGACACCGACGATCACTGGATCATCCTCGGGATGAACGAGAGTCTGGACGAGGCGATGCGTCAATGCGCGGAACTCTCGGTCGATTTCCTCGCCTCGTACACCGGTATGACACCCAGTGAGGCCTACCTGTATCTCAGTGCAGCGGGCGACTTTTCGGTGACGCAGGTAGTAGACCTGGTCCAAGGTGTCCACTGCTCGATACGCAAGAAAGACTTTCGTTCACTCGATCGACCCTAGGAGTACCGTGACCCGGAATTCATCGCTGCCCCTCGCCGCACCGCTGCCCCTCGTCCTGGGCGGACACGCAGTGCCCACGTTGCACAATGCGACCCTCGTCGACGGACGGATCGTCGATGTTCATATCGTGGGCGGGCGAGTGTATGACGTCGTACCCGCGCAAGGGCTAGTGCCAAGCGAGGACGACCTCGACCTCACCGGATTTCTCCTGCTCACGGCGCCGGCAGAGCCGCACGCGCATCTGGACAAGGCACTATCGTTCGACGAGATCCGGCCACCTGCTGGTGATCTCGGTTCCGCAATCGAAACCTGGGAAAACCACACACCGTCCCTGACCGTCGAGAGTATTGCCGAGCGCGCCCGACGCGCGGCATTGTTGCTGCTGGGCAACGGAACGACCGCGGTGCGATCACACGTCAATCTCCTACGAGGCGACCAGCCGTTACGTGGAATTCAGGCACTGGTGAAAGTCCGTGAGGAACTCTCGAGCGTCATGGATATTCAGCTCGTGGCGATGACGCCGTACGTCGTGGGCGACGAGGCAGTACATGCAGCCCTCGACCTCGGCGTCGATTTCTTGGGTGGGCATCCGCACCAAACACCCGACCCCAGCGGAAATCTGCAGCGACTGTTGGCAATAGCACGTGATCGCCGCGTCGGCGTCGACATGCACACCGACGAGCAAACCAACCCGACGATGCTCACGCTCGAGGAGCTTGCTCATTCCGTCCGGGACTGGCCGAGTTCGATGCCGGTGACCGCCGGACACTGCGTCAGTCTGGGAATGGTCACGCCGGAAGTGCTGGCCCGCGTGATCGAAGCGGTCAAAGAGAGCAACGTCGGGATCGTCAGCCTGCCGATCACCAATCTGTACCTACAGGGCTGGGACACCCCTGTGGCAATGCCGCGTGGTCTCACCGCCGCGCGGGCATTGATCGATGCCGGTGTACGGTTCGGCGCCGGCGCCGACAACGTTCGTGACCCTTACAACCCGCTCGGACGCAGCGATGCTCTCGAGACAGCGATGTTGCTGGTCACTGCCGGGCATCTGTCTGTCGAGGAGGCCTATCGGGCCGTCAGCGACGGCGCCCGTGACGTCATGTCACTTCCGAAGTCGGGAATCGAGAAAGATGCACAGGCCGAATTGTTAGCCATCCGTGCGGAAAGCCTCGAAGAAGCCGTTGCGGCCGCACCTCAAGACCGGATCGTGCTGCACCAAGGAAGACTCGTGTCGATGAGCAGAACCCAACGAGGGTTCTGCGAGTTCTGAGTTCACACGGCACCGGTTGGCGTAGCGAACGCACCGACCTGAAAAACTCTCTTTTCACAGCGTAAGTGCACGGCGGTTTCAAGAACCCAGCGCAACACTGCTGATGAGTTCGTTCAGTTTCTCACGAGGGGTATGGAATCCGTGAATCTTCCGGGGGCGGTTGTTGAGCTGCTCGACCATTGCCTCGATCGCGTCGTCGGATACGTTGTTGAAGTTAGTGCCCTTCGGGTAGTAGTCGCGGATTAGGCCGTTCAGGTTCTCGTTCGAGCCTCGTTGCCAGGGCGAATGCGGGTCGCAAAAGAACACGGGGCATCCGGTCGCGATCGTGAAGTCTTTGTGTCTCGACATCTCCTGCCCCTGATCCCAGGTCAGAGTTTTCCTGAGATGTTCTGGGAGGCGCATGATTTGGTTGCGGATGACGTCGATCACGGTGGCCGAGTCGCGGACGCCGGGTAGCCGTTCTATCAACGCGAAGCGCGTGTTCCGCTCGACGAGCGTGACGATCCCGGAGTTTGCGGGACCGACAACGAGATCGCCTTCCCAATTCCCAGGGACAGCACGATCCGCCGCGGAAGCGGGCCGGTCCGTGAGCCGGGCCCCCGCTAACCACGGTCGGACATCGCGGGATGGCAATCGTGAGGCAGGTGTCCTGCGAGAACGGCCTGAACGCAACGCCTTGGCGACGGTCAATTCGTGCCGTAACGATCCCCGGCCTTGGACATAGAGGGCTTGGTAGATTGTTTCGTGGGACACCCACAACTGCGGCTGGTTGGGGAACATCATCCGTTGTCTCCCTGCGATCTGCTGCGGAGAGTGCTTCTCGTTCAAGCCTGTGACGACGAGTGACCGCAGCTCATGGCAATCAAGTTTGCGTGCCCTTGTTCTCACGCGCGAGCGCATCGTGTGGTGATGCGCGACACCGGCATGGTATCTCCGTAAGTTGTTAGTTGGTCCGGAAGTGCTGGGTGTGGCTGATGGTGTCTTGCCTTGTGTGGCTCGAAACGAGTGGCCGCCCAGCGCTTCGGGACGCCCTGGCTGCTGATTGAAAAATGTG
>Ga0126362_10000574_pt1 | contig 14156 bp, 16 predicted proteins | sample ANMtaG_FD_126269 | JGI IMG/M metagenome (GOLD analysis project Ga0126362, IMG submission 126269) | Continental margin sediment microbial communities from North Pacific Ocean - ANME2c_DSS_Sorted | ecosystem: Environmental > Aquatic > Marine > Continental margin > Sediment | place: Pacific Ocean... | reverse complement strand
GTGTCAGTCAGTACATCTGGCACTGAACCACCGCTTTCGCGAGCAAGCCCGCTCCCACACTAACCGAGTCCTATCCGGGAACGTGCTGTCAGTGCAGTTTCAGGCGCGGCTCAGTGCCTCGCCCGATCTTGCTCCCCAGCATCAGCATCGCTGTGCGGAAGAAGCCATACAGCGCCATTTGGTGCATGCGGTACAGCGACACATAAAACATCCGCGCCAGCCAGCCTTCCAGCATCACGCTGCCTGTCAGGTTGCCCATCAAGTTACCCACAGCCGAAAAACGCGACAGCGAAATCAGCGAGCCATAGTCGGTGTACTTATACGACGGCAGCTCCTTGCCCTCGATCCGCAGTTTCAGCGACTTGGCCAGCAACGACGCCTGTTGGTGAGCCGCTTGGGCCCGTGGCGGCACATTGCGGTCGGTGCCGGGTTGCGGGCAGGCGGCGCAGTCACCGAAAGCGAAGATATTTTCGTCGCGAGTGGTTTGCAGGGTCGGCAGCACTTGCAGTTGGTTGATGCGGTTGGTTTCCAGGCCATCAATGTCCTTGAGGAACCCTGGCGCACGAATGCCGGCGGCCCAGACCTTGAGGCTGGCCGGAATCACTTGGCCGCTGCTGGTGATAAGGGCGTCGGCCGTCACTTCACTCACGGCGGAGTTGGTCAGGACGGTCACCCCAAGTTTCTCCAGGGTTTTATGCACAGGTCCGCCAATACGCTCCGGCAGGGCGGGCAACACCCGTGGGCCGGCTTCGATCAGGGTGATGTGCATGTTTTCCGGCTTGATCTTGTCCAGGCCATAGGCAGCCAGCTCATGGGCGGCGTTATGCAGTTCAGCGGCCAGCTCGACCCCGGTGGCACCGGCGCCGACGATGGCGACGCTGATCTGCTCCACCACATCCGTCTGCCCGGCGTGGGCGCGCAGATAGTGATTGAGCAACTGCTGATGGAAACGCTCAGCCTGCTTGCGGGTGTCGAGGAACAGGCAGTGTTGCGCCGCGCCCTCGGTGCCGAAGTCATTGGTGGTGCTGCCGACGGCGATCACCAGGCTGTCGTAGTCCAGCACCCGCGCGGGTACCAGTTCGCGGCCTTCTTCGTCGAGAGTGGCGGCCAGCTGGATTTTTTTCTGCTCGCGATCAAGCCCGCTCATGCGCCCCAGTTGGAACTCGAAGTGGTTCCATTTTGCCTGGGCAACATAATTGAGTTCGTCTTCCGAAGAGTTCAGCGAGCCCGCCGCCACTTCGTGGAGCAGGGGTTTCCAGATGTGGGTGAGGTTGGCGTCCACCAGCGTGATGCTGGCGGTGCCGCGCTTGCCCAGAGTCTTACCCAGGCGGGTAGCCAACTCCAGGCCGCCGGCGCCGCCGCCGACGATAATAATACGATGGGTCATGGGGATATCTCGCAAGGCTAAAAGAAATCGGTGCGGTTACCCGAGCGAGCGCAAGGCAGCTCATAGCGTCAGGTAACTCAAAAGGCGGCTCAGCAAACCCAGGCCGATCACTGCAACCAGCACCACGGCAAGGAGCAGCCAGGGCCGGAAAGGCTTGCGCTCGACTTGGTTCTGGGACAGTTGCAGGTACTCTTCGACATGCTGTTGGTCGTCGGGGTTCAGGCGGCTGGTCATAAAGGCCTCGTCAGGTAGACGTAGCTAAAGGGCGCCACGTTACAGTCAGGTGATTGGCGGCATTGCCAGAAGCATAGCCGCTGACCCGATCACAGGCTGATGCCCACATCAAACACTATGCTGCGCCCCAGATTGTTGCGCAAGAAGTCCGGTGCGTCCGGATGCGCGAACAGCACACGGGCAAACGTCGGGCCCACGAGGGACAGCGAGCGCCAGCCCTGGCGCAGGTACTCGGTGGGAGGCGGGAAATGACTGTTGAGGTCCAGTACTTCGCGCTTGAGGCTGGCGAAGGCAATGAGGTCCAGCTCCCCCAGGTCCATCCCGCGTTCTTTATAGTTGTGGGCCTTCTTGCGCAGGGTGGGCGCCAGGCGCAACAGGAATTCGTGGGCGGGAATGCGCCGGGGCTTGGCTTCTCGCCGAACCAGTTGGCTCAGGGAGAACGCGCTGCGCCGCCGCAGCAGTTCGTCGCGCCATTCATCGTTCAGGCGCCGGCCTTCATCGAGTACGAAAAACACTTCGAAACTGGCGTCGCGAAACAACACGTCCGGCGGCTCTTGCCCGGCAGCGTGGAATTCTTCAGCGCGGTAGGGCACGTTCAAGCCTTGTAGCAGGCGCTGGCAGACCCATCGCTCACGCTCCCATTTGCGGGCATTGGACAGGAACGCGTTGGCTTGTTCGGCCGCTACGGTGAGCAGGCGCAAATAATCTGAGTCATCCATGTCACCAGCTTAGCGTCCAAATGATGACCGCAGGAAGTCCCGCGTCAAAAGGTCGGTGTAGACTGGCCATTCGACAGTTTCCCGTGGCATGAGGAGTATGCAGTGAAGTTTTTTGTGGTGCTGTTCTTGAGTCTTTTGCCCGTATGGGCCCAGGCCGTCGAAGTGGGTGAGCGTGTTGCCCCCTGGACCTTGCTTGACCAGTTCGACCAGGCCTACACCCTGGATGACCAGGCGCAAATCTTGCTGGTGGCGCGCAGCATGGACGCCGCCAAAATCGTGGACGCGGCGCTGCAGGGTCAGGCCAAGGGTTATCTGGAAGCACGGCACACGGTGTTTCTCGCCGATATCCAGCGTATGCCCCGGCTGATTGCGAAGATGTTCGCGGTACCGGCCATGCAGGCCTACAACTATCGCGTCATGCTCGACCGTGATGCCCGTGTAACCCCGCGCTATCCAGTACCTGTGGATAAAGTGCTGTGGCTGCAACTGGATCACGGGAAGTTGGTGGCGCAGCACGAATACGATTCCGCCGCTGAACTGCGCCAGGCCCTGGAGCAGGTGCAGCCGTGATCAGCGCAGCGGTGCTGGCGCCGGAAACCCTCAGTATCGGCTGGCTGCTGTATGCGCCGGTGGTGATGTGGGCGCTCCTGCGTTCGCCCTGGGTCGAGCTGTTTGCCGACCGGCGGCGCCAGCACTTGCTGTTTGGCACAGTGTTCGCGCTGTTTATGTTGTGGCTGGTACGCCGGGATTTCGATACAGGGGTGTCCTACCACTTCATCGGCATGACCGCCGTGACCTTGCTGCTTGATTGGCCCCTGGCGATCGTCGGTGGTTTTGCCGCACAGCTTGGCCTGGTGTTGCTTGGTCGCCAGGACCTGGCGGCCGTCGGCATCAACGGCATGCTGCTGGTTCTATTGCCGGTGCTGGTCACCGAAGGTTGTGCGCTGCTGGTGGAACGGGCGAAGCCGCGCAATCCCTTTGTGTATATCTTCTGTTCGGGCTTTTTCGCCGCCGCGCTGTCGGCCTTGCTGTGCTTGCTGGCGGGCCTGGGTTTGCTGTGGTTCGACGGCCGTTTCGCGATGCCGGAGTGGATCGAGGATTTCGTCGGCTACCTATGGCTGATCATTTTCCCCGAGGCCTTTATCAACGGCATGGTGATCAGCGCCCTGGTGGTGTTTTGCCCTGAGTGGCTGGAGACATTCAACCGCACCCGCTACCTCTCGGCGCCCTGGAAGGATGACGATCCGCGGCCTTGATCCAGGTCAAATGCCGCACACGCCAGTGGTCGCATGCTCTGCAAAATTTCCAGGAGCACGGAATCATGAGTGTGTACGAGTGGGCACGGCAGGAGTTACGCAGAAGCCAGGACGCGGCGCAGGAAATCGGCTTTGACCCGGGCTTGACCCTGCGCGCCATGCTCAGTGCGGTGGTGCAGCAGAGCAAGGGCGTGCGCAGTTTTGAAGACCTGGCCGACGAGCTGCAATACCTTGCAGAGAATCTCGACGACCAGCAGGACTATGGCTTTATGCGGCCTTAGTGTTTGGGCTGAAAATCTTCGGAGAACAATTCGTCCTCGGCGTCCGGGCTGACCGGGATCTTGTGTTCTTCCGACGCCCAGGCGCCCAGGTCGATCAGTTTGCAACGGTCCGAGCAGAACGGGCGGTTGGGGTTTTCCGCTTTCCATTCCACGGGTGCGCCGCAGGTTGGGCATTCGACGGTCAAGGGTTGGCTCATGATCGGCCTCCACGCAAAGTAAGGTAAAAGTGGTGCAGTCGCTCGACCTCGGCATGCAGTCGGGCCAAGTCCTGGTCATTGACCAGTACGTCATCGGCATGGCGCAGGCGATCTTCGCGGGTGGCCTGGGCCTTGAGAATCGCCTGTACCTGATCTTCGCTGATGCCATCGCGCTGCAGGGTACGCTGAATCTGCAACGATTGCGGCACGTCGATCACCAGCACCCGCTGGGTCATGGTGTACTGGCCGGACTCGATCAGTAACGGTGACACCAGAATCGCGTAAGGCGATTTGGCACGCGCCAGATGGCTGCGAATCTCCTCGGCGATCAGCGGGTGCAGCAGCGCCTCCAGCCAGAGGCGCTCGCCGGGCACTTCGAAGATCAGCTTGCGCAACGCCCCGCGGTCCAGTTGCCCGTCGGGTCGCAGCACGCTCGGACCGAAGTGCTCGGCAATCTGCGCCAGGGCCGGGCGCCCAGGTTCGACGACCCAGCGCGCGGCGTGGTCGGCGTCGATCAAGTCCACGCCAAGCCGTACGAAGTGTTCGGCTGCCGCGCTTTTGCCACTGCCGATGCCGCCAGTGAGGCCAAGAATCCAGGGTGTTGCAACAGGAGTGGTCATCTGAAACCGACAGACTGCAAATAGAAGTCGGTTATTTGACCACCCCAGAGCAATGCAATCCAGCCGGCAATTGCCAGATACGGACCAAAAGGCATTGGAACTGATACTTGGGATTTGCGCAGGCGCAATAGAATCAGGCCTCCCATCACGCCCACCAGGGACGACAGCAGCAGCGTCATCGGCAGGATCTGCCAGCCGCCCCAGGCGCCGAGCATGGCGAGCAGCTTGAAATCCCCGTAACCCATTCCATCCTTGCCGGTGATCAGCTTGAACAGCCAGAACACCGACCACAGGCTCATGTAGCCGGCTACCGCGCCCCACAGCGCATCGGGCAATGACACAAAAGCGCCAAAGCTGTTGAGGATCAGGCCCAGCCATAGCAACGGCAGCACCAGCACGTCCGGCAGCAACTGGTGGTCTACGTCGATCAGGCTCATCGCCAACAAGCCCCAGCTAAACACCATTGCCGCGCCGGCCGCCCAGCCAAAACCGAAATGCCAGGCGACAACCGCCGAGATCAACCCGCACGCCAACTCGGTGAGCGGATAACGTGCGCCGATAGGTTGATGGCAACTCGAGCAGCGCCCCTTGAGCAGCATGTAGCTGAGCAGCGGAATATTCTCCCAGGGGCGAATCGGGTGATTGCAGTGTGGGCAACAGGAGTTGGGGCGCATCAGGTTATAGGGCGCCGCGATGGGCTCGGCGGGAAGGCCAAGGACTTCATGGGCCTGGGCTCGCCATTCGCGTTCCAGCATTTTCGGCAGGCGCCATACCAGCACGTTGAGGAAACTGCCGACAATCAGGCCCAGCACCAGCGCGCCAGATACAAACACCCAGGGTTGATAAACAAGAATCTCAGTCAGTGGTGTGCTCAAAAGGCTGTACCGAGTTGAAAGATCGGCAGGTACATGGCGAGCACCAATGCCCCGACGATGCCCCCGAGTACCACCATGATCAGCGGCTCCATCAGGCTGGTGAGGTTGTCCACCAGGTTGTCGACGTCGGCCTCGTAGTGGCTGGCTACTTTTTCCAGCATGTTGTCGAGGGTGCCCGACTCCTCGCCGATCGCGGTCATCTGGATCGCCATGCCTGGAAACAGGCCGCTTACGGCCATGGATTCATTCAGTTGTGTCCCGGTGGATACGTCGTGCCGCATACGATTGATTGCCTGTTTGAACAGTCCATTACCCGTAGCGCCGGCCACGGAATCCAATGCTTGCACCAAGGGTACGCCAGCTGCAAAGGTGGTCGAGAGCGTGCGGGCGTAGCGGGCGATCGCCGATTTTTTCAGCAGTGTGCCTGCCACCGGGGCTTTCAACAAACGGGCATCGAGCCAGTGGCGAAAGCCTGTTGACGAGCGATAGGCTTTGCGCAGTCCGGCGAAACCGGTACCCGCGACCAAAATCAGTACCCACCAGTTGTGCTGCATGAACTCCGACAAGCTGATGACCCCCAGGGTGAAGCCCGGTAGCTGCGCATCCACACCGGCAAACAGGCCCTGGAACTGTGGCACAACGTGAATCAGCAAAATCGCACTGACAAGGGTGGCGACTGCCAGCACCGTCATGGGATAGGTCATTGCCTTTTTGATTCTGGCTTTCAGTTGCTCGCTTTTTTCCAGGTGGGTGGCGACTCGTTCCAGTAGCGCTTCGAGTGCCCCCGCCTGCTCCCCCGCTGCAATCAGGTTGCAGTACAGCTCATCGAAGTAGCGTGGCTGTTTCTGCAGGGCGATAGCCAGACTACTGCCGGCGGCGATGTCCTGTTTCAGGCTCTGTACCAGCGCCCGCATATGACGGTTTTCGAAGCCATCGGCGATGATATCCAGTGCTTGTAAAAGCGCAATGCCGGCCTTCAACAGCGTTGCCAACTGGCGGGTGAAGAGGGCGATGTCCGCAGGCTTGACCGACGGAGCGAGTCTCGGCCAACCCGCGGATTTTTTGCGTACGCGGCCCGGATTAATGCCCTGTTGGCGCAGCAGTGCCTTGATCAATGCAGGATTGTGACCGCTGGTTTCTCCAGATACCTTGCGCCCTTTGCGGTTGACGCCTTCCCAGGCATAGATCGCTGAAACATCATTCATTTCGCAGTTCCGCACACAGACAGTGGAAGATTTATAGCTTAGTCAGGTGACGGATTCGGGCAGGGCCACCTTGAGCGAAAAAATGTCAGTTTGTGCGTCTTGTTCAGCATTGGCTGCGCGGGGGTGAGTACACTGGCGCGGTTGCCGAGACGGGGTGCAGGATGCGCCTCGCGATAGGTTTTATTCTGGAGAGTGAATGTGATGCGTCAGAAAGGTTTTACCTTGATCGAATTATTGATCGTCGTGGCAATTATCGGAATTTTGGCCACCATCGGCCTGCCCATGTACACCAAGCACCAGGCCAAGGCCAAGTTCACCGCTGGGCTGGCCGAGGTCTCCGCGTTGAAGGCGGGCTTTGAAGACACACTGAACCAAGGTACGCCACCAACCCTGGTGTTGATTGGCGGGACCAGCCCAACGGCCAACTGCAGGATTGACGTGACCGGCGACATCGCCACCGGCGCTGGCACGATTGCCTGTGAAATCCTCGACGCACCCGCGCCGGTCCTGGGCAAAGTCATCACCTTGACCCGTAGTGCCACGTCTGGCTGGAAGTGCACCACCACGGCAGAAGACCAATACGCTGCCAAAGGTTGTACTTCCGGCGGCGCCTGATCCGAAGGTCGTCTACTGTTTACGCAGCAATGGAGAGCGTGTGCGTAAACCGCTCTACAGCCACCACAAGGAAGTAGAAATTGCCGATGACGTTGTCTGTTCAGCAGCGAGGGAACACATTCCTTCTCGTGGTGATGTGTCTGTTGACGCTGGCTATCTGCGCGCCGTTCAGTAGTCATGACTGGCAACGTGCAGTGCAGATATCGGTGGCGCTCTGTGCGGTGGTGTATGGACTCTGCCTGCCGCAGGCAGAGCGATGCGTCGATAGGCCGACAGTGCTCGGGGTGTGGCTGATTGGGTTGGCGGGCCTGGTTTCGGCGCTGTTGGCCCATCAGCCGCTCTGGGCGTTGACCGAACTGGCGCTGCTCATCAGTTGCGGCGCCATTGCCGTGGCTTTCTGCCGGGCCAGGCGCAATGGAGATGAGTCCCTGGACCGCGTCTTGATCCTGTTCGTATTGCTGTTGTGCATGATTAAAAGTGTTCAATATCTGCACGCAGGTGTCCTCGCCTTTACCAGCGGCGAATCGGTTGTAGACCCCGATTTGCTGTTGTCCGGATTTTCCAATAAGCGCTTCTACGGTCAGTTGCAGACCTTCACCCTGCCACTGCTGGCACTTCCCTTGCTGGTTTCAAACGTCGCTCGTCCAGCGCGGGCCGCGGTGTTTGCGTTGCTCTGTGTGTGGTGGCTGATCGCGATCAGTGGTGGTACCCGCGGCACGTGGCTCGGCATGGGCGTTGCGGGCTTCGTCTTGATGTTTTTGGGGCTGCATGGTCGCCGCTGGGTGGTCTGGCAGTTGGCCGCACTGGCCTGCGGGTTGTTGCTGTACTGGCTGGTGTTCAGCGTGTTGGCAAGGTACCTGGGGATTGAAATTTCCAACGCTGCCGTAGACCGCCTGACTACCAGTTTGTCCGGGCGTGGACCTATCTGGTGGCAGGCCTGGCACATGATTCTTGAGCGTCCTTGGCTGGGGTTCGGGCCGATGCATTTTGCCGACATCGCCAACGACATTGCCGCTCACCCTCACCAGGCGATTCTGCAGTGGGCCAGCGAATGGGGCGTACCGTCGACGCTGTGCGTGATTGCGCTGGATGCGTGGGCGGGTTGGGCAACCGTGGGTGTGTTGCGTGAGCGTGCGTTGTCATTGGCGCCCGTGGACCTGCTGCGCCTGTGCCTGTTTGCCTCGTTGATCGGCTCACTGACTCAGGCACAGGTGGATGGAGTGATCGTGATGCCGGTGTCGCAACTCTGGCTGGCGCTGGTGGTCGGGTGGCTGATGGCATTGCATGTGTGGCGCATTCCATCGGTCGCCCCGGTACTGGCGTTGTACCGCGTGTGGATGGCAGCGAGTGTCGTGGCCGTAGGCGTGCTGGTATTCGTCGCGATTCGTGACGTGCCCCACCTCACGGAGCGCAGCGAGCACTACATGGGCCTGAGCAACGGTCACCTGCAGCCACGCTTTTGGGTGCAAGGTGTGATTGCCCTCGAAAAGCAGTGAGTTGCCGGACGTCCAAGGCAGTGCTAGCTTTAGCCCACCGCCCGTGTAGCTCAGCCGGTAGAGCAGCGCACTCGTAACGCGAAGGTCGCAGGTTCGATTCCTGTCTCGGGCACAAAGGCAACACAGTTTTCAGATGATCCCAGAATGGTTCTGAAGGCCAGACGAACCGGTATTCATGCCTGTTCTTTTGTATCTGCGCGACCTTGATGACCCAGATGCATCCCCATTCCTCGATCTAAGAGAACGACATGACCACACAAGAAATGACCCAGGAAGCGCGGCACGAAGCAGCCCTCAAAAAGTACGTCGCGGAGTCGCCGGAACTGCTGGATGAGATCAAGGACCTGAGCGCCGATGATCAAAGGGACCAGATCCAATGGGCATTTGAGGATGAGGCCGAAGCCCAGGGCTTGCAGCCGTGGGAATTGACCCTGAAGTACACCTCCACCCCCGAGGCGTTCGAGGCGGCGCGCCTGGCGTTGCACAAGGAAGCGGCCGAGGTGCTGGGTGTCGACTGGAACGAGTATTGCGGGATGAACAACCTCGCGATCTGATACGAGCTTAATGTGGCGAGGGAGCAAGCTCCCTCGCCACAAAAGCTAGCGCTTACATTTAACGGTGTCTCAGAGACTGAGCCGCATCGACAAATCCACCGCCTTCACATCCTTGGTCATCGCCCCGATGGAGATGTAGTCCACGCCAGTTTCAGCGATGGGCAGCAGGGTGCTTTCGTTGATCCCGCCACTGGCTTCCAGCTTGGCTTTGCCGCCGTTCAGGCGCACCGCTTCGCGCATATCATCGAGGCTCAGCTCATCCAGCATGATGATGTCGGCGCCCGCCGCCAGTGCTTCGCGCAGTTCCTCCAGGCTTTCCACTTCGATTTCCACCGGCTTGCCCGGGGCGATCTTGTGGGCGGCGCTGATGGCCTGGGCAATGCCGCCACAGGCTGCGATATGGTTTTCCTTGATCAGGAACGCGTCGTACAGGCCGATGCGGTGGTTGTGGCAACCGCCGCAGGTCACGGCGTACTTCTGCGCCAGGCGCAGGCCGGGCAGGGTCTTGCGGGTATCCAGCAGCTTGACCTGGGTGGTGGCGACAAAATCCGCCAGGTATTGGGCACGGGTGGCAACGCCTGACAGCAACTGCAGGAAATTCAGCGCGCAACGCTCGCCACTGAGCAGCGAACGGGCCGGGCCTTCGAGGTGAAACAGCACCTGGTTCGGGCTGACGCGCTCACCGTCGCGCACCTGCCAATGCACGGCGACGCGTGGGTCCAGCTGGCGAAACACCGCTTCCACCCAGGCCGTTCCGCTGATGACGGCGGCATCGCGAGTGATGATCGTGGCCTTGGCCAGGCGTTCGGCCGGGATCAGTTGTGCGGTGATATCCCCACTGCCGATGTCTTCCAACAGTGCGCGACGCACGTTGGCTTCGATTTCGGCGGTCAGGTCGGCTAGACGAAGATTGGGCATGACAGGCTCCACAAACAAAGTGCCTGGATTATAGGGGCAGGGCGGGCCTGAACCCAAGGCGACAGGTGCCACTGGCGCTGCTCATTTATCCAGTGATCACAGAGTTTGCTGGCGCAACAACCCTCATTTGCAAGATAATCTCGCGCCTTGCAATTGGCGTCATAGCTTTGACGTCGCCGTGATAGTCTGTTTTTCGCAGTGCTCCGGGGTACTTTGCCCCGTTGCCGCACCGATCTTCACACACTCGAATACCGCCGTTTCAGGAGGCCAGGATGCACAATGACGGGAAGGTGGTGCCGATCAATAAGGCACGGGCGACGCCGTCACCGCTCGCCCGCCTGCCGGTGGTATTGCTCCAGGTCCGTGACAAGGCGGCGCAGCAACTCAGGCAGGGATTGCAGGAGCTGTTTGATAACGCCGACGACACGCTGTTCGAAATGGCCGAAAAGTCCCGCAGCAACGTCGACCACGGCATTTTCTTTGAGGCCATGCGCGACTTGCGCCTCAAGCGCAAGAATTTCGAGCGCGGCTTCATGGAGCAGCTCTACGAGGCGTTTGCCAATCTTGGCAACGTGGAGCGGGGTGAGCTGCAGTTGATTCCGGTGGTGTCCTACGCGGCGGTGCCCGGCGTATCCGGCGATGAGCTGGAAAAAGCCGTTGCCCTCGAGGCCATGCTGGGCAAGGTGCTGCGCCGCGATGGCCTGGCCCTTGGGCAGTTGACGGCGCGTTTGAGTGCGTTGCTCGACAAGCACATGGATGATCGGGACAACCCTCTGGGCCCGGCGATGCTGTGTGCGTTCTTTCTGCAAGCGGGACGCAGCCTTGGCGTAGAAATTCGGGTCAAGCTGATCATCCTCAAGCTGTTTGAAAAATACGTTCTCAGTGACGCTGATCTGTTGTACGGCGAAGCCAATCAATTGCTGATTGCCACCGGCGTATTGCCTGAGCTCAAGGCGGTACCCTCGCGGCGTGCGGTCGCTCCCGCCGATTTGCCTGAAGACACACCGCCGATTACCGGCCGTCCAGCAGACGACAGCGGGCAGGAAGTATTCGCGGCACTGCAAGAGTTGCTGTCCGCCGTGCGCGGCAGTGTGGCGCCCACTCTAGAGGCCAGCGCCGAGACCCAGCCAATTTCCACCCGTGACCTGCTGCGCCTGCTCTCCCATTTGCAGCAATACGTACCTGAGCCCGAAGTGGAGGATGATTTCGATCTGCGCAACCAGCTTGAACAGTTGCTGACCCGGGTCAGCGTCAAGAGCGGTAAGTCGCGGGTCGTGGAGGATGCGGACGAAGATGTGATCAATCTGATCGCCATGCTCTTCGAGTTCATCCTCAATGACTGCACGGTGCCGGAGTCTCTCAAGGCGCTGATTGCGCGCCTGCAGATTCCGATGCTGAAAGTGGCGGTGCTGGACAAGAGCTTTTTCAGTCGCACCAGCCATCCCGCGCGGCGCCTGCTCAATGAAATCGCGGCGGCGGCCATGGGCTGGAGCCAGCGCGACGATTATCAGCGCGACAGCCTTTACCTGCACATCGAGCAGGTAGTGCAGCGGTTGTTGACCGATTTTGTGGATGATCCTGCGATCTTTTCCCATCTCCTGACGGAGTTCACGGCGTTTACCCATGACGAGCGGCGCCGTAGCGAATTGCTGGAGCAACGTACCCGGGATGCGGAGGAGGGGCGCGCCCGTACCGAAATCGCCCGTCAGCGGGTGGCCGAGGCCCTTAATCTGCGGCTGATGGGTAAAGTGCTCCCCGAGGTGATGGTGCAGTTCCTGCAGCAGGCTTGGAGCCAGGTGCTGTTGCTGGCCTGCCTGAAGCACGGCGAGCGTTCGCCGCAATGGGCGGGCGGGTTGCGCACCATGGATGAGTTGATCTGGAGTGTCGGCCTCAGCGAAGACACCGAAGCGGGGCGGCGCTTGCTGGAACAGCTGCCTGAATTGCTCAAGGCCCTGCGCGACGGGTTAAGCGGCGCCGCGTTTGATCCTTTCATCACCCGGGAATTTTTCACGCAGTTGCAGACGCTGCATGTCCTGTCTTTCCGGGGCAATCCAGATGGACAGTCTTTGCTGTCGCAGGTTGAGGTGCGCGAGGCATTCGTCCTCAGCCCTGCTGCACCGGCCGTTTCGGTGAGCCTGCCGGAAGATGACCCCGACCTGCTCAAGGTTCGCCAACTGCGAGTCGGTTGCTGGGTCGAATTCCAGGAAGACGCTGAAAATACCCTGCGCTGCAAGCTGACGGCGATTATTGCGCCCGGCAATACCTGTATTTTCGTCAATCGAACCGGCCTCAAGGTCCTGGAAAAAAGTCCGGTTGAACTGGCATTGGAGTTCAAGCGCGGCGCGGTGCGAACCCTGGATGATGCACTGCTGTTTGACCGTGCCCTGGCCTCGGTGATTGGCAATCTGCGCCAACTTCATCGCGCCAAGTGATCGCAACCGGACAGCGGAACGCGGCATACTGAGGCACCCCAGCCTCGTTCAAGGAACCTGTATGCAGTTGGACCCCGCCAGCGGTTGGTGCCAGGGCATCCGTCATTGCCCTTCGCCCAACTTCAACGAGCGCCCCGGTGGCGAGATTTCCCTGTTGGTGGTGCACAACATCAGCCTGCCACCGGCGCAATTCGCCACCGGCAAGGTGCATGAGTTTTTCCAGAATCGTCTGGATGTCACGGAACATCCCTACTTTGAGGGTATTGCCGACCTACGGGTTTCTGCGCATTTTCTGATTGAGCGTGATGGCGCGGTGACGCAATTTGTTTCGTGCCTGGACCGTGCCTGGCACGCCGGCGTATCGAGCTTCGAGGGCCGTGAAACGTGTAACGATTTTTCCTTGGGAATTGAGCTGGAAGGTACTGATGACCTGCCTTTCACCGATGCTCAGTATCAATCCCTGATCGCCCTGACGCGCCAGTTGCTGGCGGTGTACACGGGCATTACCCGCCAGCGCATTTGTGGCCATAGCGATATCGCCCCGGGACGCAAGACCGATCCCGGACCCGCTTTTGATTGGGCGCGCTTTCGCAGCGCCTTGCAGGATGGAGGACACGCACAATGAGTTTTCTGGTGTTGGTGTTGGCGGTATGGATCGAGAAATTCTCGGCCCTGCGCCAGCGTATACAACGTGATGGTGGTTGGCTGCGGGAGCTGGCCAAGCTGGAATCAAGCGCCAGCCTGGGCAAACGACCATGGCTGATTCTCGCGCTGCTGGTGCTGCTGCCGGTGGCGTTGCTCGCGCTGTTGCTGTTGGTGCTGGAACCGGTGGCTTATGGATTGTTGGCGCTGCCGGTGCATTTGCTGGTGGTGATCTACAGCCTGGGCCGTGGCGATCTACTGGCCGGATTGGGTCCGTTCCGTGATGCCTGGCGCCGGAGTGACCTGCAAGCGGCCGAACATGTGGCCGAGCGCGACTTGAGCATCAGCGCCGACAGTGGCGAGCAACTGCTGGAGCGGGTCCAGGGCCATCTGTTATGGCAGGCCTACCAAAGCTTCTTCGCGGTGATTTTCTGGTACTTCCTCCTCGGGCCGGTGGCTGCCTTGGCCTACCGGTTGCTGGCGCTGGCGACCGAGCACAGCCAGAACCCGTTAGTGGCCGAGCGTGCCGGGCAATTGCGCCATGCATTCGACTGGTTGCCGGTACGCCTGTTGGCGGCGAGTTTTGCCCTGGTAGGCAACTTTGTGGCGGTCGGCCGGGTGATGTTGCATGAGTTGTTGAGCTGGGACATCAGCGCGGCGCAACTGGTAGAAAAGGTGGGCCTGGTGGCCGCTGAAATCCCGCCGCCGGTGGTGGGACCTGACGG
>Ga0126362_10000571_pt1 | contig 14246 bp, 9 predicted proteins | sample ANMtaG_FD_126269 | JGI IMG/M metagenome (GOLD analysis project Ga0126362, IMG submission 126269) | Continental margin sediment microbial communities from North Pacific Ocean - ANME2c_DSS_Sorted | ecosystem: Environmental > Aquatic > Marine > Continental margin > Sediment | place: Pacific Ocean... | reverse complement strand
TTTTTCACTCTCCTCTTTCACTTTCATCAAGAGGCTTTTTAGTTCCTCTTCACTTTCTGCCATAAGGGTGGTATCATCTGCATATCTGAGGTTATTGATATTTCTCCTGGCAGTCTTGATTCCAGCTTCTGCTTCTTCCAGCCCAACGTTTCTCATGATGTACTCTGCATAGAAGTTAAATAAGCAGCTTGACAATATACTGCCTTGATGTACTCCTTTTCCTATTTGGAACCAGTCTGTTGTTCCCTATATATGTGTTAATACACATTATTGGTTTTTCTCTTTCTAATTTGCTTCACTCTGTTTAATAGGCTGTACGTTCATCTACCTCATTAGCATTGGCTCAAATGCATTCCTTTTTATGGCTGAATAATATTCCATTGTATATATGTACTCCAGCTTCTTTATCCATTCATCTGTTGATGGACATCTAGGTTGCTTCCATGTCCTAGCTCTTCTAAATAGTGCTGTAGTGAACATTAGGATACATGTGTCTTTTTCAAATAGAGTTTCTCCAGTGATTTTTAATCTCAGTTATTCCATTTGTCATTGTTGATTATTCTTTAATTCTTCAAGGTCCTTGTTGAACATTTCTTGCATCTTCTCAATCTGTGTCTCTAGTCTATCCATGCCTCCATTTTATTTCCAGAAGTTTGGATCATCTCTACTGTTATTCTTCTGAATTATTTTTCTGGTAGATTTCCTGTTTACTGTTCAGTTGTTCAATCCTGTGGGTTTTAACCATGTCCCTTCATCTTCTGGATGTTTCTCTGTTACTTCATTTCGTTTAATATGCTGTGTTTGGGATCTCTTTCTTGCAGGTTGAAAGGCTGTAGTTCCTGTTAACTATGGAGTCTGCCTCCCCTGAGTGGGGTTGGACCAATGACTTCTGAAGGTTTTCTGGTTGGGGGGATTTGTATTTGTGTTCTGGTGGGTGGAGCTAGATCTTGTCATTCTGAAGGGCAGTGGCTGGGCCCAGTCTTGTGGTTTCAAGTGTCTGTGAGTTCAGTATGGCTTTGGGCAGCCTGTCTCTCAACATGCAAATTTGTGCCTCTATTTGGCTGAAGGATAGGCGAAGAGTGTTTGGCATTACAGTTTGATGGCTTTTGGGTGTAGCTTAGTCTTGTGTTGAGCTGGAGGCCTTTGGAGGGGGCACTTGCCTATTAATGTTCTATGGGGCTGGGGGTTCTCTCTAGTGATTGAGTCTTGGAGTTATTAGCCTTCAGCCATTTCCTTCTCCAGGGGATCTTCCCCACCAAGGGATCAAAGCCAGGTCCCTTGCATTGCAGGCAGATTCTTTACTGTCTGAGACCCCAGGGAAATCCCTAGAAAATGCCTCATACTGATTAAATATTCAACAAATACGTGTTGAAAATGAAGAGTATAGTCATGAATAGCAGAGATTGATTATCATGATGATTATTGTTATTTCACAAGTTTTGCTGTAAGATTATAGCAGGAATGTGTATGGTAGGATATAGGAACACAGTACAGTTTCCAACTCCGTGTTCATCTGAATATTTCTACAGGTGATGGAAGGTCCTCAATTACCTTCTAAAGACAGTGACAGGATTTCATTGCTTTGTAAACTCTCTCTCTCTTTTTAACCTTCCTTCGCTTTCTTATCTATTCATTGATGTTGAGTAGTGGCTAAGTTATGTCAGCCTCTTTGCGAACCTATGGACTGTGGCCCACCAGACTCCTCTATCCATGGGATTTCCCAGCCACCCCCCTCCCCCCAAAAAAAGCCAGGTTTTGGGAAAGAGCACATGGGCAGAGACCTCTGAAGACACAGGGATGGGAAGGCCTGCCAGGAGGTGTGAGTGTCAGAAAGATTCAGGTTTACCCGAGGTCTGGGCAGGAACCACAGCTCCCAGGCCTGGCCATGGACACTGCCCAGCATCCCTTCTCCCTGCCATCTGTCTGCCCTGCCCCACTTTTTTCAGGAGTGCTGGGGTCTATACTGTGATACTTGCTGGGCTCTAGACACAGCTGTCTCTTTGTGGGTCTCTGTGAAGGATGGAATGCTCTTAATGACTCATTACAACACTGGAAAGCTGGACCAAGAACCTGGGGTTAATCTGGTTCCAAGGAGCTGAGGGACCTATATCAGTCCCAGGACTACAGGCCAAACCAGAGCTGCTGAAGAAAGAGCTCAGAGGATTTCTTGAGAAACCTGTGAAATTGGTTATGAGGAAGCAATACTGAAAAGACTACAAACGGAAACCTGATACAAACTAAAGTGTGAAACAAATGTGAGGTATTTTTGTCACTGGTGTTTCATAGAAAGCTGGATTAAATGTTTCATAATCAACATGTTTATCCCAGAAATTTCAGTTATATTTCCAACACACGGCATCACAACTTCATGGAAGGTATTTTCCACTTTCACAAAAATGAGGGGTAACACTTTGCTGGGAAGGAAGCTTGAACTGGAATGCCCAGCACCAGGGCATGTGAAGGCTTAGTCGTATTTGTTCCCAAGTCCCTAGAGGCCTGGATCCTGCTGACGAGTCTGGTCCAAGCCAGAACAAAGCAGAAAGTAAACGTTTAAAAGGGTTCAATGCTGGGCACCATGCCAGGCTCTCTTGAACCCACCCCAGTCAAGCAGTGGGACCCACGCCTGGTTAGGCTCCAGGGATGGGGTAGCAGTCCCAGTCAGGGAGTCTGGGGGGAATAAAACAGGCACTGGTTTTCTTTCCTTCTCTTTAATACTATGCCTCTGCTATATTGCAGTATAGTCAATTTGCAATGCTGTGACTGTTGTCAGCATACAGCCACCTGATTCAGGTATGATGAATCTATGGGAGATCTATACCCTTTGTTAGATTTTTTTCCCCTAGAAGTAAAGCAGATGGTTGAGTATCAAGTCCTTCTGGATTATGTATGTGAGATTCAGATTTTGTGTATACAGTGCAAGATTATTTGTGTGGATGCTCTCCTAGAGTTACACATGTAGGTTACAGATACAGATTTCTGTGTTTATGTAGAAGGAAGGAAGAAAGGGTCCCTGGAAGTTCACCATGGGCATCCTGGAGGCTCAGAAGAAAGCCGGCCTCAGGAACCTCATCCTGGAGCTCAAGGTATAGGCATAGGCCGCCACCCTTTGGAAGGAGGAGGTACAGTTCAGCGAGGTGCTGGTGGCCTCCAACCTGGACCCCTCGGCCCTGACTCTCGTGTCCCACAAGCTGTAGGTAGGCCTTGAAGGCTCCGGGTGGGGCTCTGTCCCTCCAGTGGAGACCCTCAGTCAGCATTGGGAAGGGGTGGTCGTGGTTTCCTGGCCAGGGCACCCAGGCCCGTGTGCACAGTGGTCTCCTGGCTCCAGTGTCTTCAAGGTCTCCCCAGTGCCTCCCTGGCCTTCCAGCCGCCCTAGCCAGAGTGCACTGCCCACTGCAGCTTGGCATCTTAGGCAAGGCCATGGCTGCCATCTGCCTGGACACTAAGATGAGCTGGAAGAGGCCACAGAAGGAGAGGCAGGCCCATGGTGGCCTGTGTGGCACATGCTGGGAAGGCTTTTCTGGGAGGCACTTCTGGGTGCAGGCTGAGCCTCTGTTCCCTGGTGCATCCGTGGTGGTCTGTGGCATTCCCCTGGGTGGGCTGTCCTGGTCACTGGGCACTGCCAGGAAGGGACAGATGAGGCCTCAGTGCCCAGGAGCCAGAAGGCCTGACCACACCTGGCAGAGACCCTGCCCAGGGCTGGGCCTCGTTCCTCTGCCCCCTGACCTGAGAGATGTCACAGAAAGAGTGGGTGATGTGGATAGGGGTCTCTGGTGTGGCCAGGCCTGGCTCTAGGGTCCCGGCCAGTTGGGTGACTTGAGGCAGCCAGCCCCGAGGCTATGCCCCCTTGGAGTCTGGGAGTGGACACACACCTGGGTCTTACTCCGAGGCCTTCCCAAAGCAGTCCCTCCTTTATGGATGTCCCCAAAGTGGAGCCAGGCTGTGCTTTCCTGACGCCTTCCTCTCCTCTGATATTCTGGAATCAAATAACAGCACCATCAAGGACATGCAGTATGAGCTCGCCCAGGTCTGCAAGGTGTGGGGAGCCCCCACCCTTCCCTCACCCAGGACCCCCCTGGTCTTCTGGGTGCTGATGCAGTCTGAGGCCGTCTGTGCCCACCCAGGGTCACTGGGCCTTCATGTGGCCTAGAGTCTCTGCTGCCACTTCCCAGTGCACATCCTGCCTGGTGTCCTGGATGACCCTTGTTCTGGCAGCATGCTGCTAACCTGGCCTCTGGGGCAGTTTTGGGGGTATGCAGGATCCTCTCTGCTCCCTCAGGTGAATGTTCATGTCCTCCAAGCAGTGGCAGTTCGAGCTCTGGCCTTTCTCAACCACTCACAGAGACTTTCCACACAGTGCCCTGACCCTGGTACTGTCTCTGTCCTGCACTGAGAATCCCCAGCTCCCCGGCCAAGCCCATAGCTCTATCAAAGCTTAGCTTGTGGGGACACAGATAGAGTGCTTCCTGCAGAGAGCAGACATCCCACAAGTGTGACTCATACACAAGTCCTGTGTCTTGGAGCCCCGGGTTAAAGCAGTGCTGTCATGGGCCCTCACTCTCTGGTGAATAAATCCCTCAGCCTTCCCTGCCCATCGGGCCCTCCCTGGTGCTGTGAGAACCCCCATATGTCCTTGCACAAAGTTAAGTCCTTGCAGTGGTTGCATGTGGCTCTCAGGGAAACTTCCATAACCCACATCTGTTTGTTGGGAGGGCCCAGAGAAAGAGGAGGGCTGGGGCCCACCTCCTGAGATCTCCTGGAGTCTGGCCCTTGCTCCCCCTTCCCTCTCAGATCCCAGGACTTTGTCTTGACTGTGTTGGGGACAAGGGGTCCCTCTGAGCTTCCTTTCTGAGTCAGGCCAGGCTCTCAGCATATAATGTGCTCTGCTCTTTAAAGCCTTATCACCTTGTGAAACATGCCCTTTGAGAAAGAGTGGGAGGCGGGGCAGAGATCCTGCTTGCATGGGTCCTGCCAGCACTGTTACCCAGATCTCAGCTTTTCTCAGAAGGGGGAACGGAATAGATGGTGACAGATATGGTGGAGAGGGTGGTCCCCAGGAAGGCAGGGACAGTGAGCCTAAGTGACAAATGCCTATGGGGACCAGGAACTCTGAGTGCACCCCATCTTCAGCCTCCCCAGCCATGAATCAAGGACGTTACCTGAGGCCCCACACATGAAGTGGTTGGATAGCTCCCTGTGAAGTCCTTAGACTCGGGCCAAACATCTTCTGGACAGTAGGGAAGCCCCTGGCTACAGTCCATCTGAGCTGGGGAGTGTCTGTCACCTGCTCACGTGAACCCGCACTCCCGGGTTTGGAGACTCAGTGACTTCGATCCACTTGGCCATCTGCTGGGTGAATGTGGGCTCATGGTCACTCAGCTTCACAGTCTCCATGGGGTTGTTGAGAGGCACTGTGTGACTGCCCCAGCTGGGGGCCACTTATTTCACTCTTGCTGCCCCCAAGCTAGGTCTGGAGAAGGCTAATCCCAAGGAGAAGCTACTTTCAGACTTCAGCTTACATCCCAGGAACTAGTCTTCCAGCCTAAGCAGGTCACTCGGGGTTTCCTGTGTTAGTGCTCACAGTTCCAATCCCCTGGAGAGAATGCCTGATCTGGGGACACATGTCCTCTGCTGCACAGTGACATTAGACTGTGCTCCTAGGGATGGACCACAAGGGGTGATGGCAAAACTTCTGCCCTACTTGGTGGAGGCACTCTGCCCCTAGCCCCTGCCTTCTCCCCACTTGGGTATGGAATGTGATAGAGCAGAAGGGGGAACCTGGGTCCCCAGTGAGACCCTCTCAGCAAAGCTGGGCCCTGGTTGGGCTTGGAGGATGTGACCGAGAGTTTGCTGGACAGGATGCCACACTTAGAGGGCCTCCTGCACTGTAGGTTTCAGGGCTGCATAGCAACTAAGTGCAGAGCATGGTGGCTGAGCTGATGGCTGTGGATCCTGCAGGCTGAACGCTAACCCTGAATGTTGGAAGATTGTCTGGAGTCACAGGACATGCTTGCTGTCTCTGCTGATATGATCTCAAGAAGGACCCAGCTTCCCCCTCCTACTATCTAGAAGCCATCAGACTGCAGACACTCCCCAACGTAAACCCTGAGGAAATTCGGGAAGGAAAAGAATACCTGCTTTCTAGCAACCATCAAAGTGCAGCCACTCCCCAGTGTAAGACCTAAAGAAACTCAAGAAGTAGAAGAATACCTGCTCTCTAGCAGCCATTAGGCTGAAACCACTCCCCAGTGTGAGCCCTGAGGAAACTTGGGAAGGAGAATACCTTCCTTCTAGATGCCAGCAGGCTGCAGTCACTTGTCATGGTGAGCCCTGAAGAAACTCGGGAAGGAGAAGAATACCTGCTCTCTACCAGCCATCAGACTGCAGCCACTCCCCACAGTGATCCCTGAGGAATCTTGAGAAGGAGAAGACAGGATACTGGTCCTGTTGCAGGAAGGGGGACACCTTCTAGGACCCAAAACTGGGCTCTTGCCTAACACTCGGAAATTAATTGTCCGAGGAGACACATGTGCTGACAAAGCAAGAAATTTTATTGGGAAAGGGCACCCGGATGGAGAGCAGTAGGGTAAGGGAGCCCAGGAGTACTGCTCTGCCGCGTGGCTTGCAATGTCGGGTTTTATGGTGATGGGATTAGTTTCTGGGTGGTCTTTGGCCAATCATTCTAATTCAGAGATTTTCCTGGTGGTGCACACATCTCTCAGCCAAGATGGATGCTAGCAAGTGGGATTCTGGGAAGTGGACGGACACGCGGTGTCTCCTTTCGATCTTTCCTGGACTCTTCCGGTTGGTGGTGGCTTATTTGTTCCATATTCCTTATCAGGATCTTCTGTCATAAAACAACTCATGTAAATGGTTACTATGGTGCCTGGTCAGGGTGGGCAGTTTCAATCAGCGTGCTTCCCCTAACAGTCCCAGGTGGTAAGGTGTGTATCAAAAGGAATGATTTCAGTGAGATGGCTGGTGCAACTTCACATACATAGAAAAGTGCTAAATTCCTTAACTTTAGATGCTGCCTCCTGGGTTTGAAATCCTAAAAGATTCTTACTGAATAAAACATAACTCTCAACAACTAGGTTATAAATATTTTTATGTCTACATATATGAAGTAGAGACTTTCAAAGAACAACAAAAGAAGACAAATCTCAACATTCGGAACACTGGCACAAGTGGTGGACACTCCCCAAAAGATGCAACTCATGGAGCAATGAAAACAGTTATCACTTTTCTTTCCATAAGACTGAGGAATGGACACTGACACTGGGGAATTGTTACAGGGAAGAACAAAATCTGACTCCATGTTGAATGATTTACTTTACCCTTCGTTTCTTGTTGGTTTGTTTACTACAGTGATACTGTCCATACACAATGGCCTGCCTCAGGAAACCCTGCCCCTCTGCCTTTGTTCAGGACCTGCCCACCTGTGGATGGCTAGATGAAGGGAGAAAGTAACACATCTCCTTCTGAGACTGGCCATTCCAGGAGATATTTGCCAGATTAATGGCCTTTTATCTTTATTTCCTCACCTCCCCAGCTCTGTGTTCTGTAAAAGACACTAGCATCCAGAGAGTTTCTTCGAGATATTAGTTTGCTATCTTCTCAGTCTGCTAGCTTTCCAAGTAAAGGCATATTCCAGGCCTCAGCACCTCGCCTCTGATTTATTGGCCTGTTGTGAGGCAAGCAGAGCGAGATTGGACTTGATAACAATCCCACATGCCTTGCAGTCAAAAATCAAAACATAAAATGGAAGCAATATTGTAAAAAATTCAATAAAGACTCTGAAAATGGACCATATCAAAAAGATCTGAAACCAAAAACCAAAAGGAACTCAGTGGTTGTCTGAAATATTTATAAAGGAGTTAGTGCCCCTCTTGCCCATACCCCCCTGAAGCCACACTGGACCCTTTGGAACTGTCTATTCAGGATACCCTCTCTGGACCCCAGGTGGAGGTGCTCTGCCCCCAGTGCCCACCTGGGTCTCAGATGGTAGAAGAGACACTACCTAGGAGGGTTCTCCTGTGTTCCAGTGAAGTGTCACACCAGCCACCCTGTCTCCCCTCCCATAATAAATAAGGACGGTTGTTGGCACCTGGGCAAATGATGTTGTGGGTACCTTGACTGCCTTGTCCTTGTGAGATTTGATGTGAAGACAACACAGAAAGAGAACCAGCCAAGAAGGATCCAGTTAGGAGTAAACCCCTCTGCACAGGGACCCTGTGAGACTGAAGCACTCACTCTGCCCACCCTGCTCTGACTTTTCGGTACCGGTCTTTGTCATTCTCTGGGCAGGAGGTGGAAAGGACAACTCAATCTCTCTTCAACCTCCTGAGACTCAGGTGGGCACTGGGGGCAGCAGCACTGCCACCTGTAGCCCAGAGAGGGTGTCCTGAATGGACAAGTCCTAACCATTCAGTGAGGCTTGTCCTTGTCCATAGTGCACTGACTTGCTGGAAGGTCTCAGGTTCCCTGGCACCCAGCTTGCCCATCTCCAACCCTATCTTGAGGTGTCTTGGGAGCCCCTCTCTGGCAGGCACCCAGGAATAGAAAACTGCATATCCAGTGAGAAGGAGGAAAAGCATGTGGCACGGGGTCCAGCATGGAGTGTTCAAGGCCCTTCTGCTCCCCCAAGAACACCCGGCCCTGCCTGCCATGGCCTTACTCCTCTTTAGTATGTGACTTTGTGACTGGTATTTCCAAACACCTTCCTCTGGGAGACAAGGCTCCATGACCATGGAAGGGGTGGAGGTGAGGAGGTGCTGTAGGCTTAAAGGAAGCTTGAGAACTAACTTTCCTGAGCCCTGAACATACTGCCTGTTAAATCTGTACCAACCGAAGCCAAGAACCAGATTCTATGTGGAAACACTTTTCATGTCCAACAGGAGAACCAACTGAGGCCAAGATCCAGGAAGATTATCTGTGGAAATTCTTTTTGTTCCAGCAATAGGACCAACTGAGGTCAAGATACAGGCAGATTCTCTGTGGAAACACGTTTCATGTCCAACAACAGAACCAACTGAGGCCAAGATACAGGCAGATTCTCTCTGGATACACTTTTCGTGTCCAAGAAGAAGACGAACTGAGGCCAAGTTCTGGCAGGTACTCTGTGGAAACACTTTTCATGTCCAACAAGGGAGGATTTGTTAACCCACAGCCAAACCCTGAGACGTGGGACATGTTGTAACTGTGGAAACTGCAGGGAAGGTGTTTGAGAGGCTTCTTCCCAGGAGGTTCCCCTGGAGTTACTGGACCCAGAGGGGGAGAACTCTTGCTTCTCTCCTCACTGCAGGCCAGACAGTGCCCCCAACCTCACAGACCCGCTCCTCCACCTCCCTCTGAGTTCAACAGAAACCTCCCGGTCACAAGGCCAAAGTACAGTCTTCTTGGTGAACAGAACAGAGGCCGGTGGGAAGGTGGGTGGAGGCTGAATCAGATCCTGCAGCATGCTCTCTTTGTAATAGATAACCTGAATGTTGATTCATCCAGAACCACTGCAATGCTTTGTCATTGGTGCCCGGAATGACAAAATATAAAGCTGATGGTAAAATGGAAGGACCTCCTCTCTGGACAATGGAGGGGTCCCAACCCATTATTAGCTAGTGGCCAAAGATATGCTTGTGTTTTTCCACAGGATGCAGATTCTCTTATTTGGATCCCGGACAGACTGATTCGTCATGTCACAGCTCCCTAGACACCTGGTCCCCCCATTGCCTCAACCACAAAAAAGGAAGGGACCTCCTCTACCTCCACTCCTTCCGCCAATATGGGAAGCCCAGCTGATCTCGAGACAAATGACACCAGAGATCCCGGATGAACAAGAAGTGGAACCACCCACCAGACAGATGTCACAACTCCATATAAAAGATATTGTTCCCCCTAATTCTTTACCCTGCAGGAAATCACCAGGGTGTCCTATGTGGGTCACTCAACAAGCCTCTATACCTACCTGGGGACAGATTAAGATGCTCTGTCATCAGGCACAGGGGATAGCTTCCCCAAAGGGCTCTCCAGCCTCTCCTGAGAGAGTGTTTATTGCTATGCTTGCCTTACTATCTTGCCAGGTAAGTGCCTTCTCCCCCGCTCCAGAAAAGTATTGGGCATACTTCCCAGATCCTCTGACCTTTCAAGTAGTTACTTGGAACAGTGACCCTATACAGGTCCACACAAACCAGCCTCAGTTATTAGGAGAATCATATGTTTCCTATACAAAGGATAAATACCCTATAAATTTCAGTTATACCTTTAAGGTATGAACAGACGATCTTCCTGTTTGTTTTAGCTTCCCCTTTGATCATTCAGGAAGCTTTATTACTCCTACCAAAGAAGGATGTATTGGAGCCTCTAAAAAAGCAATTCTGACAGATTCCCCATCCTTAAACTACTGGTCAGTTTGGATATTACTGGCTCGTATGCCCGGCGTCCTTGACCCCTATACATCCCTGCTTTTCAAATCTCCACCAGAATATCTGAATTGTGATAATGCTGCCCCTTCAGATGTCATATGGAACACCATAGATGGTCGTTCAGGATATCCGATTTGGAAACCTTGTACTTATAATTCAAGAATTGATTACAGAATACCAGGAGGAGGAAATTATACCATTCAGGACTGGAGCAACCCGGATCCAGGTCAGGATCCAGTGCCTGATGATGAATTTACCTGTAGATTTGACAATTGGAAAGAACATCCAGTTCCTTGGCCATTACGCACCACTAGATGGCATTGTAATCAATTTTTTCCTCCTGTGCTGTCTTATATGGCTAAAGGCAGAACTTTTTGGCAACCAGAAATTTGGAGGGCCCTTACCGCTACTGCCCTTATTACCTTAACCCAGCCAGAAAATATTTCTACTTATTCTATTTTAGCTTGTCTACCCTCGCCTTGTGTTTTTCTCTTTGCTAATGACTCCCAAAGACTTAATATACAAATGAATCATTCATACAAGACTCATGTAGTGTCTTGTGAACAATGTATGCTCTCATCTTGTTTGACACCCCCCCCCACCCCGCCCCAATATAATGTTTGCTCCTTTGTGGTGTTGCAACGTCCATCCTATCTTATAGTGCCTGTAACTGTAACCACACATTGGTATGATAATTATGGTCTTGCTATATTACAACAACTACAAGATTTAATGCGATCATGATGGTTTGTGGGTCTACTTATCTTGGGAATCGCAGCTTTGATATCTGCAATTACTTCTGTTACTGTGGCAGCAATATCATTGACTCAACAAGTACATACTGCTCAATATGTTGATACTATGTCCAAAAATGTTTTTTTAACACTGGCAACACAGGAAGCTAGAAATGAGGATAGATGCCCTAGAAAAAGCAATAATACGTATTGGGACTGAATTACAGACATTAAAAGTAGAATTGGCACTGTCCTGTCATGCCGACTACCAGTGGATATGTGTAACACCCCTGAAAGTAAACGAGACAGATTATAACTAGGAAAAGATTAAAAATCATATTTCAGGTGTCTGGAACAGCTCTGATATTAGTTTAGATTTAGGGAAACTTCACAATCAGATAAAGACCATGGAACACTCTCAATTAGATTTTACTGCTGCAGGAGTAGCAAGTGACTTTTTCCATACATTCTCTAACTTTGTTTCAGGAAAGAACTTTCTGTCTACTATTTTTAGCTATGCTGCTGTGGCCACTTTAATTCTGCTTCTCATAATTATTCTTCCTTGTATTCTCAGAACTCTCTGACAGAACACTCAGAAGCTTGCGACTGAATTGCATCTGGCTGTTTTCAGAAACAAAAAAAGGGGGAGATGCTGGGACCCATCACGGGAGTTCCCACCCATGACAAAGGTCATGTGGAGAGGACCTGACATGCAAAGGCAAATCAGGACTCGAGGGGCCCCCTGGACCTGCTCGAGCATCTACCCCAAAACCAGAATCTGTCTGTTTTACTATTTTACGACTTTCACCAACTCTTCTGACATTGGCAGGGGGCTATCCCCGACCACCTTTCTCTGTAAGAAAATCAACTTAGAGCCCTAGTTAATAAGTCTACAGGATATAATAGGTGTGTTCCAATTCAAATCCCTCAGATAGCTTTCTAACTTGCCTGACAGGTTTCTGGACTCTTACAGCTATGCATGTGATTGTTCACAGCCTCCCAACCACGAGAGGCATGGGAAGCTTAAGATATTCTAACAATGCAGAGCTTCTTGGGGAGTTAGAAATTGTTAAAATAGAACTAGTAGAGGATTTCTTTGTTGAGCTAATGCTTGCTGCCAAGTTTCCATATCCCTTACCCACTGTGACCCTGGAAGTGTATTGGTTAATATAGTTGGTATATAAAAATATAAGTAGAAGCTTTGATGTTAACAACCTTAGACCCTTGAGTTAATAAATTCTTTTCTTGTTATCCCCCACTGCACCTTTTGCCCTATAGGAATGCAACTCTATCTATTGCTTTCAGGGAGTGGCACCAAACTTTAAGAAAAATCACCTTTTGGAGAAAATAAGTTTTTCTGGTTGACTAACCTTTATCAGAAGAAGAATGTTAGCAGATCTCCTGTCCAGAAGATGATGTAAATCACCTAAAGATTGTATATGATAAGTTTGCAGAAAGAAAGCCTGGTTTTGATAAGGGTCAAGGACTGCTGACCTTGCATGACTTTGCACCCCCTATTATTTTCTATGTACAACTTAGGGTATAAAAGCTCCTTTTGAAAATAAAGTTACGGACCTTGCTCATCAGGCTTGGTTTCCCCATGTCGTTCTTGTTTCCTTTTCTCTCCTATTCTTCTCTGTTCTTCCTTCAGGATGACTAATTGGAGCGTGGGGGCCCTCTGAGACCACTTACCTGCCCGGGCTTCTAAGACCCACTCAGGAAGGTGCCTAAGGTGGGGCACCTTCAGCTATTCGAGAGGGCACCTGTGGCCTCCGTGGTCAGTGCAAGTCTGGTGTCACAGGCTTTGTTGGCTTTCTGCGAAAACCAGTTAGATCAAGCCTCTGTCTCTCCCCTTTGCTATCCTTTTTGCCAACGCCATCATCCCGAGGGAACCCCTGGATCCAGCTGGGGCTGGACCTGGGTACATGTGCATTCCTGTGTGTGGTGGCCAGATGCTATAGTAATTGCTGTTCCCTACACATTTATGGTTGGGTTTTAGTTTCTGTATTTTCAATTTTTTTTAGAACAACTGCATATTTTGAGAAAATTTTTGCTATCAACCAAGAGAACTTGCAAAATAAGATCTTTAAGTTTTTTTTTTTTTTTAATTTTATTTCACTAAAATGTTACTGGAGTTTTCTCTTGGTGAGAGATTAACAGCATCCAACTTTTAAACATTCCTTTAATCAGCTGTGCTGGGTCTTAGGTGTGGCATGTGGGGTTTTCAGTTGTGGCATGTGGGATCTAGTGCCCTGACCAGGGATTTAACCTACCCCCTGCCCTGTTTCCGGAGCTCAGAGTCTTAACCTCTGGACCAGCAGAGAATGCTGCAGCATCCTACTTAGAAACAAACAAACAAACAACAAACAAAAACATTTATTTTTTGGCTGTGCTGAGCCTTCATTGCTGTGCAGGCTTTTCTCTGGTTGTAGGGAGTGGGGGCTATTCTCTAGTTCCTGTGCTTGAACTTCTCATTGTGGTGGATTCTCTTGTTGATTTTTCATTTTGATTTTTGATTTTATTCAAATGTTTGTAGGTATGGTAATTTTTCCAACTGTTAGTAAGAATTTGCCTACATTTAACTAGTTAAATCCATAAGCTTTAAATATCCTTTGTGTGTTTTTTCTTTAGAGAAATGTTTAAAGAAGCAATTATTTCATAAGTAAATTCTGGAGAATGGGTCTCAACAGGCCAGTGGGACGCTAGCTGTCTTAGCACTGCAGCTGGCCTTGTGCATGTCCATCCCCAAAGGTCAGCCTGCTCAAGGAAATTTCCATCAGAACACTGAATCACTCCTCTTGCCAAGGGGCTTGTTGTGGTGGAGGATCTGACACACTGGTCTGGCCTGGCTGATGCTTCTCTTGTTCCCAGGGAGTAGATTCAACATCTTGCTAAGTCCACACGGCAATGAATATAGACCATTCCCTAGCTCTGGCTCCTGATACACATGGGCCTCTCTTCCCTCAGGTAACAGCCAGAAGCACTGGGACTGAGGGCACCTCCCTCCTCATGGCAGTTTTGTGGCTGCCCACCTGAGGTATCTAATCTCCAGCCCCTCCCTCTGTCACTTCAGGCCCACTTGAAATAACCTTAAGAT
>Ga0126362_10000565_pt1 | contig 14479 bp, 17 predicted proteins | sample ANMtaG_FD_126269 | JGI IMG/M metagenome (GOLD analysis project Ga0126362, IMG submission 126269) | Continental margin sediment microbial communities from North Pacific Ocean - ANME2c_DSS_Sorted | ecosystem: Environmental > Aquatic > Marine > Continental margin > Sediment | place: Pacific Ocean... | reverse complement strand
GTGTTGTTCCACAGGTCGGTCATCCGACTGCCGTCGGGAAAATCGAGAACCTCGAAGAGGAAACCCATGTCGTCACCACTCTCCGTCGAAGTGGGTGGTTACTCCACCGGTGAGTCGAGAAACCGTTTGAGCCGAGGTCGCGAGGACGACTCGGCTTGTCTCGAAGGTCATCTCGTCGCGTTCGGTGTCCTCCGATTCGGGATCCTCGGCGAGTGAGAAGTCGAGTTCCACCTCTCGATCGGTGCTGGAACAGACCGATATCATCAGCCCGAGTCGTTCGTCGGTGAGCGCCGGAAGCGATTTCTCGGGATGAAAGTCTGCGGCCGCGTGAAAGAAGAACGCCGCCAGCCGTTCGACAAATCCTTCGTCGGTGTGTCTGCTGAGATACTGATTGAACCGATTGTGGTTGAGCAGGCCTACGTCGAAAACGAGTGTGGGTACGTCGGATTCGAAGACAGCGGCGGGAACCGCATGACTGCGAAGGAAGATCGCGGCGCCGCCGTACCCCGGCAACCTGAACCCATCACGCATCTGGTGTACTCCCGTCGCAGAGGTGTCCTTGTCACGCCGGGCCATTGCTCGGACGCGTGCTCTTTGCTGGACGGTAGTCGAGGAAGAATTACCGACTGTGAGGCTTCTCGACGAGTAATTAAGGGTTGCTCAGCTGGCCCGGCGACACAACGAATACCGCGGACCTGACAAGTCCGCGGTCTCCGTTGTGGCTGAATTAGCCGCTACGCCTAACGTCCGAAGGGGCACGCTCGGGCAGTATCCAACCATCACGTGGGAAGTGGCATGTGTAACCATTCGGGTATTTCTCCAGGTAATCCTGGTGCTCGGGCTCGGCAGCCCAGAACGAGTCCGCAGGCTCGATCGCGGTGACAGCCGTCCCCGGCCACAAGCCTGAGGCGTTCACGTCGGCAATCGTGTCGCGAGCTATCTGCTCCTGCTCAGGTGTCAACGGAAAAATTGCTGAACGGTAGCTGGAGCCAGTATCGTTGCCTTGTCGATCCAGTGTCGAGGGGTCATGGACCTGGAAGAAAAAGGCCAAGATGTTCCGATAGGTGGTCTGCGCCGGGTCGAAGAGGATCTCGACGGCCTCCGCGTGGCCTGGGTGATTACGGTAAGTCGGGTAGTCGTTCTGCCCACCGGCGTACCCCACGCGACTGGCGAGCACGCCGGGCTGACGGCGGAGCAGATCCTGCATACCCCAGAAGCAGCCGCCGGCTATAACGGCCGTCTCTATGCCGGAGACGCGTGTGATCGTTCCAGCGTCCTTGATATCGCCTGGCATACTGTGTCTCCCCTCGTGGTCGGTCTCGAACAGTGAACTGAACTCGCCGTACCCCTCCTTGGCAAGCTGTGAGACTGGGACGAAGCGCAGAGCGGCCGAGTTCATGCAGTAACGCTGGCCGCCGGTAGCCTCAGGGCCGTCGCTGAATACGTGCCCGAGATGGCTGTCGGCACCTGAGGAACGCACCTCGGTGCGAGCCCTGCTCAGTTTCTGATCCGTTTTGGTCGTGACGGCCTCATTGTCGATAGGGGCGGTGAAGCTGGGCCATCCTGTCCGGCTGTCGTACTTGTCCGTGGAGGAGAACAACGGCTGACCCGAAACAACGTCGACATAGATGCCGGCCTCATGGTTGTCCCAGTACGGGTTGCCGAACGCAGGCTCGGTGCCGTCCTCCTGTGTTACTCGGCGCTGAATGTCGGTTAGACGGCTCAATGCCTCAGAGGTCTTACGGTAGTCGTTGGTCACTGGACTCCTCTTCTGTGACGTAAGTGGCTACTCCTGCAGGGATCCGTCATAGCTGCCACTTGTTCTAGAACGGTCTTCTGGGTCCAACTATTCCGGATCTGTTCTGAGATGATGCTGTGATCGAGGCGAGTGTCGCGAATGGAAACACATGTTCGCACGACGGTGCAGTGATCATCTGACTTTCCCTAGTGTAGTTAGCATATGGTTTTCCGGCAACGGAGATTCGACAGCGAGTGCGGAGTGCGTCGACATGGTTAACTTAGACCCACGGAGGAGACTTCGACATGGACCTACGAGTCCATACGAGATCTGACCGGCTGGCCCGAACAACCGCGACGGGCCGCAGTCGATAGAACTCCAGAGACGCGGGGACCTTCGACCATGATGGACGATCAGGCAGCCATCCATCTCTCACGACGGGATGATGTGGAGTCCCGCGCAACTTCGTTCGCAGAGCAGGGGCCAGGTGACATTTTTCGCAACTCATGTGCGTAGGCGTACCGCCTGGCCGAAGTCAGGATGGCCGAAACCGCAGACAGGTTGGACATCGCCATTATGGAGGGAAAGTAAGCGACGCCGAGGTATCGAGGTTCGTTCATCGAAGGCATCTCAGTGCGCCGTAGCGATCAACGGCCTGGCCACGAATGATTGGCGTCGTTGTGTCTGAGGTCAGCGCGGAGGGCTGGATGTCAGGGTCCGAAAATGTCCGGTTCGACAACACGCGGTTCGACCCTGACCTCACACCCTTTCACGAGCTGGCCAAAGAAATGGCAGTACAGTTCGGGTACTCGGCTGAATTGTCGGTGGATCGGAAACTGTTGCAACTCCTCCGTTTGCGTGTGGCGCAACTGAACCCATGCTCCTACTGCCTTATTCTGCACACCCGAATTGCGGCAGAGATTGGCATTTCATCTGCACTGGCCGCGCATCTCATCTCCTGGCGTGAGAGCACGATGTTCTCATCTGCACAGAGAGCGGCTCTCGCGTATTGCGAAGGCCTCACATTGTTTCGTCACCAGCAGTTCTCTGCTGTTCACGACGAGTTGCGGCTCCACTTCACGGAACTCGAGGTCGCGGAGATCGCGGCGGTGATCATTAACATGAATGTGTGGACCCGGCTGAAACTTGCTCAAGGAGCTGTCCCGGTCACGTGAGAGCGATTCGATTCAACTACCTCCGAACCAACCGCGCGGGGCGGAGCTTCTTCCCAACCGAAAATTCGGTGCTGCCGAGGGAAGCGTTCACCTCGTCCCGAGGCGAAAATTGCTGTCGGCGAGCGAATCATTGCGACGTGCACGGCGCGGGCGGAGAGGTTCTCTGTAATGTGCACGGTCTCAAGATTCCTCGAAGCCGAAGGCTGGTTTCGCAACGGTTGAATCCGGCCGTTGATAGTGTCCAAGCAACATGCCAGCGAACATCCCAGCGACGAACATCGTAGAAAGGTTGAGGAGCGCACATTATGGGAGTTATCAATAGTGGCTTCGGAGGGCGGCGAGGTTCCAGTAACCCGAATCTGCCTCCGGGGCAGACGCTCGTCGATGACTGGCCGGTGCTCACTGCCGGGCCCACGCCGGCTGTCGAGGAGAACGACTGGAGTTTTACGATCAGGACGGAGGACGGGACCAAGCACCGGTGGAACTGGACAGAGCTTCTGAGTGTCGGCGTCGAGGACATCGTCACTGATATTCACTGCGTCACCCACTGGTCGAAGCTGAGCATGGCGTGGCGTGGGGTGTCATTGGACCGGCTGTTCGAAGACGTCGAGACTAGTCACGACTACGCGATGGTCCGGAGTTTCGGGGGTTACACCACCAACCTTCCTCTCGAAGACCTCCTCGACGGGCAGGCTTGGATAGCCACCGAGGCTCAGGGCTCGCCGCTCTCAGCAGAACATGGAGGGCCGGCACGGTTGCTCGTACCCCACCTTTACTTCTGGAAGAGCGCGAAGTGGGTACGCGGAATGGATATGATGCCATCGGATGATCCGGGCTTCTGGGAACAGAACGGCTACCACCTCCGGGGCGACCCGTGGCGGGAGGAACGTTACCAATGACCAACCCAACCCTGGTCCGCTGGCACGTCGGGCGGGTAATCGGTCGACGCTACGAAGCCGACTCGGCTGTTCGCCTCGAACTCGATGTTCCGACCTGGCCCGGAAACGACGCTGGATCGCACCTCGACCTCCGGCTGACGGCTCCGGATGGTTACCAGGCGTCCCGTTCATACTCGCTCGCATCCTCGGGTGAGTCCACTCGAGTGGTCTTGGTGGTCCATGAGGTACCCGACGGGGAAGTATCGCCTTTCCTGGTGCATCAACTCGCTGAGGGCGACGAAGTGGAGATACAGGGACCACTCGGGCGGTACTTCATCTGGAATCCGGCGGATCCGGATCGATCGCCGGTCCAGCTCATCGCTGGGGGTTCAGGCGTAGTGCCCTTGTTCTCGATGGCTTCGGCGCGAGAAGGCGTTGAGGAAAGCGCAGACTTTCGACTGCTGTATTCGGTCCGGACTCCTCGAGATGTTTTGTTCGCCGATGAATTGGGTGCACTGTCGCGAACGACCGTCGACATCGTGCATACGCGTGAGTCGCCTCCGAGATCGGTTCGTCCGCCCGGCAGATTGACCCGTGACGGGGTCGCAGCGTTTTCCTTCTCAGCGTCGGCATCGCCGCGCACTTACATCTGCGGACCTACCGCGTTCGTCGAGACGATCGTCGAGTGGCTTCTCGAACTCGGTCACGACCCCGCGCGCATCCGCACGGAACGATTCGGAGGCAGCAATTGACTCACGTTGACGGAAATGCACTTGCAGGGACATTCGTAGAGATTCTCGGTATCGAGATCACAGAAGCGATCGGCAGATGCCGCCACTGTGGCAGTGTCTACGGCCTTGCTCGGACACGCGCCTTCATTACGGCCATGGGAGCCGTCATGCGGTGCAAGGACTGTGATGCAGTGCTAGCGGTTATCGTCCAGAACCCGCGAGCGACAGTAGTGAACTTGTCAGGACTGTCTTACATCACTGTTCCTCGACGATGACCGCTCTCCAATCCATGGCCGCAGCGACATCCGCGGAGGACCGTCCAGGATGGTGATCCGCATCTACGACAGCGGTCACCAGGCACTACGGGAGTTCGTCCCGCTGCGCCCAGCCAGGGTTAGCATCTATGTGTGCGGGCCGACCGTCCAATCCGCACCACACATCGGACATCTACGCAGTGCCCTCGTCTATGACCTTTGGCGACGTTGGCTCACCCACCGTGGATACACCGTCACGCTCGTCCGGAACGTCACCGACATCGACGACAAAATCCTCGCTCTCGCTACGGAGTCGGAACCGTGGTGGGCCCGTGCCTACCGCGTCGAGACGGAATTCACTCGCGCCTACACCGCACTGGGTATCCTTCCCCCGACATATGAGCCACGCACCTCCGGCCACATTACGGAGGCGCTGGCGCTGATCGACCGTCTCCTGCGACGCGGGCATGCCTACGTCGCGAGCGATGGATCCGGCGATGTCTACTTCGACGTCAGCAGCTGGCAGACATACGGCACGCTCACTCGCCAGAACCCCGATGCCCTATTGCAATCCGACGACGGACACCGACAGGCCAAGCAGAACCCTCAGGATTTCGCCCTATGGAAGGGAACGAATCCCAGCGAACCGAAATCTGCGCGTTGGCCGTCACCTTGGGGTACCGGCAGGCCGGGATGGCACATCCAGGGCTCGGCGATGTCTCGCCGTTACCTCGGACCTGCCTTCGACATCCACGGAGGTGGCATCGACTTGCGATTCCCCCACCATGAAAATGAACTGGCCCAGTCCACAGCTGCCGGAGACGAATTCGCCAGGTACTGGGTCCATAACGGCCTTGTCGCCATCAGCGGACAGAAGATGGCCAAGTCGCTCGACAACTATCTGTCTGCCGATTAACTCCTTCGACGGGTCGGACCAGCTACGCTGCGCTACTACCTGCTCAGCGCGCACTACCGCAGTGCCTTGGACTATCGGGAAGAAGCGCTCACCTACACTCATGCAACTGTTGCGCGGATCGCGAACTTCCAACACCGTGCACGTACACACCTCGAGGACGCAACAGTTGGTGGCCCAACGCTACCGGGTGCATTCGCGGCGGCACTCGACGACGATCTCAATGTCCTAGCTGCACTCGGCGTCCTTCACGACCATGTGCGCGCCGGCAACATTGCCGTCGACAACGGCGAGACCGCAGCAGCCGCGGCGGCATACCAATCGATAACAGCGATGACCAGCGTGCTTGGGATCGAGACGGAATCATCACCGACGGCGCCACGCGACGGCCAGCACAGCAGCACGGTCACTGCTCTCGTTGAGGTACTCCTCGCGAATCGATCGTGTGCCCGCGGCGAAGGAGATTTTGTCACGGCTGACCGCATCCGCGGCGATCTCGCTCGCAGCGGGATCGTCATCGAGGACCACTCCTCAGGAACCACGTGGACACAGGCATAACTGAAGTTCGTGGAGGCCGGCTACGCTGACAGCCGACTGATTGTGATCGGGTCAAGCGGGCACCCACCCTCGCAAGAAAGCCAGCACCTTGGCTTCCGGCATTTCGCAAGGACGTAGGTGGTCTGCTTCGACCGTGCGATACACATTGGCGCTGATCAGATCGGACCCGCCCAACTCCTCGGCGGAAATGCTGATACTTCGGCCATCGACCCGCGTGGTTCGTGTCAATCCGTACGGACGCCCCGCGTATCTGGCGAGAGTCCAGCCTTCGGGGATTCGCTTGAGCAACGCAGCCAGACTTGCTGAGCTGTGACTCACATTCGAACTACCGAGGCAGGTCGAATTTCCGCGGCGTGTGCTGGGGGACTCCACCAAAGGGCCGTTAGCGGGCGCTTTCTTTGGGTCTCCTGGAATCGACGTGTTCATTGTTTAAAACCCAACTGCTTTGGCCTGGAACGACTCCTCCCCGGCGCCGCGCCTCAGATACCGTCAGGGTTGAGGTAGCTCACGCCGTGCGCCGTTTGTGGTCGGTTTCGGAGTCGACCAGGTCCATATTTCGTTGTGGAACGGGTGCTAGCGAGTCCGAGGCGCCGCGGTGGTCGTAAGGTCAGCACCGACATCGCCCCCTTTGTTGACCCGTAAAAAACTCTCCACACACCCAATGTCAGCGCAATGCCGTCACGCGTCCTTCCTTGCTAAGGCAAGCGCGTAGTCCCCGTCGCTCCACCAGTCAGCAGGGGTCAGACCGGCAAGCACGAATTCCGACTCGATCAACTCGCGGGTGAATTTTGTCGAGACCTCGGTGCGTATCACTTCGTCCTTGGCGAATTCGACGTCTATATCCAGTACACCTAGGTCCACCACGTGTCTTTCTTTAGCCTGCAGTCGCATCTCGATCCAGTGCTCTTCGTCATTCCACGCCGCAACGTTCTGAAACCTGGGTAGCGAGAAGTTAGCTCCAAGTCCCCGGTTGAGAACCCGCAGCACATTGATATTGAACTCGGCGGTGACGCCGCGTCGTCATAAGCCCGTATTGGTCGCTGGGGATCCTTAATCAGGTCGACTCCGATTAGAACCGTGTCTCCGCTATTCGAGTTCTTCGCGAGTTCGGAGAGGAAGGTGTGCCGTTCGGCGGGTCGATAGTTGTCGATCGTACCGCCGAGAAACCCCACAAGTCGTGTCCCATAGTTAGGGATCAGGTCAAGGTGCTGGTCAATGTCGGCCTTGAGGCCATGAATAGTGAGGTCCGGATACTCTTGCTCGAGTTTGCCGACAGCGGCGATTAGGGCGCTGACGCTAACGTCGACCGGCACATAAACTGCTGCTCCGCCGGCAGTTGCAGTCAACGGGTCCAGAAGCGCCGGCGTTTTCTCCGACGAGCCTGAACCGAGTTCGACCAAAGTCGTTGCGCCAGATCTTTGGATAATCTGCTCACCGTATTGGTCGAGTAGAGCGCGCTCCGCTCGCGTCGGGTAGTACTCCGGTTGCACGGTGATGAGATCGAACAGTTCACTGCCGGCTGCGTCGTACAGGTGTTTAGGTTAGCCATTTCGGTTTCGCGGTCAGTCCGTCTCTAGCGTCCGCCTTGAGGGTCGAAGACATCGACTCCGGATCGGCGATTCGTTGGATGCGGACACGAGGGCTGGTGTAGTCGGTCACTATGAGTCTCCATTGTCAGCGAGTCGGACGCCGGTAAGGGGCCAGCGAGCGCTCGGAGGAAAGAAATTTCGGTAGGAGGCCCGGGTGTGTCCGGGCGATGTGAACGCCGATCCACCTCGCAGCACCATCTGATTGGACATGAATTTGCCGTTGTACTCCCCGATCGCTCCGGGCGCCGGAGCAAACCCCGGGTACGGCAGCTAAGCCGAGCGAGTCCATTGCCAGGCGCTGTCGTAAAGTTGTCTCGACCCTCCCGTCGTGAGTCCCGCGGCTGTCGGATGTAAGGATTTGCCGCCGCTTGAGATGGAGGACTCGAGGCCTTGAAGTGATGCGGCATGCTCCCATTCGGCTTCGGTGGGTAGTCGTTTGTCTGCCCAGGTCGCAAAAGCGTCGGCTTCATAGTGGCTGACGTGCACGACCGGCCGTTCGGGGTCGACGGGATGAGTTCCATGAAGAGAGTGCTCGAGCCAGATCCCGTCTTGTCGGGTCCAGTACAACGGCGCCTGCCATCCCTCCGAGTTGACCCGCGCCCAGCCGTCGGACAACCATAATTCGGAACGACCGTAACCCCCGTCATCGATGAAAGCCATCCACGCGCCGTTAGTAGTTAGACGGTCTGCAAGCCGATACAGCTCTAGGAACTGTCGATGACGAGGTAACTCGCTATCGAAGGCGAATCCCTGTGCGTTGCCGATCTCGATCAGGCCGCCGGTGTAATCAAGCCAGCCGAGGGCGCCGCTCGTCAGCTCGTTCGTCCATACCCCGCCATAAGCGGGGCGCAGGGGATTGAGAGACAGGACATGCTTGATGTCCATCAGCAGCAACTCTTGATGTTGCTGTTCGTGGTGAAGCCCGAGTTTCACGAAGCTGGAAATGTCCCCAATATGGTCCAGATCTGGGGATCGAAGCAGCTCCTGGACTCGCCTATCGACGCACTCGCGGTAGACCCCTACGTCATGTGCCCCGGGTCGAGAGATGACGCCTCGCAGGGGGCGCGAGAATCGAGGTCCAACTTGCTCGTAGTAGCTGTTGAACAAAAACCAGTACCGCTCCTGGTAGGGCTTAAAATTTTTCTCGTGTGCGCTGAGCACGAAGGTTTCGAAAAACCAGGTTACGTGTGCGCGATGCCATTTCGTCGGCGATACGTCTGGCATCGACTGTACGGTTTGATCTTCAGGTGACAGAGGGGCAGCGAGCAGCTCGGTGTAATTGCGGATCCGTTCATAGTGGACACTCAACGCAACCTCTGACCCGGACACCGACTCGGGGGGCACTGCGATCACATCGTGCTCCTTATCGAGATTCCCAACCCACATCGGTGCAGGTCCGGTACAAATTGGCGAAAGCCTATATCGAAACGAGTTAATAACATGCGCGGAATTGATACCATGACGCTGGGTCACTTGCCGACGGTCCGTTGCGCCGCTATAATGTGGCGCCGAATGCGGACAGCTCCATCTGGATGGAACGCCGCGATCAAGCAACTAGCATCTCTCGGGCGGCAGAAGTGTCTCTTTGGCGTGTTTCGCAACGTGCCGAGGCCACATCTCGGATCCGATCGTAAACATCGGTCAGATCACACGCGTCGAGGCCAATTGATTACCTCACCGGATCGAACGGCACACGGGGAAGACGATCATCCGCGTTCCCCGTAAACACTTGCAAGGGGGTCGATAATTCAGCTTCTACGACTAGTTCATCCCGACTCGCGTGCGTTCTCCAGCATCAGGGCGACACCCTGTCCAGATCCGACACACACCCCGACCAGACCATATCGCAAGTTGCGTTCGGCCAACTCCGTAGCCAGGGATAGGACATAGCGGCTTCCTGACGAGCCGAACGGGTGTCCGATTGCCACCGCACCCCCGTTCGGATTCAGTTTGTCGTCGGGAACCTGAAATCCGTCGAGCTGCACCGTTAACTCACGTAGTACCCCGAGGGCTTGCGCGGCGAACGCCTCATGAACTTCCCATACATCGACCTCCTCTGGAGCGACGCCAGCGCGCGACAGCGCGTGTGCCATTGCCCAGGCTGGAGCGATACCCATATAAGCCGGATCCATCGCGTACGTCGCTGATGAGACCACACGCGCAAGTGGCGTCAGTCCGAGTTTGGACGCGGCACGGCGTGAGGCTAGAACGACCGCGCTAGCCCCGTCGGACAGTCCGCTGGAGTTTCCTGCTGTCATCTGCGTCGTATTGGGCTGTGGCCGCAGTGCAGCCAATTTTTCTGCGGTCGTGTCTCCACGGATGAGCTCGTCGGTGTCAAACTGCCGTGCCGGCGTCGTGCGTGTTGCAGCAAGGGATATCGGATGAATTTCTTTGGCAAAGCGCCCGCGGTCACGGGCGGCTGCCGCATGACGATGGGAGCGCAGTGCAAAGGCGTCGATTTCCTCGCGAGTCAACCCATAGCGGTCGGCTACGTTCTGCGCAGTCTCGATCATCGAGATGTAGGCGTTTCGGGTCGCCAGACCTGGATGTGGTGGTCCGCCGGCCCCTGTCCACATGGTGTCCAGCATGATTTGCGGTCCCCGTGGAGCGAAGGCGGCATCTCCCTTCATGAACGCCCAACCCGATCGGGACATCGACTCGGCACCTGCGGCGAGCCCGATATCCATCTCGCCTGAGCGGATTGCGTGCGAGATCGTGACCGCCGCACTCAGAGACGACGCGCAGTAGCGGTTGACAGTAATCGCTGGAACCGAATCCGGAAATCCGGCCGCCAAGGCGGCCCACCGGCCCAGATTTCCCATCCCTTCATGAGCAGGATTCACGCACCCTGCCACGATCTCCTCCACCCGTTCCAGAGGAACCTCGACGCGACTACACGCTGCGGCCATAGTTTGGCCGAGTAGATCGTCGAGACGGATATGCGACAGCGCGCCGCCGTATTTTGCGACGGCAGTTCGTACCCCACCAATGACAAAGGCATCGTTGTCCATGCGTGCACGTTAGCAGGTTGGACCTTTGGGTCCATTCGGAGCGGAAGGGAAACATACGGTGTGTCGTGCGATTGCGCCGGTGTCCTCGGTGCAATCCTTCTCTGTGACTTGTCGGGTGACCGAAATTTGCGGATTCAAACCTACCTTGAGTCCCACCCGAGTAGTTGGACTGAAGAGTCCGTTCGGATGTGCTGGGCCTATAAACGCAGGAAGGGTCGACAAATGCAGGAAGGGTCGACGTGACCGTTGAACTGCAGCAATACGCCGAAGTCGGCCATTCACCGGGCATATCCGGCGCCGCATAACGCAGCAGGATGGCACAGGGTCGGCGTTTGTACCCAGTAATGGAATGAATTATCAACCGGGGCATCTACATCGGCGTCGTTTCCGGCCCGCCTCCATTCCGTCCGCCGACGAGTTCGAAGTGGCACGGGCGGGCGCCAACTCACCGTTCCCATCGTCGTCACCGATCAGTCGCGGTCAAGGAGATTTAGAAGTTGATCAGAGTTCGTACCGGGGTGCGGTCTTCGGCGGGATAGCGTGAATTTGGCATAATTCCTCGTGCAACGGGACAGGACAGCCTATCCCTATCAGAGCCCTCGGACTGCTGGAAGCCGTTCATCATCGTTGTCGTCTTTGAAACCGTTGCCGCAGTGGGGAGTTGAGAAACCGCCGCTCGCGGGTGGAGGTCATGAATGTGCCGTGTCAGCTCGATCGAGCAACAGCACCGCCCTCTCCCCGGAGTCGTTTCGCCACCAGCAACGTCCGGACACAGGGTGGACCGAGCCTTCAGTCCATGTGTACGCTCGGTCGTTCACCTCCGAAAAACAGGTCAGCGATCCGGACTCAACTCGGGCCACTGCGAGCGTGCTTCCGAAGTCTCGCACAGAAATGACTCCGTCCGGCTCCACGACCAGTCGGCGCGCTGGGTCCACAGCGTAGCGATCTACCTCCACCCGAAAGTCGTGCCAGGGAACATCGATGGTCCAGTCGTTCGGCTCGATCCCGTCAGGCATCGAGCACTTCCACGTGTGGGAGAGGGGCCTGCCGGAGAATCCTGAGGGCTTGACAGACGGTAATCGTGTAGTCGACGAAGTAGTCGTGGCGACCGCGTCGCATCGCTTCACGATGTACTGGGTGCGCCAGCCACCGGTTGTGGGATGCTTCGTCGTCGAACTCGACGATTGTGCAATTCTCGCCATCGTCCGCTTGAAAGCGCTTGAAAGAGATAAGCCCTGGTATCTCGTGGGCCGCCGCGATGACGTCCGCACCGAGTTTCCCGTACCCCTCCGCTACGCCCTCTCGAGTCCGCTGACGAAACACGGTCACAATCACATGGCCCCAAGGTTCGTGGTGATGCCGGAGTCTCCAGTGCTCCTTGTGTGATCATGTCACCAGCGTCAAGCGGAACAGATGAAGAGCGAGGACTCACCCGCTCAGGTGACAGGACGAAGACTCACGCCGGACAGATATCTCCCACTAGTTCGTCACTGGCCTCGCAGGTGAGCTGGCCGAAGCTAATCTCCGCCCCTACGTGGTCCCAAGAAATCGATCTCAGATGGAGATCCGTTGCGTCGCATGGCTGGCGACGATCGGCAACCCGGCCCACACAGTGAGGTGCGTACGTTGATCGATCCGCTGGGATTGAGTCCGACGAGCCATCACACTGTTGTCGTGTCAAAGTCGAGTGCGACTGACGATCATTGCCGCGTGAGGCGTCCAGTGGGGTGGAGTGTTGGCAGTTCGAGAGGCGCAGCTGGTCGGTTCCGAACCGAGCAGTTCGTTGGCACATACGAAATCCGTCACCACTGCACACGTCCTCGTGCATGTCTCCATCGGTGGCGTGTTTGAAGCCGGCGCCGCCACCTTCGAGTGCGCGCAGGATGGTGCCTGCGGGACGGGGCCATCATGACTCGCGACGAAACTGTGCACCGCGCCGCAACATCGAGTTGCTTCGATCGCGGCCGAGGTCGTGGAAACTCCTGACAGCAGCAGAAACCGGCGATGGTGGCATCCGTTACGAACGTGAGGAAAATCAGGGGGGATGGTTCGTACCAGTACGGGATGAGGTCATGGCCGTGTCTGTGATCGAGCAATGCGGTCGGGGTTAGGCGCGGCTGATCACGATCCGGTAGTCGGTTCGATCGTCGGGGCTGTGGGCAAAGTGGTCATCGACCTACCCTTGCGGACCCGACTTGCCCCTGCCACGCCCAATTGTGTGAAGGTGCACTTGGAGATTCGCTAAAGAGCTGGTTCAGCGGAACCGAAATTTCCGAGGCGCTGAAAGCATTTGTGAGCGTTTCGGGTAGTTGGCTTGCCCTTCAACAGGTTCAACGTTTGACCGATACCGAGTCGCGGCGGGACGGGCGATTCTGTTCGACATCCGGACAGAATAGGGCCGCAATCAGGACTTCGTACGAACCTTGATGTACAACGAGGCAACCGGTTCGATAACTCTTGCCGCCACTGGACCGATGACCGCCATCAGGAGCACGTAAGCCGTTGCCAATGCCGCCAGTTCGGCGTCGACCGCACCCGCGGACACCGCCAGCCCGGCGATGATGATGGAGAACTCACCGCGGGCGATCAGGGCGGCACCGGCGCGCGCTTGACCCATTCGCGCGACACCCTGACGTCTGGCCGCCCAGGCGCCGGTGATCAGCTTCGTGATCGCGGTGACGACGGCCAGGATCGCAGCCCACCCGAGGACGGGCGGAATGGAACTGGGATCGGTGTTTAGACCGAAGACCACGAAGAACATTGCAGCGAACAGATCTCGAAGGGGCTCGAGTACGCGACTGGCATTGTGCGCCGTCGACCCCGAGATCGCGATCCCGAGGAGGAACGCGCCCACAGCCGCCGACACCTGCATCGCCGAACTGATGCCGGCAACCAGCAGTGCGGCACCGAGCAGCTTGAGCAGGAGCGTCTCACTGTCGGGACTGTCGAGGAGCGCGGAGACGTACCGCCCGTATCGCAGGGCCACAACAAGAACCACGGTGATGACCAACAACGAGATCCCGACCGCTTCGAGCCCGCCCATGAAGCTGACGCCCGCAAGCATCGCGGTCAGAATCGGCAGATACAGCGCCATCGCCAGGTCTTCGAACACCAGAATCGACAGCACGACCGGTGTCTCGCGGTTACCGAGGCGCCCCAGGTCGCTGAGCACCTTGGCGATGATTCCCGAAGACGAGATGTAGGTGACGCCGGCCATGACCGTCGCCCCCACGACGCCCCAGCCGAGCATCAAGCCGACCACCGCGCCAGGGGTGGCGTTGAGGACGATGTCGACGATGCCGGCTACCCGCGAGCGTTTGAGACCGGTGACGAGCTCGGCGGCAGTGTATTTGAGCCCCAAGAGCAGCAAGAGCAGGACGATCCCGATCTCACTTGCCAGATGGGAGAACTCGCCGATGTCTCCGAGTTGGATGAAACCGCCCTGTCCGAAGCACAGGCCGCCGATCAGGTAGAACGGGATCGGCGACATGCCGACGCGAGCAGCGAGTCGTCCGAGCAGTCCGAGCGCGAAGAAGACCGCGCCGAGTTCGATCAGTGCGAGGGTGGTTGTGTCCACGCGCCAGTCAGCCGTTGGCCAAGATTTTTGCCGCTGCGGCCAAACCGTCCGGCGT
>Ga0126362_10000562_pt1 | contig 14575 bp, 16 predicted proteins | sample ANMtaG_FD_126269 | JGI IMG/M metagenome (GOLD analysis project Ga0126362, IMG submission 126269) | Continental margin sediment microbial communities from North Pacific Ocean - ANME2c_DSS_Sorted | ecosystem: Environmental > Aquatic > Marine > Continental margin > Sediment | place: Pacific Ocean... | reverse complement strand
GGGGAAGGAACCGTCTGGAAGAGCACCAGCAGGGCCGCATCGTGGTCGATGGCGTGGAACTGACCAACGACCTCAAGCAGATCGAAGCGATCCGTCGTGAAGTCGGCATGGTGTTCCAGCACTTCAACTTGTTCCCGCACCTGACCATCCTGCAGAACTGCACGTTGGCACCGATGTGGGTGCGCAAGATGCCCAAGCGCAAGGCTGAAGAAATTGCCATGCACTACCTTGAGCGCGTGCGTATTCCGGAACAGGCCCACAAGTTTCCGGGGCAGTTGTCCGGCGGCCAGCAACAGCGCGTGGCGATTGCCCGTGCGCTGTGCATGAAGCCAAAAATCATGCTGTTCGATGAACCGACGTCGGCGCTCGATCCAGAGATGGTGAAAGAGGTGCTGGACACCATGATCGGCCTGGCGGAAGACGGCATGACCATGCTCTGCGTCACCCACGAAATGGGCTTTGCACGCACCGTGGCCAACCGCGTGATCTTCATGGACAAGGGCGAGATCGTTGAACAGGCGGCGCCGAATGACTTCTTCGACAACCCGCAGAATGATCGGACCAAGTTGTTCTTGAGCCAGATTCTGCATTGATGGGTGTTTGAATAAATAAACCCGGCCTGGTGCCGGGTTTATTTTTGCCATCAATCAAGTTGTCGTCAGGATCTCGTGCTCTTTATGTACCGTATGCACGGAATTGCGAAGATCTGCGCCTTCACTCAGGATTTTTGCTTCGACCAGCAAGTGGGGGTGACGCTCAAGCAAACGCATCAGGACTACCAGGGATTTGGGGGGCAATACCTCACCGCGCTCGTAACGAGATAAGGCGTTGTGGCCGCCACCCGATAGCAGTTGTACCGTTTCTTTTTGTGAAAGGTGCAGTTTGCGGCGTATGCGCTTTATCTCGGTGCCGACCATCTGCCTGAAACTGTGAACGATTTCATCGCAGTGGTCTGAATAGCGTTCCGCGTCTTCGGGGTCCAGGATCACCTCTCCACATGCCTGGCACTCCCATCCAGACAGATCGTCTATACGGCGATGCAAACCTTTGACTTCCGATGTTTCGCTACGTCCTGAAAAGTGATGCATTCCGTCATGCCTGCCGCAGCTGAAGCATTGCTCTGTTTTCATGGATTTTTCTCCTTGAAGGAGATCACCGGAGGTTTACCATCCGTGCGGTAGGTCACCTTGATGTAGATCTCCAGATCATGTGAGTGGATGTGATACACATCTTGCCAAACTCGATGGTCGTCATGAGTGGTCATCGACTTGTACAACATCGTGTTTTTCAACTCGAAAATGACCGCCTGCATTTGTTCGATGCTTAAATCAAGATCCTCGCCGCAACGGCGTGCGCTTTGAGTAAATGCTTTCTTTCCAAGCCGCCTGACATCCGCCTTTATCACCGCCAGATCGTAATGAGGTGTGTACTTTTCCATAAGACACCTGAGTCCAATAATTACCCTCTGAGGGTAATTTTACCAATCGAAAATACTGCTCCTTTGCCTCATCAGAACCCTAGTGCGTTGCCTTTGTAGGCAACTCCGAATAGGCTGTAGGAAAATTCATCCTATGATTGGATGAAAGGACGAAACCCATGACAGACATCGCCCCCCTGATCAAACGCTCCCTAGTCGATCAAGCCCTGGACCAGTTGCGCCAGCGCATTACCCAAGGCGTATGGGCCATCGGCGAGCGCCTGCCCACCGAGCCCGAGTTGTCTGCCGAGCTGGGGATCAGCCGCAACACCGTGCGCGAAGCCATGCGCGTATTGGCGTTTTCCGGGTTGATCGAGATCCGCCAGGGTGACGGCAGCTACCTGCGCTCCATGACCGACCCTCTGGGCGCGATGAAAGCCATGTCCCACTGCACTTTGGCCCAGGCCCAGGAGACGCGGCAGATTCTTGAAGTCGAAGCAGTCGGCTTGGCCGCGTTGCGCCGCACTGATGAAGACCTGGCCGCTTTGCACGCGGCGCTCAAAGCCAGCGGCGACCATTACCACGGTGATCTTGAGCACTACATCAACTGCGACCTGGTGTTCCACAAACGCCTGGTGGACGCGGCCCACAACCCGGCCTTGAGCGAGCTGTACCAGTACTTCTCCAGCATCGTCGGCGCGCAACTGCGCCAGACCCTGAACATCCAGCCGCGCCGGCAAGCGGTGTTCGACCTGCACGGCGCCTTGCTCGATGCCGTGGAACAACAGGACCCGGAACGCGCCAAGGCCCTGTCCCGGCAGTTGATCAATGAACCTTGAACCCGAGACCACCATGCCCCGTTCAGAAAATGCCCTTGAAGAATTGCTGATCGACGCCGAAGCCGATGACGATGAGGTCCAGCACAGCCCGCCGGTGGTGAGCCGTCCGTGGCTGTTGCTGCTGGGCCTGATCCTGGTGGCACTGAACCTGCGCCCGGCGTTGTCGAGCATGGCGCCGCTGCTCGCTGAGGTCTCCCATAGCCTGGGGCTTTCGGCCGCCAAGGCCGGGTTGCTGACGACGCTACCGGTGTTGTGCCTGGGTCTGTTCGCACCGTTGGCTCCGATCCTGGCCCGGCGTTTTGGCGCTGAGCGGGTGGTGCTGGGCATTCTGCTGAGCCTGGCCGGCGGCATCATCCTGCGCAGCTCATTGGGTGAGGTCGGGCTGTTCGCCGGGAGCCTGCTGGCGGGCGCGAGTATCGGCATCATCGGGGTGCTGTTGCCCGGTATCGTCAAACGCGATTTCGCCAAACAGGCCGGCACCATGACCGGCGTGTACACCATGGCCCTGTGCCTGGGTGCAGCGCTGGCCGCGGGTTCTACCGTGCCGCTGAGTCATTACTTTGGTGACAGTTGGAACATTGGCCTGGGGTTCTGGATTCTTCCGGCGTTGGTCGCGGCGTTGTTCTGGTTGCCACAAGTTGGCCAGAAACACGGTGCGCACCAGGTGGCCTATCGCGTGAAGGGCCTGTTGCGTGATCCGCTGGCCTGGCAGGTGACCCTGTACATGGGCCTGCAATCATCCCTGGCGTACATTGTGTTTGGCTGGTTGCCGTCGATCCTGATCGGCCGTGGCCTGACCGCCACCCAGGCGGGCCTGGTGCTTTCCGGTTCGGTGATTGTGCAGTTGGCCAGTTCCCTGGCCGCGCCCTGGTTGGCCACCCGCGGCAAGGACCAGCGTCTGGCCATCGTGGTGGTGATGGTGCTGACCCTGGGCGGCCTGTTCGGTTGCCTGTATGCACCGTTGGACGGCTTGTGGGGCTGGGCGATTCTGCTGGGACTGGGCCAGGGCGGCACCTTCAGCCTGGCGCTGACCTTGATCGTGCTGCGTTCACGGGACGCCCATGTAGCCGCCAACCTGTCGAGCATGGCCCAGGGGATCGGCTACACCCTGGCGTCCATGGGGCCGTTCGCGGTCGGGTTGGTGCATGACTGGACCGGCGGCTGGAACGCCACCGGCTGGATTTTCGCGGTGATCGGCTTGGGCGCGATCATCGCGGGGTTGGGCGCCGGGCGTGCGCGGTATGTCGCCGTGACCAGCGAGAAGGTCTAGAGGTACAGCACTTCCATAGTGCTGGAACCATCGATATGCACGTCGCTGCTGAGGTCGAGATTGTTCTTGGCAGCGATCACCGTATCGACCCTGACCAGGCTGCTCAGGGTCTGGAAGGCCGTCGGTCCGCTGGTGCTGCCGACGGTGTCGGTAAAGCCGAGAAAGCTGCGCGAACCGATGTCGATCGGGTTGCTGTTGGCGGTGCGCCAGGCGATCCCGCCGCTGGTGGACTCGGTGCCGTAAACCTCCGGCAGGCTGTCGATCACGGTCTGCTTGGGGTCGAAGGTCAGTGAGTACAAGCCGATCTTGTTGCCACTCGGGTCCAGCCCCAGCCCGTAATAGATTTCGCTGTTGACGTTGGCGGTGCCGTCGCGGTTGTCGCTCATGCGCAGGGCATAACGGGTCGCGGCCTCGCAGTTGATGGTGACGCTCAGGTAGCGCACCGGCAGGCGTTTGCCGCGATCAATGTTCAACTCCTGTTGGGAAATCTTGCCGTAGTCGATCAGCCCGTTGCTCGACAGCGCTGGTGTGCAGGCGCTGGGGGTGAGCAGGCCGGTGATGCCGAGTTCGACACTGGAGGCCGCCTTGGCGCCGGCGCTGAGGGTCAGCAGGGCAAGTGTTGCGAGAGAAAGCTGGCGTAGGTTCATGACCATACTCCTTGATCAGAGGTAGATGATTTCAATCGTGCCCGAACCGTCGAGCAGTACTTCCGTCCGCAGGTCCAGGCTGTTCATGGGCGACAGAACGGCGCGCACGCTAACCTGCCCGCTCAGGTTCTGGATCGCGGTGGGGCCGGCATTGCTGCCGGGTATAGCGGTAAAGCCAAGCAAACTGCTGCTGCCGATGGGAATGGGGTAGGCGCTGGAGCTGCTCCAGGCTGCGCCACCGGTGGTGGAGTCGGTGCGGTACACCTTGGGCAGGGCGTCGGCGCGCAGGTCGAAGGGGTCGAAGTAGAGAAAGTAGCGGCCGATCTTATTGCGGCTGTCATCGACGCCCAGGCCGTAGGCGGTTTCATCGGTGCCGCCGGTGGCCGAGCCTTTACGGTTGTCGTGCATGCGCAAGGCAAAGTGAGTCGGACCGTCGCAGCCGATACTCAGCAGCAGGCTGCGGGAGGCCAGGCCGGTTTCCTTGTCGGCGTTCAGGCTCTTGGCCCACATACGGCCAAAGTCGATGATGCCGCCGTTGGACAGAGTGGTTTCACAGGCCGCCGGGGCAAAACCGGCTTGCACCGACAGCTCGCGGGCGCGGCCGGTGGCGACGGCGTCGATCAACCCGGTGGCTTCCCAGGTCACCGCGTCGCGTACTTGCGTGGCGTCGGCCTGCGCCCAGGCATTGACCTGCAGTTGCGCCGAAAAGCTGCTGCCGGTGGTCGGCGCGCCGTCGCGCAACGGCACGATGGCCTGGTCGGGTCGCCAGTCGAGTGTCCTGCCTCTGGCGCTGGGCGCCTGGCCTTGCCCACCGGTCAACCCCAGTTCAACCGCCTGGCCGTCGAGTACCGCATCGCTGATGTGCACGCGGTAGCTGCCACGCTCGGTAAAGCGGTAGCGCTCGGCGGTCGCGGCCAGGGCCCGGTAGAACACGTGCATATCGGTGGGTGTCGGGCAGTTCAGGTTGAGGCTCAGGCGGCGCTCCCCCAGCACAATTTCTGCGCCGGGGTTGCGCTGCACGGCACGGTTCATCACGCCGAAATCCAGGCGCGACTGGCTTAGGGTCAGTTGGCATTCGTCGGCGTGCGCCCGGGCCTGGACGATGGCGCCCAGGGCCAATCCCAGCAGTAACAATCGCTTCATCACACTCTTCCTCATGGCGTCACACAACGCGCCGGGGCGGTTTCGAAATACACCTGCGGGTCGGCTTTTTCCGCGAGTTCAACGTGCAGTTCACAGCGGCTCATGCCGGGTGCCTTGACCCACAGGGGACGTGGGTCCAGCACGTTCGGCAAGAACACCTGGCTGCCTTCCTGCACCAGGGTCACGAATTCACCATCGGCGGTACTGACGGTCGCCCCACGGGGCAGTGGCGTGCCGTGGTCGGTGGTCACCGTGAGCAGGGCACGGCGGGTCAGGGCCACGCCGAACTCCACGCGATCCACCGCACCGCGTCCGGCGCTGATGACGGCCAGGCCGTTGCTGATATCGGCATTGCGCGGCAGCGACTGGGTTTGTACTTCCACGGGGCTGCGCCCGTAGGCGGACACTTGCGGTACCACCGCCTGGCCCTGGAAGTCGGTCCACACCGGGCCGCTGGGCGTGGTGAGCTTGACCCCGGCCATCTCGCCGACAGACACCAGCGCAAAGGTGTCGCGCACCGGGTAAGGCGAGAAGGTCACGCCACCGCTGTGGGCCACCACCGCACCGCGCAGACCGCCCTGGTAGCTGGAGCGTTCGGCGTCCGAGCGGCTGTAGTTCATGTCCAGTTGTGCATAGCGCGGCAGATAGGACACGCCGAGGGTGGATTCCACTTGTTGGTCGCGGCTGTCGTGCTCGGCGCTGACTCGATAACTGAGTTGATCGTTGACCTGCTCGTTCACCCCCAGGCCGATGCGGTGCTCGCCACCGGAGTTGCGCACCCAGGAGCGCCCGCGGCGGTTCTCGCCCAGTGGCACGCTCAGGTTCAGCTACACAGCGTCTTCGTTATTCCGCCGGCCGCTGACCTGCCATTCGGCACTGGCCGACAGCGACACACCGCGCACGCTGGTGCCCCATGAGGCCAGGGCGCGGCTGCTGTTTTCGCCGTTGAACGTGGTGGTGCGCGACAGGCCGGCATTGAAGGCGCCCAGCCACGGATGGGCCCAGCCCAGGGCCAGGCTCTGCTGGTCGCGATAGCGGGTGCGTCGGCCTTCGTCGTCCCGTGAATCGTAGTAGGCGGCGTCTTCCAGCTCCCGGTAGCCCATGGTGCGGTGGGAGGCGCCGGCGGTGATCGACCTTTGCAGGCCCAGGCGCTGGGACAGGCTCAGGTCGGTCTGTACGCCACGTTCGCCCAAGCGTTGGGCATCGGCTATCTGAGTCGACAGTTGTACCTGGCCGTCTGTCCATGGCAACAGGCCGAGGCTGGCACCCGTGGCACGGTAGTCTTCGGCGGCAAGCACGCCGGCCCCCAGGCTCAGGCGCGGGTTCAAGGCGCCGCTCCAGCCGCCGCTGATCACCCATGGGTCGTCGCCCCGTGTATCGCCGATATTGCGCACCCGGCCTGTCCCCAACGAGTAACCCGGCGCTGGCAGGCCGATGCCGAGCATCGCCGCCGGTACGGTGAAGCGCCGTTCTTCGCCGGTGCTTTCCTTGACCGTCACTTCAACGTCTGAGCGCGTGTTCAGGCGCCGTACATCCGTGAGGGAAAACGGCCCGGCCGGCACCACCGTGGAGTGAATCAGCGCGCCGTTCTGGCGCACCTCCACCTGGGCCGGGCTGTTGGCGATGCCGCTGATGGTCGAGCCCTGTTCCTGGTCCTGCAGGGCTTGTTCGGTAAACAGCTGCATGCCGGTGATCTGTGCGGATGACAGCACCGGGTTGTAGAGGTTGATCTGCCCGGCCTGCAATACCGCCTGCTGCTCGGCGAAGGTGCGCTGGGCATAGGCTTCCAGGTGGGTACTGCGGGACCGGGCGTCTTGCCAGGTCTGTACCTGGCGGCTGCGCACGATCCAGTCGCCCGCGTTGAACCCCACTTCGGTATTGGCCGAACCGAAGCGACTGGCGTCGTCGCCATAGCGGTTGTACAAACCGGTGAGGTCGTAGTTGAGCAAGCCGGCGAATCCTCCGGTTTCATAACCGGACAGCTCACGTTGGCGTGGGCGCAGGGCATCGGTGGGCACCATCAGGCTCACGCTCAGGCTGGCGGGGTCTTGCTCCACCACGGTTTGCGGGTATTCGCCAAGGAAGTCATGGCAGGTGCTGTCGCCCAGCGGCGCCGGTATCACCAGGTCGGCGGCATCCAGCAACGGGCGGTCAAAGCACAGCGCGCCCTGGCTGTCGAACCGCACATCAAGGCGGCCACGGCGCTGGCCGTTCACCGTCAGGCTCACGGCGTGGCGGCCGCTGGTATAGCGCGGTGCGTCCAGCAACAGGTAGGCCAGTTCCGGGTCGATACCGCGCTGGTGCAGGGTTTGCGCGTCGAAGGCATCGGCCCAGGCATCGGCCGACAGCAACGCCATGGTCAGTGGCAGCGCGGCCCGCATCCGGGCGGTGCGTAAAGGACAGTCGGGCACGGCTTCGCCAGCCGGGTCAGTGGTTACTGTGTTCACGTAAAGGCACTCAGGTTATGGAAGCCGGCAACGGTTGGCGGGCTCCCCGGTGACAGTCACAGGGCTGTCACTTCGTTATTCAGCGTTTGCGGCGGTTATCGGTGCTTCATAGGCGGCGACGGCGAAGCCGTAGACGGTGGCCGGTTGCAGGCGTACCCCCGTGGCGGTGTGGGGCGTGCTGAGCCGCAGGGTTTCGCCGGGCAACACATAAGTGCGCGGCAGCACCCGGCTCTGCTTGCCGGGCAGCAGTTGCAGCTCCTGGGCCAGGCGCACCACGTAAGGCGTGGGGTTGGCGACGTTCAGGTGGCCAGCGTTCAGCGACCAGGTCAGTCCGGTCCAGGGTGTGCGATTCGGCGCCAGGCCTTTGGGATGAATGATCACCGGCAGGTTCTGGCGCACGGTCACGCCCACCCGCGCATGGCCTGCCTGGGCGGCATCACGGTCCTTGGGCATGCCTTCGAAGATCACCCGTTTCAGGCGTTGGGTTGTCAGGGGCGTGGGGTTGCGCAGGATAAAGCGCACCAGCTGGCTTTTGTCGGCCTCGACACGGGACAGGGGCGGGGTGACGAACAGCAACGATTCGGTGTCTTCCGGAATGTCTTCGAGGGTGACGTGCAGCAGGGCCAGTTTGCCGTCGGTATTGGTCACCGACACCGAGGCTTCGCCGTCGGCTTCATTGACGATCACCACCGAGGTGTCGGGCACCATGCCGTCGGCGAACACCGGGGTGCTCAGCAGCCAGCCGAGGGCCAGCAAGGTTGGATAGGTCTTCATGACGCAGTTCCTAAAATGATCACAGGGCTTAGAGGTAACGCAGATCCAGAACCAATGAGCCATCGAGGGGAACGTCTTGCCTGAGGGTCAGACGGTTCGCCGGGTGGATGGTGGTCTGTGCGCGGATCCGGGTGGTCAGGGTGACGATGGGTTCCGGAAACGGTCGGCCGGGACGGGCAAACCCCATCAGGGACTTGGGGTGGATCGCGGGTTGGGGGGACCAGAGACCGCCCTGGGGATTTGACACAAGTGACTGCATGACCTGGCCGTCCCCTTGCGCCGCTTCGAACGCCAGGTCGACATAACCCAATTGCTCCGCGGGCGCGTTGGGGTTTCTCCCCAGGCCGTAGGTAGTGTCCGGTGCGGCGGACGAATCTTCGCGGCTGTCCAGGCCAATCAGGCCAAACAACAAGGGGCCGTTGCAGTGGATCTCGACCTCCAGCCATTGGCTGTCCAAGGGGGTGGGTTCGTCCTGGTTCAGGGTATAGGCAGGGATGGTGCCGTGGTCGATGATGCCGCTGCCGGAGAGCGCGATGGTGCAGGAACTGGGAGTGACCAGGCCTGAGAGGGTCATCTCGGTGGCGGTGCTGGCAAACACGCTAGAGCCGGTGTTGAGCAATAACAGCGCCGCGCACAGGCGTAGGGTTCTGTTCATCATTCGGTCTTCAATGTGTTCGGTGCAAGTAAGGCGCCTCGCCGCGAACGGCGAGGCCGCGGGTTTACAGGTACTTCACTTCCAGCGTGGCCGAGCCGTCGATCGGGTGCTCATCGCTCAGGTCCAGGCTGTCGGCCCGGGCGATTTGCCCGTAGATCACCACATCGGAGATGACTTGCTGGATTGGCACCGGCAACCAGGCTCCCGAGGTTTTATTGCCGAAAGCCGCCAACGCGCTGGGTGGCAGGATTGCGTCCGCCGAGTCGGTCCAGGTCGTGCCGTTATCCATCGATTCCAGTACGGTGACGGCTGCGCTGTCGGCGACCGCGTTATTCAGCATCAGGTCGTAGGCGCCCAGCTTCTGCGTACCGTTGATCAACCCCAGGCCATAGTTGCCGCCGCTGGAGTTGGAGCCGGCGCGGTTATCGGTGCCCTTGACGGCGAACAGGGTGCCGCCATCGCAGGTGATGGTCAGTTGCAGGGTGGTGCGTGGCAGTTGTTTGGGGGCCGTGAGGTTCAGGTCTTTGGCGGAGATCTTGCCGTAGTCCACCACCCCTCCGCCGGACAGGCCAGGGGTGCAGGCATTGGGGGTAATCACCCCTTTGACGGTCAGGTCGACGGTGGACGCCGCCAGGGCAGAAGCGCTGGTGGTGATCAGCAGCGCGGTGGCCAGGGCATTGAGCGTAAGTTTCATGGGGCACACGTTTCCTTTCGAGTGGGGCCAGTTGAATAAAGGGTTACAGGTACTTCAGTTGTACGGTGGCGTGGCCGTCCAGCGGCACTTCATCGCGCACGGTCAAGCGGTCGGTGCTGTCGACCATGGTGTACACGCGCAGGTCGGCGCTGAATTGCCGTATCGCAATCGGGGTATTTGCACCGCCGTTGGTGGCAACAGAGGTCTGGGTGTAGTGGCCCAGGTAAATCGACGGATGCCAGGTTGCGCCGCCATCGATCGAGTTGATGGTCTTGACGGTGACGCCGTCCGCGACCGGGTTGAACAGGGCGAACGCGGTGGCGCCAAGTTTTTCGCCACTGTCCGTCAGGCCCAGGCCATGCCAGTAGTCGTTAATGGCCGAAGTACCTGCGCGGTTATCGATCGTGCTCAGCGCGAGAAACGTTGGCGCTTCACACAGGACTTCCATTTGCATGGTCTCTGGCAGCAGTGAGGTCGGGCTGTCGGTGTTGAGTTCCTTGGCCGGCATTTTTCCGTAATCCACCACGCCTCCGCCGGAGAGCATGGGTTCACAGGCATTCGGCGTGATGGTGCCCGTGACGGCGAAGTCGGTACTGCTGGCGGCGAGCACAGTGGGGGCCAGCAGCAAAGTGGCGAGAAAGACAGCGGGTGAGGAATTCATGGGCGAGCGGCACCTTTGGTTGCAGGGTCGATGGCGTAGGGGTTAGAGGTACGTCACTTCAATGGTGGCCGAGCCGTCGAGATTGACTTCATTGCTCAGGTCCAGGCCGTCGGTGCGGTTGATGTAGCCGCTGTAGCTGATATCCGTCACCAGTTCCTGGGTCGGGCGAGGCGTGCTGACGTCTGCCAGGGTGGCCACGGAGAGCATCAGGCCGTTTTCAAAGGAGCTGTATTTCTCCCAGGTGGTGCCGTTGTCGAAGGAGGCGATGCTTTGCACGACTTCGCCGTCGGCCAGGGGGGCGCTCATGGTCAAGCTGTACGAGCCCAGCTTTTGGGTCCCGTTGATCCGCCCCAGCCCGAAACCGCTGGCATTTCCCGAGCCCGCACGGTTATCGGTCGCCTTCAGGGCGAAGACCACGGGCGCATCGCAGGTCACGGTCATTTGCAAATTGACCTTCGGCAGCGGGGTGATCTGGGTGGCGTTCAAGTCCTTGGCCGACATCTTGCCGTGGTCGATGACCCCGCCACTGGACAGGCTCGGCGTGCAGGCATTCGGGGTGATGATGCCCTTGACGGTCAGGTCCACGGTGCTGGCGGCGAAGGCGGGGGCGGTGCCGGTGATCAGCAGGGCGCTGGCGACGGCGATCAGGTGCTTGTTCATGGTTGTGTTGTCTCAGTGTTGGGTCAACGGACGGGTACACGTCACCGCAGCGCAGAAAGAGGCGCGGTTGGGCGTCGGGTCAGTTCGGATAGTTGGCCGCCAGGTGAAGTGGCGGGCTGCCCTCTTGGGGTGGGGCGCAATTTAGCGCCGGGGGGTGGAGGGGGAAATACAAGAATTACGACAATCCGCTATCGCTCTAGCTCGCCTGCGTCAAGTCGGAATAGGTGGGCGGAGCTGTAGGAAAAACTGTCTTTTCGTAGTTCTTGTATCGCAAGAGTGGTATTCATGTGGATAGCTTGATTCGGTAATGGGTGCCAGAAGGATGGGTTAAGGATCACCGTCGAGCGCACCCTCACCTGACGATAGGCCAGGGCCGCCCGACGGCCCTGGCAGGTCGGCACCGATATCGAGGTGGCCATGACGCCAAGCGTGTTTGCTGACGACGGTCCCAAGCAGCAAACGGTGCCATGGCGCAGTCCTCCTGCTCACTGGAAGCACCTGAGCGTACTGATCGTCGAAGACCATCAGGCCTATCGCGCCTTGATGGGCTGGTTCCTGCAAAAATTCGAAATCGATCACGAGTTGGTGTGCAACGGGCAGGCCGCGTTGACCGCCATCGCCCTGCGGCATTTCGACCTGGTGATCAGCGATTGCCGCATGCCGGTGCTGGATGGCTACAGCATGGCTCGTGAGATCAGGCGGCGAGAGGCCGTACACAGCCGCCCGCGTGTACCGATCATTGCCTTGACCGCCAAACTTTCCACGGATGATGCCCGCCGCTGCCTCGAGGCCGACATGGATGCCTGGCCGCTCAAGCCGCTGACCCTGGAACAATTGCGTACGGTGCTTGAGCAGTGGTTGCCACAGCCGCCGGGCGCGAATGCGTACCCGCCTGCTACAGCTTTGCCCAGGGCGAACTGGCCAACCCGCGCCGAGCTGGTCAAGACCTTTGGCGATGAGCAGGTGGTGAACCAAATGTTGCGCACCCTGGTGCTGGAGGCCGAGGCTGATTACGCAGGACTGGTAGAGGCCTGCCGCATCGTCGACCGGCACGGGTTGGTCGACTGCCTGCATCGCCTGGCGGGAAGTCTCGCGTTTTTTGGTGAGACCGACCTGGATCGCTGCGCGGGGGAGTTGATCGAGCAGGTGCGCGAGCACGGCATTCGGTGCAACTCGCGGGCATTGCAGCAGTTTGACCAGGACTTGGTGATGTATCTGCGCTATTTGACCGATTTATGACACTTCCAGCGATTTTTGTAGGGGGTATTACCTCTGTCTGTGGGCATGGTTTGTAGGGTGTTTCCTTTTTTGTTGTAGGTAAAAAATCACCCACTTAAGAACACGGGACGCCATTGGAAACCGTGCCTGAGTGGGCGGTTGTTGCTGGGGTCGGACAGGGTTATTTTGCGCAAATCAATTTGCCATCATTCATGGATTTCTATGCTTCGCGTAATTATTGCTGACGATCATCCCATTGTTCGGATCGGGCAGAAGGTGGTGATCGAGGCCAATGGCAGGTGCAAGGTGGTCGGTGAGGCCAATGGCCCGGATGAGCTGCTGCGGGTGCTGGGCAGCACCCCGTGTGATGTGCTGGTGACGGACTTCGCCATGCCGGGCGGGCAGCAGGCTGACGGCTATGTGTTGTTGGGCTTGTTGCAACGCCAATACCCCGGGGTGCCGGTGATCCTGGTGACGATGTTCGCCAATATCGCCACCCTGCGTGCCTCGTTCGCCGAGGGCGCCCGAGGCATTGTCGCCAAGAGTGCGTCGGCCAAGGAGTTGCCCACGGCCATCAAGGAAGTCTGCGAGGGCAAGACCTTCGTCAGCGAGTCCCTGCGGACCCAGTTGGTGCAGGCGGGCACGGGCGATCAATCACAACCGCCGCAACTGTCCGGCAAGGAGCGCGAAGTGGTGCGCATGCTGGCCAGCGGCATGACCGTCAGCCAGATTGCCGCGCGGGTTAATCGCAGCATCTCCACCATCAGCAAACAGAAAAGCACCGCCATGAACCGGCTGTGTATCTCCACCGATGTGGATTTGTTCGCCTATGCTCGCAGCAGCGGAATGGTGCCCTGAAGGGATGGGATGAGGTATTCCTGGCGTTGATGCCAGTAGTGTTCCCGGGCCTTGGGGATTATCGTACCGACCATCCAAACCCCTTTTGCGGAAACTGCCCATGAGCGACGCCCATAACGCCCTGATCACCGAGTTCTACAGCGCCTTCCAGCGCCTGGATGCCGAGGCCATGAGCGCCTGCTACACCGACGACGTGGTGTTCAGCGACCCTGAGTTCGGTGAACTGCGTGGCCGTGATGCCGGCGACATGTGGCGCATGCTGACCACCCGGGCCAAGGATTTTTCCCTGACCTTCGACAGCGTGCGCAGCGATGAAATCACCGGCAGCGCCCATTGGGTGGCGACCTACCTGTTCAGCGCCACGGGCAACACTGTGGTCAACGACATCCGGGCGCGCTTTGTGTTTCGCGACGGCAAGATCTGCGAGCACCACGACCACTTCGACCTGTGGCGCTGGTCGCGCCAGGCATTGGGCACCAAAGGGCTGTTGCTGGGCTGGACGCCGCTGGTGAAAAACGCCGTGCGGGCCCAGGCCCTGAAAGGGTTGAAGGCGTTCCAGGCCAGTCGTTGATAAGATTGGCGCTCCTTTGGTTTACCGAATTGATCCGTGACGACTCCTTCTGAAGCCAAGCCGTGGTTTGTCTACCTGGTGCGCGCCGCCAATGGCTCGCTCTACTGCGGCATCAGCAATGACCCGGTGCGCCGTTTTGCCATGCACCAGAGCGGCAAGGGCGCGCGGTTTTTTCTCTCAAGCCCTGCCGTGGCGCTGGTGTACACCGAGGCATGCATCAGCAAGGCCGAGGCGCTGCGCCAGGAACGGCTGATCAAGAAACTCAAGAAAAGTGCCAAGGAGTGCCTGGCGGCGATCGGCCCATCAATTTGACTGATAGGTTCCCATGCGCGCCTTTGCCGGGTTTGCAGGCTAAGCTGGGCGCTCACTCATTGAGCGGAGCCTGGCATGACTGAGTTGATCCTGCACCACTACCCGCAATCCCCGTTTGCCGAAAAAGCCCGCCTGTTGCTGGGCTTCAAAGGGCTGTCCTGGCGTTCGGTGCACATCTCGCCGATGATGCCCAAGCCTGACTTGACCGCCCTCACCGGTGGCTATCGCAAGACCCCGGTGTTGCAGGTGGGTGCCGATATCTACTGCGACACCGCGCTGATCGCGCGCCGCCTGGAGCAGGAAAAGTCCGCGCCGGCACTGTTTCCCCAAGGCCTGGAACTGGTCAGCCAAAGCTTCGCCGCCTGGGCTGATTCGACGGTGTTTGCCCATGCCGTGAGCCTGGTCCTCC
>Ga0126362_10000560_pt1 | contig 14618 bp, 22 predicted proteins | sample ANMtaG_FD_126269 | JGI IMG/M metagenome (GOLD analysis project Ga0126362, IMG submission 126269) | Continental margin sediment microbial communities from North Pacific Ocean - ANME2c_DSS_Sorted | ecosystem: Environmental > Aquatic > Marine > Continental margin > Sediment | place: Pacific Ocean... | reverse complement strand
CCTCGACCGCAGTCGTCGGGCCAACTCGAGATCGTCGCCGTCTCGCAAGAGTAGGGGCTTAATCCGCATGCTTGAAGTATCTCAAATCGCACTGTCAAAGAATTTTAGGCGCGCGGCACTAGCGACCTCGCTGACGGCGCGGTTGCCCGACGCGATCGCCGAACCGTTCTTCTCTCGTAGCCGGGTCGTGAGCCGCGACCGTGCCGGCACAGCGCGGGACTGCTGCGTGAATGTCGCTGTCCCACAGGCCGGTTCGCGGCACACCAAGCGCCGTTTGAGCCACCACAGATCGGTTCTTTGGCCGGAGGCAGGCAAGTCCTTGACTCGAACCAGTGGCCGCTCCTTGATCCTTGAGGTGAGCACCCCGCACTCGGGGCAGGCGCCCTCCGGGTCGATGACCTCGATGACGACACGCACCGTGTCGGCATCGATTCGTTCGAGCTGCAGGACGGTGAACTCGTCCTCCAGCCCGAGCAGCACTGACGTACCCTCGTTCATGCTCGTGGCCTCGCTGTTGTCGCGTTGTGAGAGACCAACAGCATGTCGGGGCCACGAGCCCCATCAACTACCGGGCACCCCGCTCAAGCGCGAAGAGCCTCTTAAGTGACTGTGTAACAACCAGTTTCGATGGAAGTCGCTATCTGAATTGAAATTCTGGGCGGAAATGCACGACGACCAATGGCTCTGGCAGGGGTAACTGTGCGCGTCACCGATGGCGAGGGAACCAACAGCGTCGAGATCGACATGCGCGTGACCGCCGACGCCATCACCGAAGTGCCGTCGGTTGGCTGAGACTTGTTCAGTGCCGAGCCCTGCAAGAGCGGAGTTTGCGTCGGGCGCTCCCGGTAGATCGGCGGTGGCCTTCATGGTGTGATCGCGCTCTATACGCACTGGCTTTAGTGGTGGGTGTTGCTGTCGCGGCGCGCCGTCCTGTGGGCGGCAGGAAGAATCTGGCCGACGTGTTCGGCGGGACCGAGCATGAAGCGGTCCAAGCCGGAACGCGTTGGGCTGTAGACGTACTGGAGTCGGAGGGAATTTCTGCTTCGGAGCAACCTTTGGTCGCGTTACGTGAGTTGCGTCGGGCTAATCGAGCGTTGTCGCTTACCGGTGCCAAGGTTCTTCTGGACCAACTTCTGCCACCTCGCTAGCGCAGTCGCGGGTCGCTGTCCCCGAAACGTCCGCGATCTGGTCCTGGGTCACCACTCCTGAATGATGTTGACGGTGCTCGTCCAGATCGCAGGATTGTTGACCGTGAAGGTACATCAAATCAGGACGGCATCTCCGGGTGGCTATGAGGTTCGGAGACGCGTCGGGGTGGTAATGGGCTCTTTCTTACTGGTGAGCGGTGTAGCCGTTTCACGGTGACCACCAGATCATACTTTGGTACGCTTAAAGTATGACCACGAAATTTACCATAAGTCTGCCTGACGAGGATGCGCACCTACTCGACGAGTATGTGCGTGATCACGGACTTCGTGGCCGGTCGGCAGGAATTCGAGCCGCACTCCGCCTACTCTCGACGTCCGGACTCGAACGTGACTACGCTGCAGCGTTTGCTGAAGGTGACGTAGATGAAGTGTGGGACGCTGTCACGGCAGACACCGAATGATTCGCCGCGCGCACATTCACTGGGTGGATCTCGATCCGGCGCAGGGCAGTGAAGCGGCGAAACGACGACCGGCGGTGGTGGTGAGCAACGACCGGGCCAACGCTACTGCAGAAAATCTCGGCAGGGGCGTGATCACCGTGGTTCCGTTGACTACCAATACCGCGCACGTGTTTCCGTTTCAGGTGATTGTCGAGTCCGACGAGTCAGGTTTGGCGCGAGCGTCGAAAGCGCAAGCGGAGCAAGTGCGTTCGGTATCGGTTCGGCGTCTGGATCCTGAACCTGTCGGCAAGGTCGGGATGGAGACTTTCGCCGCACTCGAGGACGCGCTGCGGCTGCACCTCGATCTGCAGTAACTTGGTGCTGTTGGGGCCGGGTGATCGCCTCGATCGTCGGGGTGCGTGTTTATGACAGCTTGAGTCGAGACCACCGTGACGGCTAGACCCAGGCCCATCTGCGACTCGCCGGACCGGTAGTGACGGTTTGAGCTGAGCCCACCTCAGTGTTGTGGCATCTGGCTTGTTCGGATGCCAGCAACTGCTGGAGGGCAGTGATGGAGACTCGAATGGAGTTGTTCGCTCGTATTCGACGTGATGCCCGGGTCGAGGGGTGTTCGATCCGGCAGTTGGCCCGCCGCCACCAGGTTGGCCGGGCAACGGTGCGGATGGCGTTGGCGCAGGCGGAGCCGCCGCCGAGAAAAGTTCCGGTGCGTTGTTCACCGAAGCTCGATCCGTTCAAAGCCGCGATCGACGCCATGCTCACCGCCGATATCGACGCACCACGAAAACAACGCCACACGGCCCGCCGAATCCTCGCCAGACTGGCCGACGAACATGGAGCGCAGCACCTTTCGTATTCGACGGTGCGTGACTACGTGCGGGTTCGGCGAGCACAGATCGACGTCGAAGCCGGACGTCGCATCGAAGTGTTCGTCCCGCAGGAACATGCTCCCGGAGCCGAGGCGGAAGTCGATTTCGGTGAAGTGTGGGTGATCTTGGCCGGGGTGAAAACCAAATGCCATATGTTCGCCTTCCGCCTCTCACACTCGGGAAAAGCTGTGCACCGCGTGTACTCGACGCAAGGGCAGGAAGCGTTCCTCGAAGGCCATATCGCCGCGTTCGAGGAAATCGGCGGTGTCCCCACCCGTCACATCCGCTACGACAATTTGACCAGTGCTGTGCAGAAAGTGATCTACGGCTCCTCCCGAGCGCGGGTGGAGAACCAGCGATGGGTACTGTTCCGCTCGCACTTCGGGTTCGACCCGTTTTACTGCCAGCCTGGTATCTCGGGGGCGCACGAGAAGGGCGGCGTGGAGGGCGAGGTGGGCCGGTTCCGCCGAAACAGGTTGTCCCCGATGCCCGTTGTCAACTCACTCGATGAGCTCAACGAGAAGATCCGCGCTTGGGACACGGCAGATAACGGCCGCCGAATCAATGACCGGATACGCACTGTCGGGCAGGATTTCGCCGTCGAAGCACCGCTCCTGCTACCTGTTCCAAGCGAGGGCTTCGACCCGGGATTGTCGCTGGAACCACGAGTCGATCGGTCAGCGTTGATCACGGTGCGAATGGCGAAATACTCTGTCCCAGCACGTTTCATCGGCAGACAAGTGCGAGTCTCGTTGCGGGCGTCGGAAGTGGTGGTCTTCGACGGCCGGGCGGTGATCGCTCGCCATCAACGGGTCATCGCCCGGGGCGGTCAGAGCCTCGATCTCGACCACTACCTCGAAGTGTTGCGCACCAAACCCGGCGCCCTGCCAGGGGCGAGCGCTTTGGCCGCTGCCCGCAGGAACGGAACATTTACCTCGAGTCATGACGCATTCTGGGCCGCGGCCAGAAAAACTGACGGTGATGCCGGCGGAACCCGCCAACTCATCGATGTCCTGCTCCTGCACCGCACCATCGATAGCGATGACGTGATCGCCGGCATTGAAGAAGCTCTGACCGTCGGCGCAGTCACCGCTGATGTCGTCGCGGTCGAAGCCCGCCGCCACGCATCATTGGAGGTCGATGCGGCTGGGTCTGATTCAGGCCGTCATCTCGTTGCTCGTCGCAGCGGCCGGGAGCAACGCGTTGTCAGCTTGACCCAACGTCGTCTCGCCGATCCGGCAGCGGTCATCGCTGGTCTGCCGGCCGATTCTCGGCCTGCGCCGACGGTCGATCACTACGACCAACTCCTGCGACTACCTGAACGCCGCAATCCCGCCCAGCCCGCTGCCCGAGCCGAGTGAAAGAAGGCCCGAGAATGGTTCGTCAATCCGTCACGGTTTCCACCACGTTGCGCCGCCGAGGTTTGACCGAGGAGGCCGCCACCGCCGCGGTCGATCAAGCGTGCCGCCGACTACGACTTCCCACCATCCGTGCCGTCGTCGAGGACGCCGCCACTGCCGCCCGCAAGGACCAGCTTTCGTACTACGGATTTCTGGCGGAGTTGCTGCTTTCCGAATGCGACGACCGTGACCGCAGAAGTGTGGTGCGGCGAATCAAGGGAGCGGGGTTTCCTCGCGAAAAGTGGTTGGCAGACTTCGATTTCGATGCCAACCCCAATATCAATCCCGCGACCATTGGAACCCTCGCCACCGGCGACTGGATCCGCAAAGGCCAACCCCTGTGTTTGATCGGGGACTCCGGAACCGGGAAATCGCATCTCCTCATCGGGCTCGGGGCTGCGGCCGCCGAGCACGGTTACCGCGTCAAATACGTCCTCGCGACCCGGTTGGTCAACGAGCTCGTCGAAGCCGCCGACGAGAAACAACTCGCTCGCACGATCGCCCGTTACGGGCGAGTGGATCTACTTTTGCTGGACGAGCTCGGTTACATGGAACTCGACAAGCGAGGCGCTGAGCTGCTCTTCCAGGTTTTGACCGAACGGGAGGAGAAAAATTCCGTCGCGATCGCGTCGAACGAGTCGTTCTCCAAAGCGCACATGTTCGCGCGAATCTGTGCGTAGTCGCGCCGAAGTTTCACGGGTTCGGCAGTCGGGTGGGGTCGACGAAGTCTGCCAGGTAGATCATGGCGGCCTCGGCGGTCATGCCGAATGCCGCGGCGACGAGCTTCGGATCCATGGTGTTGACCAGATCGATAAGGCGAGTGCAGCGGATCATCCGCGGGCCGAACCCGCAATCGTCGAGCACATGACTCAGATAGGCGACCGATGCGGGTGACCGTCCGGCCTTGGTCCCTTTGGTGACGATGACGTGCGGATTGGCGGTGCGCCAGGAGGCGCGCTGGGCCAAACAGCGCTGCACGATCGTCCAGCTCGCCGGGTCCATCGGGACCGGATGCGGTCGCTCGCCAAGCCTGACGGTCTGTCGAAGCGGATCGACATCGTCGCAGGTCAGCAGCCGGACTTCGCGACTGGAAGCGCCATGCAGCAAGGCGAGGATGCCGACCAGGGATTCATGCGGATGCACCAGCAGGTCGGTGGTCCACCGCTGGAACAACCGGCGTTGTTGCTCGAGAGTGAGCGTCCGGCCACGAAAACCCTTGGCCTCTTTCCTGTCCAGGCTCTTCGTCGGATCGACAAGGACCAGACGGTGACTGCGCGCGAATCGGAAAAACTGGCGCAGCACGGTGAGTCTTCGCTGGCGCGACTTCGGCAGGGAAACTAGGAACGCCTCGACGTCGCCGAGCTCGACGGTCGCCCAATCTTGTTTCCCGCGTTCACTGTTCAAGAACGAAGCGAAATCTCGAACGGCCGCCAGTGCGGCCTCTATGGTCGAATCGCTGCGGGGCAGTGTTCCGGCCCGGCGAGCACGGGCCTTGGCGGTAAGCATGAACTCGGCGAATCCTGCGATTGCCGGTCGCAGCGGTTCAGGGGCCGCTTCGATCCGCCGTTGCCGGCGGCCGGCGGCGAGTCGCTCGTTGTGGTCGGTCGGCATCGCCAGCCCGTGTTCGGTGAAGAAATCTTGCATCGATCTGGCCAGCGGACCCATGGAACGGCCTGAGCGGCGTGCCCTGTCGAGCAGGGACGGCGGATGATTGGAGTGCTCGTCGTCGAGCAGTCGCCCCAGCTCGGTGACCGCCACACACGCACGGCCTGGCGAATAGCCGTCGGCGAGACAGGTGATCAGGCCGGGCAGCCAATCCGGCGGGTCGGCAAGACGTGCTAGGAGATGTTCGCCGGCCACATGCGGCCGATCCGGATGGCGCTGCCAGCATCGCGAGCACATGCCGCGGCAAGCATGGCGACGCAACACGCCACAGGCGACGCAGACGCGCGGGGGCTTCTTCGAAGGGCGCGGCCTCGAACAGTGACCGCACCAGCCGGTGTCCACGCGCAGATACCCGGGTTTGCCGCACCGCGGACAGTCCTGTTGCCGAGCTTGCAGGTCGGCTTTGCGTTGGCAGCCCCGGCACAACACGGCCTCCGCGAAGCGGACCTTGTGACCGCACTGCGCGCACCGGCGGGAACAAATCACGCAACGACCTGTCTCGACGACCAGCACCCTACTGCGGCTGCAGTCAGGGCACGGCTGCTTGGCGGCCGCGTCCTTGGCGCGGGCGGTGCACCGGCAGCACAGGTCGCGGCCGATGATGCCCACCGGTCCGCCGCACTCGGCACAGTCACGCTGGCGTTTACCCATGTTCTGCAATGACTTCCAGGTCGAAGCGTCACATCGGCGGAAGCGAGCGGCCGCGGGCGTTGACGGCTTGGCGCTGCGTCGGCGCCGGTCGAATTGGCGGATCGGCAGGACGCTCGACGGGAGTGGCGTCGATCTCGAACAAGTCGTCCGGAGTGCATTGCAAGGCAGTGCACAACGCGATCAGCGTCGTCATCTTGATCTGGGTGGGTTCCTTGGTGAACAGCGCCGACACCGACGCCGCCGACATCTCCAGCCCGGCTTTGTCTGCCAGCAGCCTGCGCAGCTCGGTCCCGGTCCACACTTCGCGTTGGGCCGCGGCCATCCGCAGTCGCCACTTGATCCTCACGCTCGCTCGTCCTCTCCGCTGAGCTCGGCCAGGGTGGTGGTCACCGCGCGCCGATACGCGTCCTCGATGAAGGTCGCCGATGGCCGGACATACCGCATCGTCGATCCGACGGTCCAGTGACCCAGAAGCTGTTGGATCGCAACCAGATCCACGCCACGCTCATAGTTGTGGGTCGCGCACGCACGTCGCAGCGCATGCGGGCTGAACCGCTCCGAACGCGGGCGCCCTTCGAGCTCCATCAGATATCGCAGCCGGTTGCGGATCGTTCCACGATGCAGCGGCCCGCCGGACTCGTCGGCGAACAACACCGGCGAGTCCGGGAACTTGGGCCGCACGTCGGTCAGGAACCAGCGCAGCACCAGGTCCAGACCGTCGAGCATCGGAACCCATCGCGGCCGAGGACCGGACATCCTGGCGCCCTTACCGAAGCGGACATGAAGTTTGCCGAACGGACCACGATCGAAATGCACATCCGGAAGGTCGAGCAGCGCAGCCTCTTCCGAGCGCAGTCCGGCATGATAGAGCGTCCGGAACAGCGCGTAGTCCCGAGCTGCCGGCCCATATTTTCGGGCGGTGATGATGCGCGCCTTCATGAACTCGAAGAACTCCCGCACGCGCTCCGGAGTCGGAGGCGGCACCAGCGCCGGCGAATCGTCGCCGACATGGCGGGAGGCGTTGAACTCATCCACCGGACAGACCAGCTTCACCCCGAACACGGCCTCGATCTCGGCTGCCAAAAATCAACGGCACACTGCATTACTTGTGGCGGGCGGTCGACCAGCACGGGAACGTGCTCGATGTGCTGGTCCAGTCGCGCCGAAACGGCAACGCCGCCAAGCGATTCTTCCGTAAGCTGCTCAAGGGCTTGCAGTATGTGCCGCGGGTGATCGTTACCGACAAGCTGACCAGCTACAGCGTCGCTCACCGCGAGATGCTGGCCTCGGTCGAGCATCGCCGATCCAAGTATTTGAACAATCGGGCCGAGAACTCGCATCAACCCACCAGACAGCGGGAACATGCGATGAAACGGTTCGCATCGGCCCGGCACGCGCAACGTTTCCTGTCCGCGTTTAGTTCGATCTCACCGCATTTCCGGCCCGGTCGGTATCGACTGACCGCGCCCGAATGGCGTGCCGAGATGGCCGACCGTTTCGCGGTCTGGCAGGAAGTCACCGCGGCCGGTGTCGCCGCCTGAAAGTGAACTGCCCCAGCAGTGCCCTGTAACAGAATGCCCCAAACATCCTTCGCCGCTTCACTTTTCGATTAACGTGACAGTGCCCGGGGAACTGTCTGGCCGTACGCGGGGAGAAACCATGGCCACAAAATGCGCCATAAATGGCCGCCAGTGGGGAGCTTACGACGGCCGTCGACATACCAGGTCGACGCGTTGCTGCGAGCCGGGCTCGACGCCGAAAACAATCATACCGACCACGCGAGTGCGAAGGCCTCACGCTCACAGTTCGATGAACGTTCCCCGTACCACCGTGTACGGGCACCTCAACACACGCACCCGGGCTGCGAGTTCGTCGGCTGTACCGGTGAACATGGTGGGCTGCGGTCCCTGTTGTGGCGATGCTGTCGCCGCGGATCTGCCTCTGCGGCTACGAGCCGAGCACCAGAGCCGAAGACGCCCACCAACGCGCGGACCTTCTTGGTTCGGTCATCGCCCGATCTCATTGCGACCAGTGCGAACCGCCGCCGGCCTTCGATGTCGCGTGCGCGGTGTGCGGCGACGGGCCGAATCCTCGCCGGCGATCTCGCCCAGGCCGCCCACAGTGGTGATGGTTTTCCGGACCCGGTGCGCCGGTGGCTCACAGCGAGCGGATGGACCGTACCGTCTGAGTTGCGGTGCCCGGATCACGCCTGAGGGTTGACGTCGTTGTCGTTGTCGCAGCGACTCGTCAGTCCTGTACTCCACGCCGAAGGCGTCGGAGAAGGGTGCACATCGGTTATTGCCCGGGTAATAACGTTGGTCTGCCCACCTGCACCAAGATGGTCGGTTCGTCCGCGTCCCCCGGCCGTGCGGCGCGTCGTATCTTCACGCGAGCCGGTCCTCACGACTGGTTCCATCGACCAGGCCGAGCCGCGGCATCGTCGCCGACCGCGCATCTTTCGATGCCGAGAGTCAACCCACTTATTTCGGCAACCTCGGTGACCGAGAACGTCTACACCGGATCTTCGTGAGTCAAGGCACGATAACCGGTGGCACCGGCTCGGTCCACTGCTGCCTTGACCAGGCCGAAGAATGCCCCTTGAATGACTGCGGCAATCAATACTTCTCGGACACTACGGTGGAGATCTTTCGGGTTCGGTGCGGCCGCGTCGTTGTCGTCGACGCGCTTCCAAATCTGTTTGAACACCACGCCGGCGGCGATACCGCCGAGCACGCTCGTCGCCAGGGAGAGCGGTTTGTAGATTGCTTTCACGACCGCGCTCATCGATCACTCCTTCTGTGAGACCGCTTGCGGCGGAAGATGATCAACGCGACGAGGGCGATGCCGAGCGAGACTGCGGTGAGGATTTGCGGGTTTTCTTTGGCAAAGGCTTTCGCTTCGTGCAGCTGTGCATTCGCACTGTCCTGCACCCGCGCGGGTACATCCGCTTTGGCGGCGAGCGCGGCGACGGTGTCCGCGAGATCGGCGCGCTGTTCTTCCACGCTCCGCTCCGGGTCAGTCGACGCGGTCGCCCCAGGTGGAATGCTCTCGGACGGGTTGTCATGACTGTCGGTCATCGGATGCCCTTCTTGATGGTGGAGATGTCTTCGCTGACGCTGGCCGCGGTGTCCTGCGGAACTGGTGGTAGTGCCTTCTTGGATCGGGTTGCGCCCACCGCGGCCACCGCTCCGCCGATCATCAGAACAGTAACGCCGACGATCAGCGCTGCGAGCCAGGGGGCAACGACGGTGGCGAGTCCGAGTACTGCTGCGGCGATCAGAGTTGCGAGTCCGAACAACGCCAAGACGGCTCCCGCTCCGGAGATGCCGATCCCGATCCCGAGTCGGGTGCCTTTGTTTTTGACTTCGTCCAGTCCGGCGGCGATTTCAGTGCGCACCAGTGTCGACACTTGCTCGGTGAGTCGCTCGACGAGTTGAACGGTCGACAAGTCCGCCGCTTGGGGGGAGTTCGGCGTAGGGGTGCGCTCAGCGTGGTCGCGTGTGGGATCACTCATCGGTGTTCCTCCCGGTTTCGGTGGGTACGGGTCGGCAGAACTAGCAGCCCTGGACTTTTCGCTACCGTGGTCGGAGATGTGCGCCTGACGCAACTCTCGCCCACGTTCGACCTCGTCGGCGTCTTTCTGGGCGTTCTTGTCCGAGACGCGAGTGTCTCTGGGCGGGAGTTGGAGTTGTTCTTCGGCGGCGATCCCGGCTTGAAGTTGTCGTCCGCGTTCGAGTTCGGAATCGAGTTCTGCGCCGAACAGCAGTGCAAGGTTGGTGATCCACAACCACAGCAGGAACACGATCGCGCCGGCGAGGGAGCCGTAGGTCTTGTTGTAGCTGCTGAAGTTGGCGACGTAAAACCCGAAACCGACCGATGCGAGGATCCACACCACAATGGCCAGGGCGGCGCCGCCGCTGATCCACCGAAACTTCGGTTGCTGGATGTTCGGAGTGGCGTAATACAGAATCGCAACGGCGAGAACGACGAACACCAGCACCACCGGCCAGCGAGCGATATTCCAGACAGTCAAGGCGGTGTCTCCCGCCCCGATCACATCGCCGATCGCTCGTGCAACGGGCCCACTGATCGCCAACATCGCTGCAGCGCAACCGATCAACGTCAACGCGACGATAGTCACCAGCAGCATCACCGGCCGAAGTTTCCACACTGGACGGCCTTCGTCGACCTCGTACATGCGGTTCATCGCACGCCCGAACGCTCCGACATACCCGGAAGCGGACCATAGCGCGCCCGCGATACCGGCGATGAGGGCGAACCCAGCCGCCGGGGCTTGCACGAGCTGCTGAATCGGTCCCCTCAGGGTATCCACTGCCGAGGATGGACCGAGGGCGCCGACAATTTGCAAAACCGCATCCACGGTCGACTGACCTTGGCCGAATACTCCGAGAAGGGAAACCACTGCCAGGATCGCCGGAAACAGCGACAGCACAGCGTAATACGTCAACGCAGCCGCGAGGTCAGTGCACTGATCACGCGAGAACTGGCGAGCGGTCGAGCGCAGTACGTAGAGCCACGACGATTTCGTCAGCTCGGTCGGCGACTGCGGTTTGCGAGGGTCGTCCGGGTCCGCCTCGACCGGAGCGGTGTCAGCGCCGGTCATCTCTGATCAGTTCCTCTCGCTCGAACTTGTACGTAGTAGTTGCGCAAAACCTGTTCGTCATCAGGAGTTAGAGCATCGACATGTCCCCGCTCCGGTGCACCGCTGACCTGGGCGCCGGTGAACGGCACTCGCAGGCTTTGCCCGTCACGATAAGCACCAGTCAGGGGAACCAAGGCATACCCAGCGTCATCGAAGTCCACAGTCACCCAATGCGGTGACGCTGTGATCGGATCGAGAAGCAACGACCCGATCACACCGATAACATCGCCGTCAACTCCGATTACCTGCCCTCCGCGCAGCAGTCGAGCGTCCTCCACCGTAATCGTCGAACTGTCACTGTTTTGCATCATCAATCGTGTCTGTTCGGGAAACAGTGCGGGTTCACTTGCGGACACGACGGGCCAGAGTGGAACCGAGCCCGGTGAGAATATGTGCGGGGCGTTGCTGCTCGCCCTGCTGCGCTCCCAGAACGACGATGGCCCCGGTCAGAGCCGGCAGAGCCCACTGCACATACTGCAGTTGCCGCTGAGCGGCGGTGACCTCGTCGGGGGTCGAGGGCGCCGGTTCGGTAGCACCCTCGACGTATTCGCCGTCTGCTGTGGCGATCTTGGCTCCGAGGACACCGCTGTATGCGGTCGCCGCAAGGGCAGCGCCCGTGACAACGATCTTGGTGATCGTGTTCGCTTTGACCCCGCCCTGGTGTTGCGCTCGGTCCCTGTTCGCATACAGCAGTGCCCCGCCGCCGACGAGGTGAGCACCGATAGCGGCCGCGTTGACCGGAGCCCATTTCGCCCATCCCAACGAGGCGACCCGTGCGCGGTCCTGGGGGTCACGAACCGCATCGGCGGCGCCGTTAAGACCGACTGCCCCCATCAGCGAGCCGCCGAACCATGCTGCTGCTCCGAGGTCGTGCAGACTGCGAATGACGGTATTACGTGATGGCATAAGTTCCTCCTGGACTGGGATGGACGGTGGCGTCGGGGGATGTCGCCGACTTCGAAGCCGCTCGATGTCGCGAGGTGAGTTGCGGCAGCGAACTGTGGTCTCTCACGTAGTGAGCGTGCCTAGAACGAAGCGGAAAGCTACCGCGGTGCCGAGCGTAATTGCCAAGCCTGCGGCGACGTTGGTAAGCAGCCACCCCACCGTGAGGCCCAGGACAACAGCTGCCATGACCACCAACGCGACATCGATGAAAGGCCCACGCGGGATGCCTCGAAGCATCGAAGCGATACGCCGCCCGACATCCGCTGCACCCCAGCTCGCGCAGGTGAAGCTGATCTCGCTGTGCCGAGTTGGTGAGACGGCGATCGTCATTATCGGGCTCCCGACTCTGTGAGTGCTTTCTTCGTACCTACGTCAACAACACTCTAAAATCTATACCATCGGATACAGATTATGAACAGCTGCCGAGCTGTCCACCGATTGAAAGGGGCTGCGTCATTGGTTGTTGCGTAGTTTCCTGATCTGCGGAGATTTCGTTCTCCGTCAACGGCCGAGGGCTCCCTTCTTTCTCATCCGTGTTGAGCACATAACCGCTGAGTACACGTTCGGGCTTCCATCTATGCGGGCCCAGAGGTGTGGAGGTCTTCTGAAGATCGCGGGCATTGAAGCAGAGTGGAAGGGGCAGAAGCTGGCAGAACCCGCCTTTGGTGTCTAAGGATTGGACGTCTATGCGCGCCGATATGGAGGGGCAAGTTGTGGAGTGGTTCGTATCGATATGGGATGAGGGATCCGGTTTTCTTCGCTATCGCGGCGGCTCCGGGTCCGATCGTGGGTGGGTGATCGAGCAGGTGGTTGCGGCGGGTTGCGCCGTCGCGTTCGGTGGTGATGGTTCGATGACCGGCCTTGTGGGAAACGCGGTTATTGCCGGCATGCCGATGGATTCGATCGCCTTCGGCGACTCGGCAATCAGCGATGATGATCTCGTCCGGTTGATCAGCGCCCGTTTCGATCGCGCGTGGGGCTGTATATCGCCTACCTGAGTTCCCCGTGCTCCCGACGTCTCTACCGGACTTTATTCCGCGAATGAAGAAAATATGTATCGTGGAGGTCAGATTAAATTTTTGTGCGTATGCAGTTAGGGAGTCGTGATGATGTCGGCCGAATTCGCTCAGGTGTGGCGATGACGAACAAGCGTTCACAGCAAGGGGTCTATGGGATTTCGGGGATGTCGGAGCTTTCTGGAGTGGGCCCTCAAACGCTACGACTGTACGAGCGGCGCGGTCTTTTGGCCCCCACTCGCACTGCAGGGGGGACGCGCCGGTACAGCGACGTGGATCTGAACACGTTGGACCGAATCACCGCACTGATCGACGAGGGGGTCAACGTGGTGGGGGTTCGGTTGATTCTCTCCCTCGAAGCCCAGAATGCACTGCTTGAGGCGCGTCTCGGTCAGTTCAGTGGGGCGGGACCGCTTCAGCGTGAGCGCCGTCTTCGCCGAGAGTGACGAGGCCGAGCCCCTCGCCGGTAGGAGAGACGATTGCTCCTTCGGAGCGACTGATGTCGCCGAAGTCTGCGTCCGCGAGGATCTTGTTGCCGTCCGCTTCGAGTTGTTCGAGAGCAGAATCGAAGGCGTCGATGAGCCAGACTTGGGTGGCTGCGGTGAGTAGTTCGTCCAGTGCGTCGTCGGCGTTGGTTTGAAAAATTCGCACCAGCCAGGAGCCTTCGATCTCGGGGTCATCCGAGAGTCCGTGCGGGGTGTTGGTGGCGACGACGTAGCGGTTGTATTCCAGCTCGACGCGGATGGCGTACATCCCGGCGAGGTTGACGACGTTCACCGGACGTTGGGTTACGGCAGCCAATGCGGTCAATGCGTCGCCGTAGGTTTGCGAGTACTTCACTGTCAGGGGCATGGTCTTGGTCGGCCTATCTGTTCGGGGCCGATGCTGCTTGCATGGCTCATGGCAGGCCTATCTGTTCGGGGCCGATGCTGCTTGCATGGCTCATGGCAGGCCTGGCGCCGCTGTCGACTCAGGACTGTTCCTGATCTTATCTCGGATTGGCAACGACGACTGCTCTCGCGGGCATTGCCGTGATCGTTCTTCAGCACCACATCGCTTGGCCGTCTGTTTGAATGTGGCCTGCACGGGTAGTTGATGTCATAGACCGCGGCGCTGGGGACAGTGTCCGCTGTTCTCGAAGTATGTGGTTCAGCTCGAAGATAGATACAGGACTGGGCTGCCCGACCGCTCGACGAGGTATACGCTGCGATTTTCGTCGATGCGATCGTCGTCAAAGTCCGCCGGCGGTCAGGTCGCAAACCGGCCGATCTATGCCGCGATCGGCGTTAGCCTCGACGGACACCGCGACGTGCTCGGATTGTGGGCCGGCCCCGGCGGTGAGGGCGCCAATTTCTTCGATGAGCGTGCTGACAGACATCCGACATCGCGGCACCCGGGACGTATTCTTCCTGGTCTGCGACGGGCTCAAGGGCCTACCGGACGAAGCATCACAACACGAGTCACAGTCGACCCAGGTTCGGCCAACTCCCACACCAGTCGCTCCGGAGCGCGAACTTGCTGACCTCGACACCACCAAGTTCCATACCCACTGGAGCCCCGAGGTCGACCACCAACTCATGAACAGCCGCACCATCCCACAACACAGCAGCAGACCAGAAGGACCGAGACTGTGAGCATCATCGGATACGCCCGCGTCTCCACCCTCGAACAAAACCCCGCGCTGCAGCAGCACGCACTCCGCCAAGCCGGCGCGATCCGCATCTTCACCGACTACGAATCCGGCTCGACAACGCAGCGCCCCCAGCTCACCGAATGCCTGAACTACCTACGCGATCACGACGG
>Ga0126362_10000556_pt1 | contig 14855 bp, 12 predicted proteins | sample ANMtaG_FD_126269 | JGI IMG/M metagenome (GOLD analysis project Ga0126362, IMG submission 126269) | Continental margin sediment microbial communities from North Pacific Ocean - ANME2c_DSS_Sorted | ecosystem: Environmental > Aquatic > Marine > Continental margin > Sediment | place: Pacific Ocean... | reverse complement strand
ATCAAAGAAGGCTACTCGAAAGAGTGGCCTTTTTTGTATCCGGTGAAAAAGCTCTTCTGAAACAATGGCATGGCATCTTTCATGAAACCGTATAGGGTTTATAGAGTCCATTCCATTGCACACTATGCTTAATCCTCTACGACCAATGGCCGCAGTCGCCGCCCCCGGCGATACGCGTTAATATTTGTAATTATTTTGTCCATAGGGATTGGTAACTTGGCTGGATACCTCCATCCTGTCGCGCACAATCCACGAGGTGATTGATGCGCGCCAACTCGTCTGAACCACAAGACTCCGTCACAGCAGAACAACCGATCACTCCCACCCGTTTGCGCTGGCTGGATCTGTTGAGCAAATATCGCCAACCCATCGGGCTGGCAGTAACCTTGTTGCTGTTTGCAATCGCCCTCGTCGCCTGCCGCCACCTGCTGCTGGAGCTGGACCTCTACGCCCTCCACGACTCGATCCTGGAAGTGCCCAAGCCTTCACTGCTCGGCGCATTCGCCGCCGCCGTCGCCGGTTTCATCATTCTGTTGGGCTATGAGTTTTCCGGCGCGCGCTATGCCGGCGTAAAACTACCTGCCAAGACCCTGGCCCTCGGCGGCTTCACTGCCTTTGCGATCGGTAATGCCATTGGCCTGTCGATGCTCTCGGGCGGTTCGGTACGCTACCGTTTATATGCACGCCACGGTATCGGCGCTTCAGAAGTCGCTCATATGACCGTGTTCGCCAGCCTGGCCCTGGGCTGCGCCCTGCCGCCGCTGGCTGCATTGGCCACTTTGAGCAACTTGCCTGCTGCGTCCACCGCCCTGCATGTATCGCAAGGTTTGCTCGGCGCTATTGCCGGTGCCGTGCTGCTGTTGTCGGCCGCACTGTGCATCGGCATTTATCGCCGTCGCCTGCCGGAGCAACCCTACCCGGACAACCTGCTGGTCAAAGTGGGCCGCCGCACGCTGCGCCTGCCCGGCCGACGCCTGACGTTCCTGCAACTGATCATCACCGCGCTGGATGTCGCCGCCGCCGCCACCGTCCTTTATATGCTGCTGCCGGAAGCGCCGCCCTTCGGCCCGTTCCTGCTGGTGTACCTGCTGGCCCTGGCCGCTGGCGTGCTCAGCCATGTGCCGGGTGGCGTGGGGGTATTCGAGGCCATCCTGCTGGCCGCCTTCGCCGACAAACTGGGGGCCGCCCCCTTGGCCGCCGCCCTGCTGCTGTACCGCATGATCTACGTGGTGCTGCCGCTGCTGATCGCCTGTGTGTTCCTGCTGGTCAACGAGGCACAGCGCCTGTTCCAGACCCAACAGAGCCTGCGAGTGGCCTCGGGCCTGGCGGCGCCGGTGTTGGCCGTACTGGTTTTTTTGTCAGGCGTGGTCCTGCTGTTTTCCGGCGCCACGCCCGAAATCGACTCGCGCCTGGAAAACATCGGCTTCCTGATTCCCCACCGCCTGATTGACGCTTCGCACTTCGGTGCCAGCCTGATCGGCGTGCTGTGCCTGTTGCTGGCCCAAGGCCTGCGCCGCCGTTTGTCCGCAGCCTGGATGCTGACGATGGTGCTGTTGCTGACCGGCGCCCTGCTTTCACTGCTCAAGGGGTTCGACTGGGAAGAAGCCAGCCTGATGACCATGACCGCCGTGTTGCTGGCCATTTTCCGGCGCTCGTTCTACCGGGCCAGCCGCCTGACCGAGCTACCGTTCTCGCCGCTCTACCTGGTGGCCAGCGTATGCGTGCTGGGTGCGTCGATCTGGCTGCTGCTGTTCGCTTATCAAGACGTGCCTTACAGCCACCAACTGTGGTGGCAGTTCACCCTGGATGCCAACGCCCCACGCGGCCTGCGCTCGCTGCTGGGTGCCGCCGTGCTGCTGGTGATCGTGTCGCTGACCTGGCTGCTGCGCACGGCGCGCCCGGTGATCCACCTGCCGACCGCGGAGGAGCTGGAGCGTGCCACCAAAATCCTGATGGCCTCGTCGCAGCCCGACGGTGGCCTGGCACTGACCGGTGACAAGGCGCTACTGTTCCACCCCAACGACGAGGCCTTCCTGATGTATGCCCGTCGCGGGCGCAGCCTGGTGGCCCTGTACGACCCGATCGGCCCGACCCAACCCCGCGCCGAGATGATCTGGCAGTTCCGTGACCTGTGCGACATCCACCATGCGCGCCCGGTGTTCTATCAGGTGCGGGCGGAGAACCTGCCGTACTACATGGACATCGGCCTGACCGCGATCAAGCTGGGCGAAGAAGCCCGGGTCGACCTGAAACGCTTTGACCTGGAAGCCAAGGGCAAAGAGATGAAGGATTTGCGCTACACCTGGAACCGTGGCACCCGGGACGGCCTGTCCCTGGAAATCCATGAACCCGGTACCGCACCGATGGACGAACTCAAGGTCATTTCCGACGCCTGGCTGACCGGCAAGAACGTGCGGGAAAAAGGCTTTTCCCTGGGCCGCTTCAGCGACGACTACCTCAAGCACTTCCGTATCGCGATCATTCGCTTCGAAGGGCACCCGGTAGCCTTTGCCAACCTGCTCGAGACCTACAACCACGACCTGGCCAGTCTCGACCTGATGCGCGCCCACCCGGACGCGCCAAAGCTGACCATGGAATTCATGATGGTCGGCCTGATTCAACACTATAAGAGCCACGGCTATGCCCGCTTCAGCCTCGGCATGGTGCCGTTGTCGGGCCTGCAACCGCGACGCGGTGCGCCGCTGACCCAACGCTTGGGCTCAATGGTGTTCCGTCGTGGCGAGCAACTGTATAACTTCCAAGGGTTACGCCGCTTCAAAGACAAGTTCCAGCCTGACTGGGAACCCCGTTACATGGCCGTGCCCGCGGGACTTGATCCGCTGGTTGCACTGGCCGATACCGCCGCCCTGATCGCGGGCGGCTTGACTGGATTGGTGAAACGCTGATGATTCGACGCTCCTGGCGGTATGTATTGGCCTTTGTAGTGCTGCTCGCCCTAGTCCTGGGTGGCGGCTATTGGTACTGGAACCGCCCTGCCCCGCAGCCGACCCTGGAACAACTGCCCCAGGCCGACGGCTCGGTGATGACCCGCGTGACCCCGGCCGGTACGGCGAAAGCCCGGGTCGCCGTGGCCGTGATGGCCGACGAAACCCTGACCGACAGCCAACTGATAGCCCTGAGCCAGGGCGGCAAGGCACAGATTGTCCAGGTGATCCTGCCCAAGGACGACTGCAAGCTGCAGGAACAAGCACTGCAAGGCGCCCTGGGCCAGCTCAATGGCCCGGCGACGCTGGTCAGCGGCATTGGCCCTGGCGCCGCCCTCGCCTGGCGCTGGCTGGCCACACAGAACGACGACAAGGCCAATGCCATTTCCTTCGGCTTCGCCCTGGTGCAGGAAGGCTGCAAGGACCCGCTGCCGAAAACATCCGCCCATGGCAACTGGCTGGTCGCATGGAATGACAACCCCGACGATGAAAGCGCCAGTTTCGTCCGCGACACACCGCGCGCCACCACCAGCATCAGCGACTACGACATTCACTACCCGCAAGTGCTGAACAACGAACTGCGCAAGCAACTGGTGGGCTCGGACAACGGCGGCCTGGCGATTCCCGTCGTGGAAGTGCCGGCAGGCCAGGCCAAGGACACCGTGACCCTGTTCCTGTCCGGCGATGGCGGCTGGCGTGACCTGGACCGCGACGTGGCCGGCGAGATGGCCAAGATCGGCTATCCGGTCGTAGGCATCGACACCCTGCGCTACTACTGGCAGCACAAGACCCCGGAACAAAGCGCCAAGGACCTCACCGAGCTGATGCAACACTACCGGCAGAAGTGGGGCACCAAGCGTTTCGTGCTTACCGGTTATTCGTTCGGTGCCGACGTCCTGCCAGCGATCTACAACCGCATGCCGGAAAACGAACAGCAGCGCGTCGACGCAATCATCCTGCTGGCGTTCGCCCGCACCGGCAGCTTTGAAATCGAAGTAGAAGGCTGGCTGGGCAATGCCGGCAAGGAAGCCGCGACCGGCCCGGAAATGGCCAAGCTGCCGGCTGATAAAGTGGTGTGCATCTACGGTGCCGAAGAGGTCGACGAGAGCGGCTGTACCGACAAGACCGCCGTGGGCGAGGCTGTGAAGCTGCCAGGCGGGCATCACTTCGACGAAAACTACCCGGCGCTGGCCAAGCGTTTGGTGGATATCATCGTCAAGCACCAGGCCAAGGCCGAATAAACCCGAGCCTTACACAAATCAAACTGTGGGAGGGGGCTTGCCCCGATACCTGAGTGTCAGTCAATAATGCTGTGACTGACCTACCGCTATCGGGGGCAAGCCCCCTCCCACAGTTGTTTTGCGGTGTTAGTAAAATCTAGCGCGGCTCGATGTGGGCAATCATCAGTTGCACGGTTTCATTCCCCCGAAACTCGTTCACGTCCAGCTTGTAGGCCAACTCCACCCAACGCACCGTCGGGTTCGGCCACACTTCGCGGTCCACTCCAAACGCAATGCCATCAAGCTTCACCGACCCGCATTCGGTCTTGAGCACCACTTTCAGGTGTCGCTCCCCCACCACTCGCTGCTCCACCAACTGGAACACGCCGTGAAACAACGGCTCGGGAAAGTGCTGCCCCCACGGCCCGGCATGCCGCAACGCGCGGGCCAGTTCGAGGTGAAACTCCTCAACCGCCAGGGTGCCATCGGACAGCAACCGGCCGGTGAGGTCTTCTTCGCGCAATTGCCGACGTACTTCAACGTCAAAGGCTTCGGCAAACAGGGGAAAATTCGCCTCGGGCAGCGTCAGCCCCGCCGCCATGGCATGGCCGCCGTACTTGGCGATCAGGTTCGGATGCTGGCTGGCGACTACCGCCAGGGCATCACGGATGTGGAAGCCCGGCACAGAGCGCCCCGAGCCCTTGAGCAGGCCATCACCGGCGTCGGCGAAGGCAATGGTCGGGCGGAAATAACGCTCTTTCATGCGCGACGCCAGAATACCGATCACCCCTTGATGCCACTCCGGATCGAACAGGCACAAGCCATAGGGCATCGAGTCCACCGGCAAGTCCTTGAGCTGGGCCAGGGCCTCGCGCTGCATGCCTTGCTCGATGGATTTGCGGTCCTGGTTCATACCGTCCAATTGCGCAGCCATTTCCCGAGCCGCAGCAAAATCGCTGGTCAGCAGGCATTCGATACCCAGGCTCATATCATCCAGGCGCCCGGCAGCGTTCAACCGGGGGCCGAGGATAAAACCCAGGTCGGTGGACGTGATGCGCGCCGCATCGCGCTTGGCGACCTCGAGAATCGCCTTGATCCCTGGCCGCGCACGACCGGCGCGAATACGTTCCAGGCCCTGATGGACCAGGATGCGGTTGTTGGCGTCCAGCGGTACAACGTCAGCGACGCTGCCCAGGGCGACCAGGTCGAGCAACTCCCCAATGTTCGGCTGCGTTTTGTTCTCGTACCAGCCCAAACTGCGCAAGCGCGCACGCAGGGCCATCAGCACGTAGAAGATCACGCCTACGCCGGCCAATGCCTTGCTGGGGAACTCACAGCCTGGCTGGTTCGGGTTGACGATGGCGTCCGCCGCCGGCAATTCATCCCCCGGTAAGTGGTGGTCGGTGACCAGCACCTTGAGCCCCGCCGCTTTCGCCGCCGCCACGCCCTCGACACTGGAGATGCCGTTGTCCACCGTGATCAACAACTGCGGCTCGCGCTGCAGGGCGACGGCGACAATTTCCGGGGTCAGGCCATAGCCGAATTCGAAACGGTTGGGCACCAGGTAATCGACATGGGCCGCACCCAGCAGCCGCAGGCCCAGGGTGCCCACCGTGCTGGCGGTGGCACCATCGGCGTCGAAGTCGCCGACGATCAGGATGCGCTGGCGTTGCTGCAATGCAGTCACCAACAGGTCTACCGCCGCGTCGATGCCCTTGAGCTGCTGGAAGGGAATCAACCGCGCCAGGCTTTTATCCAGCTCCGCCTCGGACTGCACCCCGCGAGCGGCATAGAGGCGGGTCAACAGCGGTGGCAGTTCACCCAGGAAGGGCATGACGGCGGGTAATGGGCGAGGATCGATACGCATGGGGTGACGGGAGCTTCTCTGCTGATACAACGGTTAAACAACACGGCTTAAAGCGGCACGGGTCAGTTGTGGGAGGGGCGGTGCGACAATTCGAATGGCTCCCGGCAGCGGCGCAACAGTGACTGCAACTTGACCGGCGCCAGCGTCATCGGGAGCACGCCGCCTCCCACATTTTTCAACCGCGTTCGCCGACCAGCCATTGCAGTTGCACTTCGTGCTGGCCGCGGTCATCAGTCACGAAGATCGTGCCTTCACTGATCATCACGTCCCACTTGATCACGCGCGGCATGTCCTTGGCCAAGGTCTCGAGGACTTCCTGCGGCACGGCAGCGATGTGCACGTTCTTCATACTTTTCGCCGCCGGCACCACCTTGCCTTCCCACACGCGCAGACTGCCATAGGCGAGCAAACTGGTACGTTCGGCGCGGCGCGAGCACCAGGTCAGGCGGTCGACATCGGGCTGGCCGACTTCGATCCAGTGTAAAACCCGATCATCCAGGCTTTTTTCCCACAGGGCCGGCTCGTCTACATCCGAGAGGCCACGGCCGAACGACACCTGTTCGCTGTACCACAGCGCGTAGGCCAGCAGGCGCACGGTCATACGCTCTTCGGTTTCCGACGGGTGGCGGGCGATGGTCTGTTTGACGCTCTCGTACACCGAGCGATCGAGGTCGGTGAGGTTGAGTTCGAATTTATAGGTCGTGGACGGCTGGGCCATGAACGGGCTTCTAGAGACAGGGAAAGGCGGCCAGTCTAACCGATGGCGAGGGCATTCAACGAATCCTGCGCTGCATCATCCTTATCCCTGGGCCACTCGCCTATGTTAAAAGGCATCACACCACTGCCCTGCGCTTGAAAGGATCATCATGTCGTTTAATGCCAAACCGCTTGCCGGCCTGAAAGTCATCGAACTCGGCACCCTGATCGCCGGCCCCTTCGCTTCACGCATCTGCGCCGAGTTCGGCGCCGAAGTGATCAAGGTCGAGTCGCCGGATGGCGGCGACCCGCTGCGCAAGTGGCGCAAGCTGTATGAAGGCACCTCGTTGTGGTGGTTTGTGCAGGCGCGCAACAAGAAGTCACTGACGCTGAACCTCAAGCATCCGGACGGGCTGGCGGTCCTCAAACAGTTGCTGGCAGACGCCGACATCCTGATCGAAAACTTCCGTCCCGGCGTCCTGGAAAAGCTCGGCCTGAGCTGGGAAACCCTGCACGCACTGAACCCGAAGCTGGTGATGGTGCGCCTCTCTGGCTTCGGCCAGACCGGGCCAATGAAAGACCAGCCAGGGTTTGGCGCGGTGGGCGAGTCCATGGGAGGGCTGCGCTATATCACCGGCTTCGAAGACCGCCCGCCGGTGCGTACCGGGATTTCCATCGGTGATTCGATTGCCGCCCTCTGGGCGGTGATCGGTGCGCTGATGGCACTGCGTCATCGCGAGGTCAATGGTGGGGTCGGCCAAGTGGTGGATGTGGCGCTGTACGAAGCGATTTTCGCCATGATGGAAAGCATGGTCCCCGAGTTCGACGTGTTCGGGTTTATCCGCGAGCGCACCGGTAACATCATGCCTGGCATCACGCCATCCTCGATCCATACCAGTGCGGACGGCAAGCACGTGCAGATTGGCGCCAACGGCGATGCGATCTTCAAGCGCTTCATGTCGGCCATCGGCCGTGAGGACCTGGCCAACGACCCGGAACTGGCCAGCAATGATGGGCGTGATGGCCGCCGCGATGAGCTTTACGGGGTGATTGATCGTTGGGTCAACGCCTTGCCACTGGAGCAGGTGGTGGAGCAGTTGAACAAGGCCGAGGTCCCCGCCAGCCGCATCTACAGTGCTGAAGACATGCTCGCAGACCCGCAATTCCTGGCTCGGGAGATGTTCCTCAAGGCGCAACTGCCGGACGGCAAGGACTTCAAGATGCCCGGCATCGTGCCCAAGCTGTCGGACACGCCCGGCAGTTGTGAATGGGTCGGGCCGAAGCTGGGCGAACACAACAACGAGCTGCTCCAGGCGCTGGGCTACGATGCCCTGGCAATCACCCGTTTGCATGAGGATGGCGCGATCTGATGACACGTCGCGTCCAGCGCTGGTTCATTTGCCTGTGTCACGTCACCTTGATGGTCGGCGGCTGGCCGGTATCGGCCAACGCCCAGGATACGCTGGTCTGGTTGTTGCGCGACCTGCCACCGGTGACCATCTTCGAAGGCCCGCGCAAGGGGCAGGGAGCACTGGACCAGTTGCTGCCCATGCTCGCCGAGCGCCTGCCGGAATATCGCCATCAGATCCTGCACGTCAACCGCGCCCGGGGCACGCAAATGCTGCGCGAGCCGTCGTTCACCTGTGACCCGTCACTGCTGTGGACACCGGAGCGCGCCAAGTACGTTGTTTTTTCGACCCAGGCCTTCGTGACGGTGAGCAATGGCGTGATGATCCGCCGGAGCCAGCAGGAGGCCATGGCGCCCTTCATCAACGACGGTCAGTTCGACCTGCAGGCTTTTCTCGACGCTCCCAACACCCGGCTTGGCGCCACCGCAGAACGCAGCTATGGCGCCGTCATCGACGAGCGCCTCAAGCACGCCACCGCGCACAAATTGGCGCTGCACTACGGCAACGATGCATTGGGCAGCCTGTTGCAGATGCAACGTCTCGGCCGCCTGGAAGCGGTCCTGGGCTATTGGACGGAGATCCGCTACCACGCCATGCAACAGGGGATTGACCCACAGGAGCTGATGTTTTTCCCGATCAAGGGCGCCGCGCCTTACCAACGCACGCACATCGGTTGCTCGAACACCGCCCTCGGCCGCGAGGCGATCGAACGCATCAACCAGGTACTGCGTGACATCCCTCTGGAACAGGTGCAGCAGTCCTATGCTTCATGGCTGGACCCGGTCACCCGGGAACACTACCTGCGCGACAACCCAAGCTTTTTCCAGGACTCGCCCATGCCCTGACAAATCGCGGGCAAAAAGAAACCCCGAGGAGTGGGGAGACAACTCGGGGTTAAACGTGGCCTACAAAAAGACCAGTACAACAAGACACAAACACCGGAGCACAATGTTTGCTCTTACTGTTACGAAATCTGACTCGTCATAGCGTAGGAAGGTTCCGAAGAAAAATAATTCTTCATGCCAACACCCCACTACGGGTCTGGGCGGCGTTACGCAGGGCCGCGATCACCGACGGTTCAAGACGCCCCTCTGCGATTTTGAGATCGCGCAGCAGGCAATCCACCACATCCACCAGAGCGCGCTTGTCAGTCAGTTGCGCACGGTCGACTTCACGTTCGACCACGATGGCGCCAGCAGGATTCTTCACGGTCACCAGGCACTCGCCCTGCGCACCAGAGGCGGTCAGCGTAACCTGATAAGGGCTCAGTGCTTCTTCGAGCAATAGGCTGATACTTTCCATCTCGATCACCACTCAATAGTTCGGGAACAATCGGTTCAACGGGAGCTGCATCTATCCTAAGTGACTGGATGTAACGTAGGAAAGTTCGCTTTTTCGTCGTTATGGGGGTTTCGGGGAGTGACTAGAACCAGCATGCGCTTGCAACATGACAACCAAAAAACGGCGCACATGACTGCTTACGCAATGGGCGGCTGTTTTGGGGTTTCCGACGGCTGTGACCGGAGGTGAATCCTATCTCGGTGAGCGCTGGTCACGCTGCCACGCAGGTAAAGCGCATGTCAAAAGGCCCATATTCCGAAGGATAAATACGATGGCAGAACAAAATGAACAACAGACAGCGACAGACAGGATGCACGCCGAGGTATCCCGTATTTTTGCTGAGATAGCACGCATGAATGCAGAGCAAAACAAACTCCACGCAGAATCCCTGAAGATAACCTGTGAGACGTTCTGGTACCCGGTGGCTATCGCGACCGGCTTCTATGCCGCTGTCGGCACAGTCATAGTCGTCGCCCAGAAACTATTCTCGTAACACTTGAGCGGGCCCGCCAGAAACGAAAAACGCCGCTGACCCAAGGAAGGGAAAGCGGCGTTTTTGTCTTCGTGATTTGTCTTACAAAGGCTTGCCACGATTACCATGCTGGCTGACAAACGCCTGCATCGCCTTCAAATCATTCGGCAGCACTGTGCAACGCTCTTCACGCTCGAACAGGTCGGCCAGATGCTCCGGCAGTTCCAAAGCCTTGCCAACGCCCGCCTTTTCCACCGCTTCCGGGAATTTGACCGGGTGGGCGGTGCCCAGGATCACCATCGGGATATCCAGGCTGCGACGGCATTCACGCGCAGCCTTTACACCGATGGCGGTATGCGGGTCCAGCAGTTCGCCGGTCTGGGCATAGACTTCAGCGATGGTTTCGCAGGTCTGTGCATCGTCCACCGCAAGGGAGTCGAACAGCTTGCGGGTTTCGGTCCAGCGCTCTTGATCGACGCTGAAACCACCACCGCTCTTGAAGCTGTTCATCAACTCAGCCAGCGCAGCCCCGTTACGGCCGTGCATATCGAACAGCAGGCGTTCGAAGTTCGACGACACCATGATGTCCATCGACGGCGACAGGGTGGCGTGCAGGGTTTCCTTGACGTACTGGTTGCCGCTCATGAAGCGGTGCAGGATGTCGTTGCGGTTGGTGGCGACGATCAACTGGTTGATCGGCAGGCCCATGTTGCGCGCGAGGTAGCCGGCGAAGATATCGCCGAAGTTGCCGGTCGGCACCGAGAACGACACCGAACGCGCCGGGCCACCCAGCTGCAGGGCGGCGTGGAAGTAGTAGACGATCTGGGCCATGATCCGCGCCCAGTTGATCGAGTTCACTGCCACCAGGCGCGTGCCCTTGAGGAAGCTCTGGTCAGCGAAGCTGTTCTTGACCATTTCCTGGCAGTCATCAAAGTTGCCTTCGATGGCGATGTTGTGGATGTTCTCACCGAAGATGGTGGTCATCTGCCGACGCTGCACCTCCGACACACGCTTGTGCGGGTGCAGGATAAAGATATCGACGTTTTCGCAGTGTTTGCAGCCTTCAATGGCCGCCGAACCGGTGTCACCGGAAGTAGCGCCGATGATCACCACGCGCTCGCCGCGCTTTTCCAGCACGTAGTCCAACAGGCGACCCAGCAGTTGCAGGGCAAAGTCCTTGAACGCCAGGGTCGGGCCGTGGAACAGCTCAAGCACCCACTCGTTGCCATTCAGTTGGCGCAGCGGGGCGATGGCGCTGTGGGAAAACACGCCGTATGTCTCTTCCAGGATCTTTTTGAAATCCGCATCCGGGATGCTGCCGGTAACGAACGGGCGCATCACCCGGAATGCCAGTTCGTGGTACGGCAGGCCGGCCCAGGAAGCAATTTCTTCCTGGGTGAAGCGTGGCAGGTTCTCCGGCACGTACAGGCCGCCGTCGGTGGCAAGGCCTGCCAGCAAAACGTCTTCGAAATTCAGGGCCGGTGCCTGGCCGCGGGTGCTGATGTAACGCATGACTGGCTCCTCTAAAACATTCTCGAACAGGGGCCGCCGCACACACGGGGCCCCTGGAACAAATCGGTTAGTTCAAGTGTTCGACGCGAATCCGCACCACCGGGCCCACGACGCCCTGCAAGGCCTCCAGAGCGGTGATGGCATCGTTGATGCGCTGCTCAAGCACGCGGTGGGTCAACAGGATCATAGGCACCTGGCCGTTCTGTTCCTCGACTTCCTTCTGCATGATCGACTCGATGTTGATGCCGCGCTCCGACAGGATGCTGGCGACCTGGGCCAACACGCCCGGATGGTCCTTGGCCTGGATGCGCAGGTAGTAGGCGCTTTCGCATGCCTCGATCGGCAGGATCGGGTGGGCCGACAGCGAATCCGGCTGGAAGGCCAGGTGCGGCACGCGGTTTTCCGGATCGCTGGTCATGGCGCGAACCACGTCCACCAGGTCGGCGATCACCGACGAAGCGGTCGGCTCCATGCCGGCGCCGGCGCCGTAGAACAAGGTGGAACCGGCGGCATCACCGTTGACCATCACGGCGTTCATCACACCGTTGACGTTGGCGATCAGGCGATCGGCCGGGATCAGCGTCGGGTGTACACGCAACTCGATACCGGCCGGTGTGCTGCGCGCCACGCCCAGGTGCTTGATACGGTAGCCCAGGGCTTCGGCGTAGTTCACGTCGGCCGTGGTCAGTTGGGTGATGCCTTCGGTGTAAGCCTTGTCGAATTGCAGCGGGATACCAAAGGCGATGGACGCCAGGATGGTCAACTTGTGCGCCGCGTCGATGCCCTCGACGTCGAAGGTCGGGTCGGCTTCGGCGTAGCCCAGGGCCTGGGCTTCAGCCAGCACGTCTTCGAAAGTACGACCCTTCTCGCGCATTTCGGTGAGGATGAAGTTACCGGTGCCGTTGATGATGCCGGCTACCCAGTTGATACGGTTGGCGGACAAGCCTTCACGAATGGCCTTGATCACCGGAATACCGCCGGCCACTGCGGCTTCGAACGCGACAATCACGCCCTTCTCGCGGGCCTTGGCGAAGATCTCGTTGCCGTGCACGGCGATCAGCGCCTTGTTGGCGGTGACCACGTGCTTGCCGTTCTCGATAGCCTTGAGCACCAGCTCGCGGGCCACGGTGTAGCCGCCGACCAGCTCGATGACGATATCGATTTCAGGGTTGGTGGCCACGGCGAAGACATCGTTGGTAATCGCAATACCGGTCGTTTGGAACTGAGGCTTTGGCGTACGCGTGGCAATTTGTGCCACTTCAATCCCACGCCCTGCACGGCGGGAAATTTCCTCAGCGTTACGCTGAAGTACGTTGAAGGTGCCGCCACCGACGGTCCCTAACCCACAGATGCCTACTTTGACCGGTTTCACTGAAGAACTCCCCATGAAACGGCCGACTCAAGGTCGGCCGTGAAAACAGCCGCACAACTGCGGCTCTCTATTAATGACCCGCCGAACTGTCGGCGAGTCATGATCGTCAAGGCTCGACGATTTTGCTTACTTTGCGTTGAGTGCCAGTTTGGCAACTTGCGGCGCCGGCTGGTAGCCCGGAATCACCTGACCGTCAGCCAAAACGATGGCCGGCGTGCCGCTCACACCAATCGACTGGCCGAGGGCGAACTGCTTGGAAACCGGGTTGGCGCACTTGGCAGCCTTGATTTCCTTGCCATCGACCATCTTGTCCATGGCCGCTTTCTTGTCGGCCGAACACCAGACGGCTTGCAACTGCTCGTCACCCGGCGAACCCAGGCCCTGGCGAGGGAACGCCACGTAGCGCACTTCAACGCCGAGCTTGTTCAGCTCAGGCACTTCGGCGTGCAGCTTGTGGCAGTACGGGCAGGTGGTGTCGGTAAAGACGGTGATGTGAGTCTTGGTTTCGCCAATGGCCGGGTAAACCACGGTTTCAGCCACCGGAATGCCGTTGATCAGCTTGGACACGCCCAGGCGTTCGGCTTTCTCGGTGAGGTTCACCGGCTTGCCGTCTTTCAACTGGAACAGGTAGCCCTGGACGATGTACTGGCCATCGGCGCTGGCGTACAGCACGCGGCTGCCCTTGAGCTTGACTTCATACAGGCCGGCCATCGGGCTGGCACTGATGCTTTCAATCGGGGTGTCGAGCTGGAGGGCCTCCAGGCTCTTGCGGATTGTCTTTTCTGCGGCGTCATCGGCGACGGCAAAGGTGGAGACCAACGCAATGGCTGCGATGGCGAAAATCTGGGTCAAGCGCATGGGAACTCCTGAAGGCAGATGCAGGGACGGGAGCAGGAACACCGATCTTCAAACACGGGTTTGGGCCGTCCCCTTTGCGAACCGGCAAAGCCTACCACAGTTGGGCCGCAGGGCAGCCAGTCGCGGGGAAATTGGGCTTTTTCCGAAGGGTTTTTCATCCACGGGGATGGTGCTTGGCGTGCATCTCCTGCAAACGCGCCCGGGCCACGTGGGTGTAGATCTGGGTGGTGGATAAGTCGCTGTGGCCCAGGAGCATTTGAACCACGCGCAAATCCGCGCCGTGGTTGAGCAAATGCGTGGCGAAGGCGTGACGCAGGGTGTGGGGCGACAGCGACTTGCCGATCCCCGCGACCTTGGCCTGGTGCTTGATGCGATGCCAGAAGGTCTGGCGGGTCATCTGCTCACCGCGCAGGCTGGGGAACAGCACATCGCTGGGCCGACCGTTGAGCAACTCGCTGCGGGCATCGCGCATGTAGCGCTCGACCCACACAATCGCCTCTTCGCCCATGGGCACCAGGCGCTCCTTGCTGCCCTTGCCCATCACGCGCAATACGCCCTGGCGCAGATTGACCTGTTCCAGGGTCAGGCTGATCAGCTCGGTGACGCGCAAGCCGCAGGCATACAGCACTTCCAGCATCGCGCGGTCACGCTGGCCGATGGCTTCGCTCAGGTCTGGGGCTGCGAGCAGGGCTTCGACGTCGGCTTCCGACAGGGATTTGGGCAGTGGCCGGCCCAACTGTGGCATGTCGATTTGCAGGGTTGGGTCGACAGCGATCAGCTTTTCCCGCAGCAGGTAGCGATAAAAGCCACGTACGCCGGAAAGAAAACGCGCGGTAGAACGAGGTTTGTAGTTTTGCTCGAGGCGCCAGGACAAATGGTCAAGGATCAGCTCGCGACCGGCGTTAAGCAGTTCGAGGTTTTTCTCCTGCAGCCAGCCATTGAACAACGCCAAGTCACTGCGGTAAGCCTGGCGGGTGTTGTCTGACAGGCCTTTTTCCAGCCATAGGGCATCGAGGAAGCGGTCTATCTGGGGATGGTCAATGGCGGGCATGAGGGCTCAGGCTGGGAAAGTGGCGGTGTCGGGTAGATCCTATCGCAGCACAGGCATCTGCACATCAATGAAGGCGGGCAAATAATCTGTGGCGAGGGAGCTTGCTCCCGCT
>Ga0126362_10000553_pt1 | contig 14960 bp, 9 predicted proteins | sample ANMtaG_FD_126269 | JGI IMG/M metagenome (GOLD analysis project Ga0126362, IMG submission 126269) | Continental margin sediment microbial communities from North Pacific Ocean - ANME2c_DSS_Sorted | ecosystem: Environmental > Aquatic > Marine > Continental margin > Sediment | place: Pacific Ocean... | reverse complement strand
CTCCCTTCTGGCTGTGCCGAGGAGCGCAGGCGCAGGAGGGATCAGGGCCGCAGCTGTTTGAGCGAAGCGAGTTCTGCGGACCCCCTCCTGCGCCGAGCACCGCAGGTTGCCCGTAGCGAAGCGAAGGGACACAGACAGTAGGGTCGCCTTTTCTTTGCCTACTTTCTTTTGGCGAAGCAAAAGAAAGTAGGTCGCCCGCCGGGGCGAGACCCGGCCTCGGGAAGCAAGACGAGGAGAAGCGCTCATCACCCCTCCTCCGCAAACCCAAGAAACAAAGCATCGAACTGCTCATCCCGAGGCAACCCGGTACTCAGCATCCGAATCCCATGCTCCGCAGCAGGATCACTCAACCACAGCGAAGCCCCCGCCAGAGGCAAGTCCAGCGACTCGACCGCCCCCTCAGGCACACCAGAAGCAGCGCCTTCAACAAACAGCCGATGCAACACAGCATCAAACCGCAAAGCATCCAGATCCCCATCAAGCCCTTCCAACGCAGCCTGCGTAGCATGAGCCCACCACCGCAACGCAGCAGCCAGCGCTTCCCCCCGCAAACACCCGGGCGCCGAAGCATCGAGCTCGATGGCCAGCGCAAACGGAAAGTACCGCCCCACTCCATCGACAGAAGGCATCAGCACCCCGATCCAAGCCTGTTCCCCTGCCACCTGCCGCCCGAGCGCAAAGCACCAGATAGGCGCCTCCAGATACCGCTCGGTCCAATCCGCCCGATCCCGCAGCCGAGACATGCCCCGCTGCAGCCAAAGATCCCACACCGCGCGGAACGGCTCAGGCAGCCGCCGATGCGCGAAGTCCCCCATGCCCGGCAGCTTGCCGAACCATCCCGGCAGCGCAGTCGATGCAAACAGCAGTGGAGAAGAAGAAGAGGAAGCCTCGCTCACAACCCCTCCGGACAAGAGAACTCGCGCAGCTCGCGCAAGCGGATCGGATGCTGCACGCTGTTGGTCGTCACCTCGAAGCGCGTCTTCCGGGCACCGACCTGGAAGGTGATGAAGAACTTCTCCGGCGCATCGCCCGCTTCGAGCTGCCCGTCGTCCAGCGCGCGGAACAGCGCCCACGGCCCGTCCACCGCCGACCCCGAGCTGCCGGTGGTCGAAGGCGGGCTCACCTGGATGCGCACCTGGTTGCTTCCCTTCGGGCCAGGCCACTGCACGGCCATCGGCACCACCGGCCCGTGCGCGTACTTCACGAGCTGTCCATCCACGTCGAGGATGAACTGGGTGATGCCCGCATCCATCTCCACCGGCTTGAAGTCCAGCCGCATCGACGGCCCCCGGCCGCCGCCGCGGAAGAAGATTTCCTTGATGCGCGCGGCGCGCTCGAACTGTGCGATCGCCTGCGTGGTGATGGCGCCGCGCTCGGCCACGGGCTTGTAGCGCCACGGGCGGGTGCTGGTGTCGACGATGGCGGCCAGGCGCTTCTGGAAGAAGTCATCCATCAGGCCACCGGGGCCGAACATCTGGCCGAAGTCCTCGGGCAGCACGTCGCGCTTGCTGCTCTGCACGAAGGGGTAGCGGCCGGCAATGGCGCGCGCGCAGAACTCGGTCACGGGGCGCAGGTCCTGGCTGAGGTTGCCGCGCTCGGCCACCTGCGCCTGCGCGGCGCCGGCCTGGCTCAGGTTCTCGACCATGGAGCGCACCGGCTCGGGCAGGCGGCCGGCGTCGGACTTGAGCTTGCCGGCCACGTCGCCGGGCGGCGGCGATGTGCGGCCCTTCACTGCCGTGTCGACCGCGTTGAGGTACACGTACACCTCGTTGAAGAGCTTCAGCGCGTCGTCGATGGGCGCTGGCTGGTTGGGGCCGCCGGCGGTGACGAGACGGCGCAGCGCCTCGAAGCGGTCGTCCACGATGCTCTCGATGCGCTTGCCCGGCGCCACCTGGCGGCCGGGGTCGCTGCCGAACAGGTCTTCCAGGCCCTTGCGGGTGTTGCGCACGGTCTCGGTGGCCTTGCTGACCACGTCCTTGTTGGCGTCGGCCGCGGGAATCAGCGTGGTCTGCTTGACCACCGCGCGCAGGAAGTTGGCAAGCGGCGAATCGACGCCCGAGAGGATGCGCGCGGTCTCGATGTTCTTCTCCAGCCCGCTCACGCGGATCAGGCGCATGTCGGCGAGCAGCGCCTCCCACTGCTTGACGTATTCCTCGAGGTACAGGCGGCGCACGCGGTCGGTCAGCGCGCCGAGCGCGGCCACGTCGCGCAGGCGGTCGGCGGCGTTGCGGTCCTGTCCCAGCACCCATGGGTCTTCATTCGCGAGCAGGCCGGTGAGCACCGTCACCTCGTTCTGGAAGCGCTTGTGATAGCCGTCGTAGGTGAACATGCCCGGCACGCCATCGGACAGCGGCTTGCCGCTGATGCGCTCGAACACCAGCGGGCCAGAAGGGCCGGTGGCGGCCGCCACGCTGAAGGCCGGAATGTCCTTGCTGGCGCGCTGGCGCTTCAGGCGGCTGAACACGCGCTGCTCCAGCGGATAGCTCGCGAGCACGGCACGCACGCTGCGCACCAGGTTCTCGTCCATCTTCAGCGGCGAGCGCGGCGGGCCCTGGGCGATGAGCACGTCGAGCTGGTCTTCGAGCTGCCTGCGCTGGTCCTCGGGAATGCCGCGGTCGAGGTTGCGCGACCAGTCGAGCGTGATCCAGGCCTTCAGCGCCTCGGCATCGAAGTGCTCGGGCTGGTAAAGCATCAAATAACTCTTGAGCGCCTCGTAGGTGAACTCGAGGTTGTCCTTCTGCGCGGTGCGCAGCTGGTCCTCGATGCGCTTGGCTATCTGCGGCAGGAAGGCGTCGTTGAGCGCGCGCTGGTGCGTGAGCATGGCTGCCGCGTCGAGCTTGTCGCCCTGGTAGAGGCCCAGCGTCATCGACAGCGGCTCGTCGCCCTGGCGGTTGTCGGGCGTCTTCCAGATGTCGCGCAGGCTCTGCAGCACGGGCGCGACCTCGACCAGGTTCTGCACGCGCGCCGGCAGCGCCGCGAGGTTCTGCCGGGCGGGCTCGACGCGGGCCTCGACCGACTTCAGGTAGTTCATGTTCTGCAGCGTGCTGTAGCCCCAGGCCGCGAGCAGGCCGACGGTGAGCAGCGTCATCGCCGTCACGCCGATCACGCGCAGCGTGTGGCGGCGGCGCTCCAGCTTCACGTCGGCGCCGGCAAGGCGCTGCTCGGGGAACACCACCTCGCGCAGCAGCGAAGTAAGGAAATAGCTGCGCCCGCTGGACTTCTGCGGCGCGAGCATCGCGCGCTCGATGCCGAAGCTGCGCGCAAGGCTGCCCATCACGCGGTCGATGGGGCTGCCTTCCTGCGTGCCGCTGGTGAAGTACACGCCGCGCACCCACGGCGGCTGCGCAAAACGCGAGCCGGTGAACACCTGCTCCAGCAGGTCGGACAGCAGCGGGCCGATGGAGCCGAACTGCGCCGGAAAGCCGAAGATCGCCGCGCGGCGGTTGCCGTCGGTCTCGCGCTGCATGCGCGCAATGAGGCCGTCGTTCACGCGGTTGTGCAGCAGCGCGAACTCGCGGTTGAAGGCGACGGAGAGCCCCTTCTCCTCGACCTGCAGGTTCTCGTCGACCGGCAGCGTGAAACCGAAGACCTGCGCGCGCTGTTCCTTGCCGAGGTCGTCGAAGTAGTCGGTGAAACCGTAGAGCAGGTCGCTCTTGGTGACGAGCACGTACACCGGCAGCCGCGTGGTGAGCTTGCCGTCGAGCTCCAGCAGGCGCGCGCGGATCGACGCGGCGAGCTGGGTGCGCGCCTCGGGGCCCTGGCTCAGCAGGTCGGCCACGCTGACGGTAAGGAACACGCCGTTCAGCGGCCGGCGCGGGCGCACCTTCTTCAGCAGGCCCAGGAAGCCCTCCCATGCGCTCTTGTCTTCCGACTGGTGGCTGTCCTGCGTGGTGTAGCGCCCGGCGGTGTCGATGAGCACAGCCTCGTCGGTGAACCACCAGTCGCAGTTGCGCGTGCCGCCCACGCCGCGGATGGCGCCGGGGCCGAACTTCTCGGCCAGCGGGAAGCTCAGGCCGGAGTTCACGAGCGCGGTGGTCTTGCCCGCGCCCGGTGCGCCGATGAACACGTACCAGGGCAAGTCGTAGAGATAGCTGCCGCCCGAGATGGAGAGCCAGTCGCGCCAGCCCGGCTTCTTGCCGGCGGCGTGCATGCGCATCTGCTTGAGCGTGGCGACGGCCTCGCTGAAGCGGGTGTCGAGGATCTTCTGTTCGCCATTGATGGGCGCGTCGGCCTTGGCGGCGGGCGCCTTCATGAGGCCGTCGGTCAGGTGCTGGCTCGCGCGGCGGGCGCGCCAGCGGCGGTACAGCGCACGCAGCACCACGATCAGCACGATGACGCCGATGACGACGGCGCGCGTGGTCTCGCTTTCGAGCGGCGCGAGCGATCCGATCTTCACCAGCGGGCCGATCCACCAGATCAGCAGCGCGACGACGATGAGCGCCAGCAGCGTGAGCAGCAGCGGGCTGAACAGGAAGCCGAAGAGTTTCTTGATCATTTCGTCGCTCCAGCGGCAACGACGCCGTCCGGCCCGCTCAACAGCACGATCTCGACGCGGCGGTTCTTCGCACGATTGGCCGGCGTGTCGTTGGGGGCCACCGGCTCGGCGTCGGCCTTGCCGTCGGAGCGCATGCGCGCCGGGTCGACCAGCGTCGACAGAGCGCCCTTCACCGCGTCGGCGCGCGCGGCCGACAGGTGCCAGTTCGACGGGTAGCGCAGCGAGCGGATCGGCTGGTTGTCGGAATGGCCGGTGATCAGCACGTCGCCCTTCACCTCGGCCAGCGCCTGGCCGATGCGGTTCAGCACCGGCAACGACTGCGCCATCGGATCGGCGCTGCCGGAGCTGAAGAAGGAGTCGCCGCGCAGGCGCACCACGCTGCGGTCGGCCTCGTCGGTCACGGTGACCAGGCCCTGCTTCACCTCGGGCTCCAGGAAGCGCGCGAGGCGCGGCGTCTTTGCCGGCAGCGCGGGCGGCGCGATCTGGATGTTGGGCGCGCGCAGGCTGGACACCGCGGCATACGTGGTGTCGGAGCGGTAGTTGAGCGTGAGCCAAAGCCCGAACCAGGCAAGCGCCAGCAGCAGCGCGAAGCCGGCCGCGAACACCCACAGCGGCAGCGACTCGCGCAGCCGCACCGTGCCCGCGCCCTGCCCACGCCAGTGCGGCGAGAGCTCGGCTTCCACCGGCGGACGGTCCTTGGCGATCAGGTCGGCCAGGCGCTGGCGCACCGAGTCGAGCTGCGCGCGGCCGTTGTCGATCACGCGGTAGCGGCCTTCGAAGCCGAGCGCGAGCACGCTGTAGATCAGCTCCAGCAGCTGGCGATGCGTGGGCACGTCCTGCGCGAGCTTGGCCAGCAGCTGGAACACTTTCTCGCCGCCCCATGTCTCGTTGTGGAACTGCACCAGCAGGCTCTGCTTGTTCCAGCCCGCCTGCACGCCCCAGGGCGTGTTGGCCACGGCCTCGTCGAGCGCGGTGCACAGCACGTAGCGCGCGGCGAGCACCGATTCGTTGCCCACGCCGGCACGGCGCGCGCTGGCATCGAACTGGTTCACCGCCTCGGCGGTGGAGGCGCGCAGCGCCGGCACGTTGGGCGGCTGCGCGAGGTTGCGCAGCTTGCCGATCAGCACCAGCAGCTTGCCGGCGGCCGACACCAGCGGATTGAGCAGGCCGAGTTCGCCGACATCGGCGGCTGGCGTGGGGTCTGCGCCACCGAAGAAAGGCGCCGGTGCGGGCGCGCTCGGCGTGCCGCCCGGCGTACGCGGCTTCGGCTTGATGACCGTGCGTTCCGACTCGAAGGCGGCAAAGGGATCGGGAGGTGTGCTCATGATGGCTCCACGCTGACGGCGCCAATTCGCGGAACGCCGCGGAACCGGCTTTGCCGGGCCGCTGGCGTTGCCCTCTGGAAGCGGGTTTGCGTAGCGACACGAAGTGCGCGAAGACTGGGGGTCATGCTCGTATTGCCCAGAACTGGAGGTCGAGGCCGGGGAAGTCGCCCGCGATGTGCATCGCGATGCCGCCCGACTGCTCGAGCTGGCGCCACAGGTCGCTGTTGCGCGTTTCGAGCTCGAAGTAGTTGGCGCCCGTGTGGAAGGGGATCTGCCTCGGCGCCACCGGCATCGGCGTGAGCGTGACGCCCGGCAGCGCGAGGTTGACCAGGTCGCGGATGCGCTCCACCGGGCCGATCTTGACCTGCGTGGGAAAGCGCGCGCGCAGCGCCTCGCTGGGCATGTTGGCGTTCACCGCGAGAACGAAGGTCGCCTTGCGCTGCAGCTCCACGTCGGTGACCACTGCCACGCGCACGCCGTGCTTGCGGTCGTGCAGCTCGATGCGGATGGCCGACTGCTCGAACACCATCGAGAGGCTGCGGCGCAGATCGTCCATGAGCGGCTTGAAGCTCATGGCGAGGTCGTCGTGGATGTAGGGGCCGAAGCGCGACACGCGCCGCGAGTCGCGGAAGCTCGCGAGGTCGCCCGCGAGGCCCAGCGCATGTTCGAAGAAGTGCTGCGGATGCAGCATCGCGCTCTTCGCGAGGTGCGCGAAGATGGCCTCGTTGCGGTTCACGGCCTGCAGCAGCATGAAGTCGGCGATCTCGGCCACGCCGCCTGTGCCGCCCTGCGTGAGGCGGCCGGCCAGCGCCTCGCCGCGCTGGCGCAGCAGGCCCAGCAGCTCGTCGAGCCAGGCGCGGATGACGGCATGGCCGGCCACGTCGAGCAGCGGCGGCAGCATGGCGCGGTCGAGCTGCACCTGGTTGTCGACGCGGCGCTCGACCACGCGGGCCACGCCGATGGTGGTCCACGCATCGGTGGCCTCGCTGGCACGCATCAGGCGCGTGTGGAGCTGGCCCAGCTGCAGCATCGCGGTGCGCTCGCCGGCGGTGTTGGAGTCGGGCACTTCCGACTCGAGCACGCGGTGGCGCACCAGCTCTTCATATTCTTCCGCGTCGGCCTCGCGCGCGCCGGCGCGGCGCAGCGGCAGCGCGAGCACCACGGCCTCGTCGCGCATGGACGAGGGAATGTCGATGGGCTCGGGCAGCGGATCGACCGCCGGCATGTCGAACACCGTGCCGTCGCCGAAGACGCCGACCGCGCGCACCAGCGCCAGCTTGCCCAGCGTGAGCGCGGCGGGGTCGATCTCCAGCTCGGCGAAGCCCCAGGCGTAGGGGGTGGTGGAACGCAGCAGCACGTGCCGCGCGTGATCGGCATGACGCTCGCTCTGCTGCAGGTGCTGAGGCTGCAACAGCATCCCCTCGCTCCAGACCACTTTTGTTCGCCAACTCATCCGCACTCCGTCAACGGCAAGGGTGCCTGAAAGAAACACGAAGTTTCCGGCCCGGGGGACGGCAGGCAAATCCGCCTTAAGGCCTAGCTAATGGCCTAGGCGCGGGGATTTGGAGCTACGGCGAAGGGAGTAGAAAGAAGCGGGAAGAAAGCGGAAAGACCGGCTCAGCGGGCGGCGGCGCGCAGCGTCTCGACCTGCTCCGCGTAGGTCTTCTCGACGCGCTGCAGCCGCTGCTCGCGCGCGGCCTCGTTGACCCATGACGCCGCCATGGCGCGCTGCCTGCCGAGCTGGTGCTCCAGCCGCGCCTGGGGCAGCAGCGCGCTGTCGTCGGCCGCGACGTAGCCGTAGGCCGCGCGCAGGTTCTTGAGCACTTCGCGCTCGGCGTCTCCGCGCGCGCCCTTGCCCTTGCCGTAGCCGGTCAGGAAGTTCTGCAGCCGCGCCTGGAACTCGGGCGGGAAGTCGCGCCGCACCACCATCGGCGCGCCGGGCGGCGGCTCCGACTCCCACACCACCTGCAGCCGCCCGGCCTCCACCGGGAACTGCTGGCGGAAACGCTCGAGGTCGGTCGTGTTGTTGGTGGCCACGTCGGCGTCGCCGTTGGCCACGGCCAGCGCGGTGGCCTGGTGGGTGCCGACGAACTCGCTGCGAAAGCGCGTCTCCATCTCGATGTTGTTCGGCAGGAAGAGCTGGCTCTGCGGCACGATGAAGCCTGTGACGGAGCGGCTGTCGCCGCGCGCGAGCCGCCATTTCTCGGGCTGCGAGAGCACGCCCTCGAGCGTGTTGAGCGGCCCGGCCTTGCGCACCAGCAGCACGGCGCGGTGCTCGGGCACGTTGGAGTGCCGCGCGATCTGCGCCACCACCTTCATGCGCCGCTGCATCACGGCGTCGAGCGCCATCTTGGCCGAGAGGAAGGCCATGTCGATCTCGTCGCGGCCGATGGCGCGGTCGAGTTCCTCGTAGGTCGGCACCGAATACATGCTGACCGGCATGCCGAGGGCGCGGCCCATGTCGGTCATGAGCGGCGTCCACAGCGCGCGCGATTCAACGGTGCCGCCCAGCGGCAGCACGCCGAAGCGGATCATCCTGATGGCGGGCGGCGGCGCTGCCTTGTCGGGCGACGCGGCGGCGGCGGCGGTAGCGTGCTGCGCCGTGGCCGGCAGGACGGCGAAGACGAAGAAGACGAAGGCCAGCAGCACGGCCGCCGCGCGCCGAAGCCTTGCGAACGTCGTCGTCACGGCGAAACGTCCTTCAGCACGGCGACCTGGTCCGCGTAGCTGCTCTCGATGCGCTGCAGGCGGGCTTCGCGCGCGGCGTCGTTCACCCATTGCGCGGTCATGGCGTTCTGCTTCGCAAGCTGGTAGGCCAGCTTGGCCGCCGGCTGCAGCGAGCTGTTGTCGGCGGCCACGAAGCCGGCCAGGTCGTGCAGCGACTTGAGCACCGCGCGCTCGGCGTCGCCGCGCGGGCCCTTGACGCGGCCGTAGCCGGTCAGGAAGGTCTGCACGCGCTTGCGCAACTCGGGCGCGTATTCGCTGCGCACGACGATCTGGGCGTGCGGGATCAGCTCCGACTCCCACAGCACCTGCAGCCGTTCCGACTCGGCCGGAAAGCGCAGCTTGAAGCGCTCGAAGTCGGCGGTGTTGTTGGTGGCCACGTCGGCTTCGTTGTTGGCCACGGCCAGCGCGGTGGCCTGGTGGGTGCCCACGATCTCGCTGCCGAAGCGCGTCTCCATCGCGATGTGGTTCGGCAGGAAGAGCTGCAGCTGCGGCACGATGAAGCCCGACACCGACTGCTTCTCGCCGCGCGCCAGCCGCCAGCGCTCGGGCTGGTCCAGCATGTTCTTCAGCGAATTGAAGGGCGGCGCCTTGCGCGCGAGCAGCAGCGCGCGGTAGCCGGGCAGGCCGTCGTGCCGCACCACCTGCGCCACCACCTTCATGCGACGCTGGGTGACGGCGTCGAGCGCCATCTTCCCGGACAGGAAGGCCATGTCGACCTCGTTGCGCATGATGGCCTGCTCCAGCGCCTCGTACGAGTTGACCGACAGCACGCTCACCGGGCGATTGATGGCGCGGCTGAGTTCGGCCAGCAGCGGATCCCAGTCGCTGCGTGACTCGAAGGCGCCCCCCAGCGGCAGGATGCCGAAGCGCACCGGCCCGTCCAGCGGATTGACCTGGGCCGGGGCCAGCAGCGGCAGGCCCGCCAGCAATGCCAGGGCCACCGCGCGGAGGACCACTGCTGAGAATTCGGCGAATCGGCGCATGGAAGCCAGCATTTCAGGACCTAAAGACATAGGGCCGTTGCGCATCGGCGGGTCTAACATGGGCAGCGCGGACGCCATTAAATATCAATTGCCGACATTTTTTGTGATGTTTTTCCTAGCTTTCCCGCCCCGGATTGCCCTCATAAGCTCGGCGCCCATGCGTCCGAAGCCCCCATGAACTGGAATTTCCGCGTCATCCGCGGCCTGGCCCGCCTGACCTTCGCCCAGCAGCTGATCCTGCTGGCGATGGTGCCGGCGGCGCTGGCCACGCTGGCGGCAATCGCCGTTCTGACGCGGCAGCACTTGGGCAACCTCACCGAGCTGATGCGCGCCAATGCCCAGACGGTGGCGCTGCAGGTGGCCACGGTGGCGCAAGCGCCGCTGGCGCGCATGGACCGCCGCGCGCTGGCCCGTACCGCCCAGTCGGGCACCTACCAGCCCAACGTGCAGCAGGTGCAGATCTGGACGGAGGACGGCGAGATCGTGGCCAACTCCGAGACCGTGGACCGCGCCCGCGGCGACGGCCTGCAGGTGGTGGTGCCCATCGTGGGCGACGACGGCCGCCACAACGGCAAGGTGATGGTCGAGATGAGCCTGGCCGCCGTGCAGAGCGCTCGGCGCTCGGTCTGGTTCAACGTGGGGCTGGTGCTGGCGATCAGCCTGGTCGGCGTGGGCCTGGCGGGCTGGTGGGCGGCGCGCCGCATCAGCGAGCCGATACGCGCGCTGGGCGACGCGGTGGACCGCCTCGGCGCGGGCGAGAACGCGAGCGTGGCCATCGAGGGCACGGCCGAGGTGCGCCACCTGCAGCACGGCTTCAACCAGGCGGCGCGCGCGCTCGCGGAGAGCCACCGGCTGCTGCAGAGCCGCATCAACGAGGCCACGGCCGAGCTGGCGCGCAAGACCCAGCAGCTCGAAGTGGCGAGCCAGGCCAAGACCCGCCTGCTGGCCGCCGCCAGCCACGACCTGCGCCAGCCGCTGCACGCGCTCACGCTGTTCTCCGACGGGCTGGCCAACGGCGAGAACGACCCGGTGAAGCTGCAGCGCATCGGCCACATCCGCGAGTGCGTGGATTCGCTCGACCGGCTGTTCTCGGAGCTGCTGAACCTGTCGCAGCTCGACGCCGGCGTGCTGCAGCCGCAGTGGATCGACTTTCCGCTCGACCGGCTGTTCGAGGAGATCAGCCGCAACTTCCGCCCGGTGGCCGAGCAGCAGGGCCTGCGGCTGGTGGTGCGCAAGACCGACACGTGGGTGCGCTGCGACTACGTGATGCTCTCGCGCATCCTGAACAACCTGGTGTCGAACTCGCTGCGCCACACCATCGAGGGCGGCGTGCTGATCGGCGCGCGGCGGCGCGGCCGGGGCGTGCGCATCGACGTGGTCGACACCGGCGTGGGCATCGCCGCGCAGCACCAGGCGCGGGTGTTCGAGGAGTTCTACCAGGTGGAGCCCGCCGGCCGGCAGGCGGCGCGCGGCGCGCGCGGCATGGGGCTGGGCCTGGCCACGGTGCAGCGGCTGGCCGAGCTGCTGAACACGCGCGTCGAGCTCAGCTCGAAGCTGCACAAGGGCACCTGCGTGCGGGTGCTGGTGCGCTCGGCGCCGGCCGCGCTGCCGGCCCCCGCCGCGTCGCCGGCCTTCGCCGCCATCGAGGAGGAGGAAAGCCTCGCCAACGTGCGCATCCTTGTGATCGACGACGAGCGCACCATCCTCGAAGGCCTGACGGTGGTGCTCTCCAACTGGGGCGCCGAGGTGCTGCCCGCGCAGACCCGCGCCGAGGCGCTGGCCATGGCCGATGCCTGGGAGCAGCCGCCCGACGTGGTCATCAGCGACCTGCTGCTGCAGGGCGGCGACAACGGCCTCGACGTGATCGCCGCACTGGAGCGCCATCCGCGCGGCATCGGCGCCGGCACCGCGCGCCTGCTGGTGACCGGCGAGACCAAGCCCGACCGCCTGCGCGAAGTGGCGAGCGCGGGCATCACGGTGCTCTACAAGCCGGTGTCGCCGCGCGTGCTGCGCCAGGCCATCCAGGCGCAGCGCGCGGCGGCTGCCCAGGCGGTAGGTGCGTAGGTACGCCATCGGACATAGGCCGAGCGGCCATTTCCCCGTGGAATCCGTCACGCCGGCAGGCCCCCTCCGGCACTGACATAAGCCCTCCGCCTTATCGCGCAAAGCAGGGGGCGTCCTTACATTGGATCATCGCCCCTCGCTGCGGAAGCAGTCCATGTTTGTTGCCGTGAATTCCGTTCTCCCGCCCTTCTTTCGAAGGCTGCGGCGCGCCGTCCGCACCGCGCTGGCCGCGGGCCTCGCATGCGCCGCGGGCGTGGCTTTCGCGGCGGTCAATCTCACGGTGCTGATGGGCGACGACATGGCGGCGTCTTCCGAGTTCGTGCAGCAGCTGCGCGCGGACCAGGAGCCCGGCGGCAAGTTCGAGCTGGTGCGCCTCGCGCCCGGGGGCGCGGACCCGCAGGCGGCCGCCGAGCCCACCGACACCGAGCGCGCCGCGAACGCCGGCGTGCGCACGCGCAGCCTGCGCAGCGCCTCCGCCTCTTCTTCCGTCGACATACCGCTCACCATGGCCGTCGGCCCCGCCGCCGCGCGCGCCGCCGTCGAGCGCCCGGGACAGGAGCCGCTGGTGCTGGCGATGCTGAGCCGGCTCGAGTACGAGACCCTCAAGGCCTCCAGCCCCGCGCTGAAGCGCGGCGACCGCCGCGTGGGCGTGCTGCTGCGCGATCCGGCCATGGCCGACCAGCTCGCGCTGGTCAACGCGGTGCTGCCGCAGAAGCACCGCCTGGGCGTGGTCGCAACGCCCGAGTCTGAGCCGCTGGTGCGCGAACTGCAGCGCGCCGCGCAGGGCGCGAACCCGGCCTGGGACCTGCGCGTGGAGTACGCGCCCGACGCGAGGTCTCTCGCCAACGCGCTGCGCCAGGTGGTGCCGCAAAGCGACGCGCTGATGGTGCTGCCCGACCTGATCGGCGACAACCAGGCGGCCACGCTCTCGGTGCTGCGCGCCGCCGCGGGCGCCGGCCTGCCGGTGTTCGGCGCCAGCGAAGGGCTGGTGCGCTCGGGCGGACTGGCGGCGGCGGTTTCCACGCCGTCGCAGCTCGCGCAACAGGCCCGGCTGCTCGGCCAGAAGGTCGCGAGCGCCGGCACGGGCTCCGGCAACAGCAACGCCCCGCTGGTCGAGGCCGCGACGCCCGCCACCGTGCGCGTCAACGCAACCGTGGCGCGCGGACTCGGCCTGCGCCTGCCGGAGGAACGGGAACTGACCGACAGGCTCGCGGCCCCGCGATGAGCACCGCCGCACCTCCCCACAGCCTCGCGGCGTCCACCGGGCCGGAGGACGCCGCCGCGCCGCGGCCGCCGCCTCCGACCCAGCCGACCCCGTCGGCCCACACGCTCGTCGTGCGCGGCAACCTGCAGCGCGACCTGTTCCGCCTCGGCGTGGTGCCGTGCGCGGCGGTGGCGCTGGCGCTCACGGGCTGGTTCACGCACAACCGGCTGCAGACCCTCGAGGCCGCCTTCGACGCCGAAGGCCAGGCCGTGGCGCGGCAGGTGGCGGCCATGTCCGACCTGAGCCTGTACGCGGGCGACGTGCCGGCGCTGCAGAACGTGGCCAACGCGGCGCTGCGCGGCGGCCAGGTGACGCGGGTGGAGATCAGCAACAGCGCGGGCGTGTACGTCACGGCCGGGCCCAAGACGGCGTCGCTCGCGCAGCTGCGCATGTTCACCTCGCCGGTCACGCTGCGCGAGGCTTCGCGCGCCAGCGCCTTCGCGCCCGCCGGCTCCACCGCGGCGGGCGACACGCCCATCGGCCTGGTGCAGACCTTCCGCGACACCACCGCCTACACGCGCGAGCGCGGCCGCTCGCTCATCGCTGGCATCGGCATCGCGCTCGTTGCGCTGATCGCGGCGTGGGCCTCGGTGCGCCACATGGCGCGCACGGTGGCACGGCCGCTGCGGCGCGTGTCGCGCACGGTCGCCGCGCTGGAGGCCGGGCATTTCGAGGTGCGCTGCGACGTGGTGGAAGGCGGCACGCGCGGCACGCACGAGCTCGCGGTGCTCGCGCACGACATCGACCGCCTCGCCGAACGGCTGCAGCGCAACCGCCAGGTCAGCGAGGAGCGCGTGCGCGAAGCCACCGCCGTCGCGCTGCAGCGCATGGCCGAGGCCGAGCAGGCGGCGCTGTCGCGCGCGCGCTTTCTCGCGGCCGCGAGCCACGACCTGCGCCAGCCGCTGCATGCCATGGGCCTGTTCATCGACGGCCTGCTGCCCGGCGCCTCGTCCGCGCAGCGCCTGGCGGTGCTGCGGCTGCAGGAAAGCACCGAGTTCATGGGCGTGCTGCTCGACGACCTGCTCGAGATCTCGCGGCTCGACGCTCAGGTGCTGACGCCGGCCATCGCCAAGGTGCCGCTCGCGGAGCTGTTCGACCAGCTCGACGCGCAGCACGCCGCAGCCGCCGTCGAGGCCCGCGTGCGGCTGCGCTGGAGCGATCGCGGGCTGGCGGTGCGCAGCGACGCGGCGATGCTGCGGCGCATCGTCGGCAACCTGGTGACCAACGCGCTGCGCCACGCGCCCGAGGGCGGCCCGGTGCTGGTAGCTGCGCGGCGCGCCGCGGGCGGCGTGCGCATCGAAGTGCGCGACAACGGCGTGGGCATCGCGCCCATCCACCAGGGCCGCATCTTCGAGGAGTTCTACCAGGTGGCGAACACCGAGCGCGACCGGCGCCGCGGCTTCGGGCTGGGGCTGGCCATCTGCGCGCGCATCGCGGCGCTGCTGGGCACGCGCATCACGGTGCGCTCGGCGCTGCAGGCGGGCAGCACCTTCGCCTTCACGCTGCCGGCCGCGCGGCTGGCCGACGTGACGCCGCCCGAGCCGCCGCCGCTGGCTCCCGCGCCGCTGGTGGGCCTGCGCTGCCTGGTGGTGGACGACGACCCCGTCATCCTCGACGGCAGCCGCACGCTGCTGGAGCAATGGGGCTGCCAGGTCGAATGCGTGAACTCCGGCGCCGAGGCCATCGCCCGGCTGGGCACCGGCGACATCCACTACGACGCCGTGCTGTGCGACCTGCAGCTCGCGGGCGACGGCGACGGCGTGGACGTGATCGACGCCGCCAAGCGGCTGCAGCCGGAGGCGCTGGCGGTGCTGGTGTCGGGCGCCACCGGGCCCGAGGTCCTGCAGCGGCTGCGCCATGGCGGTGTGATGCTGCTGACCAAGCCGGTCGCACCGGCCAAGCTGCGCGCGCTGCTCACCACGCGGCGGCAAGTTGCTGTCTGACCCCCAGGCTTCGCGCACTTCGTGTCGCTTCGCCACCCCCCCTTCCAGGGGGCGATACCTGCGGCCCGGCAAAGCCGGTTCCGCGAGAGCTTGAACTCACCCCCAGGCTTCGCGCACTTCGTGTCGCTTCGCCACCCCCCTTCCAGGGGGCGATACCTG